>Ga0209466_1000205_pt1 | contig 13700 bp, 10 predicted proteins | sample PanSoiPlo30MoBio_FD_188323 | JGI IMG/M metagenome (GOLD analysis project Ga0209466, IMG submission 188323) | Tropical forest soil microbial communities from Panama analyzed to predict greenhouse gas emissions - Panama Soil Plot 30 MoBio (SPAdes)... | ecosystem: Environmental > Terrestrial > Soil...
CGACCGACTGCACCAGCTCGAACAGCCGCAGATCGAGCGCCAGATTGGTCACGTAAACGACCCGCTTGTCCCGGCTGAATACAAGGCTCGCCGGAAAGAGCAGGCCGCGCGCCGCGCCGTCCCTGGTGATGCCATCGAAGTCGCCAAGCTTGGCGATGGCCTTGCCGGTCGGGTCGACGACGACGATCTCGTCGGCCTGGTTGGCCGCCACCCAGATGTTGCCGTCGCGATCGATGATGAGCCCGTCGGCGCCGTTGATGCTGTTGTCAAACACCGCGGGCGTGCCGGGCGTGCCGGCCGACACCGGAATCCGAATGATGCGATCGTCGCCGGTGTTGGCGACGAACAGCGCCGTCTCGTTCTTGTTGAACTGCAGGCCGTTGGCGCCGAACGGCGGGGTCCCGCCGGTCGTCAGCAACGGATCGGTGACCCATGCGGCCGCGACGCCGCATCCCGACCCGGTCTTCTTCCAGATGATCCCCTGGAAGGAATCCGAGATGTAGGTGTTGCCGGCGGCGTCGAAAGTCAGCGCGTTCAACCCGGCCGCGGCGGGGCTCGGCACCGTGATGCAGACCGAGGACGCACCGCTCACCGGATCGACCGATCTGACGTTCCCGTTGCCGAAGTCGATCACCAGCAGCGTATTGGTCGACGGATGGAACGCCAGCCCGAGCAACTGAGCCGACGTGCCCGCGACACTCAGTGTCCGCAGCAGTTTTCCGTCGTCGTTGAAGACATAGACCTTGCCCGGGCCGGCGACCGGTCCGGTGGCCGTGAAGCCGAAGGTGGCGACATAGACGTCGCCGTTGGGTGCGACCGTGATGCCTTCCGGCCCGGTCGCGCCGGCCGGCAGCACGGCGAAAGTCTCGACCTCGCCGCGATCCCATGCTGCCGCCGGGACGCTTCCCAGGAGAACGGCCGGCAGCAGCGCGGCAAGCGCGACCGCCGGCAGGCGCAAGCGTTGTGTTGGATTGCCCATGGACTCCCCCCGACTGTTGTCGTGTGGCCGGCGACGGATGATCCGTCGCGCACCACACGGCAGCCGCATCTCGTGCAGACAATGCGACTGTAGGCCCCCCCAAGGGAGGGGACAAGAGCGTTGGGCGAGACCCGAGGGGAGTTCGGGCGCTTGCCGGTCGGCCGCCGGGCGCTTCGCGCATGACGGCCGCCGGTGCCGTCAAACCTGGAGCGTGCCGGCCTTGGCCGCGGCGTAGCGCTCGCCAACCTTGTTCCAGTTCACCACGTTCCACCACGCCTTGAGATAATCGGCACGGCGGTTCTGGTAGTTGAGATAATAGGCGTGTTCCCACACGTCGTTGCCGAGCAGCACGCGCTTGCCGTCCATCAGCGGCGTGTCCTGGTTGGGCCTGGTTTCGAGCGCCAGCTTGCCGCCGCGGTCGACCGTGACGAACACCCAGCCCGAACCGAACACGCGCCCGCCTGCGGCGTTGAAGTCGTTCTGGAATTTTTCCAGGCCGCCGAGATCCCGATCGATCGCCGCCGCAACATCGCCGGACGGCTTGCCGCCGTGCGGCCCCATGATCTGCCAGAACATGGTGTGGTTGGCGTGACCGCCGAGATTGTTGCGCACCATCGTGCGGATCGCCTCCGGGAGTTCGTTGAGCTTGGCCAGAACTTCCGGAACCGGCTTTTGCGCGATCTGCGGGTTGTCCTTGGCAATGGTATTGAGGTTGCTGACATAGGCCTCATGGTGCCGCCCGGGATGTATCTCCATCGTCTTGGCGTCGATGTGCGGCTCGAGCGCATTGACCGGATACGGCAGAGGGTCGCGCCGGAACGGCCCTGCGGCCGGCGCCTGAGCTTGGGCGAAAACCATGCGCGGCACGAGCGCCGTCGCCGCCAGACCGGCGGTGAGGGCGACGAGACGACGGCGGGTCATGGACATTGGCAGGCTCCTGGCTGGTGGGGTGTGCAATGGACTTGCCGTGTTATAGCACCATCGACGGGGATTTGTGTTCGCGCGGCAGTTGTTCGCCCCCGGCCGCATAGCGCTTTGCTATCGACTGCACCATGATTTGACGGTGCCCGGAAACCCTAATGTCGGCTTGACATTGTCCGACTGCATCAACGTGTTTAGGATGTGCGCGGGGGAACGGCTGCGGGCTCGAGAAATGAGTCGGCGGCACCAGTCCAGCTTGCCCGATCTGCCGCCGACGCGGCGGCAGATCGGACGGGCTGGGGGCGCGACGTAAAGGACACCATGCGGATCAGGCTGTTGTTTCCCGTTCTCCTGATGGTCGCTACTGCGTCTGCCATCCTGACCGCCCTGGCCCAGCAGCAGAACGATCCGACGGCATCGGCGCCGCGCTATGCGCTGCTGATCGGCAATGCCAACTATCCCGACGCCGCCGCACCGCTCGCGCCGCCGCCGAAAAATGTGCGGGCGCTCGCCGATGAATTGCGGCGCGCCGCCTTCGACGTCGACGTGAAGGAGAATCTCAGTCGCGACGACATGCAGCGCGCCATCGATGCGTTCAAGCAAAAGATCAGGCCAGGCTCGTCGGTGCTGTTGTTCTTCAGTGGCTATGCGCTGCAGACGAACCGCCAGACCTTCATCGTTCCGGTCAGCGCGCAGGTGTGGACCGAGAACGACATCCGCCGCGACGGCATCAACATCGAAACCGTCCTGAGCGATTTCAACGCCCGCGGCGCGCACGTCAAGCTGCTGATCATCGATGCGTCGCGGCCGAATCCCTATGAACGTCGCTTTCGCGCCGCGCCGGCCGGATTGGCCACCATAGATGCGCCGCCCGGCACGCTGATCATCTCCGCTGTGGCGCCCGGCCGGGTGGTCGCCAACGAAGGCGACACCAGCCTCTTCGTCAGCGAGCTGGTGAAGGAAATGCGCACGCCCGGCCTGACCGCCGAGGAGATTTTCAGCCGCACGCGCATCGGCGTGTCGCGCGTCTCCAATGGCGAGCAGGTGCCCTGGGTGTCGTCTTCACTGGTCGACGAGTTCTACTTCGGCCAGTCGCCGTCGCGCCTCGGCGCCGCACTGCCCCCGCCGGTGGACACGCGTCCGCCGCCACGGCCACAGCCCGCGCCGGCGCCCGCACCGGTCCGGCCGGCGCAGCCCGCTCCGCCGCCGCCGCAGGCGGCACCGCCACCGCCGCCGCAGCAGGCGGCACCGCCACCGCCGCCAGCACCACAGCGCGAGGCCGCCAACCCGCCGCGTTCCGAGGGCGGCGCGACCCCTCAGCGCCCCGGTGACGTCTTCCGCGATTGCCGCGAATGTCCCGAGATGGTGGTGGTGCCGGCCGGCGCATTCGACATGGGATCCAGCGACATCGAATACGAGAAGCCGATCCGCCACGTCACGGTGGCGAAGCCGTTCGCCATCGGCCGGCGGGAGGTCACGTTCGACGAATGGGACCAGTGCGCCGCCTCCGGCGCGTGCCAATATCGTCCCGAGGATCGCGGCCAGGGCCGCGGCGACCGGCCAGTGACCGACGTCAGCTGGCGCGACGCCAAGACCTACGTCACCTGGCTGTCGCAGAAGACCGGCGAGAAGTATCGGCTGCCCAGCGAGGCCGAATGGGAATACGCCGCGCGCGGCGGCACCAAGACCGCCTATTGGTGGGGACGCGACGTCGGCAACCGCTTCGCCAATTGTCGCGAGTGCGGCGGCACTGCCGGGCAGCAGACGATCGCGACCGGCAGTTTTGCCGCCAATCCGTTCGGCCTGTTCGACACCGCCGGCAACGCCGCCGAGTGGGTCGAGGACTGCTGGAACGACAATTATCGCGGCGCCCCCAAGGACAGTTCGGCGTGGACCGCCGGCCAATGCGGGCAGCGCGTGCTGCGCGGCGGATCGTTCGACAGCCAGGCGCGCTACGTGCGCTCGTCATCGCGCTTCCGCTACGATGCCGACGTGCGCTACTACGCCAACGGGTTCCGCGTCGTGCGCGACCTGCAATGATGGGTGCGCGACGGTGCGATAGTCGGCCTCGCCGCGATCGCTGCGTGGCGCACTTGCTGGACACTGCGGTTGCCCCGATGCTACCGAGCCGCCACCGAGCCACCGAAGAGTTGGTTCTTGCGCGCTGACGGGAACGCCGCGGTTGCCCGCATGAAAGCTCGTGCCGCCATCCTGGTCCTGGCTGTGGCCGCCTGCGCGGTTGCGGCTGCCGGCGTGGCTGTGGCCGCCGAACCGGCGAAGCCGGCCGGCGTCGGCGCCGTGGTGCTGGTGGCGCGCGCCACCAAGGCGTGCTTTTCCGCCTCCGTCCAGGTCACCGGCTTTCTCGTGGCGCGGCGCGAAGCCCTGGTGACGCTCGACATGGACGGCTATCGCGTCACCGAGATTCTCGCCAAGGAGGGCGACCAGGTGACGTCGGGCCAGAACCTGGTCCGGCTCACGCGTCAGGAAGGCGGCGCACCGGCGGCACCGCCCGGCGCTCCCGCCGGCGCTGCCCAGCCTGCGCCGCCCAGCAGCATGACGCTGAAGGCGCCGGCCGCCGGCACTATCACGCGCGCCACCGCGGTGCTCGGCGCCACCGCCAACCCGCGCGCCGATCCGCTGTTCCGCATCGCCATCGACGGCGAGATCGAGCTCGAGGCGGAGGTCCCCAGCATCCACGTGCCCAAGCTCGCGCCCGGGCAGACCGCACGCATCGAGATCGAAGACGGGCGCGAGCTGACCGGCTCGGTCCGCCTGGTGCCGGCGGAAATCAACCCGATGTCGCAGCTCGGCCGTGTGCGCATCGCGGTCGAGCGCGATCCGTCGCTGCGCCTGGGCAGCTTCGCCCGCGCCACCATCGACGCCAGCCGCAGCTGCGGCATCTCGGTGCCGAATTCCGCCGTCCTCTACAAGACCGAGGGCACCAGCGTGCAGGTGGTGCGCGACCGCACCATCGAGACGCGGCGCGTGCGCGTGGGCTTCCATTCCGACCAGAACGTCGAGATCCGCGAGGGCGTGCGCGAAGGCGACACCATCGTCGCCAATGCCGGCACCTCGCTGCGCGACGGCGATCAGGTCCAGCCAAAATTCGCTGACGAAATCGGCCAGCCGGGCGAGCGCTGAGCATTCCAGTCGTCATTGCCGGGCTTGACCCGGCAATCCATCGCATGAGTCGAGCGATATTTGATGGATGCGCGGGTCAAACCTGCGCACCACGAGTCGATTGCAAAAAAGCCGTTACGAATCGCCACTCGCCGCCGCGTTGAGCCGCTCGATGTCGAGCAGCGAGATGCGGCCGCGGCGCAGCTCGATCATGCCGGCGCGCCGCCATTCCTGCAGCTGGCGGTTCACGCTCTCGCGCGCGGCGCCGACATAGATGCCGAGCTCCTCCTGCGAGATGTGCACTTCCGAGCCGAAGTCGTCGGCGAGGGCGCACAGGCGGCGCGCCAGCCGCGCATGCAGCGGCAGCAGCACCGCCTCCTCCATGCGGTCGCTCACCCAGCGAATGCGCTGGCACAGCAGCTCCAGCAGGCGCACGGTGACGCGCGGCTCGCGTTCCAGGTAGGAGAGGAAATCGGCGCGCCGGACCATGAACAGCTCCGAGGCCTCGGCCGCAATCGCGTCGGCGGTGCGTGGCTGGCCGTCGAACAGGGCGATCTCGCCGAACAGGTCGCCGGCGCCGAGCATGTTCAGCGTCAATCTGCCGCCCCCTGCCGTGCCGGTCTCGATGCGCACACGCCCGCGCCGCACGCCGTAGAGCGCGTCGCCCTTGTCGCCCTTCTGGAACAGTACCTCGCCGGAATCCAGTTGCCGCCGCGTGCACAGGGCAGCGATGTTCTTGACCGCCTCGTCGCCCAGCCCGGCGAACAGCGGATTCATGCCGAGCAGCGCAGCAAATTCCGGCCGCTTGCTCGTTCCCTTGGCGGCAAGCTGATCGGCCATATTTTGTCACCTTGTTGGCGCTATGGAGATTTGCAATGCGTCGCCAGTGTAGCAGTGTAGCAACCGGGCCAGGACCATCAACCGCCTTCACACCCGAAGGTGCGGGCAATAGCCTGACGCAATAGCTGACGAGGCAGGCGGCAATCTTGCATCATCGCCTCGAGTTCTTGGCCCCTCGATAGCGCCTCACCGCAGATACGCGCCGCGGCCGGGAGGATTTTTGCCGTGAAGCTGATCAAGTTTTTCGGTCTCGGCCTCACCGGGCTGCTCGTCGTGGTGGTGCTGGTCCTCATGTTCGGAGTCCCGGCGCAACCGCTGGTCGGCTTCCTCGCCGATCGCGCCGCCGACGCCGGCTATCGGCTGCAGGTCGACGGCGCGTCAAAGCTGTCGCTGTGGCCGTCGCTCAATATCTCCGCCGACGATGTGCGGTTGAGCGAGGCCGGCGGCGCGCGCGAGGAAATTCTCACCGCCAAGCAGGTGCGCGTCGGCGTCTCGCTCGTCGGCCTGCTGACCGGCGACATCCGCATCGACAACGTCGGCGTGCGCCAGCCGGTCATCCGCCTCACCTCCGGGCGCGACAGCGGGCGGAGTTCCACGCGCGAAGGCGGAGCCACGCGCGCCGTCGCCATCGATCGCTTCACCATCGAAGACGGCACGTTGATCCTGCGCGACGCGCGCGAGAATCTCGAAGGCCGCATCGTTGCGCTGCAGCTCACCGCCGCGCTGCCGGCACAGGGCGCGCTCGACGTGACGGCCGAAGGCAAGGTCGGCGAACAGATCCTGCGCTTCACCGCCAAGGCGAATTCTGCAAGCCAGATCCTCGAGGGCCGGTCCACGCCGGTCGAAGCCAGGCTGGAGCTGCCCGGCGTGCTCACGGCGCCGCTGTCGCTGACGGCGAACACGAAGGTGAGCAACCGGCTGTTCAGCATCGACGGCATCCGCGGCGCGCTCGGTACCGGTCGCGTCAACGGTTCGGTGGCGATCGACACGAGCGGCGCCCGGCCGCGCGCCGACGCCAACCTGGTGTTCGATCGCCTCGAGCTCCTCCCGCCGCCGCCCGACGCGGCCGCCGCCAATGCGCCGTGGAGCGACCGCGCGATCGAGTTCGCGGTGCTGCGCGTGTTCGAGGCGGCGGTGAAAATTTCCGCCAGCGAGCTGATCATTCGCAACATCCATCTGGCACCGGCGGAGGTCGAGGCGAATCTGACCGGCGGGCTCCTGTCGATCGCGCTGGCGCGCGCCCAGCTCTATGGCGGTCCGGTCACCGGCAAGCTGGTGATCGACGCCGGGCGCGCGCCGCGGCACGGCGCCAGCTTCGAGCTGTCGCGGGTGGACGCGCTGCCGTTCCTCACCGACGCGCTCGGGTTCGACCACCTGGAGGGCCGCTTCCAGGCGAAGCTCGATGTCACGGCCTCGGGCACGAGCCCGGCCGCCATCGTCGGCAGCCTCGGCGGCACGGCGCAGTTCGCCGTCGAGGACGGCGCGCTGCGCGGCGTGAGCATTCCCTCCATGATTCGCGCGCTGACGAGCCAGACCCTGCAGGGCTGGCAGGAGAAGGGCAGCGACAAGACCGAGCTCACCTCGCTGGCCGCGACGTTCCAGGTGGCAAACGGCCAAGCCGCCACCGACGACCTGCGGCTGGCCGGGCCGCTGATCCGCGTGACCGGAAAGGGTTCCGCCAACCTGGTGGCCAGGACGCTCGATCTCCGCGTCGATCCCAAACTCGTCCTGACCTTGCAGGGGCAGGGCGGGCCGGCCGATCCGGCCGGCCTGGGCGTTCCGGTGGTGATTCGCGGCGCCTGGAACGATCCGCAGCTCTATCCCGACGTCGCCGGCATTTTTGACAACCCGGATGCCGCCTTTGCCAAGCTCAAGCAGATGGGCGGCAGCTTGTTCGGCCTCACCGACCAGCCGGGCGGCGGCGGCAAGCGGCCCAAGGTCGAGGAGGTCATCAAATCGCTCGACCAAATGATCCGCGGTGACGGGCGCAACCGCCAGCCCGGCCAGCCCGATACCAAGGACCAGGTGCGCGACATCATCCGCGACCTGTTCCGACGCTAGAGCGAGATGACTTTTCTTCGAATCGCCATCTCGCTCTAAGTTATACTTGGAGCATGATCTTTTCCGAAAACCGGTACCCACTTTTCGGGATCATGCTTTAGCCCGTCGGAAGGCCGCACCCTCGGAGGCAGCGCCACTTCGGCACAACCGCGGCCACCGGCCTTCCACAGGCTGCCGGCGGCCGTCTGTGACCAAGATCACATTCGCTACGCCTATGGCCTGCCATCCTGCCCGATCAGGGACATTCCGCGCGGGCGCATCCGGTGATCCGGCTTCACTCTTTGTTTCCGCATTATACTTCGGTTCCGTCCGGGCTCTTGCGGCTTTTGCCCGGCTGGGTCGATGATCGGCCCCAAGAGGAGTCGATGAAAGCGGAACTGCTCAAGCTCCGCCCCCGCACGTGGGGCCTGTTCGGCAAATACGTCGTTTCCTTTGTCGGGCTCGTGGTGTTCGTGCTCGCCGTCAACGGCGCGCTGGAAATTTCCATCACGTACCGCGACACGACCACCACCGGCGTGGCGCAGCAGACCCAACGGGCCGAGCAGCTTGCCGACCGCATCAGCCAGTTCATTTCCGAGATGGAGCGGCAGATCAGCTGGGCCACGCGCGCCAGCTCCGGCACGGTCGAGCAGCATCGCGCCGACTACACCCTGCTGCTGCAGCAGGTGCCGGCGATCGAGGAGCTGGCGCATGTCGGCGGCGACGGCCGCGAGCGCATCCGCGTCACCCGCCGGCGGGTGACCATGGACGCAGGCACCGACTACAGCGGCGATCCGAGCTTCACCGACACTGTGAGTCAGGGCGTGTGGTTCAGCCCGGCCTATTACCGTGGCGAATCGGAGCCCTTCATGACCATCGCCATGGCGCATTCCGGCCGCAACGCCGGCGTCACGGTGGCGGAGATCAACCTCTCCTTCTTGTCCGAGCTGATCGCTGCCGTGCAGGGCGGCAAGCCTGGCTACGCCTATGTGGTGGGGCCGCTCGGCCGCCTGCTCATGCATTCCGATCCCAAGATGGCGCCGCGCAGCAGCGACTTCTCGCGGCTGCCGCAGGTGGAGACGGCGCGGGCCGGCGCGCAGCCGGCCGCCGTCGGTCGCGATCCCGAGGACGCGCGCGTGCTCACGGCGTTTGCCAGCATCCCGCGCATGAACTGGTACGTCTTCATCGAGCAGCCGCTGTGGCAGGCGCTGGCGCCGCTGCGCGATCTCCTGTTCCGCCTCGCCTGGCTTCTGATTCTCGGCCTCGGCGTCGCCGTGATCGCCGGAACCATGCTGGCGCGGCGCATGATCGTTCCCATCCGCGCCCTGCAGGCCGGCGCCTCGCAGCTCGGCGCCGGCGGCTTCCACCATCGCATCGAGGTGCGCACCGGCGACGAGCTGGAAACGCTGGGCGACCAGTTCAACCGCATGGCAGGGCAGCTGCAGGAATCCTACTCGCGGCTGGAGCACAAGGTCGAGGAGCGCACGCGCGACCTCGCCCAGTCGGTGCGCGAGCTCAAGGCGCTCGAGGAGGTCGGCCGCGCCGTTGCCTCCTCGCTCGACGTCAAAGATGTCCTCGCCACCATCGTGACGCGCGCGGTGGAGCTGGCGCAGGCGGATGGCGGCGCCATCTACAGCTACGATCCCGACGAACGGGTGTTTCGCCTGGCCGAGGCGCATGGGCTGCACGAGTCGCTGGTCCAGGCCATCCGCACCACGCGCATCGAGGCCGCCGACAGTCTGATGGGCGAGGCGGCGCGCCGGCACGAGCCGCTGGTCATCCCCGATCTTGCCGCCATTCCCAATTTCCCGCTGCGCGACGTCACCCTGGCGGGCGGCTTCAATTCGGCGCTGGTGGTGCCGCTGGTCGGGCCGGAAGGAATTTTGGGAGCGCTGGTGGTCCAGCGCAAGGCGAGCGGCGCGTTCCCGGCCAACACGGTGGGCCTGATGCAGACCTTCGCTCACCAGTCGGTGCTCGCCATGCACAATGCCCAGCTGTTCCACGAGGTCGAGGAAAAGGGCGAGCAGCTTGCCATCGCCAACGAGCACAAATCGCAGTTCTTCGCCAACATGAGCCACGAGCTGCGCACGCCGCTCAATGCCGTGCTCGGCTATACCGAGCTCATCGTCGACGGCCTCTACGGCGACATCCCGGACAAGGCCAAGGAGGTGCTCGACCGGGTGCAGATCAACGGCAAGCACCTGCTCGGCCTCATCAATGACGTGCTCGACCTGTCGAAGATCGAGGCCGGCCAGCTCAAGCTGGCGCTCGAGGACTATTCGATGAAGTCGGTGGTCGATTCGGTCGTTGCCTCCACCGGGTCGCTGGCCCAGTCCAAGGGGCTGGCGGTCAAGACGGCGGTGGCCGAGGGCCTGCCGATCGGGCGCGGCGACGAGCGGCGGCTGACCCAGGTGCTGCTCAACCTGGTGGGCAACGCCATCAAGTTCACCGACACCGGCGAGGTTGAGATCTGCGCCGCGGCAGCCAACGGCGCCTTCGACGTCGCGGTGCGCGACACCGGGCCGGGCATTGCGCCGCAGGACCAGATCCGTATCTTCGACGACTTCCACCAGGTCGACAACACCAGCACGCGACACAAGGGCGGCACCGGCCTGGGCCTTGCCATCGCCCGGCGCTTCGTCGAGATGCATGGCGGCACGCTCACGGTTGACTCCGCCCTCGGCGCCGGTTCCACCTTCCGCATCAGTGTCCCCGTTCGCGTCAACGAGCAGAGGCAGCCGCAATGAAACGCATCCTGGTGGTCGAGGATACCGAAGACAACCGGCGCATTCTGCGCGATCTCCTCACCCGCGCCGGCTTCGAGCTGATCGAGGCAGCCGACGGCGAAAGCGGCGTCAGCATGGCGACGGCGCATCACCCCGATCTCATCCTGATGGATATCCAGCTGCCGGTGTTCGACGGCTACGAGGCGACGCGGCGCATCCGCGCCAACCCGGACACCAGCCGCATTCCCATCATCGCAGTGACGTCGTATGCATTGTCGGGCGACGAGACCAAGGCGATGGACGCCGGCTGCAACGCCTACGTGGCCAAGCCGTTCAGTCCGCGCAAGATCCTCGCTATGGTGCAGGAATTCCTGCCGCCGCAGTAACCGGGACAAACGCTTGCGTACGCCGCCCCGCATCCTCGCCGTCGACGACGTGCCGGAGAACCTCGAGATCGCCCGCATGCGGCTCGAGGCCAACGGCTTCGAGGTCGTCACCGCGGCCGACGGCGAGGAGGCGCTGGTGCGTGCCAGGGAAGTGGAGCCCGACCTCATTCTGCTCGACATCATGATGCCCAAGCTCGACGGCATCTCGGCGCTCAAGATCTTCAAGCAGGACAATACGCTGCGCTTCATTCCGGTGATCCTGCTCACCGCCAAGGCCGATACGGTCGACGTGGTGGCCGGGCTGGAGGCCGGCGGCGACGACTACCTGACCAAGCCGCTCGACCAGGCGTCGCTGATCGCGCGCGTCCGCTCGATGCTGCGCATCAAGGCACTGCACGATCTGGCGCAGGAGCAGGCCGCGAAGCTGCAGCAGCAGACCGAGCAGCTCGCGGCGTGGAACCGCACGCTGGAGGAGCGGGTCGCCGCGCAGGTGGCGGAAATCGAGCGAGTCTCCCGGTTGCGGCGCTTCCTGGCGCCGCAAGTGGCCGAGCTCATTTCGTCCGAGGCGAGCGGCGAACTCCTGCAGAGCCACCGGCGCGAGGTGACGGTCGTGTTCTGCGACATCCGCGGCTTCACGGGCTTCACCGAGATCGCCGAGCCGGAAGAGGTCATGGCGGTGCTGCGCGAGTACCACGGCGCCGTGGGCGAGCTCATCTTCCGCTACGAAGGAACGCTGGAGCGGTTCGCCGGCGACGGCATCCTGATCCTGCTCAACGATCCGATCGCGTGCCCGGACCATGCCGAGCGCGCCGTGCGCATGGCGCTCGACATGCGCACGAGCCTGAATGCGCTGATCGAGGTCTGGCGCAAGCGCGGCCATACGCTCGGCTTCGGCGTCGGCATTGCGCTCGGCTATGCCACGCTCGGGCAGGTCGGTTTCGATCGGCGGTTCGACTACGCCTGCATCGGCAGCGTCACCAATCTCGCCTCGCGCCTGTGCGACGAGGCGAAGGCCGGGCAGATCCTGGTCAGCCAGCGGGTGTTCAACCTGGTCGAGCCGGTGGTCGAGGCCTCGCCAATCGGCGACCTGAGCCTGAAGGGCTTTCATCGGCCGATGCCGACCTACGAGGTGCTCGGCTTGCGGACCCGCTGAGGGGTGCGTCGCGCCGTCCGTGGCGCCCCCGGGCGAACTCCGTTACAGTCGCGCCGCCACCAGGGTCCTTTTTGCATGCCGTTCACGCCTGTCACCCGCGCTCCCGGTTTGTCGGCACTGCTCCTTTCACTCCTCGCGACATCACCGACTGCCCTGGCCCAGCCAAGCGGGGCGGCTCCGGTCGGCATGGCCGTGACGGTGACCAAGGCGAGCCGTACCTGCTTCACCGACACGCTGCAGGTGAGCGGCATCCTCGTTCCGCGCGAGGAGGTCTTTGTCCGCCCCGAAAGCGAAGGCCTGCAGGTGTCGCAGATCACGGTCGAGGACGGCGAGCGCGTGACGTCGGGCCAGATCCTGGCACGGCTCACGCGGCCGGAAGGCCAGGGGCTCGCCACCACCGCCACCGTGCGGGCGCCGGCCGCCGGCATCGTCAATCACCGTTTCATCCGCGTCGGCATGACGGCGTCGGCGCGCGCCGAGCCGCTGTTCCGCATCGTCGTCAACGGCGAGGTGGAGCTGCAGGGTGACGTGCCGGCCACGCGCATCGGCAAGCTGGCGGTGGGACAGACCGCGCGGGTGGAACTCCCGGGCGTCGGCGACGTCACCGGCCGCGTGCGCCAGGTGGCGCCCGAGGTCGACGTCAACACGCAGCTCGGCCGTGCGCGCATCTCGCTCGGCAATGACGACAAGCTGAAAGTGGGCAGCTATGCCCGCGCCATCGTGGAGGTGAACCGCAGCTGCGGCGCCACTATTCCGCTCTCCGCCGTGCTCTACGGCCCCGAAGGCGCCGTCGTGCAGGTGGTGCGCGACGACCGCGTGGAGACGCGCCGCGTGCGCGTCGGGCTCCTGGCCGGCGGCAATGCCGAGATCCGCGAGGGCCTCAACGAAGGCGACCTGGTGGTGGCGCGCGCCGGCGCCTTCCTGCGCGAGGGCGACCGCGTGCGCCCGTTCCCGGAAGGCGGCGGGTCGGGGCGGTAGTAGCAACAATCTCGAGATCGCAAACGATGGCGCGACCCTACATAGAGAGGATGTGTCCGTTCTTCATCGTCAGTGCTGTCGATCAGGCGATTGCTTTCTATTGCGACAAGCTTGGATTTGAGACCTGGCATCAGGAGCCCAAGCAAGAACCTTTCTTCGCGATCGTCGGCCGTGACGGTGCCATGCTCTTCATGAAGGCCGGCGAAGCGGACCCCCTGCCCAATCCCAAACGTGATCCGATGATGCGATGGGACGCCTATCTCCTGGTGCCGGAACCCGATGCTCTTGCCGAGGAATTTGCAGGTCGCGGGGTCGTGTTCAGCAAACCGCTGAAGGACACCCACGACGGTCTGCGTGGCTTCGAGGTCACTGACCCTGATGGCTATGTGCTGTTCTTCGGCAGGCCAAGGTAACGGCTTCTGTCGGAAACAGCCTGCGCGCGATTGGCATCTCAATTGGCGGCGAACTAAGCCGAAAGGGTGAAACACAAGGGTGAACTCACTAACCCCGTCCGCTTACCACGCAAGTCTCCCCGACCGCGCTGCCCCGCGTCAATT
>Ga0209466_1000206_pt1 | contig 13694 bp, 13 predicted proteins | sample PanSoiPlo30MoBio_FD_188323 | JGI IMG/M metagenome (GOLD analysis project Ga0209466, IMG submission 188323) | Tropical forest soil microbial communities from Panama analyzed to predict greenhouse gas emissions - Panama Soil Plot 30 MoBio (SPAdes)... | ecosystem: Environmental > Terrestrial > Soil...
AAATAATCTCGGGATTGCCTGATGTCCGACAGATGGTAAGCCTCGTTTTCCGACTGTTGACCGCGATGGTTCTGGGCGCTTTCGTGGGCGCTCAGCGAGAACAGTCCGGCAAGCCGGCAGGGTTAAGAACACATGTACTGGTAGCTATGGGCGCCGCCCTGTTCGTGCTCGCTCCTCTGGAAGCCGGAATGGAGTTGGACGGAATATCGCGCGCGATTCAGGGCATCGTCACGGGAATCGGCTTTATCGGGGCCGGCGCCATCCTCAAACTGCAAGAAAAAAGAGAGGTCGAAGGCCTCACGACGGCGGCGGGAGTATGGATGACCGCCGCGATTGGAATCGCCGCTGGTTTGGGACGATTGGGTCTTGCCTTAGTAAGTACGATTCTGACGTGGATCACGCTTTCCGCTTTACAAAAAATAGAAGCTCGGATGAACCAGAAACAATGAGGAGTCTTAGATTTTCTTGCTAAGGCGGTGGAAATCACCATACAATCTCAGTTGCTGCCTGACTGCTACAGGCTTTGTTGCGGATGATGCCGGTAATTGGCTTCTCATCTGGGTAAAATTGAAGCGGTGAAAAAATTCGTAGACCCTTCCACGGAGACTTGACGTTCCCATGATTTCGCAATTCTATATCTATCTTATTGTCGTTTTGTTGATGAGCCTGGGGCGAGTTGTCTGGCGACGTGGCAGTAAACCCGTAGACTGGGCCTTGATCGTTGCGTTCATTCGACTAGAATTTCCCTCCGATCAACGGGAACTGGCGCAGAAGATAGCTGGAGGCCTGGCGGAGATAGTGGGGTTGAAGATCAAACAGCTCCGGCCCGAGCACACGATCAAGCAAATTGCCGAGTGGGCGAACGAGCCCGTATCGGCAGTGGATCTGATCAAGATATTTCGCGCCGCCTTCAATATTGCATGCGACGAGAGCACCACATTTCGAGCTTTAGTAGAAATGATTGCGGCACAACAACTCAAAAGCGCCGAACGGGAATCGCCAACATGATGTCACATCAGAGAAGCGCCGCAACTTTGCGTCCCGCTATTCAATTCGCGTCAGTGATGATTGGCGCCAGATCGGACTAAGGATGAAGGAACGGGGGTTCTGCCGAGGATGATGTTACGCTTTCTGGCCGGCTTTACTATTCTTTTCGCTTTCTCTTCAATAGCCAAAGCTCAAGCGCCGCTGGAAAAAATGCGTTTGACGTACAGCGCCATCGGCGGATCGCAGGCTTCAGTGTGGATTCCTTATGAAGCAGGAATTTTTCGCAAGCATGGCCTTGACGTTGAGCTTCTTTACGTCGGCGGCGGTGGGAGGGCGGCACAGGTGGTGCAATCGGGTGAGGTGCCCATCGGCGTGTTCACCGGCGGCGCCGTCATCAACTCTAATCTTGCGGGGGGCGACCTGGTGATGATCGCTAGTTCGATGAACGTGATGACGTTCGCAGTAATGGCTCGTCCAGAAATTCGCAACGTCGAGGAGTTGAAAGGAAAGAAGATCGGCATTTCACGCTTCGGCTCAGCCACTGACTTTGGTTTGCGGTATGCTGAAGGAAAATGGCCGCTCAAGCGGCAGCGCGACTTTGCGGTAATTCAGGTCGGAGGCATGCCCGAGCAATTGACGGCGCTCCGAACCAAAGCCTTGGATGCTGCTGTGCTTAATGCCGAGCTCGCTATCGTCGCGCGCAAGGAAGGATTCAGAGAACTGGCCGACTTGGCCAAGGTAGGTCTCCAATTTCCCACGTCTTCTATTGTTACAACCCGCTCTTTCATCAAGCGGAACGAAAACACTGTCCGGAAGTTTATCCGAGGCTATGTCGAAGGGGTACACTACGGCAAGACCCAGCGGACCGTCGGGGTTCACGTGCTGAAAAAATATTTACGGAACGAGGACACTGCATTCGTTAACGACCTCTACGATCTCTATATCCTGCAAAATATACCGCAAATCCCGAGACCTTCGCCGGAAGCCTTGAAAACCATCCTGGACCAGATGGCCGAGTCGGATTCTCGAGTGGCGAATCTTCGCCCGGAGCAGTTTATCGATGCCCGGTTTTTTCTGGAATTGGAAAAGGAAGGCTTCATTCAGCGCCTGTGGCAATAGGGATCACGTAGAAATTCACACGGCTGAGGCTCATAAATTGGCAGCGTTTTCTGAGGTTGGTCTGAGGAGCTTAAAAACAAACATCTGCGTCTTCACCGGATCGCGGCAGGGAATGCGATCTGACTACGCGGAAGCTGCACGGCAAATCGGCCGCGAGCTTGTAGAGCGCGGTTATGGACTGGTGTACGGGGGTGGAAATGTCGGTCTCATGACCGTGGTTGCGGATACCGTTCTCCAATATCATGGTCACGTCACCGGGGTGATTCCGGAAAGGCTGGTGGAAAAAGAAGTCGTGCACCGAGGACTTTCGGAGTTGCGGATCGTGCAGTCGATGCACGAGCGCAAAGCCACGATGGCGGAGCTGTCCGACGGTTTTGTCGCTTTACCAGGCGGTATCGGAACCATGGAGGAGTTTTTCGAAGTGCTAAGCTGGGCCCAGCTCGGCATGCATAATAAACCCTGTGGCTTGCTAAACGTGGACGGCTATTATCAACATATCGTTCAGTTTCTTGATTACGCGGTGGAGCAGGATTTCCTCAAACCGAAACACCGCGCGCTACTGATTGTTGAAGCGGAATCGGGCCGGTTGCTTGACCGTTTCGAGCAGTTCATCTCGAGCCATGCGGCTCAGCGGTTCGACCCGACCAAGACGTAGGGTCTTGATCTTTGTATAGGCATCCAGAAACCTTTGAAAATTGTCGAGACAATTAAGGAAGAGTGTTGCCTCGACCGTTGATCGCTGCGGGCCGCACGTGCAATTAGCTCGCGCGTTGTCAGTTCTTATTGAACGAACAATTTTTTGATCTGCTCGATGACTTCGGGTGGTTGGGTCATGACTTCCTTCGCAATCGTTTGGAGTTGCTCGCCCCGCATCGGCGTGATGTCCATGCGAAGCTTCTGAGCTTCGGCCAGAAGTTCGGGATCCTTGACGACCTTGTCGAAGGCAGCGCGAAGGATGGTTACGCGGTCCGCTGGTGTTCCCGGAGCCACTATATAGGGACGAGCCCATTCGCCGCCCTGGAGCATGGCCTCGGCGACCCTACGCTTGGTGGCAGGTGTTTTGTATTCGTCCATCAGCTCATAGATCGTCGGTGCCTCCTCGACCCGCGGCTGTCGTTTGCGGCCGCTCTGCGCGAGGAAGCGGACGAATTTGGTCTTCAGCCAGGTCAAAAATGGCTCACGCCCGAAGTACGTCGAGATCGTTAGCCCCATGCACGCGACCTCACCGCGCTCAAGAGCGATGGCAATTTCGCTGCTGCCGGGATAGCCGGTAACGGCGGTGACCTTGGCTCCGATAGTCTCTTCTAAAATCTTCGACATGACATAATCCGAGCTGCCGACACCGGTGGAGCCGCACTTCGGCGGCTCTTTGGCGCGGACGATGTCGCCCATGGATTTGAACGAAGCATCGGCGCGGCTGAAAAGCATCATGTCGTCGTTTTCGAGTGAACCGATCCATTGAAATTTTGCCAGGTCAAACTGGACTTCCTTTTGTCCCGAAAGCTGGCCCAGATATACGTTGTTATGCGGCGCGAGGATCGTCAACCCATCCGGTTTGGCAACTCCCCAGACGTAGTTCGCGGCCGTGATCGAGCTTGCCCCGGGCATGTTCTGGACTACAACCTCCGGGTTTCCCGGTATGTACTTGACGATATGGCGGGCAAGCATTCGCGCCGCGCGGTCATATCCTCCACCACTGCTAAGCCCAACGATGATTCGGATCTGCTTACCTTTGTAGAAAGGTTCGACTTGCGCCCCAACTTGAGCTGCAAGAAACGGCAAGAATAGGATAAGCGATAAGTAGGACGCCATAGTCATTCTGGGGGTTTTCATAACAACCTCTTCGCGGCAATCAAACCGACTGTCGCGGCGAAATCTTTAGTGATCCACCCGCTGGACTCATGCCTGTCTCCAGGAACGGAGATATCGGATGAGCATGGTCGGTACCTTGGTGGGCGACGGCAATATATCGCTGGATGCTGACTTGTCAAGATTGTGGGATCACACTAGACTCCTAGAACAATCAAACGGCTGTGATTGTAGACGTGCCGGCATTCGACGCGCGGGCCTATGATGGTCTGAATACAAATCAGGTGCGACTAACATCGCGAGAAATGAGTTTATTGAAGGAGCGCAAGCTGTGAAACGGACTTTGGTAGGAGCTGTTTGGGGTATGATACTATACCTGCTCATCTATAGTATCGCCGGGGCGATTTTAGGAACCGCCGCAGCCGAATCCTGGAGGCCTATCATAGCAGTGGTAGCTGCCGCGTTGGCAGCGGCGGGAAGTTGGAAGGGGTGGTTGCCGGGCACGCGGAACCCGAGCGATCCGAGCGAGACTAAGTCATTCGACTAAGGGTTGATATCGTTCTGTTTCGTCAGAAGAAAGGAGACAAAGTCGTTATGAAAAGAATCGTTCTATGCTTCGATGCGACTTGGAATAAAACCCGCAGAGGAAAGTCTTCCCGCGGCTCGGCAAATTGAGACCATGTCAGTAAATTATTCAAGTCAGTTTCTGACTAGGGCGCGAAGCAAGTGAAATGGTACGAGGGGGGGATTGGCATCACTGGTATGATCAGTTCATTGGCGCAAAATGGCCCAAGCTACGAACTGCAAAACAAAGGGCTGCCCAAGTTAATTGGGATCGTCGGCGGAGTCGTGAGTTGAACACGCTGATTATTTGAATTTCGATGCGTCTGCTCATCTACGGCTTTGGCCCCTATCGCCATTTTCAAGATAACGTCACCGAGAAAATCGTCAGGCGATTACCCCGACAAGCCAGACGCAAGAAAATTGTCTTTCCGGTTAAGTTTCACAAGGCGCAATTTATCAACGCAATCAAGCAGCATAGACCCAATCTCATCCTCGGGCTGGGACAGTGCTCGCACGGAGAACGGTTGCGGATTGAGGCCCAGGCGGTAAACCGAAGGCGAAATAGTCCAGATGACAGGCCAAGACCGATTCTTGCCGATGGATCTCCAAGCCTCAAGACGAATCTCAGATTGGCCCTGGGCCCGCAGGGGAGAGCTTCCAACAAGGCAGGCGAGTATGTCTGTAACTATTCGATGTATATTATTCTCGATTTCATAAAGCGGCGTCGACTTCCTATCCGCTTTGGCTTCGTTCACATCCCTCACAGCTACGATTATAGGAAGGCGATGCGCCTTGTAGAAAAGGCGATTGGCAAGATAGAAGCAGCCGCATGAATTGTTTTCCGGCAACGTCGCTTCGTCCGGCACTGCCCAAGGTCTCAAGTCAGCAAGCTTGTGAAGCTGGCGGCGGCGTGCCTATAACATGGCATGCCGTTCTCCAAGCTCGGTCTTTCTTCTAAAGCGCTCGACGGTGTTCGAGCCGCCGGTTACATCGACCCAACTCCAATCCAACTACGCGCCATTCCGATTGTGATGACTGGCCGCGATCTCATCGGCTCGGCCCAGACGGGCACTGGTAAAACCGCTGTCTTTGCCCTGCCGATCATCTCTCGTCTCGGACAACACGGCTCATTGCGAGCTCTCATTCTGGAGCCGACGCGCGAGCTCGCCGCCCAGGTGGAGACCGCGATTCGGGATTACGGCCGCTTCACCAACCTGCGCACGACGGTTCTTTTCGGCGGTACAGGCTACGGTCGGCAAGACAAGGTGCTGCGCCAAGGCACGGATATTCTGGTGGCGACGCCTGGCCGTCTGCTCGATCAGATGAAACGCGGAATGGTTCGGCTCAATCAGGTCGAGATTCTTGTCCTGGACGAAGCGGATCGAATGCTCGACATGGGCTTTTTGCCCGACGTTCGCCGCATCGTCGAACGTTGTCCGCGCACACGCCAGACGATGCTGTTCTCCGCCACGATTCCGCCCGAGATTGAGCAGCTTTGCAAATGGGTGTTGCGGAGCCCTGAAACCGTCGATATCGGCCAGCGCCGTTCCCCTGCCGCGACGGTGACTCATGCTTTGTATCCCGTGGCTAGCGAGCAGAAGCAAGCGCTCTTGGAAGAGCTGCTCCGCTGCACCGACTACGATCAGGTGTTGATTTTTTGCCGTACCAAACACGGCGCCGACCGTGTGGCGCGCAGGCTGCATCAACAAGACCATGCCGTCGCCGTGCTTCACTCCAACCGCACGCAACGCGAGCGCGAGCAGGCGCTCAACGGCTTTCGCAATGGCCGTTACGAAGTGATGGTCGCCACCGATATCGCCGCGCGCGGCATCGATGTCGAGCAGATCAGCCATGTCATTAACTTCGACGTGCCGCACCATCCCGAAGACTATGTTCATCGCATCGGCCGCACCGGCCGTGCATTGAGCGTGGGCGACGCATTTACCATCATGACCGGCGAGGACCTCCAGGAGATTGCCGCCATCGAGCGTTTCATCGGGCAAAAAATTCCGCGTATGAAGCTCGAAGGCTTCGCCTACGAATACACCCGCTTGCTTGACAAAAATCCTCCGCCGGCCTTTGGCGCGAGACGACCCCGCGGCAGTTGGTCTTTCGGTTACGGCAGCAGGGGCAGGTAACCCTATTTCTCCGCAGCATGTTCCGCCCGGCAGCAGAAGCAAAACCCGCCAATTACAAGAGCCAAAGACTCTGTGCCATGGTTCTAGTTTCGGTTACGCGTCTGCGCGTAAGATCCTTGCGTTCCTTGTTACCATTCATCTGGTATGCGGTTAGATCAACACTGCAAGCGAAGCGCAGTCCTGGTAATATCGGTGTCAGGTTACGTCGGACAAAGCGGCTTGCTTTTTGGACCCTGAGCTTGTGGGAAAGCGATAGCGCGATGCGAGCGTTCCGCATGGCTCCGCCGCACCGCGATGCGCAACCTGCCTTCCTGATGCGATGAAGCATCCTACGCCCAGTGGAAGCAAAATGATTTGGCGATGCCCTCGTGGCGGGAGGCGGTTGAAAAATTGTCCGACAGCGGTGTGATATCCACGGTCCTTTACCCGTCTTCCGATCAGAAGGCGGGGCGGATCGCTACTACCTAAAACACTGGCGGCAGATCATGAAGTCCGACGCCATTGCAGGCTCCACACCTAAGACACCTCGATAAAATACGGGATCGCCCGCAGGGCAATGCCGGCGGCGAGAAGAATCAAGGATGCCAAGGCAAATGGGTGATAACAGGGAACGTGAGCGACTTGGGCTTTGGTCAAATAAGTGCCCTTTTCTAAACGATCGATTTCAACATACGCCTTGCCGAGTTGCTCGGCGTCTCTGACATCATAGTAGTTTCCCCCGGCGGCTCGCACGGCAGCGATCAGCCGCGGAGTCTCCGCTGCTCTTCTGACTTCGACTCCGATGAAGTAGATCTTAAAACCCATTTGACCAGCTTTCTGGATCGCAGCATAGACATCGCGACCGGTATTGTTTTCCCCGTCAGTCAGAACAATCATAACCTTGCTCAAGCTTTTTCCGCTTCCTTGCTTTTGCTGTTCGGCAAGATTGATGGCGGTAAGAATCCCCTCGCCAATGGCGGTCTGTCCCTCGCTGGCCAGGGTCTTGTTATCCACCATACGCAAGTAATTTGTGAGGTAGGCCACATCTTGCGTTAAGGGAGCGACAACATAGGCATTTTCAGAAAAAGCGATGAGACCGATTCGATCCCCGTGGCGTTTTTGGACAAAGCTCAGCATGACTTCCTTGACCGCTTCGAGCCGGGTGACCTCCTTGCGCGTGATTCCTGCTCTTCTTCTTTCCAAGGCCCCCTCGAGATCGATGGGCTCCTGCATGCTCCATGAGAGATCCAAAATTAGAAGAATGTCGAGCCCCTTGTTGAAGATAGTGCGCTCCGCCAAAGGCTGAACGGGATTCAGAAGCGCGATCGCCAAAACCAGAAGCGCGAGGAGTTCAAGTACCCTGGGAAGGTAGACAAAGCGCGATACCGGCCGGATTCGGTTGCGCAGATAGGGGAGCATGGAAAGAGTGAGATAACTTTTGCGTCTGCGCCACTTGAAAAAAGCGAACACCAGCAGCAGAGGGATTATGATGTACAAGCTATCCAATCGGGTGAAGATCATCTCGCTCTCGGCGCCATCTTGGTAGCCTGCTCCAGTGACTCAAGCACTGATGCTTGGTGCTGGCCATTCCTTACCGGCCCACCGTCTTTTTTGCCGTATTGCGCCTCTTCGCACTGTTCCAGGACGGTGCGAACCCGTTGCGCGAAAGTGCCATTGTAACCGGCCGCCTGGAGCGCTTGCTCGGCCTCTAAAGGGGTCAGTCCTCGGGCTTCCACATCCAACCATTCGGTCAGGTACTGGCGCATGAACTGGCCGATTGCAGCATAAAAGGACTGCGGCTCTTCGGCCGGATCGTTCGCCATTTGTCGAATCCGCTGTAGACCCTCTTGGATCCATCGCTCACGAACGCGCCGGCTGACCGGTTTCTTGATGACTCTATCCCGATGAATAGCGTGCCATAGCCCGGACGCTGCGCGCGCACCGACAAACCCCATGCCGATCAAACCCAAAACCAGGGCTCCGATCGCGTAGGTCGGATCCACCGGCTGGATCTGCTTGAATTCCCTCAACTTGGGCTGTCCACCGGGCAGGGTGCTCCGCAACGCGATTTTCTGCGGCGGAACCCGAATCGCCTGTGCCTGGGCCTCTTTTTCTGAAACGGTGCCGTCCCGTCTGAAATAATAAAGCGCCACGGGAGGGATCACGAGCTCAGACTTGCCGCTCTCGTAGGTAGTCAGAAGCAAGACAACCTCGAAGAGTTTTCTATCGTCTCGCCAGTCCCGCTCCTCTGCCCGGATGGCGCGCAGGACAAAGGGAGGCAGCGAGAGATTCTCCTTTTTGAGATCGTCCACAACGAATTGCACGTTGCGCGGATGGATCACTTGAATCGTGTATTCTAAGGGATCACCTACCCAGATAGCGGTGCGGTCGATTCGAGTCGCAATCGAGAAGGGGAGCGGTGGCTTTTGGGTTGCGGGAGCCGCGGCCAGTTCGATAGCGACCAACAAAAACAGCGCGCACAACACGGCACATTTCATCGGGATCTTCTCCGAGTGAAAAAATAGCCGATGATGGAGTCGAGGAAGGGCCGGTCGGTACGAAGAAAAAGGTGATCGAGATTCAGTCTGTAAAGCGACCGTTGCAGCGCGATTTTCCTTTCCCGTAGCAAGCTTTCGTATTGTCCCCTGGTTCTGTCCGACAGGCGGAAGAGCATCTCTTCTCCACGTTCCGCATCCCTCAGTCTGAGATAACCCCTCGCGCGAGGGAGTGCCTCTTCAAGCTCATCATCGAGGATCACGGGGATAAAGTCGTGCTTGCGCGTGAGTCTTTGCAGGGAATGCGAAGCCAATACATCTTCCTGAGCGATGAAGTCCGAAATACAAAACAGCAGGCTCGCGGTCTGCAGGCGAGTATCCAGGTATTCCAAAGGTCGAAGCAGGTTCGTCCTGCGTGAACCGGGCCGGACGTCCCACAAAGTTTCCAGAATCTTCCACACCTGCGCCAAGCCCTTTTTCGAAGGCAGATCGATTTCAATCTCGTCCGTAAAACCCAGCAAACCCACTTTCATGTCGTCTTTGATCGCGGAGAAAGCCAGGGTTGCGGTCACTTCGAGGAGAAGTTGCCGCTTGGACTGGTCCGCGGTGGCAAATTCCATGGAGCGGGAAAGGTCCGCCAAAATGACGGCGTTCATTTCCTTCTCCTCATAGGCTTTCTTGATATAGGGCTGGGGCATGCGCGCGGTTGCGTTCCAATCGATCTGGCGGTAATCGTCGCCTTGCTGATAGGGCTTGTGCTGATCGAAATCAAACCCACGTCCGCGGATCGGGCTCCGGTAATCCGCGACCCAATGATGCCGTGCCGCCTTGCGAGTGTAGATCTCGATGTACTGGAGGCGGTTGACGAGTTCGTCCGGGATCATGCCGGCAATCCTCTCAAGGGATAATAACCTTTTTCAAAAGCTCATCGACAATTTCCTCGGCGGACACTCGCTCGGCCTCCGCGCGCACGGTCCGAATGAGCCGATGCCGTAGCGCATCGGGAGCGATGCGCTTGACGTCCGCCGGAAGGACGTAGTCCCGGCCCGCAAAAAAGGCCGTAGTGCGCGCCACCGCGAGAAGGTGCTGCGCCGAGCGCGGCGAAGCTCCATGAAGAATCATTTCCTTGACAACCGGCAGGCTGGTCGGCTCGCTGTTGCGAGTGGCCCGGACGATGCGCACGACATACTCGCGCAGAGCGTCGCTGACATAAGTCCTGCTGATGACTTTACGATAGCGAACGACATCGCCGGGAGCAATCAGCTGGCCCACTGAGATTTCGCCAAGTTTGAGGTTGAGCATCGCGGTCTCATCGCTGTGCGAAGGATAGTCCACCTGGAGCTTCAGGGCGAAGCGGTCCACCTGAGCCTCGGGGAGAGTGTAGACGCCCTCTTGCTCGATGGGATTTTGGGTCGCGAGCACCCAAAAGGGTTCTTCCAACGCATAGGTTGTTTCGCCGATCGTGACCTGCCGTTCTTGCATCGCTTCCAGGAGAGCGCTTTGGGTCTTTTGGGGCGCGCGGTTGATCTCATCGGCGAGAATCAAATTGGCAAAGATCGGCCCTTTTTCGGTACGAAACGAACTCACCAGGCGGTCGTAAATTCGTGTGCCGATGATGTCGGCCGGCAGTAAATCGGGAGTGAACTGAATGCGCTGGAATTTTGCGCTCAAGGTGCTTGCCAGGGTCATCACGGTCAGGGTCTTGGCCAAACCTGGGACTCCCTCGAGCAGAACATGTCCATATCCGGTCTTGTCTTCACCATCGCGCCTGAACGAGTAGGGAATCTCGGAGAAAAGCCCGATCAGCAGGCGTCGAATAAGCCAATCCTGTCCCACGACCACGCGGTTGACTTCCGTCTCGACCCGCTGGATGGCAGCAAAAACTTTCTCCTGGTTAATCTGGTCGTTCTGATCCATCACGTCCACACTACACTAATATGCCAGCCAATAAGAAACCGAAGGCGGCCAACAGAAATCCGCGATAGGTGTCTTCATACTCAATTACCTTCTTGAAGCCCTCGATCTTCCGCTCCTGCCTGACAATTCCTTCGAAAAAGCCTTCAAGTTCCTGACCGGTGAGTGATCGATGAGCGCTGCCGCCCGTGGTTTCGGCGATCCACTGCAGGCTTCGCTCATCGAAGCGGCTCAATATCTTGTTTCCCTTCGCATCTTCCACATAGCGGACGATTCCGTTCTCCCGACCGATGGGGATGGGAGCCCCCTCTAGGGAACCAATGCCGATGGTGTGAATCCTGATACCTTGCCGGACAGCTGCTCTGACCGCACTTTCCAACTCGTCGCCATGATCCTCTCCATCGGAGATTAAGATAAATATTTTTTTCTTACGGGCGACGTCGGGGTGGAGCTCGGCGTCTCGAGTGAGGACGGCAAAGCCGTTTTGAATCGCGCGGCCAATATTGGTTCCCGAGTTAAAAGACGCATCGTCCTTCAGGTAATTCAAATAATAGAGGATGTTCGATGTATCCTCTGTGAGATAGGACAGTATCAGGCTGCTCGAAGCAAAGGAGACTAGACCAATGCGGTCCTGCGACGGTTTGTTTCGCGCAAAGCGACCGACAATCTCCAGAGCGCGATCCAGACGCGAGGGAGGAACATCCTCGGCGCGCATCGAAGCAGAATTATCGAGAAGAATCACGACATCGATCTTTTCAGGTTGTCCGACCCTTTTTTCCCTGATGAGCTGAGGATGAGCCAGCGCGAACACCAGGGCTACCAATGCCAGATTGATCAGCAGATAGCGCGTGCCCTCGCGCCACAACGAGTGGAGATAGGAGATCTGGCGCACCGGACCAGCGGTACCCAGGCGTTTGCGGGCGCTGCGTTTGCTGAAAAAATAGAACAGCCAAAGGGGCACAAGTAGGACCAGGAGAAAAAACAGTTTGAAGTACTCCGGCTGCAAAAAAACCATTAGAGTTACCCTAGCTTCTCTGGAGCGATTTGCTGCTTTTTGTCCTGGGTCGGGCGCATCTTATCAAGAATTGATTTTACTTTTTCTCCCTCCCGCTTACTGTCTTGCTCTTTTTGGGCAAAAATTTGTCTGATGACTTCGTAATTGTATTTCAGGTCCCAATCCTGTGGCGCGACGGCCAGTCCCCTCTGGTACTCAGCAAGCGCGGACTTGAGGTAACCGAGCGCTTCTTCGCCGTCTCGGCTCGCCACCGCGCGTTGAAAGAGCAGATTGCCCATCCAAAAGGAAAAGTCCCCTTGGTCTTTGATCGCGGGCGAACTTCTGACCGCCTCTTCAAACTTGTCAAAAATCACCTCCGGCTCTCCCTGGGCAAAAAGGACATTGACCTGATCAAAGGTAAGCTTTCCGTAGTCGCTTTTGAGAATTTGTGACAGCCACGGAACCGTGCGGAAAGGCATTTCAGCCCGCTCAAAAATATTCGACGCGGTTTCGAGCTCGCCGTAACGAGCTGCGGCGACGCCTCGGGAAATTTGAAACACCAGCCAGGAATAGCCGATCAGTCCCGCGGAGCATAGAAACACCAGGATTAAAAAAAACGTCCAGAAAAATTTTTTCATCCGTTATCCTCCGCTTCACTCCAAGATACTTGGAACGAAACAAGTTTAGACCGCCCATTAAAGGTTTACTACCCGACGAAACGCAAAATCAAGCGAGGCCGACAGCCTGGTGAGGCTATGCAAATGCCGATCTTCGCGTACATTCTTCTTATATGCGGCGCCTAATGTCATGTTCAGCAGTTTCCGGGTAAGTTGGGTCTCGCCGAAAACCCCGGTCGCGAATATCGCGAGATATCACACTAACATGCCGTGGGACGTAAGGCGTCGATCTGGGGGCTTTACAACCGACTTTGGCGTGCTTAACTTCTAGTTGGGTTTCTAATCTTGTAAAGGAGAATGAAATGAAGCGGGCTCTTCGGCTCGTGCTCAATGAAAACCCACAAAATTCAGGTTCTGAACCGATGGCACAACCGCCGTCCGACAGTGGTTTGCTTGATGCCTATTCCGTCGCAGTGACCGCAGCGGCGGAAAAAGTAAGTCCATCGGTAGTCAATATCGAAGTTAGGCACAGCCCGGATGGGCGGCAGGCGACGCCGTCTCGCCGGCCGGCGGAATTGCGCGGCAGCGGCTCGGGCTTTGTGTTCACGCCGGATGGCTTTATTTTGACCAACAGCCACGTGGTGCATGGGGCCAGCAAGCTCGGCGTGACGCTTTCCGATGGACGGAGCTTCGAAGCGCGCTTGATCGGGGAAGATCCGGACACGGATCTGGCGGTGATTCGCATCGATGGCGATCATCTCGTGCCGGCTACCCTGGGAGATTCGAAATCGATCCGGGTGGGACAATTGGTGGTAGCCATCGGTAATCCCTACGGCTTTCAGTGCACCGTAACCGCCGGAGTGATCAGCGCTCTCGGCCGCTCGCTGAGATCGCAATCGGGCCGGTTGATCGATGATGTCATCCAAACCGATGCGGCGCTTAATCCAGGTAATTCCGGTGGGCCGCTGGTAACCTCCCGCGGGGAAGTCATCGGAGTAAACACCGCAGTGATCCTGCCGGCGCAGGGTCTATGTTTCGCGACCGCGATCAACACGGCAAAGTTTGTTGCGGGGTTGCT
>Ga0209466_1000207_pt1 | contig 13692 bp, 12 predicted proteins | sample PanSoiPlo30MoBio_FD_188323 | JGI IMG/M metagenome (GOLD analysis project Ga0209466, IMG submission 188323) | Tropical forest soil microbial communities from Panama analyzed to predict greenhouse gas emissions - Panama Soil Plot 30 MoBio (SPAdes)... | ecosystem: Environmental > Terrestrial > Soil...
CAGCCGTATAGGCCTGCGACAGCGCGAACGACGGAATCCCCAGCACGGTGCCCTCGGTGGCGCCCGCCACCGTGCCGGAATAGTGCACGTCCTCGGCCGCGTTGCGCCCGCGGTTGACCCCGGACAGCACAAGGTCGGCGGCCTTGCCGTTGATGATGTGGCGCACACCCATGATCACGCAGTCGGTGGGCGTACCCTTCACGGCAAAGCGGCGGTCGCCGATCTCGCGCAGCCGCAGGGGGTCGTTGAGCGAGAGCGAATGCGACACGCCGGACTGATCGTATTCCGGTGCCACCACCCACACATCGTCCGACAGCGCCCGCGCGATCTGCTCGCAGGCGTCGAGACCCGCCGCGTGGATGCCGTCGTCGTTGGTGATGAGGATGCGCATCAATGGCTCATCCTAGTCGATCACCTTCACGCCGCCCATGTAGGGCTGCAGCGCGTCGGGAACCGCGATCGAGCCGTTGCCCTGCTGATAGGTCTCCATGACGGCGATCAGCGCGCGCCCGACCGCGACGCCCGAGCCGTTGAGCGTGTGCACCGGCCGCACCTGCCGGCCTTCCCTGGTGCGATAGCGCGCGCTCATGCGCCGCGCCTGGAACTCGCCGCAGTTCGAGCACGACGAGATCTCGCGATAGGCCCCCTGCCCCGGCAGCCACACCTCGATGTCGTAGGTTTTCTGTGCGGCAAACCCCATGTCGCCGGTGCACAGCGTCACGACGCGATAATGCAGGTCGAGCCGGCGCAGCACCTCCTCGGCGCAGGAGAGCATGCGCTCGTGCTCGTCGGCGCTCTGCTCCGGCGTCGTGATCGAGACCAGCTCCACCTTGTTGAACTGGTGCTGGCGGATCATGCCGCGGGTGTCCTTGCCGGCGGCGCCGGCCTCGGCGCGGAAGCACGGCGTGCCGGCAGTGAGCCGTAGCGGCAGCTCCGCCTCCTCGACGATGTCGCCGCGCACGAGGTTGGTCAGCGGCACCTCGGCGGTGGGAATGAGCCAGAGATCCGTCGTCGTGCGGAACTGATCCTCGGCGAATTTCGGCAGCTGCGCGGTGCCGAACATGGTGTCGTCGCGCACCAGCAGGGGCGGCGCCACTTCGGTGTAGCCATGCTCGCCGGTATGAACATCGAGCATGAACTGGGCCAGCGCACGTTCGAGCCGCGCCAAACCCTTCTTGAGCACGACGAAGCGGGCGCCCGACAGCTTGGCCGCGACCGCGAAATCCATCTGTCCGAGCGCTTCGCCCAGGTCGAAATGCTGCTTGGGCTCGAAGCCGTAGTCGCGCTTGGCACCGAAGCGGTGCCGCTCGACATTTCCAGTCTCGTCGTGGCCGTCGGGCACATCGTCGGCCGGCAGGTTGGGAAGCTCGGCAAGCCTTTTCTCCAGCCCGGCTTCCGCCTCCTTGGCTGCCGTTTCGAGCGCCGGGATGCTGTCCTTCAACTCGGCGACCTCGGCCATCAGCTTGTCGGCGCGCGCGTTGTCCTTCTTGGCTTTGGCCTGGCCGATCTCCTTGGAGGCGGCGTTGCGGCGCGCCTGCGCCTGCTCCAGCTTGGCAATGGCGCTACGGCGGCGCTCGTCGAGGCTCAGAAGCGTCTTGATCAGCGCGTCGCCTTCCGCCGCCGGCATGCCGCGCCGCTCGAGCCCACGGGCGAACTGGTCGGCATTGTCACGAATCCATTTGATGTCGTGCATGGCGCTGGCGCTTCGATAGTGTCAGGCCCGGAGCGATCCGGCCATCCGCAGATGCCCGGAAATACGGGCACGACGGATCGAGGCGCCGTATTATACAAATGCGCTGAAAAAGCCAGCCGCGGAGCGCATCATTCCGCCGGATTGGCCTGGGTACTGGCGGGGCCGGACGCCGTCGTCGCCTTCTTCTCCACCCAGCGCACCGACCAGATCGAGCCCTCGTACAGCAGCATGAGCGGGACCGCCAACGACAGCTGGCTGATCACGTCGGGCGGCGTGAGCACGGCGGCGATGACGAAGGCGCCGACGATGAAATAGCGCCGCTTGGCCCGAAGCTGCTCCGACGTGATGATGCCCACGCGGCCCAGCAGCGTCAGGATCACCGGCAATTGGAACGCGATCCCGAACGCGAAGATGAGCTTCATCATCAAGGTCAGGTAGTCGTCGACCTTGGGCAGGAGCTCGATCGCCGCGTGCCCTTCCCCGGCTGACTGCTGCATGGCGAGCGAGAAGCGCGCCAGCATCGGCCACACCAGGCCGTACACGCAGGCTGCGCCGAGCAGGAAGAAGATCGGCGTCGCCACGAGATACGGCAGGAAGGCCTGCCGCTCGTTGCGATAGAGTCCCGGCGCGACGAACATGTAGATCTGCGTCGCCACCACCGGAAACGCCAGGAAGGCGCCGCCGAACAGCGCCAGCTTGAGCTGCACGACGAAATATTCCAGCAGCCCGGTATAGATGAACTTGCACTCCGGGCCGGCGACCCAGCAGTAGGGCCAGGTCAGAACGTTGTAGATCTGTTTGGCGAAAAAGAAGCACGCCACCACCGCAATGCCGAGCGCGATGAGCGCCTTGATCAGCCGCGCGCGCAGCTCGATCAGATGCTCCATCAGCGGCGCCTTGGTCGCCTCGATCTCCTTCTCTTCCTCGTCGCGGCTCATGCCGGCGGATCTCCCCGCTTGGCGCTGCCCGCCTCACCCGGGGCGAGCGCCTTGTCGGCGTCGGTGGTGGTGGGCTGCGGTGATACCGGCGCCGCGCTCGTGTCCGCACCGCCCGGTGCATAGGCGCTCGGCGCGTCGGCGGCAGCCGCCGGCGCGGCGCTCGCGGCCGATTCCGGGGTCGCCAGCGCCGACGGCGGCTTGTCGTCCACCGCGCTTTCGATCTCCCGGCGCACCGTTTCCATCGGATCGAAGCTCGAAGTCAGCGTGTCGACCTGCTTCTTGAGGTCGGCCATCTCGGCCTCGCGCATCGCCTCGTTGAACTGGTTCTGGAAATCGTTGGCCATGCGGCGGATCTTGGTCGTCCACTGGCCGAGCGTGCGCAGCGCGGCGGGCAGTTCCTTCGGGCCGATCGCAATCAGCGCGACCACGCCGATGAGGATGAGCTCGCCCCAACTGATGTCGAACATGACGTCATCAACTCCAAGGGGCGCGAGCCAGCGGCCGGCGCCCCTTCACCCATTCCGGTCCTTCAGGTGCGCCGCACCGAGCTTGGTGACTAGACCGTGCCGCCTTCGAACTTCTTCTCGGTCGTGGCCCGGTTCTGCATGTCGGGCGCCGTGGTGCTGGCCGGCTGGTGATCGATGCTCCTGACCGGCTCGGTCTTCGGCGGCTCGGCCTTGGCGGTATCGTCGTCCGCCATTCCCTTCTTGAAGGCCTTGATGCCCTGGGCCATGTCGCCCATTAGCTCGGAAATCTTGCCGCGCCCGAACAGCAGCAGGACGATCGCGATGACGACGATCCAGTGCCAGATGCTCAAACCACCCATCAGAAATGCCTCCACGCCGACGGGCCGCCCAAACCCGTCTGTTTCATCCGAAACCTAGGCTTCGGGCGCGGCAAAAACAAGGACTTCGGCCGGGTCAATCTCGATCGCGACCTCGTCCTTGGCGGCAAATGCGATGGATTCGCGGGTGCGACCTTTCAGCCAGCGGTCGATGCCGTTAACCGCAACCTCAAACATATCGACGACGCCGAGAAAGCGGCGGCGCTCGAGCCGGCCGGGAATCCCGGCGCCGGGCGCACGCAGGCGGATGCCGGTCGGCCGGATCGCCACCACGGCGGCGGACCCTTCCGCCAGGCCGGGCGCCGCGAATGCGCCGACCGGCGTATCGACCTTGCCGCCGCGCACCACGCCGGAAATTTCATTGAGCTCGCAGAAGAACCGCGCCACGAACAGATCGATCGGCCGGCGATAGATCGCCTCCGGCACGTCGACCTGCACCAGGGTTCCCTGGCGCATCAGGGCGATGCGGTCGGCCATGCGCAGCGCCTCTTCCGGATCGTGGGTGACGATGACGCAGGTGACGCGGCTCTCGCGCAGGACCGCCAGCGTGTCCTCGCGCACTTCGTCGCGCAGGCTGCGATCGAGGCCGGAGAACGGCTCGTCCATCAACAGCACGCTCGGCCGCGGCGCCACCGCGCGCGCCAGCGCGACCCGCTGCTGCTCGCCGCCCGACAGCATGTGCGGATAGGCATCGGCATAGTCGGCCAGCCCGACGCGGTCGAGCGCCAGCCGCGCTTCCGCGATCGCCTCTTGGCGCGGAAGGCCGCGCAGCCCGAACATCACGTTGGCGAGGTTGGTGAGGTGCGGGAACAGCGCGTAGTCCTGGAACATGAGACCGACGCCGCGCTGCTCTGGCGGCAGAAATTCCGCCGCACCAGACGCCTCGCGATCGTTGATGAGGATGCGGCCGGCGCTCGGTACCTCCACACCCGCCGCGAGCCGCAGCGCCGTGGTCTTGCCGCAGCCCGAATGGCCGATCAGGACGACGATCTCGCCGGGCGCGACGTCGAGGCTGAAGCCGGAAACCGACGCGACGTCGCCGTAGCGATGATGCACGTTGTCGAAGGTGAGGCGCGCCGCGATGGTGGCCGGCGTCCGGCCCCTGTGGTGGCGCTGGCGCAGCCAACCGGCCTCCCCCACCTCACGCTCGAGCAACGCTCACTCCTCATCGACGCGCGACACCCGCGGGGCAAGCCCGAGGTCGAGGTCGCCCTCCTCCAGCGGCTCCTCGTCCTCGCGCAGAGCCGGATCATCGGACGGCGCCGGCATCGCGAAGCCCGCCGGCAGGCGGCCGTCGAACAGCCCCGCCCCTTTCAACTCCTCCAGGCCCGGCAGGACGCTCAAGCTCTCGAGGCCAAAGTGCGCCAGGAACGCCTCGGTAGTGCCGAAGGTGAGCGGGCGGCCGGGCGCCTTGCGGCGGCCGCGCGGCCGGATCCAGCCGGTCTCCAGCAGCACGTCAAGGGTGCCCTTCGACGCGCTGACGCCGCGGATGTCCTCGATCTCGGCGCGCGTCACCGGCTGGTGATAGGCAATGATGGCGAGCGTCTCGAGCGCGGCGCGCGACAGCTTGCGCGTCTCCACCGCCTCGCGCGACAGCAGCCAGGAGAGGTCGGTGGCGGTACGGAAGGTCCACTTGCCGGCAATGCGGACCAGATTGACGCCGCGTGTCGCATATTCCTGCTGCAGTGCTTCGAGCGCCGCCTCGACGTCCATCTCCTCCGGCAGGCGCTCCGCCAGCGTCGCCGCATCGAGCGGCTCGGCCGATGCGAACAGCATGGCTTCGAGCAGACGCAAATGCTCGGGACGCAACTCGGTCACGCTCGTCTCCTCGGCGACCGCTTGGCTCCTGGCCAGACGGGGCATGCTTCCTATCCCTCGTTTGTAGCGACCGGCGGCGTTCTGCCGCTCGCGTCGGCTTGGTTTTCGGCCGCGCGTTTGCGCAGATAGAGCGGCGCAAATGCGGCATGCTGATGAAGCTCGATGAGCCCTTCGCGTACCAGCTCGAGCGTCGAGGCAAAACTCGAAGCCATCACGGTCGCGCGCTGTGACGGCTCGACCACATAGGCAATGAGATACTGGTCGAGCCGCGTCCAGTCGGTCGCGCTCCCGATCAGCCGTTCAAGCGCGGTGCGCGCGTCGGCGAGCGACCACACTGTGCGATGCGGCAGCTCCACATGCGCCAGCGCCTGCTTCTGCCGCTGCGCCGCATAGGCCGAGAGCAGGTCGTACAGCGTCGCCTTCCATTGCGGATGCTTGATGTCGACGATCGGCTCCGGCGCGCCGCGCGCGAACACGTCGCGGCTGAGCTGTGGCAGGCCCATGAGCTCCTGCGCCACGGCGCGAAAAGCCTCGAGCCGCTTCAGGCGCAAGGCGAGCGAGTTCGCCATGTCCTCCGCCGTCGGCCCTTCGGCTTCTTCGGTTTCGGGCAGCAGCAGCCGCGATTTGAGGTAGGCGAGCCACGCCGCCATGACGAGATAGTCGGCGGCAAGCTCGAGGCGGAGCTGCCGCGCCTGCTCGATGAAGGCGAGATACTGGTCGGCGAGCGCCAGGATGGAGATCTTTGCGAGATCCACCTTCTGGTTCCGCGCCAGCGTCAGCAGCAGATCGAGTGGGCCCTCAAAGCCTTCGACGTCGACAATCAGCGCCGGCTCGTCTTCGGCGCGCTCGGCGACGATGTCGGTGGTGAACGGAGGTTGCGCGATCATCATGACACGACCACTTTGGCATCGTCACGCGCCAAGAGTTGCGCAAAGCGAGCGCGCGCGGCCGCGAGATCGATATCGTCGGGCTGGCGGCGCGCCGCCAGCGCGGCGTCGGTGCGCCGTGCCGCCGCTCCGCCGAGGATCGGCGACTCCTGCGCCACCGCCTGCATCTCGTCGAGCCGGCCGTTGCAGTGGAGCGCCAGATCGCAGCCGGCCGCGATGGCGGCGCGCGTGCGCTCGCCGATCGTGCCGCTCAGCGCTCCCATCGAGATGTCGTCGCTCATCAACGCCCCGGAGAACCCGATCGATTTGCGAATCACTTCACCAATCATAGTCGGCGATGCGGTCGCGGGCGCGGTCGGATCGAGCGCCGTGAACACCACATGGGCCGTCATCCCCAGCGGCAGGTGGCCGAGCGGACGGAAGGCGGCGAAATCGGTCGCCTCGAGCGCAGCGCCATCAGTGGTGACCACGGGCAGCTTCTCGTGGCTGTCGGCCATGGCGCGGCCGTGCCCCGGGATGTGCTTGAGGACCGGCAGCACGCCGCCCGCCATGAGCCCCTCGGCGACCGCGGCGGCCAGCACCGAAACCTGTTCGGGCGTCGTCCCATAGGCGCGGTCGCCGATGACCCGATCGGCGCCGGGCACCGGCACGTCGGCCAGCGGCAGGCAGTCGACGTCGATGCCGAGCGGGTGCAGATCGGCTGCGATCAGCCGCGCGCCGAGCCGCGCCGCCTCGATCCCGCACGCCGGATCGGCGCCGTAGAGGCGGCCATAAGTGGCGCCCGGCGGATAGGCCGGCCAGTGCGGCGGGCCCAGGCGCTGCACCCGGCCGCCCTCCTGATCGACCAGGACCGGCACGTTGCCGACAACCTCACGCGCCGCTGCAACGAGCCGCCGCACCTGCTCCGGGCTCTCGATATTGCGCTTGAAAAGGATGAGTCCCCAGGGCTCGGCATCGCGCAAAAAGGCCCGCTCGTCTTGGCTGAGCGTGGGTCCGGCGAGGCCGGTTACAAAGGCACGACTCATGAGCGCGGATTAGCCCGCGCTCGGCGCGAGGGTCAAGCGAGCCGGCGCGTGCCGCCACGCCGGCACCTCGGTGGATTTGCGTGCCTGTGGGGCTGCCGTCCGCCGGGCGTGCGGGCAAGAGTCAATACGCGCCACAAATTCCTTTCGATTCAGTAGTTTAAACAGTTGTATTAACAAATAATTTCAACGAAAGGACGGCCGTTTCGCGAGCGACAAATGAAACGGGCGCGGATCGATCTCCGCGCCCGCCACAAAAGGTCTGCGTCAGGATCAGTTGCCCTGGACAATGCACTGACCGCCCGCGCTTTTCAGGCTCGAGCACACTTCCTTGGCCTGCTCGGCGGTCGCAAAGGGGCCGATCTGGGCACGATAGTACACGCCCTTGTCGCCAAGATCGGCACGCCGGATCATCGCCTGGTAGCTGCCGAGGACGGACGGATATTTCTGCTGCAGCGACTTGAACGACGCCTGGGCATCGGCCTCGCTCCGCTGCGACGCCACCTGCACGACATAGTTTCCGGCCTTGGGCTCCGTGGCCGGGGGAATGGCGACCGACCGGGTGGACGCCGGTGCGGGGGCGGCAGCGGGTGCTGGAGCACGGGCAGCCGGGGTCGGCGCAGGCGCCGGCACCGTCTGGGGCGGATTGCTGGCCGGCGCCAGCGCCATCTGCTGATCCGGACGGATCGTGATGGTCTGCACCTTCCTCGGCTCGTTGCCGCTTGGGGCGGCGGCCGGCTGGGCCGAGGCCAGCGGGGGCAGGACCGAACCTGTGGCCGCCTTGGGCGATATGGCGCCCGCCGCCTTCTTGGGATCGACGGGCTGCTCCTCGCGCGGCACCAGGCGTTCACCACCGCGATCGCCGACCCGCTCGTATTGTGGTTTGGTCGCCAGCTGCGTGTCGCTCGCCGGCGCGCTCGGCGCGGTCGACACGATCTTCGTGGGCGTGCCATCGGCCTTGATCACCGGCGGCTCGCTGTTGCTGGTCGCCGGACTGGTCCAGGCGCGAAAGCCGTACACGCCGCCCGCCCCGATCAGCGCCAGACCGAGCACCGCCGCGATGGTCATCAGGCCACGCCGCTTCGGCGGGGCCTCATAGCCCTCCTCGGCGTAGTACTGGCCGTCGTCGTAGTATTCCTCGCCGGCGTAACCCTCCGCATCCTGGTAGCGCGGATCGTGCTGATACGCCTCGTCGGCGTAGCCGGCGGCGTAACGCGGCGACTCCGCCGGTTGATCATAGCCGGCTTCGTACTCGACCGCGGCCCCGCGGCCCGACCGGTTCAACCATTCCGGAGCATCCTGCTGATCATCCACGTGCGGCTGATACGGCCCGCCGCCCGGCGCCGCGGCGCGCGACGGCGGCCGTGACACACCGGCAAAGGGATCGTCCTGCCCGATCAGGCGGGCCAGTTCAGCAAGAGGATCGTTGGCACGTCCACTTCGTGCCGGATCGCCGGAATGGGGCGGGTCGGAACGCACGGCTCGAAAGTTGCTATCCTGTGCCATACTCATACTACCACTGGTTCAGGAATCGCGCTCGTCCGTGCCGCCATCCTGGGACGCGCTCTGCCGCGCCGATCGGAACCGAGCGGGATCACCTCATCTCCTCTGGCGCCTCGACCCCGAGCAGCTTCAGCCCGGAGGCGAGAACATTCGCAACGCCTTGAACAAGTGCAAGGCGTGCCATGCTTATTTGTGGATCATCAAAGATAATGAAGCGTAAATATGGCACATTATTTCCAAGCGTCCATAGCCCGTGGAACTGACTGGCCAATTCGTAAAGGTAGAAGGCGATGCGGTGCGGCTCGTGGGCGGCGGCCGCCGCCTCCACCACCCGCGGGTAAGCGGCCACCTTCTTCATCAGGGCCATTTCGTCCTCGTGCTCGAGCCGCTCCAGCGGCGCCGCCTCCAGGACCTTCCTGCGCAAGTCGTCCTCCCGGGGCAGGTCGGGAACAACCTCGCGGGCGTTGCGGAAGACCGATTGGCAGCGGGCATGGCCATACTGCACGTAGAAGACCGGATTGTCGCGTGACTGCTCGATCACCTTGGCCAGGTCGAAATCGAGCACCGCGTCGTTCTTGCGATAGAGCATCATGAAGCGGACGGCGTCGCGGCCCACCTCGTCCACCACCTCGCGCAGCGTGACGAACTCTCCCGCGCGCTTCGACATCTTGATCGGCTCGCCGGCGCGCAGCAGCTTGACCAGCTGGACGATCTTGACGTCGAGATCGGCCGCTCCGCCCGACACCGCCCGCACCGCCGCCTGAACGCGCTTGATGTAGCCGCCATGGTCGGCGCCCCACACATCGATCATGTGGCGGAAGCCGCGTTCGAACTTCGAGCGGTGATAGGCGATGTCGGAGGCGAAATAGGTGTAGGTGCCGTCCGATTTCCGCAGCGGACGGTCGACGTCGTCGCCAAACCGCGTGGCGCGGAACAGTGTCTGCTCGCGATCCTCCCAGTCTTCCACCGGCTGGCCCTTGGGCGGCGGCAGGCGGCCCTCGTAGATCAGATCCTTGCGCCGCAGCTCCTCGATGGTGGTCTCCACTGCGCTGCTGTTGCCGGCGGCCAGCGTGCGCTCGGAGAAGAACACATCGTGGCGCACGTTGAGCGCTGCAAGATCGTCACGGATGCACGCCATCATCATGTCGATGGCCTTGTCGCGCACGATCGGCAGCCATTCGGCCTCGTTCATGCGCTTCAATGCATCGCCGTATTCGGCTGCGAGCGCCGCCCCGACGGGCTTGAGATAGTCGCCCGGATAGAGCCCTTCCGGGATCGCCCCGATGGCTTCGCCCAAAGCCTCGCGGTACCGCAGATAAGCCGAGCGCGCGAGCACCTCGACCTGGTTGCCGGCATCGTTGATGTAGTACTCGCGGGTGACATCGTAGCCGGCGAACGCCAGCAGGTTGGCGAGCGCATCGCCGAACACGGCGCCGCGACCGTGACCGACATGCATCGGCCCGGTGGGATTGGCCGAGACGTATTCCACATTCACCTTGTCGCCGCCGCCGAGGTCGCTGCGACCGTAATCAGCGCCCGCCGCGATCGCCGCCCGCAAGGCGTTAATCCACACCGACCGGTTCAGGGTGAGATTGATGAAGCCGGGCCCGGCGATCTCGACCTTGTCGATCAGCGGGTCGGCCTTGAGCCGCTCGCCGATGGCCTCGGCCAGCTCGCGCGGTTTTTTGCCGGCATCCTTGGCCAGCACCATGGCGGCGTTGGTCGCCATGTCGCCATGCGCGGCGTCGCGCGGCGGCTCGACCAGCACGCGCGACTGATCGATTCCCGACGGCAGCACGCCGGCCGCAACGAGCGCGTCGTTCGCCGCGCGCACGGTCGCGAGCACGGTCGCGAAGATGTTGTTCGTCTGAGGATCGCCGGACATGCCGAAAGCGTTGTGCCGAAACAGGAAATGCCGCGCGGCCTAGCCCAATTCGGGAGTCGAGTCAAAATAGCGCGCGTGCTCGATGAGGGCGTAGCGGTCGGTCATGCCGGCAATGAAATCGGCGATTTTTCTGGCCTTTCCGCTGTCGTCGGCGCCCTCCAGCCCCTGGCTCCATTCGGGCGGCATGGCCGCCGGTGCGGCCATGAAATGGCGAAACAGGTCGCGCACCACGCTTTGCGCGTCATCCATGATCCGCATCACGCGCGCGTGCCGGTACATGCGCGGATAGAGAAAGCCCTTGATGGCGGCGTCGGCCTCCTGCATCGCGGGCGAGAAGCCGACCACCATCGCGTCGGCTTCGCGCACGTCGCGGGCCGAGCGCGGCGCGAGCGCCGCGAGGCGGCGCTGCGACTCGGCAATCACGTCCTCGATCATGCGGGCGATGACGCGGCGGATCAGTTCGTGCGCCAGCCGCGCTGGCTCCAGCCCGGGATAACGGGCGCGGATTTCGCCCAGCACGGTGCCGACCAGGGCCACATCGGCGAGGTCGTCGAGCCGGAACAGGTCGGCGCGTAACCCGTCGTCCATGTCGTGGGCGTCATAGGCGATGTCGTCGGCGATCGCCGCCACCTGCGCCTCGGCGTCGGGAAACGACCACAATTCGAGATCCTGACAGGCGCCGTAGAGCTGGATCGCGGCCGGCACGCCGCGCTCGGCATAGCGGCCGCATGGTCGTCCGGCGCGGTCGGTGAGCGGGCCATTGTGCTTGACCAGGCCCTCGAGCGTTTCCCAGCACAGGTTGAGGCCGTCGAACTCGGCATAGCGCCGCTCGATCGAGGTGACGACGCGCAGCGTCTGGGCATTGTGGTCGAAGCCGCCGAAGGCGGCGAGGCAGTGGTCGAGCGCCCGCTCGCCGGCATGGCCGAAGGGTGGATGGCCGAGGTCGTGGGCGAGCGCCAGCGCCTCGGCCAGGTCCTCGTCGAGACCGAGCGCACGGGCGAGCGAACGAGCGATCTGCTGGACCTCCAGTGTGTGGGTCAGGCGCGTGCGGTAATGGTCGCCCTCGTTGTAGACGAAGACCTGGGTCTTGTGCTTGAGCCGGCGGAACGCGGTCGAATGGATGATGCGGTCGCAGTCGCGGCGGAAGTCATTGCGGGTCGGGCTGGCCGGCTCCGCATGCAGCCGCCCCCGACTGCGTCCCGGGTCTGCCGCATAGGGGGCGCGCGCAGGGCCGGCCGCTACCGCCATGAATCCGCCGCTCGTTGCACTTCGGTGCCGCTGCACTTAACTATCGGGCAGGCACCCTGTCCATGCCAGGGCGTTGGATCGAGGAACATCATGGACGTGAACGTCACGGTCAGCGCACGGGCGGCGCAGCGCATCGGCGAAATCCTCAAGGGCGAAGGCGCCGGCGCCATGCTGCGCGTCAGCGTCGAAGGCGGCGGCTGCTCGGGCTTCCAGTACAAGTTCGACATCGACCGCGCCAAGGCCGACGACGACATCGTCATCGCGCAGGACGGGGCGACCGTGCTGATCGACCCGGTGTCGCTCAACTACATGGCGGGGGCCGAGATCGACTTCGTCGACGACCTGATCGGCGCCTCGTTCCGGGTGAACAACCCGAAGGCCACCGCCTCCTGCGGCTGCGGCACCAGCTTTACCATCTAGCTCCGTAGGGTGGGCAAAGGCGCGCGAACACTGCGCTAGCGCCGGATGATGCGGTTCGAGCGCGCCGTGCCCACCTGGTCTTTTTGTGCCATGCCGCACGCGTGGGCACGGCGCGTTTCCATTTCATCATTCGTCGAAGCGTCGAGCGACGCGCCTTTGCCCACCCTACAGTGTTTGATCGCGCGGCCCGGCAATGACGAATACCCCTACTCGGCCGCGATGGCGGGCGGCTTCTCGACTTCCGGCACTTCCTCGAGCTGCGGCTCGAGCGTGCGCTTGAGCCGGCGGTCGATGCGGTCGAGGTAGAGGTAGATCACCGGCGTGATGAACAGCGTGAGCAGCTGCGACAGGCACAGGCCCCCGACCACGGCGACGCCGAGCGGCTGACGCAGTTCGGCGCCAGCGCCGCTGCCGAACGCGATCGGCAGGGTGCCGAAGATCGCCGCAAAGGTCGTCATCATGATCGGACGGAAGCGCAGCAGCGCCGCTTCGCGGATCGCCGCCTCGGCGCCGATGCCGACGCGGCGGCGCTCGATCGCGAAATCCACCATCATGATGGCGTTCTTCTTGACGATGCCGACCAGCATCACGATCCCGATCATGGCAATGACGGTGAGCTCCATGCTGAACGCCATCAACGTGAGGATGGCGCCGATGCCGGCTGACGGCAGACCGGAGATGATGGTGATGGGATGGATGAAGCTCTCGTACAGGATGCCGAGGATGACGTAGGCGGCAAAGATCGCCGCCAGCAGCAGGATCCACTGGCCTTTCAGCGAGTCCTGGAATACCTGGGCGGTGCCCTGGAACCCGGTAGTGATGGTCGGCGGCAGCCGCTCGTCGCGCTCGAGCTTCTGGATCGCGTCCACGGCCTGGCCGAGCGAGTGCCCGGGCGCCAGGTTGAAGGAGATCGTGACCGCCGGTTGCTGGCCCTGATGGTTGACCTGCAGCGGACCGACCGTGGGGACGAACCGCGTGACGGCGGACAGCGGCACCACCGGTCCCTGCAGGGTGCCGACGCCGCTCACCCCGCCGCCGGGGGAGCCGGCGCCCGGACCGGCGCCGCTGCCGCTGCCGCTGCCGACGTTGGTCTTGAGATAGATTTTTGACAGCCCTGACGGATCGGCCTGGAACTCGGGCAGGCTTTCCAGGATCACCTGGTAATCGTTGGACGGCGTGTAGATGGTGGCGACCTGGCGGGTGCCGAAGGCGTTGTACAGTTCCTGGCGAATCTGGTCCACCGTGATGCCGTAGATCGCCGCCTTCTCGCGGTCGATCTCGATCGTCATCTGTGGATTCTTGATGTAGAGGTCGGTGGTGACGTCCTGCAGCCCGTCGAAGGTCGCGATCTTGTCGCGCATCTCCGGCGCGACCCGATACAGCGTATCGGTGTCGCTCGACTGCAATGTGTATTGATATTGGCTCTTGGAGATG
>Ga0209466_1000210_pt1 | contig 13666 bp, 11 predicted proteins | sample PanSoiPlo30MoBio_FD_188323 | JGI IMG/M metagenome (GOLD analysis project Ga0209466, IMG submission 188323) | Tropical forest soil microbial communities from Panama analyzed to predict greenhouse gas emissions - Panama Soil Plot 30 MoBio (SPAdes)... | ecosystem: Environmental > Terrestrial > Soil...
GGCCATGGTGTAGGTCTTGCCCGAGCCGGTGACGCCGAGCAGCACCTGGTTGCGCTCCTGGCGATTGACCCCCTCGACCAGCTCGGCGATCGCCTGCGGCTGGTCGCCCTTGGGTTCGAAGTCGGACTTGATGACGAGGCGGAAACCGCCTTCCGTCTTGTCCGGGCGCGGCGGCCGGTGCGGCACCCAGGGCCGCTCGCCGAATTCGGGCCGCCCCTCGCGCAGGAGCCGCTCCAGCGCCGACGCCGTGGCAGTGACGCCCGAGCCCCTGGCCGGAAGCTCAGCCTCCTCGTCGCTGTCGCGGCCGAACGCTTTGGTGACCTCGTCGCTGATCCTGGCCAACGGCACCTTGGCCACGTAACCCTTCTGCGGCGCCTCGTTGAACCCGCTCGGCGTGGACATGCGCGCCTTGTGGGCGGCGGCGAAATCGGCGCGGCGGTCGAACGAATTGTCCGGCGGGGGCGTCAAGCCGGTCTGCGAGCCGGGGCCGGCGGTGCCCTTTTCGATGCCGGGATTGAGCAGCTTTTCCAGCGCCGGCGCGATCGGCGGCAATTGTTCGCGCGCCGCCTTGGCGCGCGTCGGCTTCGCCGGATCCTTCCTGGAATGTTTTGCCGGATCGCGCTTCGGCTTGCCGGGCGCGTTCGGGTCGTTCTTGTGGTCCGCCATCGCCCCAATATGGGCCGGCGATCGCGGCGAGGGAAGGGCGCCAGACCGGATTGCGCGGCTGGCTACAGCCGCCGCACCAGCACCCCGACCAGAATCAGGACATAGGCGATTGCGAGCACGTCGAAGGCGCGCCGCGCCGTGATGATCGGAATGGAGACGCCGCCATAATGCACGAGCAGCGCCAGGACGGCCACGATCACGGATGCCACGAAGATCGGAAAGGACGGTGGTGTGAGAATAATAGGTGAGCGCCGGAACGGCATGATCATTCCCCGCAAATTGGCAAGACCAGGGGAAACGGCCAAGGCGGCGGTTCGTTGCATTTCCCGCCTGGGATTTGTGCGATCGGCAAAAGCTCGGTTATCCTGCCCGGCGGGAACAGCAGGGGAGGATGTCGTGCACGCATCCAGGCGAGACGTTTTACGTTCGGCATCGGCGCTGGCGCTGCTCGGGGCGTTACCGCGCACCGCGGTGGCGCAAACCTACCCGACGCGGCCCGTCAAGGTGATCGTGCCCTATCCGCCCGCCGGCGGCGCCGACACGGTGAGCCGGCTCCTGTTCCAGAAGCTGAGCGACATGTGGGGCCAGCAGTTCGTCATCGACAACCGTGGCGGCGCCGGCGGCACGATCGGCGAGGCGGCGGCCGCCAAGGCCGATCCCGACGGCTACACCATTCTCTACGATGCGACCGCGTTCTCGGTGAACCCGTCGCTCTATGCAAAGCTTCCGTTCGATTATGCCAAGGATTTCCAGCCGGTCTTTCTCGCCTCGCTGGTACCCAACCTGCTCCTGGTACATCCGTCGGTGCCGGTAAAGACCGTTGCCGAGCTGATCGCGCTGGCCAAAACCTCGCCCGACGGGCTCGACTTCGCATCGTCCGGCAACGGCACGCTGCAGCACCTCTGCCTCGAATTGTTCCGGTACACTACGGGTACAAAAATCAACCACATCCCCTATCGCGGCGGAGGCTTGGCGCTCAACGATCTGATCGGCGGACAGATCAAGTTCTTCTTCTCCAACGGCGCGTCGTCGATTGGCCACGTGCAGAGCGGCGCAGTGCGGGCGATCGCGCACACCGGCAGGGGCCGCCTGGGGACGCTGCCTGACCTGCCGGCCGTGATGGACACGCTGCCGGGTTTCGAGGCCTACGAGTGGAACGGTGTGTTCGTGCCGACCGGCACGCCCAAGGACATCGTCGCGCGGCTCAACGAGGGCCTCAACGCGACGCTGCGCCAGCCCGACATCGTGGCGCGGCTGCAGCAGCTCAACGTCGACTTCCGCCAAAACACGCCGGAAGAATTCGGCGCCTTCGTCAAGGCGGAAACCGAGCGCTGGGGCAAGGTCGTGCGCGAGGCCAATATCCGCATCGGGTGAGTAGCGCTTCACCGAGGCGCTCGCGGGATTCTCGGTTGTCATCCCGAGCAAGCCGCGTCAGCGGCGAGACCCGGGATCCAAGGACCCCGGCATCAGAACAGAGGCGAGACAGGGGTACATGGATCCCGGCTCTCGCGCTTCGCGCTCGGCCGGGATGACGGTGGAGGGGCCAACCGTACCCAAAGGCGGCAGATCGTGCATTGCGCCAATTTCACTGCTCGCTCGGCGCCGTGCGGAACGCCTGGGCGAAACGGTCGAGATCGCCGGCGCCGAGGTCGGAGACAGCCCAGTAGGCGACGTCGCCGTCACGCCAGCGCACCAGGTTGTAGCCGTCGCTGGCGCGGTGCTGCCACGGCGGTTCGGCTGTCGCCGGAACCGCCACGAGGCTGATCAGATGCTGGCGATGGCGATAGACCAAGGTCGGTACCGGCGTGCGGCCGATCACATCGATGCGGCCGCCGACCAGCGGAAAACCCTCGTGGGTCAGATCGACGACGCGCGGCGCCTGCGGGATGCGGCCGTTGAACCAAGGTTTCACGGTGTGGCGGTCGGACGAGTTGACGTCGGTCGCCTGTACCATGAGGGCGCGGATGTGGCTGGCCACGACCTGGTCCGCCACCGCGTCGGTCTGGTCGGCGCGCAGCGCAAACCAGGTGACGCCGCTCCCCAGCACGGCTGCGAGCGCCACCGAGGCGGCGAGCGCACGCCACGAGGATTCACGGCGAAGTGGTGCCAGTCGTTCGACGCGAGCCGCCAGGCCGGCCGGAACGGCCTCGGGCGGCAGCCGCTCGTGCACGAGGCGGCGCAGCGCCGCGACGCGGTCGCGCTCCGCCGCCAAGGCCGGCTCGCTGGCGATGCGTCGCTCGACCTCGAGCGCACGCGCGGCGTCGAGTTCGCCGTCCAGATAGGCGTGCACCAGGAGCAGGGAATCGTCGGCGCGCGGCGGTTCGGTCATGGCGTGTCCTGGGCGATCGCCGCGAAGAGCTGGCGGCGGGCGCGCGCCAGCCGCGACATCACGGTGCCGACCGGCACGGCGGTGACGGTGGCGATCTCGCGGTAGTCGAGGCCCTGAATCTCCCGCAGCACGAACGTCTCGCGAAAGGCCGGGGCCAGCGCCAGGAGCGCGGCCTCCAGGCGGGCGGCGTCCGCCTTGGCCAGGAGGGCGGTCTCCGGCGTCGGCGCGTCCGGCATCGTGCCGTGTCGCGCCTGTTCCTCCTCGAGCGCGGAAACGTCCTCCACGGGGATCAGGCAGGCCGGACGATTTTTCCCGAGCCACGTGTAGGCAGTGTGGCGCACGATGGTCAGCACCCAGGCGCGGGCATTGACGCCGGCAAAGCCGCCGATGGCGCGGAACGCGCGCAGGCATGCGTCCTGCACCACGTCCTCGGCATCGGCGCGGTTTCCCGTAAGCCAGCGCGCCAGCGCGTAGGCATCTGCCAGATGCGGCACCACCACGGTCCTGAAACGCTCCTTGTCGCCGTCGCGGCTCACGGCGTCTTCCCGGTTCAATTGGTCCTAGACTCTGTCATGCGCCGTTCTATTCCCGGCCGCCGCACAATTCTTGTTGATGTCGGCTTGATGGCGGGCCGGAAATTTTTACGGCGCTGACACGGTCTCCGCCATCGTCACCCCCATCAGGAGACAACATCATGACAATCGATCTCGATCGGCGCGAGCTCATGGCCTTGGCCGGCCTCGGCGGCGTTGGCGTTCTGTTCGCCTCGCACCTCGCGCCACCGGCCGCCGCCCAGGGCTATGGCGGCGCCGCCACACCGGCCGCGCCGGAGGATTTCTTCTTCGTCCAGCTCGCGGACACGCACTGGGGCTTCAAGGACGATGCCATCAATCCCGATGGCGCGGGCACGTTCAAGAAAGTGATCGCCGCCGTCAATGCGCTGTCGCGCCCGCCCGACTTCATCGCCTTCACGGGCGACATGACGCACACCACCGACGACGGCAAGGAACGCCGCCGGCGCATGGCCGAGATGCGCGACATGATCGCCACGCTCAAGGTGAAGGACGTGCGCTTCGCGCCGGGCGACCACGACGCGCAGAAGGACCGCGGCGAAGCCTATCAGGAATTCTTTGGCAAGCTGCACTACGCGTTCGACCACAAGGGCTACCACTTCGTCGTGCTCGACAACACGTCGGATCCCGATCAGAAGCTGGGGGCGGAACAGATCGCGTGGCTCGCCGCCGATCTCAAGCAGCTGGCGGCCAACACGCCGGTCGTCGTGTTCACGCATCGCCCGCTGTTCGAACTGTACAAGCCTTGGGGCTGGTGGACGCCGGACGGCGATCAGGCGCTGGAGCTGTTAAAGCCGTTTAAGGCGACGGTGTTCTATGGCCATGTGCACCATGAGAATCACACAACGTCCAACGGCATCGTGCACCATGCCGCGACCTCTCTGATGCTCCCGCTCTATCCCGCCGGCACGCGGCCGGAACGCACCATGGTGCCGTGGGACGCAGGCCACCCGTATAGCGGCATGGGCTGGCGCACCGTGTCTGCACGCGGGCGCGGCTCCGCCTGGGAAATCAAGCAGGAAGGTGTGACGGGCGCTTGACCTGTTCGCAGCAAGTCGCCTTGCGTCGTTATGCGCGGGCTTGACCCGCGCATCTCGCTTCAAGGGGCACAGCCGTGCCAAACTGAGCGGGATGGCCGGGACAAGCCCGGCCATGACGATGTGAGGGACCCATGGGTGAATTCGCGCTGGGCCAGCCGGTTTCGCGGTTCGAAGACCCGCGCCTGCTGCGGGGCGGCGGCCGCTATATCGACGATTTCGTGCTGCCCGGCATGGCGTTCGGCCATGTGCTGCGCTCGCCCCATGCGCATGCGCGCATCCGCGCGATCGACGTGGGCGCCGCCCGGGCGGCGCCGGGTGTGCTCGCCGTCCTTACCGGCGCCGACTGGCAGGCGTCGGGCTTCGGCGACCTGCCGGTGCCAGGCGGTTTTCGCCGCCGCAACGGCGCGCCGCTCTACCGTCCGCCCTATCCGGCGCTGGTGCGCGACCGCGTGCGTTGGGTCGGCGACTACGTGGCCTTCGTGGTCGCCGAGACCCGCCTGCAGGCGATGGACGCGGCGGAACTGATTGCCGTCGACTACGAGCCGCTGCCGGCGGTGGTCGCAACGGCGGAGGCGGTCAAGGCGGGCGCGCCGCGCGTGTGGGAGGACTGCGAGGACAATATCTGTTTCGTGCAGCAGGAGGGCGACAAGGCGGCGACCGACGCAGCCTTCGCCCGCGCCGACCAGGTGGTGCAGCATCGCTTCGTCATCAACCGTGTCACCGCCGCCACCATGGAGCCGCGCGGCTCTATCGGCGACTACAACGCCGCCGACGGCCGCTACACCCTCCACACGACACTGCAGCGCGCTCATGCCTACCGCCAGGACCTCGCGCACTACGTGCTGAAAGTGCCGGAGAGCAAGCTGCGCGTGATCGCCGGCGACATCGGCGGCAGCTTTGGCATGAAGTCGGCGGTCTACAACGAGGTGGCGCTGGTCCTGCTCGCCGCCAAGCTGACCGGCCGGCCGGTCAAGTGGATTGGAACCCGCTCAGAGTCCTTCCTCGGCGACGCCCAGGCGCGTGACAACGTCACCGACGCCGAGCTCGCCCTCGACCGCGACGGCACGTTTCTCGGCATGCGCGTGCGCTCGCTGGTCAACGTCGGCGCCTATCTGCAGACCGGCATGCCGGCCTTCACCGGCAATCTCGGGACGCTCGCCGGCGTCTATCGCACGCCCGCCATGGACGTGGAGGCCACGGCGGTGTTCACCCACACCAACCCGATGCGGCCTTACCGCGGCAATGGCCGGCCCGAAGCCGCGTTCGTCATCGAGCGCATGGTCGATCTCGCCGCCGACGCGCTCGGCATCGATCCGGCGGAGCTCAGGCGGCGCAACTACATCGCGCCCGACGCCATGCCGTTCAAGACCGGGCTCACGTTCACCTATGACAGCGGCGCGTTCGAGCGCAGCATGGACATGGCGCTCGAGCTGGCCGACGCTGCCGGCTTCGCGGCGCGGCGCGCCGCCGCGCGGAAACGCGGCAAGCTGCGCGGCCTGGGTCTCTCCAACACCATCGAGCGTGCCGCCGCGCCCGGCTTCGAAGGTGCGGAAATCCGCTTCGACCGCTCCGGCGCCGTCACCATCCTGTCCGGCTCGATCACGCAAGGGCAGGGGCACGAGACCATCTACAAGCAGCTCGTGTGCGACCGCTTCGGGCTCAAGCCGGAGGAGGTCCACTACGTGCAGGGCGACACCGACCAGGTGTTTTTTGGCGAAGGCACCGGCGGGTCGCGCACCGCCACCATCGGCAGCTCGGCGCTGCACGTGGCGGCCGACAAGATCATGACCAAGGCCAAGGCGGTCGCCGCCCACATGCTAAAGGTCGAGGCGGCGGCGGTGAGTTTCCATGACGGCATCTTTTCCGCCGCCGGCACCAACCGCACGCTGACCATCAAGGACGTCGCCAAGGAGGCCGCCAACCCGGCGAAACTGCCCAAGGACATGGAAGGCGGCCTGACTGCCACCGCCGTCTACAACGCCGAGGTCGAGAACTTTCCCAACGGCTGCCACGTGTGCGAGCTGGAGATCGACCCGGAGACGGGCGCCGTCGAGATCATTCGCTACAGCGTGGTCGACGACGTCGGCACCGTGCTCAACCCGCTGCTGCTGCACGGGCAGATCGTCGGCGGCATCGCCCAGGGTGTCGGCCAGATTCTGCTCGAAGACATCCGGTTCGACGCGACCGGCCAGCTCCTCACCGGCTCGTTCATGGACTACGCCATGCCGCGCGCGGAAAATTTTTCGCCGTTCCACATCCGCAGCAATCCGGTGCCGACGACGACCAACCCCCTCGGCGTCAAGGGCGCCGGCGAGGCCGGCTGCGTCGGCGCGCTTCCGGCGGTGGCCAATGCGCTGGTCGACGCGCTGTCCGATCTCGGCATCCGCGACGTGCCGATGCCGGCGACGCCAGAGCGGCTGTGGCGGGCCATGCAGCAGTCACGGAGCTGACGCGGCCGCACCGCCTCACCAGATGCCCGCCCAGAAGCCGCGCTCGCGCCGCGGCGAGTCATCGTCGCGGACCAGGCGGAACCCGAGATTGCTCGGCTGCATGCCGGCCGAGCAGCCGCCGCTGCGCCCGTCGCCGAGGAAGTCCGGCATATAGGCGCGGTGACGGCCGGCAGCGATGCGGATCCCACAATTGACCACGGTCGGACGGATCTCGTCATTGCCCTCGATCATGGCACGTACGAAACAGCTGTCGGTCCATTCCCATACGTTGCCCGCCAGATCGACGAGGCCATGTTCGTTCGCTCCAAACGTGCCGATCGGTTGAGGCTCGGCGACCGTGTCGTCGCGCGCGGTTGCGGCGGCGTCATACAAAGCCAGCGCGCGCCGGCCCGGATCGCTGCCGGAGGCGCCTTGGGGCGGGACGCCATCCTTGAACCGGCTGCCCGCCGCAAAACTCCATTCCTCGTCGGTGGGTAGCCGCCATGGCGCGCCGGTCGCGCGCGAAAGCCACGCCGCATAGGCGGCCGCGTCGCGCCAGCTGACGCCGACGACGGGGCGGTCGGCCTGCCGCGCCAAACCAGCAATGGGCGCGCACGCGCCAGCGTCGACGCAGCGCTGGTATTCCGCCGCGCTGACCTGCCGGCGCATGATCGCCAGGGTGTGCTCGATCCGGACGGTGCGGAGGGGCGCATCGGCTGGCTTGCCGGCGCGCGAAAAGTCGCCGGGCATTCGGTAGACGAACGTGTCCGGCCCGAGCACGACCACGTCTGGCAGGAGGCTGCGGTCGGCGGGCAGGCCTTGACGCGCCGGCATTGCCCCCAGAACAAGCAGGCCAATGAGTGCGACCCGCGTGGCTTCGAGCCTGAGCGTCACGATACGCCTCCCGCGGTCGGCGATGCGCCGGATGTCCGGCGCATCGCGCGTCAGTGCGCCGGCAATTCGCCCGAAGCAGTGGTCGCTTCGGGCGGCTTCACCTGCATCATCAGGTCGTTGTTCCACGCCCCTTCGACCTTGAAGTGGGCGGTGGCGCCGAGTTCGACGGCCTCGATGAGATTGTGGGTGAGATAGGCATAGATGCCGGGCTGAAGGAAGGTGTACAGCGCCGCGCCCGCCGAGCCGCCGCGAATGAACCAGGTTTCCAGGTTTGTTTCCGGCGGGTTGGAAAACTTCCCGGTTTCCCACACGTAGTCCCCGTGTCCGCCGATGAGGTGCGGGCGCGAGTCGCGGTTCGCCTGCGAGTGCACGATCAGGACGGTCTCGCCGACATTCGCCGTCAAGGCATTCTTGCCGGTGAGCGCGCCGACCTTGCCGTTGAACACGACATGGGTGGGCGTGAGCTTGCGCATCACCTCGTCCATGTCGGGGTAGCTTTCAGCCAGCGAGGGATAGCTCTTGAAGTTTCCCTTGGCGTCACGCGGAATGTAGAAGTCGTTTTCGCCGATGTAGTAGACGCGGTCGTACCTGAGAGGGTTGCCAGCGCCGTCCTTGAGTCCGTCGCGCGGCAGCACCATGACGGCGCCGCTCATGCCCGACACGACGTGCAGGGGAATCATCGGCCCGCCCGGCGCACAATGGTAGACGAACACGCCGGTCCGGGTTGCCTTCCAGCGCAGCACGACCTGCTCGCCTGGATTGACCATTGTGAGTTGGCCGCCGCCCAGCGCACCGGTCGCCGAATGGAAGTCGATATTGTGCGGCATCGTGCTGATCGCGGGATTGACCAGCGTGAGCTCGACATAGTCCCCCTCGTGCACGACCATCAGCGGTCCCGGGATCGACCCGTTGAACGTCATCGCCTGCAACTTGGTGCCGGCGTCGTCGATGGTCATCTCCTTTTCCTCGGCCACGAGCGTGAACTCGAGAATCTTGGGTCCCTGCTCGGTGGCTTGCTCGTGCGGATGCACGAAGGGCGGCGCCACGAGTTCGATCTTCTGCCGCGGCAGATTCAGGTCCTGTGCTGCGGCTGGCGCGACAAGAAGGATAGTGACGGCGGCGCTCACGAACGCGATTGTTCGGCTGATCATGACTGATCTCCGTTGTTTTGAGCGACGGTATTCCCAACGAGGGAGGCCGGGATTTTTTCAAAGTGGATTCAGTCGCGCCGCCCGGTCGGCCGCTGCGCAGACATCTGTCCGACACTGCGTCAGGATGAGGCTACCTACAACCACAAATTTATCAATTGCCAATGTGGAATATATAGTCAATTTGCCGTGTGCGATTGTGGAACATATGCGACATAGAGGCATCGGCGCCGCATTGACTGCGCGTCGGTCGGCATCATGGTGTGGCATTTGGCTTCGGGTCAATCCGTGCAACGGCTGTGGGAGGCGGGTCACTCCGCCTTGATTTTGCCGTCGCGGATGGCGCGGAAATATTTGTCGTGCTGGCGGCGGATGTGGGCGCGGAAGTCGTCGCCGCATTTTCCCACCACGTCGAGGCCCTGGGTCACGAGCTTCGCCGTCACGTCCGGCGCCTGCAGGGCCGACACGAGCATGCTGCCCAGTTGATCGAGCGTGCCCGGCGGGGTCTTGGCCGGAGCAACCAGCCCGAAGAAGGCGGACGTCTCGTAATCCTTGTAGCCGGCCTCGATGAAGGTGGGGACGTCCGGGAGCGGCTTGATGCGTTCGCGCGACGCCACGGCGAGCGGCCGCAGTTTTCCCGCGCGCAACTGCTCCATGACTTCGTTGTAGTTGGCCAGCACCATGGGCACGTGGCCGCCCACCAGCGCGGTCACGGCCGGCGCGCCGCCCGGGTAGGGCACATAGGTGAGGTTGATGCCGGCCGCTTGCTTGAACATTTCTCCCGCGATGTGCTGCGTGGTCGCCGGTCCCACCGCCGCGTAGGACAGTTCGCCTGGCCGCGCCTTCGCGGCGTCGACCAGATCCTTGAGCGAGCGCCAGGGCGACGTGTCGTTGACGACCAGCACCTGCGGCGAGTCCACCAGGAAGCACACCGGCTCGAAGGCCATCGGATCGTAGGGCAGGGACGCACGCACGATGCCGTTGATGACGAACGAGTTGCTCATCATCAGCAGCGTGGTGCCGTCCGGCGCCGAACGCGCCACCGCCTCGGTGCCGATGATGGTGCCGGCGCCCGGACGGTTTTCGATCACGAAGCGCTGCCCTCCTGCCTGCGTGGCCTGCTGGGTGACGATGCGGGCGAGCGTGTCGGCCGAGCCGCCGGGCGGGAACGGCACGATGATGCGGATCGTCTTGTCGCGCAACGCGTCCTGCGCGCCCGCATGGCTCGGGGACAGGATGGCGAACGCAGCGAGGATGACTACGGCAATGATCTTCAAGCGATGATCTCCCATGACATGGCGGCGTCGTAGGGTGGGTTGAGGCGCCGCGCGAGGCTCTGCTTGGAAGCAATGGCCACGCGCGCCGAAACCCACCGTGCGGCGTTTCATCATGGTGGGTTTCGGCGCGACAGGCCGGCGCTTCGGCTCGTTGGCCGAGTTTGGCGCCTCAACCCACCCTACGGAGCTCGCGCTTCGGCGTTCTGGATGAAGTAGTCGGGCGGCTCGGGCCCCCACAGCGACAGCGAATCCTCGGGCTTGTGGTAGCCGGCCTCCCACGCCTGCGTCTTCGGGATGTAGTCGATGTCGCAGGAAAATTCGGAGAAGCTGCCCCACGGGTCCTGCACGTAGTGGAAATAGTTCGACCCGAGCACGTGGCGCCCCAGTCCCCAGCCCTTGCTGTAGCCCTTGTCGGCCATGCAGGCGGCGCCGAGTCCGATGTCGTCGATCGAGCCGACATCCCAGCTGCAATGGTGGAAGCCGGGCGCCTCGGACTGGGCGAAGGCGAGGAGATGGTGGTCGCTGCCGTGGATGCCGTGCATGAAGGCGACGAAATCGGAACGGTCGGACAGGCGCAGCCCGAGATTCTCCACATAGAAGGCGATCGAGCGGTCGATGTCGGGCGTGAAGCACAAGACGTGCGACAGCCGGCGCGGGTGCACGGTCCATGCCTTGCTGCGCGGCGGCGCGCCGGCCGCGCCTTCCGGGCACGAGTGCCACGGGCCGGAGCGTTTCGCGTCGGGCGACGATTTCGGCGCCACCTTCACCTCGTTGAGGATTCCGTCGGCGTTGCGGAACCAGAACCCGTTGCTGGCGAAGCCGGGCGGCGGATCCAGCAACGTGACCCCGTTGCGCTCCACCCGCGCCTTCAGGGCGGAAAAGTCCTCGGCGTAGCAGCCGAACGAGAGATGGTGAATCTGCTTGCGCGGGCCTTCGATCACGCTGCCCCAGCGGTGATCGTGGCCGAACGTGTGCAGGAGGAGACGATTGCCGTCCTGGCGCAGGTCGAGGCCGAAATTGGCGTAAAAGTGCTCGGCCGGCTTGAGGTCCGGCACTGCCAGCACGAACTGATCGAGCGAATGGACGCCGACCGCATTGCGGTCCTGGGTCGGCGGCACATAGCCGCGGATGGCAGTCATACAAGTCTCCCTGGGTTCCGCCTAGCTCGCCCGGAGCCGAACTTTATTTGTAGCAGCAAAACACGCCGCGCCGGCGGAAACTTTGATTTGGCGCAACGAGGCCGGCGCCCAACACTGATGGGACAGCGCCGGGTGGGCCGGGCGCGATCAGGGCGACGTCATTGCCCGGCAAGCATCTGGCGCAGTCCACGCCATCCGCCATCGTCGTGCACCAGCCGGAACCCGAGGTTGCTCGGCTGCGCGCCGGCCGAGCAGCCGCCGCCGCGCGCATCGCGGATGAAATCTGGCATGTAGCTGCGGTGGCGGCCGGCCGCGATGCGAACCCCGCAATTGGTGAGCCTCGCCGCCGGTTCGCCGCGCCCGTCGAGCATGACGCGGGCGAAACAGGTGTCGGTCCATTCCCAGACGTTGCCGGCCATGTCGACGAGGCCATGCTCGTTGGCTCCGAACGTGCCGACCGGCCGCGGCTCTTTGTCATTGCCGTCGTCGCTGCCGACCTCCGCGTCGTAGCGCGCCAGCGCCTGTCGGCCGGGATCCGCGTAGGCGCTGTCCGGCAAGCCATCGTCCCTGAACCGGCTGGCAGCCGCATAGGCCCATTCCTCGTCGCTCGGCAATCGGAACCGGACCGCGGTGGCGCGCGACAGCCAGGACGCATAGGCCTGGGCGTCGCGCCAGCTCACCTTCACGACTGGGCGGTCGGGGGCCGCGTCTCCGTCGACCGGCGGGCACGCGCCATCATCGACGCAGAGCCGGTAATCGGCGGCGGTGACCTGGTGCCGCATGATGGTGAGCGGCCGCGCAATCGTGATGGTCTCGCGCGGCGCCGGCGCTGGCCGGCCGTCGCGGGTGAACTCGCCGCTGGCGCGATAGTCGAATGCGCCAGGGCGCAGCTCTACCATGTCGGGCAGCGCCACGCGCGGCGGCGCAGGGCGCCAGCCCGGCGGCGCCGCGAAGATCGCCGCGTGTCCGGCGAAGGCGACCAGGAGCGCGATCCTCCAGGCAAGCCGCATGTTGAATCTTCCGCCGATCTCGCACGGCCGCGCGTGGGCGTGGAATCAGCGTCGCTTGTCGACGGTTCCGGTCGACGTTGGCGGAGCGGCCGTCACTTTCGCCTGCGGCGCCATGGGCCCGGGCGCCTGCACCTGGCGCATCAGGTCGTCGCTCCACGTGCCCTCGACCTTGAAATGCGCGGTGGCGCCGAGCTCGACCGCCTCGATCATGTTGTGATTGACGTAGCCGTAGATGCCAGGCTGCAGGAATTTGTAGAGGACCGCGCTGGCCGATCCGCCGCGCACGAACCAGGTCTCCACATCGATCTCCGGGCGGTTGCCGAATTTTCCTGTCTCCCACACGAAATCGCCATGGCCGCCGATGATATGCACCCGCGAGTCGCGATCGGCCTGCGAATGGATGATGAGCACGGTCTCGCCGACCTTCGCCGGCATGGCGTTCTTGCCGGTCAGCGCGCCGACCCGGCCGTTGAACACGACGTGGCTGGGGACGAGCTTGCGCATGAGCTCAAGCGTGTCGGCAAAGGCGTCGCCGTGCGAGGGGTAGGTCTTGAATTTTCCCGCGCTGTCACGCGGGACATAGAAGTCGTTCTCACCGATGTAATAGACCCGGTCGTAGCGCAGCGGCTTGCCGGCGCCGTCCCTGAGGCCGTCGCGCGGCAGCACCATCACGGCTCCGCTCATGCCGGACGCGATGTGCCACGGGATCATCGGGCCGCCCGGGATGCAGTGATAGACGAACACGCCGGGGCGCGTCGCCTTCCAGCGCATCACCGCCTGCTCGCCGGGACCGATCAGCGTCAGGTCGCCGCCGCCCGATGCGCCGGTCGCGGCGTGAAAGTCGATGTTGTGCGGCATCGTGTTGGTCTCGGCACTGACCAGCGTCACCTCGACGTAGTCGCCTTCGTGCGCGACGATGAGCGGCGCGGGAATCGACCCGTTGAAGGTCATCGCCTGCAGCCTGGTCCCCTGATCGTCGATGACGATCTCTTTCTCCTCGGCCACTATCCGGACTTCGATGATCTTCGGGCCCTCAATGGTTGCCTGCTCGTGCGGATGCACGAAGGGCGGGGCAACGAGCTCGATCTTCTGCCGTGGCAGCTCGAGGTCCTGCGCCACGGCCGGCGCTGTCCAAACGACGGCGGCGAGCGCCGCCACCATA
>Ga0209466_1000211_pt1 | contig 13654 bp, 11 predicted proteins | sample PanSoiPlo30MoBio_FD_188323 | JGI IMG/M metagenome (GOLD analysis project Ga0209466, IMG submission 188323) | Tropical forest soil microbial communities from Panama analyzed to predict greenhouse gas emissions - Panama Soil Plot 30 MoBio (SPAdes)... | ecosystem: Environmental > Terrestrial > Soil...
CACCTGATCTATGTCGAGAGTTTCGAGTTCCTGCGCACGGGCCGCGGTGCGGCTCTGACGGTAATCTATCTGGCGATCGTGGTGGGCATCACGATGCTTCAGACCAAGCTCGTCGAGCGACGGGTGCATTACGCATGACCGCACGCCGCCAGCCATGGATCAACGGGATCGGGGTTGCACGCCACTGCGTGCTGATCGGCACGAGCGCCATCATGGTCCTCCCGTTCGTATGGATGGTGAGCCTGTCGCTGAAGCCGCCGCACGAGATCTTTGCGAATGCGTGGCGTCTCTGGCCGTCTACATTCTACGGTGTCGAGAACTATCGGGCGGCATTATCGGCGGTGCCGCTCGTCCGTTACCTTGCCAACGGCGTGTTCGTGTGCGCCGCCATTTTCGTGTTGCAGATCCTCATCAACCTGCCGTGCGCCTATGCGCTCGCGAAGCTCAGGTTCCGTGGCCGCGATACGCTGTTCGCCGCCGTCCTGGTCGGTCTTCTGATCCCGCCGCAGGTGCTCGCCATTCCGCTCTTCGTGCTGTTCTACGCCGTGGGCATCGTCGACACCTATGCGGCGCTGATCCTGCCCTGGACCATCTCGGTGTTCGGCATCTTCCTAATGCGGCAGTTCTTTCGGACCATCCCCGACGAACTGATCCACGCGGCGCGCCTCGACGGCTTGTCCGAATTCGCGATCGTATGGCGCGTCATGCTTCCGGTGGCGCGGCCGGCGCTCGTGGCGTTCGGGATCTTCTCGGTGGTGGCGCACTGGAACGACCTGTTCTGGCCGCTGATAGTGGTGCAGAGCGCACAAATCGCCACGCCGCCGCTCGGTGCTCTGCATTTTGCCAATGACGAGGCCGGCTCGAACTACGGTCCGCTCATGGCCGGCACCGTGCTGATCACCCTGCCGTTGATCCTTGCCTTCCTCGCGGCACAACGCCGCTTCGTCGACGGGATCACCTTGACGGGAATGAAATAACCGGAACGTGTGGATGCTCAACGCGGAGATCTCCTCATGACCACGCCTCGATTTTCGACCTCGCCCGCCTGGCTTGCCGCCGCTGTCCGGCTGGCGACCGGCGCATCCCTTGTGGCGCTCGCCTTGCTGGCCACGGGCGCAGAAATGGCCTTTGCCCAGTCCAAGACCACCATTGAGGTGCTCTATCCCTATCCGTCCCTGTTCAAGGCGTTGCACGAGGAATTGGCGAAACGGTTCCAGGCCGAGCATCCGCAAATCGAGATTCGCTACCGCGCGCCCGCCGAGCACTACGAAGACGCGACGCAGCAGATGCTGCGAGCGGCCGTGGCCGGCAACATGCCCGACGTCGCCTATCACGGGCTCAATCGCGTGCGGATCTTCGTCGAGCGCGGAGTCGCCATGCCGCTCGACTCCTTCATCAACGCGGAATCGGACTGGGCCGCACAGGGCCATCAGCCTGAATCCTCCAGCCTCGGCGAGGTGGGTGGCAAGGTCTATGGCCTGCCCTTCGCCATATCGACAGCAATCGTCTACTACAATCCCGATCTCGTGGCACGCGCCGGCGGCGATCCCGAGGCGTTCCCGAAAGAATGGGACGCCATCGTCGAACTGAGCCGGAAGATCCAGGCGCTCGGCGGCGGCGTCACCGGCGGTTGGATCGATTACGGCATCACCGGGAACTGGATGTTCCAGTCACTCGTATTCGCCGACGGCGGCCGCATGATGGACAGCGCCGAACAGCGCATCGCCTTCGACGGAGCGGAAGGGCTACGCGCCCTCAAGGTACTTCAGGGCTTCGCGGAAGCCGGCATGCCGGACCTCGCCAACGCCCAGGCCCTGGCCGCCTTCTCCGCCGGCAAGCTCGGCATCCTGGTCACGTCCACGGCCTATCTCGGCGCCGTACAGAACCAGGTCGGCGAGCACTTCAAGGTGCGTACGGCGGCGTTCCCCGTGCCCAACCAGCAGGGGCGGCTCCCGGCGGGCGGCAACGTCGTGATGGTCTTCGCCAAGGACCCGCAGAAGCAGAAGGCCGCATGGCAATACGTGAAGTTCGTTACCGGACCGGTCGCGCAGACGCTGATGGTCCAGCACACCGGCTACATGCCGAGCAACCGCATCGCCATTGAAGGTCCCGAGCATCTCGCCGACTTCTACCGTCGCAACCCCAATCACATGACGTCGATCAGGCAATTGCCGCGGATGACCGGATGGTACGCGTTCCCCGGCCGCAATGCCCTCAAGGTGACCGACGTCATCAAGGATCACATGCAAACCGTGGTGACGCGCCAGGCGACGGCCGAGCAGGCGCTTGCCGCGATGAGCAAGGATGTGCGGGCACTTCTGGTGGAAAACTGATCGCGCCGATGAAGTTCATCCATCTGACTGATCCTCATCTGGTGCCGCGCGGCTGCAGGCTGTACGGCCTCGATCCGAACGAGCGGCTGCGCGCGGCAATCGCCGACATCAACGCGCACCATCGCGACGCCGAGTTCGTGCTGATCACCGGCGACCTCGCACATCACGGCGAGGCCGCCGCCTACAATGCTTTGCGCCAGGCGCTCGACGTGTTGGCCGTGCCGTGGCATCTGCTCATCGGGAACCACGACGACCGTGCTGTCTTCAAGGCCATGTTCCCCGAGGTGCCGGTGGACGAGCATGGATTCATGCAAACGGTGATCGAGTCGTCCGCGGGGCCGTTCGTTCTTCTCGACACTCACGATGCCGGCACGCACGAAGGCCGCCTCTGCAGCAGCAGGTTGGGATGGCTCGATCGCACGCTCACGTCTCTGCGGGGACAAGATGTCTTTCTCGCCATGCATCATCCGCCGCTCATGCTCAACCTGCCGGCCATGGACCATCTGGGGCTGGCGGGTCGGGACGACCTTGCCGGCCTTCTGGAGCGGCATCGCAACATTCGTCATATCTTCTTCGGCCATGTTCACCGCCCCGTTCATGGCGCCTGGCAGGGCGTCCCGTTTTCCACTCAGCGGGCGCTTAATCATCAGGTCGCCCTGCACTTCGACGAACAACCGCGTGACTGCATTCCCGGCAGCCACGAACCGCCGGCCTATGCGGTCGCGTTGATCAGCGACGGCTCGGTCGTGATTCATGTCCACGACCTGCTGGATTGCGGACCGCGGTTCAACCTCTTCGACCCTGCGGCCGAAAAGGCTGAGCGCATCCCGCCGTCGTCGGCTGCGGTGGCGCCGCGTTCTATGCAAATCCCAGGCGCCCGGCAGACCGGCCAGCGGCGCCGCCTGTGACGACCTTGAGCGCGATCTCAACGGCACCGAACGGAAGCGACGATCCGCGTCAGGTCGGGGCCAGCCGCATCTGCCCGAGCACGGCGCGGCCGAAGGCGCTGTAGGGATTGCCCAAGGACTCCATGACCTCGAAGTGATTGTAGCCTTCGGTGACGATGAGCGTCGCCGATTTGCCGGCCGCCTTGACGGCGGCGGCAAAGTCCCGGCTCTGGCGCTGGAACTCGGGAGTTTCCTCGGTGCCGTAGAGCAGGATCACCGGCGCGTGGAGCTGGTCGAGATGGCGCTGTGGGCTGAGCGCCTGCTCCATCTCGTCGGTGAACTTCACGTAGCTCGATCGCTTGGAGAGCCGCACCGGCTTGAGGTCGAACATGCCGCTGCCGGCGACGCCGCCCTTGATGATGGTCGGCGGCAGGCCGAACTCCCGCTGCCAGTCGGTGGTCAGGAGCACGCCGGCCAGGTGCCCGCCGGAGGAATGACCGCACACGTAGACCCGCTCGGGATCGCCGCCGAAGCTCGCCGCATTGCGGTAGACCCAGGCAATGGCGCGACGCACCTGATCGGCCATCGGCATGAGGTCGCCGCCGGTCTCCATCACGTTGGCGAAATCGAGCACCACGTGATGGGCGCCGGCGTTGACGAACATTTCCGCCGCATAGGCGTAGTCGCTGGCGACCGTGGCGCGCCACGCGCCGCCGTGTACGAACACGTTCACGGGCGCGTTCGGCGTCTTGGTGGCGAACACGTCCAGCCCCTCGATCGGCGTCGGACCGTAGGCGAAGCGTTGCGGCGCGCCCAGCCGCTCGCGCACCAGCTCGCTGTTGCGGACGCAGCGCTTGAGGATCTGGGCGCGATTCGGCGCGTAGACCGCCTGGTCGTAGGCATCGTCGAGCTCCTTCTGGTCCATGTCGAGCCACACGCGCGGCCCCTTCTCGTGCGGCGGCGCGGCCGCCGGCTGCTGCGCGGCAGCGCCGCGGCTCGCGGCCGCGACCGCTGCCGTACCGGCCAGGACGCCGCGGCGGCTGATTGGATGCCTTGACTGCATGATCGCCTCCCTGAACCGGGGAAAGACTAGCCCAGGTTCAATTCCTTGAAGAAGTCGTTGCCCTTGTCGTCGATGACGATGAAGGCGGGAAAATTCTCCACCTCGATGCGCCAGATCGCCTCCATGCCGAGCTCGGGATATTCCACCACCTCGACCTTCTTGATGCAGTGCTCGGCCAGGTTGGCGGCGGCACCGCCGATCGACGCGAGATAGAAGCCGCCGTGCTTCGCGCAGGCCTCGCGCACCTGGGCGGAGCGATTGCCCTTGGCGACCGAGATGAGCGAGCCGCCGGCGGCCTGGAACTGGTCGATATAGGAGTCCATGCGGCCCGCCGTTGTGGGGCCGAAGGCGCCCGACGCATAGCCCTCGGGCGTCTTGGCCGGACCCGCGTAGTAGACGGGATGATTCTTGAAATAGTCGGGCAGGCCCTGCCCGGACTCGAGCCGCTCGCGCAGCTTGGCGTGCGCGAGATCGCGCGCCACGATCATCGGCCCGGTGAGCGACAGCCGCGTCTTGATCGGGTGCCGCGTCAGCGCGCTGAGAATCTCCGCCATGGGCCGGTTGAGATCGATCGCCACGACGTCGCCGCCGAGCCGGGCGGCATCGACCTCGGGCAGGTATTGCGCCGGGTTGTGCTCGAGCTCCTCGAGGAACACGCCGTCGCGCGAAATCTTTCCCAGCGCCTGGCGGTCGGCCGAGCACGAGACGCCGAGCCCGATCGGCAGCGAGGCGCCATGGCGCGGCAGGCGGATCACGCGCACGTCGTGACAGAAATACTTTCCACCGAACTGCGCGCCGACGCCGAGCGACTGGGTGAGCCGGTGCACCTCCTGCTCCATGGCGACATCGCGGAACGCATGGCCGTCCTCCGAGCCCTGGGTCGGCAGGTTGTCGAGGTAGCGGCACGACGCGAGCTTCACCGTCTTCATGGTGAGCTCGGCCGAGGTGCCGCCGATCACGATGGCGAGGTGATACGGCGGGCACGCCGCGGTGCCGAGCGTCAACACCTTCTCCTTGAGGAAGGCGATCATGCGGTCGTGCGTCAGGATGGACGGCGTCGCCTGGAACAGGAACGATTTATTGGCCGAGCCGCCGCCCTTGGCGATGAACAGGAGCTTGTAGGCGTCGTCGCCCTCGGCATAGATCTCCACCTGCGCCGGCATGTTGGAGCGCGTGTTCTTCTCCTCGAACATGGACACCGGCGCGAGCTGCGAGTAGCGCAAGTTCTTCTTGAGGTAGGCGTCGCGCGCGCCCTCGGCGAGCGCCGCCTCGTCGTCGCCGTCGGTCCACACGAAGCGGCCCTTCTTGCCCATGATGATGGCGGTGCCGGTGTCCTGGCACATGGGCAGCACGCCGCCCGCCGCGATATTGGCGTTCTTGAGGAAGTCGTAGGCGACGAAACGGTCGTTGTCCGAGGCTTCCGGGTCTTCGACGATCGCCTTCAGACTGGCGAGGTGGCCCGGCCGCAGCAGGTGGTTGATGTCGACGAAGGCCGCCTCGGCGAGGCCGCGCAGCGCCTCGCGCCCGATCACCACCACGTCGCGGCCAAAAGCCTTTTCGATCCGCACCCCCTCGGAGGTGAGCTTGCGGTAGCGCGTCTTGTCCTCGCCGAGCGGGAACAGCGGCGTGTGGCGGTACGGCGGGACGACCTGGGCGGGGGCGTTCATGGAAATCTCCGAAAGCCGCGGGTGGCCTTGCTGCTCATAGCCGCCGCCAAGGCCACGCGAAAGAGCGGCAAACACGCCGCGATGCCGGTCGTGCGCGCCCTCGCGGCGGCATAGACAGGCGCTGTTCAGGGCCGTTCCTGCGGCGCAGTCTTCAGGTTGCACTATGGAGTTTACAGCGACCAGGAAGAGAATCAGCCCATAAGGTTGCCCATGAGCGGCACCTGGGGTTCAGCGCCCCGGCCGACACGGTCTTACCTCCGGCCGCCAAGCGGGGCGGGCGCCAGGCGGACGTCGCCATGCGGGATGCAGGTATACGCATTCGTCCTCTGCTGGCGGCCACCGGCACGTGCTAGCACCGGCTCCCGCCTTTTGATTTCTGCCAGGAGACGCAAGGGGTGAGCACCGACGTCGGCATCGAGCCGGCCGCCGACCGGCCGCTGCGTCAGGAGCGGATTCCACTCGCCATCGCCTATATGGTAAGCGCCGGCGTCGTGTTCGCCGCCACCATGGCGGCGTCCAAATGGTTGGTCGCGACCTATCCGGTCGGCGAGGTGCTGTTCAGCCGCAGCTTCTTCGGCCTCCTCGCCTGCGGCCTGTTGATCCTGCCGGCCACCGGCCTTGCGGTGTTCCACACGCAGCGGCCCGGCGCCCATCTCATCCGCGGCGTGTCGCAGACCTGCTCGCAAAGCCTGCTGCTGCTGGCGTTCAGCCTGATGCCGCTGGCGAGCGTCACCGCCATCAACTTCTCCTCGCCGCTGTTCGCCACACTGGCGTCGGCGATCTTCCTCAAGGAAGGCATCGGTGCCGCGCGCGCCACCGCTTTGGTGGTCGGCTTTCTGGGCGTGCTGATCGTCACCAGCCCGGGCGCCGACACGTTCCAGATCGGCGCGCTGTTCGCGCTCTGCAATGCCGTGCTGTTCGGCACCGTCACGGCCGGCGTGCGCGGCATGACGGCGACGGAGTCGGCCGAGACGCTCACGCTCTACCAGCTGGTGCTGCTGTCGTCCGCCTATGCCGTGATGCTGCCGTTCGGCTTCACGGCGCCGAGCGCGGGTGACGCACTCATGATGACGCTGAGCGGCGCCGGCAACGGGCTGGCGCAGTACTGGTGGACACGCGCCCTGCACATGGCGCCGACCGCCGCCGTGGTGCCGTTCAACTACCTCTCGCTGGTGTGGGCGGTGATCTTCGGCTTCGCCATCTGGGGCGACGTGCCGACGCCGAGCCTGCTCGTCGGCTCGGCCATCGTCGTGGGCTCCGGCCTGTTCCTGCTGTGGCGTGAGTCGCGACGCGCGGCGGCCGTTGCGGCCGAGGTGGCGTGAACGGCCGCACGGATCGCCGCCGGTCTCAATTCCCCTGCCCCGCCATCTGCTTCACGCGTTCGAGCAGGTCGAGCAAGCGGGGTTAGATGCGCCGCGGTGGATTCAATTCGGCACGGCGTCAGCGGTCCAACTCCTTGTACCGACGGAAGATGCCCCACTCGTTGAACGGGATGCGGCGCTTCGAGGCCAGATAGGCGGCGATGCGCGGGCGCCGGGCGACGCGATCGTGCAGCGCGAGCACGCGCGGCAGGCGCCGCTCGAACCGCTTCATCCGCTTCGGGAAGGCGTAGCGCAGCCCCTCGACGACCTGGAACAGCGAGAGATCCACATAGCTGAGCTTGCGGCCGAGCACAAAATTGCCGCCGCTGTTCTCGAGCACGCGCTCGAAGTAGCGCAAGAATTTCGGCACGCGGTGCTTCCACAATTCCGCGCTGCTGCGCTTTGCCGCCGCGCGCTGCTCCTCGTAATAAAGCGCGCTGCTGATGGGATGATGCGCATCGTGGATCTCGGCGACGAAATCGCTGATGGTCAGCTGGAGCTGATGCGTCCACAGGCGGCCGGCCTCGTCGCGCGGGCTCAAGCTCAGGCGCGGGCCGAGATAGAGCAGGATGTTGGCGGTCTGGGCGATCACCATCCTGCCGGCCTTGAGGAACGGCGGCGCGAACGGCGGGCGCCCGGCACGCTTCTGCTCGATCAGCTTCATCATCGCCGGCACGCCGCCCCTGCGCCGCGCCACGTCGACGTAGTCGGCGCCTGCCTCCTCCAGCGCCAGGCGCACGAACTCGCCGCGGCCCTGGATGGTCGGCCAGTAGTAGAGCTCGTATCGCATCGGTCTCACCTCGCTTGCCTGGTCGTCGCGCCGCGGCAGCAGCCCCCGCTTACTGCAGCCATTTCATCGCGTTCCATTGAAATCCGATCACGGCCGCGTTGTAGAGCGCGTGCACCACGATGGGAGCGATGAGCATCCGGGCGCGGTGATAGACCGCGGCCGCCACGAGGCCCATGGCGAAGACCGGAATGACCGCCACTGGCGGGTGCACGATGGCGAAGATGGCGGCGCTGGCGACGGCCGCCAGCGTCACGCCGAACGACCGCTCCAGGCCGCGGAAGATAAGGCCGCGGAAGATGAATTCCTCGAACACCGGCGCGGCGACGATCGCCACCGCGGCGAGCCACGGCGGCGCCGCGGTCGTCTTTACGCCAGCGCGCTGCGCCGCCGGGAACAGGTCGAGCGCCGCCACCACCTCGATATAGGCGAGGCCGGCGAGCGACGCTGCCACGCCGCCGGCCGCGCCCCACAGGAGCGCCGGTCCGACCGGGCTGTCCAGCATGCGCGGAACGCCGGCCGGGCGCACGCGCCAATAGACGAGCCGCATGACGATATAGGTGGCGGCGCCGGCGAGGCAGAACGCGACCCACATCTGGTTGGCGGTGAGAATTTTTGCGCGGCCCATCAGCGCCAGGGCGACGATCGCCTGCAGCACGAAAAACAGGAGCGCGGCAATCAGGCCGTCGGACACCGAGACTTGCGGCGGCGGCGCAGCGGAAGGGTCGAGCAGGTAGTCGAAGCGATCGCGCGCCTTCTGCCACAGGGCGATCGCCACCAGCATGGTGAGGATCATCAGGGCGATGCGCTGCCAGACGTCGCTGGCGTAGATCGCATAGGCGTAGAGCGACGCCAGCATCATATAGAGATAGAGGTAGGTCACGCGCAGGCGCCGCTGGACCTCCTGGGCGAGCGGATCGCAGCCGAACACGCCGAGCGCGGTGGCGATCACGGCAAAGATCGGCACGCCGGCGAGGACGATGGCTGCACATCCGATGAAGGGCAGCGAGATCCCGCCCGCCAGGGCGATCGCGATGGCAAAGATAGTGACCGGATAGACCGCCGCCACCGCGGCCCACAGCTGCGTCTTCTGCCGCAGGATCGATTCGAGCGAATGCGGCACGCAATAGAGGATCCACAGCGCTTGGCCTTCGGCGTTCAATGTCTGGAACGCCGAGAAGGCCAGCGTGTAGGCCAGCAGCAGGAACGCGATGGCGGCGAGATTGGCCGGATGCTCCATGGCGCCGACGAAGATGTTGCTGCGCACGTTGAGGAAGATCTGCATCCCGACGATCACGGCCGGCAGCAGCAGCGTCTGGGCCAGGAAGTTGCGGTCGCGGCCGAGCAGGCGCAGCTCGCGCCGCTGCACCGCCGACAGTGGCGTCCACGCCGCAAGCGGCTCGCCCATACCGGCCGGATGCGGCGGCTGCGGCCGGCGCGCGACCGCTTCGCGCATGCCCGCCGCCACCACGCCGTGGCGCAGTTGCCACCGCACCAGCGCCACGCCAGCCGCCGACAGGAGCGCAACCTGCCCCGTCATCATGGCGAAGAGAAGAGCGAGCGACCGGGCATCGGCCGCCGCCAGCGCGCGCACCGCAAGGCCCGTGGGAAACCACGCGGCGGCATCGGGCAGGGCGCCGGCCCAGGCGAAGACGAAGGAGCGCGCCGGCAGAGCCATCGACATGACGAGCAGAAGCGGAAACATGCTGACGATGGACATGGCCGCCTGGAGGTTGCGCAGCTGCGGCGGCGGCAGCGCCAGGCGCAATCCGGTGTCGATCAGGATTTGCGCCGTCCCGACCAGGACCAGGAGCACCAGCGTGAAGGCGAGCCCGAGCACGGGCGCCATCCAGCGATAGCCGCAGGTCCAGGCGAGGACCGACAGGAACGGCGCCAGGATGAGGAATGCGGTGTGATTGGTGATCACGCGCTCGACGAGCTTGCTGAGAACAAGCGTCGACAGCGGCAGCGGCAGCGTGACCAGCCATTCGAGATCCCATTCCGGCCGCGTGATCTCCCGGTTGCCCACCGCGATGAGCAGCGCTGCGGCGAGCAGGAGCATCACGGCCAGCGTGGCGCCCTGCGCGACGCCGCGGGGAATCACGCCGCCGGGCTCCGGCGCGATCGGCTGCAGCGACGGCGGTGCGCCGGGGGCGTCGCCCGAGCGCTCCGTGTCGCCGCCAGCGGGCGCGTCGCCCGGCACCACGACCGAACCCAGCTCCGCCTGCATGTTGGCGATACTCTGGTAGGCCAGGCTGGTGAAGCTGCCGAGCATGCTCAGGGCGACGAGCGCGCCTAGGATCATGAGGCCGGAAGAGGCGCGGCCGGTTCCGGTCCGGCCGGAGGATCCGGTGCGGAAGCGCCAGATCGATTCCATCTGGTTCAGTTGCCGGCGCAGGCGCAGTCGCGTGAGCAACCACGCCGCCCGCGACGCGCTGACGGCACCGGTCACGCCTGCTCGCTCCTGTCTTCGTCGGGCTGCGTCACCTTGAGGAACACCTCCTCCAACGATCCGCCGGGAACGACCTTGTCCTGCAGCGCGTCGAGCGCTCCGACCGCGACCAGCTCGCCTCTGTGGATGATGCCGACGCGCGAGCACAGGCGCTCGGCCATGTTCAACAGGTGGGTGGAGAGGAAGACCGTCTTGCCCTGCGCAGCGGCAAGCCGCAGCCGCTCCTGCACTTCGCGCGCGGCGCGCGGATCGAGCCCGTTGGTCGGCTCGTCGAGGATGAGCACCGCCGGATCGTGGATGAGGGCACAGGCAAGGCCGAGCTTCTTCTTCATGCCGGTGGAGTAGTTCACGGCGTACTCCTCCGAGGCGTCGTTGAGCGCGAGCTCGTCGAGCAGCGCGGCGGCCCGCTCCTGCGCCTCGTCGCGCGGCTGGCCGTGCATCTCACCGACGAAGGCGAGGATCTCGCGGCCGCGCAGGTAGTCGTAGAACATGGGATTGTCGGGCAGATAGCCGACGCGCCGCTTGAGCTCGACGCGCTCCGTCTGGCAGTCGAGCCCGTCGATCGTGGCGCGGCCGCTGGTCGGCACCAGGATGCCCATCATCATGCGGATGGTCGTGGTCTTGCCGGCGCCGTTGGGGCCGAGGAAGCCGAACACCTCGCCGCGCGCGATGCCAAGCTCGAGGTCGCGCACGGCGGCGAAGTCGCCATATGTCTTGCCGAGGCGATCGAACGTGATCATGTCGCTCATGGGGATGGGGCCGGCCGGCGGGCGAAAGGCGCAATCTATACAAAGAGACCGCGAGGATCCAAAGACGACGCACGGTTTGCCGGCGCCCCACGCCGCGATATAGTCGGCGCACAGGCATGCATGCGGCGAAGACCGCAAAGGCCGGGAGGATCCATGTTCACGCGCCGCACCCTGCTGGCGCATGCGCTTGCGGCCGGCGCCGGCGCGGCGGCCGTGGCGGGCGCTGCGCGCCGGGCGGCCGCGCAGGCATCCCCTGAGCAACGCGCGCGCAACAAGGCCGTGGTCCGCCGCTTCAAGGAGGCACAAGGCACCAAGGACGAAACCGCGATCATGCGCGAGGTGCTGGCACCGGATTACAAGCGCTGGCGCGGCGGCTTCGAGCACCTCGCCAGCAACGCGCGCGAGCAGGGCTTTCCCGGCCCCGGCTCATACCTGCGCGGCGCGTTTCCCGACCGCAAGGACGACATCGTCGACATCGTCGCCGAGGACGACCGGGTGGCCATGCTGTTTCGCCTGCGCGCGACGCACCAGGGCAACCTGTTCGGCATCGCGCCGACCGGCAAGACGATCGACGTCCACGAGATCGGCTTCTTCCGGCTGGCGAACGAGCAGATCGCGGAAGCCTGGTTCATGGCCGACGAGGCGGGCGTGCTGCTGCAGCTCGGCGCCACGCTGCCGCCGCGCCGCGACGGGCGGCCGGTGGTGCCGCCGGTGACGGGCGAAGGCGAGGACCCGGATGCCGTGATCGCCCGCCTGCAGGCGGGGCCGCTGGCCGCGGCGGAAGACCGCAACCGCCTGATCGTCGCGCGCTCGAAGGGCGCGGCGCCCCCGCCGGGCGATCGTGCCGCGAACTTCCGCCCGGCGCGCGTCGGCTTCCAGCACTTGCGCGACTATGGCAACGCCAAAGGCGTCGGCAAAGAAACCATCAGCGCGGCGCTGCCGGACCGGCGCGACCGCATCGACGGCTTCGTCACCGAGGGCGACAAGGTGTGGATGCGCTTCAAGGTGGCCGGCACCCACGGCGCCAATCTCTACGGCCTGCCGCCCACCGGCCGGCGCATCGAGGTTCCGGAAGTCGCATTGGTGCGCGTCGTCGACGGCAAGTGGCAGGACGCCTGGTACTTTGCCGACGAGCTCGGATTGCTGCTGCAGCTCGGCGCCACGCACCTGCTGCTGGGATGAGTTTTGGGGTCCGGCGGGCGAGCCGGGCTCGCCCGCCGGCAAAGGCTAGTTCGTCGCGAAGCAGTACAGCAGGCCGTCGCCGCCGGTGCTCTTGAGATCGGCCTGGCTGCAGCCGCCGTCCGGTCCGCGCGACGGATGCGACGAGTTCCACGACTTCGACGCGTCGTCGTCGCGCAGGCCCTGGCGGTCGTGATGGCCGACCATGGCGGAGCCCTGCCCGCTCTTGCTCCAATTGCCGCAGGTCCGGTCATCGCCCGCCGCAAAGGCGCGGCCGTCCGGCTGCGAGCCGGTCAGCACGTCGTGCCGGTTGGGCGTGTCGGTGCGGCCGTTGATCGGCTCGCCCTTCTCGCTGAGCGCCGTCTGCTTGTTGATCTTGTTGTTGGCGCTGTGCAGGTCGTCGACGCTCTGCGCGATCACCTCGCCCTTGGCATTCCGCCAGGGGCCGCGGCCGATGCGGTCGCGGGCGTTGACGGCGTTTGCGCCCTGCGTGCTCAGATAGGCGTGCCAGGTATGGCCGCCCGCCCCCGCCCCCTGCGCCAGCGTCTGGCAATGGCGGTCGGCACCATCGATGCCGCCGAGATCGCCGCCCTTGCCGGGGCCGGCGCTGGTGAGGAAGAACGTCATGTTGCTTTGCTGCGCCTGCGCAGCACCGCTCAAGCCGAGCGACAGCAGCGCGGCCGTCATGCCGAGGCAGAGGGTCGTGGTTTTGTTCATTTGAAGCTCCCGGTTGATGTTGCGATGCGAGCCGCACTTGGCTCGGATCGGTAAACCGCCGCCGGGGTAGCCCTATTCCCCGGCAGCCGATCACAAGGCCGGCGCGGGGCCGGGCCTTGTGCCCCCTTTTTTTGGTCACGCCGTAGCGAGCTGCGGCATCAGCCGCACGGCGTTGTCGCGGTCGATGGCCTTGAGATCGTCGGCATTGAACACCGCCGCCAGACCTTTCACGTGCTCCTCGCTGGTGCGGTACGGATAGTCGGTGCCGTAGACGATCTGCGACACTGGCACGAGCTTGGTCAACGCCGCCATGATCACCGGGTTGGCGGCCTGCGCGGTGTCATAGTAATGGCGCCGCAGCTCGGCCAGCATGGTGTCGGCCGTCCACGACGCCAAGTCCTTGTTGATGCGCGGCTGCAGGGTGAAGCGCTCGGTGAGCGCCGGCAGCGTACCGCCGCC
>Ga0209466_1000212_pt1 | contig 13650 bp, 10 predicted proteins | sample PanSoiPlo30MoBio_FD_188323 | JGI IMG/M metagenome (GOLD analysis project Ga0209466, IMG submission 188323) | Tropical forest soil microbial communities from Panama analyzed to predict greenhouse gas emissions - Panama Soil Plot 30 MoBio (SPAdes)... | ecosystem: Environmental > Terrestrial > Soil...
GATGCAGCGGGAAGGCATGGTGGCGCTCGGCGCCGTGCGGTGAGGATCCGAAGAAGCCGTCAGAGCATGATCCCGAAAAGTGGGTACCGGTTTTCGGAAAAGATCATGCTCCAAGCATAGGTTAGATCGAGATGCCGATTCGAAGAAAGGTCATCTCGATCTAGCGCATTTTCCAGTGCGGCTGAGTCGTTATGCGGGGCGTGACATCAATACACCAGCCGCCATGTCCGCTTTCGCCGGCAGCGGACAAACTGGTGTCGCAATCGGTCATTCAGGACGCATGAGCGCCGCGTGCCGTGTGACTGTCCGGCGGAACGTGTCGTCGCTCAGAGCTGTCGGGTCCGCTCCGGCGATGCGCTCTGCGGCCAAGGCCCGCCAGAGCTCGCGGTCGAGGCGCGAACAATGCTCGACAAGAAGCATTGCTTCGCGGGTGAGTTCTTGCTCCAGGGGAACCCGAAGCTCTGATGGCATGGCGGGGGTCTCGTTCACGCGCCGGTACACGAAAGGACGGGCGAGGAAGGCACGCACGTTGTCCTCAAGCCGTGGGTTCTCGATTACGTCGGCGAAGTCGAAGGCCTTCAGCCGCGCCGCGGCTTCACTTGTGAGACGCTCATCCGACGCGCTGTCAATGAAGCCGTCATCAGGAATGAGGGGGTGAGGCCATAGCAGCCTGCGGACGTAGACGTTGTCGGTCTGGCAGGCGGCTTCCGGGTGATTGAGAAATTCGGCAAGTGGCTGTCGGGTCAGACGCCGGACGCGCCCCCATGCACCCGCGATTGCGCCGTCCTCGTCCGGGAACGACCGCCAGTACATCCACAGTGAGAGAATGCGCGAGCGTGGTTCCCGCAGAACCGTCATGAGGCGAGCTGTGGGCCGACCTTGGATAAGGGTGGAATACGCTATCTGGCCAAAAACAAAGTCGATGCCGTTTGCGGGGGGAAGAGTCTCATAGATCTGTTGACGCAATCCCGGAGACATGGTCTCGAACTGACGGAACGCACCGAAGAACCCATGGTCCCAACCATGGATGCGCGCGGTGGACGGCAGGACTTCGCACAGGCCAGCAGTCAGCGCGCTGCCAGAGGTCTTCGGGACTGCCATGAACGCCAAGGGACGATCCAAGGCGGCGGCTTCGGTCAGCAGGCGGTTATGCTCCTCGAGTTCGGCGACGCGCCGTGCATAAAAGTTGTTCTCGCCATTGAGACGAGTCACTTCCGGAGCGAGCGTCGCGATTTCGGTGTGGAGAGACGCTAGCTGGCCTTCCTGGTCCTGGACGCGCTGGGCCCGCTCGGTAGCGGCTTCTGTGAGCAGGCGGTTATGCTCCTCGAGTTCGGCGACGCGCCGTGCATAAAAGTTGTTCTCGCCATTGAGACGAGTCACTTCCGGAGTGAGCGTCGCGATTTCGGTGTGGAGAGACGCTAGCTGGCCTTCCTGGTCCTGGACGCGCTGGGCGAGGATGGCGTCCGAATCCTTGCCCGTCAGAGCAGTCGCCGCCCGCGATAACCAAGACCCAGGCTTGTGAGCCAATCGCGCGCGTGCGGCAAGTGGCCGCGCCGCAGCGTCGCCAATAAGCGAGATGAATCGCCGTCGCCTCATGAGCTGCCCTCAGTTAGAGACGTCTACCATTGGCTAGAGAAGTCTACCATTGGCGGCTTGATTGTGCATCACAGCAAAACTGGACCGGCGAAACCGGACATGCGGCTCCCAGGAAGACCGTCCGGGTTTGACCAAAGACGACATCGTCAGCAGCGGACATGCCTGCCGCCCGCGCGCCACGTCTTCGGCGAACTTCGCCGACGGTAACGAGATCAAACTTTTTGGGTAATACCTTCGCGCTCAAGCACGCGCCGGATTTCGTCAAACTTCGCACGGATATCGTTTCGTCGGAACCGGATTTGGCCGAGGCCTTCAATGTTTGAGAATTCCTTGCAGTCTTCCTCAAGCAGGATGACCGCCCTTTCGAACCCGAGACGGCCCTGAAAAAGACCTACCTCATGGATGACGTTCATCCGCGCTTGCATTTCGCCATTCGCAAGCATGCACGGCAGCAAATCAGCGTCGCTATTGCTGGAGCAGGTTGCCTGGATGCAACTTCACCCGGACGTGGCGCGCGTGGTTGGCACTCAAGTGCTGGATTTCTGCGCTCGGCGAAACATTTCAGCCTGAAACTTGGCCTCTCCCCAAGCTGGCCGAAGCGGTCTACTGCCCGCGCTGACCTTTCAGAACGGTCCGGCACGCGCGGCTTAGTTTGGCTTGATGTTGTTGAAGACAGGCCAGAACGGCCATATCACCACTATCCAATACCGCGCGGCAGTGTCTGCGAGCGTCGGCAGCGCAAGCCTTCTGCTCTTCGGGGGTCCCAAGGTGATTTGTCTGGGCGTAGGCCGCGGTCGACAGGGTCACCAACGCGGCAAGGAGCCCAACGACCCGAACGACGTCGCCTCCTCGGGAACCTGACGATAGCTCTCGCATGACGTGGCCTTTGCAAATCAATTCCTCGTCGGCGACTTTGGTTCCTTCCCCGTCGCAGGAGGCTTTTTTTGCCGTCATCTCGTCAAGACGGGGACTCCGCGTAAAGCTCGCCGAATAGCGGGCCGCTCGCAGCTTCACCGAGACGCTACCCGTGGATCGATGGCGTGGTGCGTGGGGACGGGCTCATTAAAGCGACGGCCACGACCCCGATGAGCACATAGCAGGCGGCCCCGAGCCATATGCTCACGTTTATTGAGAAAGTGATATTTAAGGCGACAGCGACGCTCGCTGCCAACACGCCGGCCGCGCCGTTGATCGCCCAGAACCAGGGTGTGGGCCGCGGATCGATGTCGTTGATGAACCGCATTCCAGAGGGAAAGCCGAACCCTAACAACAGGCCGAGCGGCGTGATCAGGACGACCGCTGCGATGGCTCGCACCAGGATGGGATACGCCTCCAAGTTCGCGACGAACAGCGGCAACGCGAACGGGAGCAGAACGAGATAGACTGCGAGAACGCCGCACCACTGAACCGCGTGACGCGGTTTCGTGATCGGTAGGCGATCGCTGACGATGCTGCCAATGCCGGTGGACAGGATGATGCCGAACAGGCCGACCGCGAGGCCATATACCGGATGACCGAGGAACAGCGAGAGACGCTGAATCAGCCCGATCTCGACCAGCATGAAACCGAGGCCAATTAGTGCGAAATATGCACTCCCAAGGCTGATCAGTCGCGCCGAGACCCGACGCAGCGATGCGAGCGCCGGGAGGATGATCGTCAGCACAACCAGAACGAGTGACAACAACACAATCATCAGCAGCGTTATTGTCGCGTCGAAGTTGCCGCTGATCACCCCACTGCGCGCCTGCATCGCGTGCAGGAGCGCCTCCGGATCAGTCAGGCGTAGCTGGTTAAAGAAGAAAGGGCGGGCATCCGTCGGGGGTGACACGTCCTGATGAAAGCGCGCGGATAGATTTGCGAGTGCGGCGGCATCAGGCGCGTCCACAATCGCCTTGAGCACTGCCGATGCAGCCGGCAGGTCGGGACCAACCAGGATTGAGAAACCGAGCCGGCTGGTGGTCTCGCGCAAACGCGCAACGTCCTCATGCAAGAACGGTGCGCGGCTGACGATCAGCGTCGCCAAGCGGCCGGACGAGGCGAGGAATAGATGATTCTGCGGGGCCGGCACGCCTAGGTCGAGGAGGGTCGCTTTGGCAAGGCTCAAAAGTCGCCCGGTCTCGTCCACGTTGTCGGGCGAATACCACCGCGAGACCGTGAACACGCCGCCGGGTGCCAAGCTCGCGAGGAAGTGCCGCCAGCCCTCGATTGTATAAAGCCCGTTCTCCGACAGGGAGTAGGCGCCAACCCCTGTCGCCGCCCAGGTGTCGATCATGCTCATCTGCACGAGATCAAAGTTCTGACCTCGACCGGCATTTGCGAACCAGCTGCGTGCCTCGTCGACCTCGAAGCGCACCCCCGGCAAGTCCGCAAGGCGATTGAAGTCACGGAAACGGCGCGTCAGATAGTCAATAAAGATGGGATTCAGCTCGACGCCGGTCACGTCGCGGAAACCGAACAGGTAGGCCGCGAGCAAATCCCGACCGCCGCCCACGCCAATGATCACAGCGCGGCCGCGGTTGCGGATGTAATAGGCGAGGCTGGTGACATCGTATTTGAGGAAGTCAACCTCAGCAGGATCGCCGCTGAAGCGGAACATCGTCGTTCCCGCCTCGCCATCGATGTTCATGTAGCGCTGATCGATCTCGATTGGCGGCATGGCCGGCGATGCACCCCACATCGCAGGGCTCCCATGCACGATCTTCTCGGCCCGGATACGCGAATAGGAGTTCCACTTCGTGTGCTCGATCACTTCCGGGTCCTCCAACCGCGCTTTGGCGAAGGACAGCACCAGGCCATTAGGGTAGATCGCCGCATTGCCAAGCGCTAGCGCCAGGAGTGCGACGGCGAGCAAGCCGGGCCGGCGCAGCAGGTGAGTGAAGCCCGGCAGCTCAACCGCTTTCCATTCCATCTCGTTGGAACCAAGCGCAAACAATAAAGCGGCCGATGCACCGAGCCCGCCGACCATCAGCATAGCTGAGACACCGTCGAGCGTGCTCATGAGCATGAGCGCGGCGACGCAGCCGAAGGCTGCGCCCGCCAGATCGAAACCGTAGACGAGCCCGACTGGCCAGGGGCTGCGCGTCAACGCCAGCGAAATACCCATGCCGGCGAAGACATAGGGGGGCACCAGGGCTGCTATGAGCTTGAGCCACAGCGTTGCCGACAGGATAAGCCTTATCGGCCAGTTGAGCAGCACGGTCGAGATCAGGAAAACGGTGGAGAGCACGACGGCAAGAGCGAAAGCCGCAGCTATCCAGCTTAGGTGCGCGAGGAGGCGCTCGGGCGCGAAGAAGCCCTGGTTGAAGTAGACGATGAGTGAGCCCGCGGTCAGGCCGAACATCGCCATGCTGATTGCAAAGAAGGCGAGGTGATAGAAGCTGATCACCGATAAAATGCGCGTCTCGACGATCTGCAGGATGAGAACGGACGCGCAGAGAACGAAAAGCGCGACGAGAAACGCGGCCTTCCTTAGCATCGCCCCCCGCTCGACGGACCACCCAAGTCCGACGGACAGTTCGCAGATTTGCCGTCAGGATGTAAAGTTCTTTACATGAGCTGCTGCGTCAAGTGATTTGTCGTCGTCGCCGAAACCGAGTTGACCGCGAGATGCCTGCGGGCGATGGCGCGCCTCCCCCATATCAAGCGATGAGGCGCCGAGCAGGGTGATGAACTCCTGCCGCCTCATGGGCTTGACCCCAAGGCTGAGGATCACGGACCAAGTATAGCAGGTCAGAGTCGTGCATGGCCGCGAATGCAGGCCGCTCATCTCCGAGATGGGTCAAACCCGGACCGCCTTCCTGGGAGCTGCATGTCCGCTTTCGCCGGCAGCGGACAAACTGGCGCCTATGCCCTTGGCCGCAATGTGCCGATTGTGTTGCAAAAGTCGCCGAGAAAGCTCTGTGGAATTCGATTTTGAAACAAACGAATCGAAGTGGGCGCTCTTTTGAATCGATATTGCGTCTCGATGGCTGTCCTTGAATCAATCTTTCGCGCTCAGATGCTGAAAATACTTTTGCAACAATATCTGCCATGAACAGACATTTCGCAGCGCCACGGCAACGCTATAATTCATTTCCATTGCGCGCCGGTTTGCGGCGCCGTTCTGGCGCACGGCCCATCGCGCGAGCGAATTCGCCGTGAGGCTACCGATGAGAAAGACGAAGACGTGAGGCCGATGTGAGCGCGAAGAACCCCATCCTCATTGTCGGCGGCGGCCTTGGCGGACTTACGGCCGCGCTTGCGCTGGCACGTCACGGACAGGCGGTGCGCGTGCTTGAAGGCGCGCTGGCGTTCGGCGCCATCGGCTATGGCATCCAGTTCGGACCCAATGTCTTTCATGTGCTCGATCGCATCGGCGTGAGTGACGCGGTGCTCGAAAAGGCCGACTCTCCGCCCGCCGTTCTGATGATCGACGCGTTTAGCGGCAAGGAGGTCACGCGAGTGCCCACCGGAGCGTCGTTTCGCGCTCGCTTCAAATTTCCCTACATCATCATCCATCGCATCGATCTGCATGACGTTTTGCTCGACGCTTGCCGGCGCAATCCACTCGTCACGCTCGTGGCCGATGCCATGGTGTCCGGCTTTACGGACCACGGTGACCAAGTCACGGTGGTGACCGAAGATGGTCGCGCCTTCGAAGGCACCACACTGATCGGCGCCGACGGCATCCGATCGCGCACGCGTGCACAACTGCTCGCCGACGGGGGCCCACTGGCCAACGGCTTTATGGCCTTTCGCAGTATTGTACCGATGGGCGACGTCACGGCAGAGGTTCAGCGCGACGTCGTCGCACTGTGGGGCGGTCCCGGGTTCCACATCGTTCATTATCCGCTTCGTCACGGGACGCTCTTCAACATTGCGGCGGTGTTCCGCAGGTCGGCCCGTTCAGAGCGGGGCGACGTCGCAGCCTACCGTGCCGAGCTTGAGGAGGCTTACCGCGACGCGCATCCAACGATGAAGGCGCTATTGGCGATGCTCGATCTCGACCGCCGTCAGGCGGTCGGTGACCGCGATCCGGTCCGGCATTGGCACAGGGGCCGTGTCGTCTTGCTGGGCGATGCCGCCCATCCGACCCTGCAATCGCTGGCACAAGGCGCCTGTATGGCGATCGAAGACGGACTCTGCTTGGCTGATTGCATTGCCGCCGCGAACGGTGATCACGAAGCGGCCTTTCGGCGCTACGAAAACGCCCGCGTGGTGCGCACGGCGCGGGTCACGCTCGAATCCCGTTACATCTGGGATATCTATCACTCGGACGGCATCAACCGCGAAGTCTATTGGCAGATGCTCGGTGAACGCACCGAAGCCGACACGTTCCAGTGCCTTGCCTGGCTATACGACGGATTTGCACTGTCGGCTAAGGCAAGTCGCTGATCCTTCCAGGCCAGAAGAGCGCAATTGTCCGGAATGGGTCAGACTCGGCCTGCCGACGATTTTCGCTGCACGACCGCTTTTGGTCTCCTGAGCGGCCATGGCCGGATCATCTCGTGATGTCGCAGAAGGGCCAATTGCGGACATCAAGACGTGGGCGGACGAGCCCCGTAACACTGCCCCTAGGGACAATATCCTCTCGGCAATTTTGGGGTCAGCATGGTCGGCGGTGGGAAAGGTCCACCTGGCCAACAGCGACCGAGGGCTGACCTTCAAGAGATCGGGGAGGCGCCCATGAATGAAAGGTATTTGCAAGTCACCTTCGGCGGGATGCTCGCCGGCTGCGCGGTGCCGGCACTTGCCGCGCTGAATGTTCACGCCCAGCAGACCAGCATTCTCAGTTCAAGGGTTGAGCCGGGCATTCCCTACCTGCCGCCAGTCCCTTCGAGAGTCCGCGGAGTGCGTCGTGTAAGCATGGGGCGGGCGCGCATCTTCGCCGCCGATCAACGGCGACAGCCACTCGGCCTGCTGTTCCGGCGTGCCGTGCACGACGATCGGATACGGCCCGAAGATGGTGATGAGCAGCGTCGAGCACGCCGCGAACACGCCGGCATTCGCGCGACCGACCGCAATCATTCGTTCCGCGGAAAAAAAAGAGGGAGGCATTCATGACCAATAACCTGCGCGAAACAGGCAGATTCGCGGCTGCAAGCCGCAAACTGGTCCAGCAAGTATTGGTGGGGTTTGTGTTCCTCCTGGCAGTACTTGTGACGCAGGGGCACGCGCAAAGCGGCGACAAGAGCTTGAGTGGCGAGCAGCTGCAACAGCTGGTCGCCCCGATTGCGCTTTATCCCGATTCCCTGCTTGCGCAGGTGCTCATGGCTTCGACCTATCCGATTGAGATCGTGCAAGCGGAACGGTGGGCGGCGGCCAACTCGAATTTGCAGGGCCAGGCGCTCGAAGATGCGCTGCAGGCCCAATCATGGGATGCAAGCGTCAAATCCATCGTTGCGGTTCCGCAGGTGCTGCAAATGATGAACGACGAGCTCGATTGGACGCAGACGCTCGGCAATGCCTTTCTGGCGCAGCAAAAAGATGTGCTCAATGCGGTTCAAACGTTGCGTGCAAGAGCCCAGAATGCCGGCACCCTCGAGACCACGAGTCAGCAGAAGGTCTCGACGCAGACCGTCGAGGGTGGAACATCGGCGGTCGTGATCGAACCCGCCAATCCGCAAACGGTCTACGTTCCGACTTACGATCCCAATGCTGTCTACGGCGACTGGCCTTATCCCAGCTATCCGCCGTATTCGTGGTACCCGCCGGGCTACACGGCCGCCACTGTTGGCAGCGGCATTGCGTTCGGCGCCGGCGCTGTGGTCGGCCGAGCGCTCTGGGGCGGCTGCAATTGGGGGACCGGGAGCGTCAACATCAACACGAACAACTTCAATCAGTTCAACCGGGCGAATCTCACGAATCCCAACTGGGAGCATGACTTGAATCATCGCCTCGGCGTTCCTTACGGCAGCACGGCGGTTGCCGCGCGTTACGGGCAGACGGCTGCGGCCTACGGGGCGCGTGAGGAATTTCGCGGCCGCGCCGCGTCAGGGCAGTTTGGCGCGGCCCCGGCGCAAGGGATTCCTGGCGGGCTGGGTGCGGCCGCCGGTGAACTGGAACGCGGGGGCGCGGCAGGGATTGCCGGCGCGGACGAATTCGCACGCCGTGGCGCGGCAGGCGCTGCAGGCGTTGGCGAATTGGAACGCCAAGGCGCGGCCGGCGCCGCAGGCGCTAGCGAATTGGAACGCCGTGGCGCGGCGGGCGCTGCAGGCACTGGCGAATTGGAACGCCGAGGCGCCGCAGAAGCTGGCGGTTACAACCCTCGAGCGCTCGAGGGCGTTGGCCGCGGAGAGGACGTCAGACGGGAGAGCGCGCGCGGCGCCGAGAGCCGCAATGCGATGGGCGGCGCTTACGGTGCGGACCGTCGCCCGGCCGAGAGCGAAGCATTTGGCCGGGGTGGCGGCGCTCGCGCACCGGAGCGCGGCGGCGGCAGACGCCGCTGATCGCATGGCGTTTTTCGTTTTCTTCAGTTTCAATTCTCGACGAAGGAGGCGGCACATGCTCTATCGTCAAAGCCGGAGATTTGGATCGCCAACGAGCCTGTTCGCCGTGCTTGCGCCGATCGTCGCCGCGATTGCCATGGGGATCGCGGGAGCCCTGGCAGCGCCGGCGAGCAAGCCCCCGGCCGCTTTCAATTCGCCGCGAGAAGCCGCAAGGGCGCTCCTCTTGGCGGCAAAGACCGGCAACGGCGAATCGATCGTTCAAATCCTCGGAGCCGACACGAGGCAGTGGCTTTCGAGCGGCGATCCGACACAAGACGCCCAGGAGCGCCAGCGTTTCGTGGGCGCCTACGAGCAGAAATCAGCGTTCGAGATGCAGGGCCCGGACAAGGCTGTGCTCACGGTCGGCAATGATAACTTTCCGTTTCCATTCCCGTTGGTTCGCAAGGGCAATCGCTGGTCCTTCGACGCCGCGGCGGGCAAAGAGGAGCTGTTGAACCGGCGCGTCGGACGAAACGAGCTTCACACCGTCGAGGCATTGCGCGCGATCGTCGCTGCGCAACGCGAATATGCGGGGATGGAACGGGCCCACGGGCAGGTGCCGGAATATGCTCAGAAATTCAGAAGCAGCCCGGGCAAGAAGGATGGTCTTTATTGGCCAGCCGCTGCGGGCGAAGCCCAAAGCCCGTTAGGTCCGCTGGTCGCCAATGCGGTTCGCGACGGCTACCGGCCAGCGAGCGAGAATTCCGGGCCCATTCCCTTTCAGGGCTATCATTTCCGAATTCTGACCGGACAGGGAGAGCATGCGCCGGGAGGCACCTACGACTATGTCGTCAAGGGAAAGATGATCGGCGGCTTTGCAGTGATTGCCTATCCGGCGACATACGGCGTTTCAGGGGTCAAGACATTCATGATCAATCACGATGGGACCCTATACGAAGCGGATTTAGGGCCGCAGACTTTGCAAGCGGCGGAGAAGATCCAGACATTCGACCCGGGCAATGGTTGGCGGAAAGAGTAGCGGCCTTGGAGGAGCGCACGCCGTCCATTCGCGGCGGGTCGTTCAACACCGGCGCTCCCGGCTACGTGAACGACTTCTTCGCCCGCGAGTTCTGGCAGTTCGTCCTGGTCCAGCAGTTTGTCGAGAATCTGGCGCTGACAGCGGTCGACGATCCGCCATGCACCAAAGGCCAATATCCCGTTCGCCCCGGGCCCCTGGTATTGTTGGCCAGTACTCAATCCAAGGCAGGACGATAGCCATGAAGCACACCCCTTTGGCCAGCCTCTTCGGTGCCGGCTTGTTCGTTATCTTGACCGTACCGGCAGGGGCGCAGGCCGTGACCACCGAACAAGAGGCGCAAGCGATTGCCGTCGAAGCCTACATCTACTTCTACTCGCTCGTGACGATGGACGTGACCCGCAGGCAATTCACCAACATCGAGCCCGGGAAAGAGCTCGGCAAGGGCCCAATGAACATGTTCAACAATGTGCCCGAGTATCCGCCCGCGAATTTCAAGGGCGTCGTGCGCCCCAACTTCGACACGCTCTACTCGATCGCCTACCTTGATATGACCAAGGAGCCGGTGGTTGTTTCGGTCCCCGACACCAACGGCCGTTACTATCTGCTGCCGATGCTCGACATGTGGTCGGACGTGTTCGCCTCGCCCGGCTGGCGCACCACCGGCACACAGGCCGGCAATTTCCTGGTGACCCCGCCCGGCTGGCGTCCCGACCTGCGCGATCGGTTCATCGACGAATTTAAGCTGCCGAAGGAGACCCGGCGGATCGAGGCACCGACGCCCTATGTCTGGATCATCGCCCGGACCAAGACCGATGGGCCGCCGGATTACGATGCGGTCCACAAAATCCAGGCCGGCTTCAAGGTCACGCTGCTGTCCGAGTGGGGCAAGGCTCCGCGGGCGCCGGAGGTGAAGATCGATCCGAGCATCGATATGAAGACCCCGCCGAAGACGCAGGTCGATTCCATGCCGGGTGCCAAGTATTTCGTCTATGCGGCCGAACTGCTCAAGGTGAACCCGCCGCACCTCACCGACCAGCCGATCATCGCACGACTGCGACGTATCGGCTTCGAGGCTGGCCAAAGCTTCGACGCCGAGAAGGTCGCTCCAGCCGTCATGAAGGCGATCGAGAACGCGCCGGCGGCGGCACAGAAGCTGATGGAATGGAAACTCCCGACGCTGGCGCGGGTCGCGAACCACTGGTCGATGAACACCGATACCATGGGGGTCTACGGCAATTACTACCTCAAGCGCGCCATCGTCGCCCAGGTGGGGCTCGGCGCGAACCTGCCGGAGGACGCGATCTATCCGCTCAATCTTGGCGACGACGAGGGCAGGCCGCTCGATGGCGCGAACAAGTACGCCATCCACTTCGAGAAGGAGACCATCCCACCGGTGCAGGCGTTCTGGTCGATCACGCTCTACGATCCGGAGGGCTTCCAGGTCGCCAACCCGCTCAATCGCTTCGCCGTGAGCAGCTGGATGCCGTTCAAATACAACCCCGACGGCTCGCTCGATCTCTACTTCCAGAATGAAAGTCCGGGCAAGGACAAGGAGACGAACTGGCTGCCCGCGCCGAAGGGCCCGTTCAACCTGACCATGCGCCTCTACAGCCCGAAGTCCGAGGCGCTCACCGGCAAATGGAATCCACCGCCGGTCACACGAGTGCAACCGCTCACAGGCTTGACTACTCAATAGATCTCACGCTCTTCGGTACAAAAGGGCGACGGCATGTCGATGTCGTCGCCCCCATTGCTTCAAGGCCCGCTCGCGGCGCCAGTCCTCTAGCTCAGGAAGCATCGCGGCCAGCCCGGCCGCCATGTCGGGCGCACACTCGGCGAACGGGCCGCGCCCGTGTCGGGCATCCTCGACAAGCCGTTCAACGTCTTGCGGCGATAGCTCCCGCGCCCACTGGGCAAAGGCGCCCTCAGTGATGACGTTCTCGCCCATGCCGGCAATATCCTGGCGCAACAGGTGAAGCCACCGCGCATCGACTATGACATGCTGGATGGTAAAGAATTGATCGGCCGGCCTCGCTTCGCCCGCCGCAATGCGCCGCTGCATCTCTGTCGTGCCATCATCGGGCGCCGTCACAACAAGCGAGCAGCGCGCGGGCTAAACACCTCAGGAAGGGACTCTGCGCCAGGATCCGCCAAACGTGGCGAAATGCGCTCGTACACCTTTATCAGGCGCACGCCCATTGGATGGGCCGATAGGTAGTTGTCCCCAAAAGCCCCAGAAGCCCAACCTCATCGAAGCTCTCGCCATGCACGGCTGTTGCGATAGCGCACCTACTGCCGGACGTGGACGGCGGCAGCTTCGAGAGCACGCCCCCAAATGCTCCAAGCCCGCCCCGCACCCGAATCTGGGCTGGGCTGACGCTGACCGCCCGAACCGAGAGGATGACGCCGCTCGGAAGGACGCCCCCTGGAAGAGTTCGCCCCACTGACGAGATATTGTGGCGTTCACCCGCCGCCTCGCTGCGATGTTCGCTTTTGCTTGCCTACGTCTGTGGCTGGCGGGCACTTCGTCCAAAGATTCAAAATGAGGACTTCTACGCCTTAGTCCAAATCCTTGTGCGCGCGAATCCAAGCCGTGTGATCTCCCTCATGGCATGGCAAAGTGAGTTTAGCTTAGGGATGCGATATGCCCCGGACGAGCGAGAATACCACGTCGCAGTGTCGCGCTGCTGTGGCGGCCCGAATGGCGACTGAGGATGGTCGCCAACTGCTGGGCCAGTGCATGCTGTTTCGCGAGCTCGGCGCCGAAGAACGTAATGCCCTGTTTGCCCGCGTTCACATTCGCGGCTATTGCGCCGGCGAGACCATTTTCCATATGGGATCGGCAGGCGACAGCATGATGGCAGTCTTGAGCGGTAGCGTGCGCATCAGCGTGCCTTCGCGGGACGGCAGGGAAATCGTGCTCGCGATCCTACAGCCGGGCGAAGTGTTCGGCGAGATCGCGCTGCTCGATGGCAAGGAACGGACTGCCGATGCCACGGCTGTAGCGGGCTGTCACCTGGCGATCCTCGAAAGGCGGGACATACTGGCGTTTCTCGATGGTCATCCCAAGATCTGGCCCAAGGTCGCGGAGGTGCTGTGCGGCCGCTTGCGAAGCAGCGACGAGCACATTACCGAGCTCGCCCTGCACCCGTTGCCGACGAGACTTGCCAAGGCGCTGTTACGCTTCGCCGGCATGAAGCAAGAGGCGACCCGCTGGAGGCTGCAAGTCCAGCTATCTCAGAGCGAGCTCGGCAATATCTGCGGTGCGCGCCGCGAGAGCGTCAATAAATGCCTGAGCACCTGGCAGCGACGCGGCATCGTCCATATCGACGAGGGTGTGGTCACGATCGCAAACCGGGCTGCCCTCGACGAATTAGCGGAACTGGAACCGTGCCAGCGGACAAAGACAGCGGGGCGCCGCCAGCAGGTTAATGGAAATCTGCTTCTCTATTAGCTAGCGCGTGCCCTGGAAGCGCTCCTCGAAACTGTCCTGCAACGGCGGCCAGATCGATTCTTGAAGAAGTTGATCCTCCTCAGACTCCTTCGGCGGAGCTCGGCGTGTGGCGCTCCCGCTGGTCAATTCTGGCGGACGCAAAGGGGTGGAACTGG
>Ga0209466_1000213_pt1 | contig 13620 bp, 11 predicted proteins | sample PanSoiPlo30MoBio_FD_188323 | JGI IMG/M metagenome (GOLD analysis project Ga0209466, IMG submission 188323) | Tropical forest soil microbial communities from Panama analyzed to predict greenhouse gas emissions - Panama Soil Plot 30 MoBio (SPAdes)... | ecosystem: Environmental > Terrestrial > Soil...
CATCTCGACAACGGCCTCGGCTTCTATCGCTTCAGCTACAACGGCAGCGACAAGGCCTATGTCGGCGTGATGGCGCAGGACGTGCAGACCATCATGCCGGAGGCAGTCGTGCGCGGGCGCGACGGCTACCTGCGCGTCTTCTACGATCGGCTCGGCCTCAAGTTCCAAACCTACGATCAGTGGATCGCATCGGGTGCGCGGATCCCGTCCGTCACGCCGATCCGCCGCTGACGCGATCATCAGATTCAAATGCGACCGAGGATGTCATGACCACCAACATCACGCGCGGCAATTCCCGTCTCGTTCGAACCCTGCCCAGGCTGTTCGCCGCGGCCGCGGCGCTGTTCCTTCTGGCGATGGCATCGGCGGCCAGCGCCCAGCAATCGTTCAAGACCCCCGAAGAGGCCGCCGAAGCGCTCGCCAACGCGGCCAAGAGCGGCGACCGCAAAGCCCTTCTGGCCGTGCTGGGCGCGAACGGCGCCGACATCGTGTCGTCCGGTGATGCGGTGGCGGACGCTGCGACGCGCCAGCAGTTTCTCGCCGCCTATGACGCGAAACACCAGGTCACCACCGAGGGCGACAAGGCGACGATGATCGTCGGCAACGACGATTTTCCGTTCCCGATCCCGCTCGTGCGCAAGGACGGGGCCTGGCGGTTCGACACGGCGGCCGGTCGCGAGGAGATCCTCTATCGCCGCATCGGCCGCAATGAGCTGAACACGATCCAGGCCGCGCTCGCCTATGTCGATGCGCAGAACGAATATGCCGAGAAGGGAGTGGGCGGTCCCGGAGTCTACGCGCGGCGCATCGTCAGTCAGCCGGGAAAGAAGGACGGCCTCTATTGGCCGACGCAGCCCGGCGAGGACGAGAGCCCGCTCGGCGAACTTGCCGCCGCTGCGGCGGCGGCAGGGTATCGCGCCGGCCAGGAGCCCCAGCCCTATCACGGCTACTACTACAAGATCCTTACCCGGCAGGGCGCCAATGCGCCGGGCGGTGAGCTGGATTACGTGGTCGGCGGCAAGATGATCGGCGGGTTCGCGCTCGTGGCCTATCCGGCGGAATACGGCAATTCCGGCGTAATGACGTTTCTCGTCAATCACGACGGGGTCGTCTACCAGAAGAATCTCGGCCCCGATACCGCGCGCATCGCCGCCCGCGTGACGGCATTCAATCCGGATAAGACGTGGCAGCGCGTGGACGACAAGGGGCAGCCGCAAGCCGGCGCCCAAGGCAACAAGCAGTAGCAAGACGCCGGAGGCAAGAATGGACCGCATCGGGGAAATCGCGAGCTGCGTCGCAAAGGAGGCGGACATGGTGGCCTGGATGTCACGAGTGATCACGATCGTGCTGTTCTGCTCCGTCCCGCTGGCGGCGCAGGCACAGGCACAGGCGCCGGCACAGCCGGCACCGGCAGCGGCGCCGGCGACCGCGCCGCTGCTCAAGGCGGAAGAGCTCGATGCGCTGCTGGCGCCGATCGCGCTCTATCCCGATCCGCTGCTGTCGCAGGTGCTGATCGCGTCGACCTATCCGCTCGAAGTGGTGCAGGCCGACCGGTGGGCGACCGAGAACAAGAATCTCAAGGGAGATGAGCTCAAGGCCGCGGTCGACAAGCAATCCTGGGACGACAGCTTGAAATCGTTGGCGGCGACGCCGTCCGTCCTCAACATGATGAGCACGAAGCTCGATTGGACGCAGAAGCTCGGCGATGCGGTGCTGGCCCAGCAGACCGATGTCATGGATGCCGTCCAGCGCCTGCGCTCGAAGGCTCAAGCGAACAACAAGCTGACATCGACCAAGGAACAAAAGGTCGTGGTCCGCCAGGAGCAGAACAAGCAGATCATCGCCATCGAGCCGGCGACGCCGGATACGATCTATGTGCCCTACTACAATCCCTCGGTCGTTTACGGCGCATGGCCGTCTCCTGCCTATCCGCCGTACTACTGGCCGGCGCCCGGCTATATCGCCGCCGGGGTGGTGGCGACCGGGCTCGCCTTCGGCGCCGGATATGCCGTCGGGCGCTGGGCCTCGGGCGGAAATTTCTGGGGCGGAGGCTTCAACTGGGGCAACAACAACATCAACGTCAATCGCAACATCAACAACGTCAATGTCAGGAACTTTGAGCACAATTCCGCGCACCGGCACGGCGTGAAATACAACAATGCCGACGTGCGCCAGAAATATGCCAGGAACGACATCCAGGCCGGCAAGGGTGCGCGGCAGGATTTCCGCGGCAAGGACGGCAGGCAAGTGCTCAACCCCGGCGGTGATCGTCCTGGCGCAGGTGACCGCGACCGTCCGGGTGCAGGCGATCGCGACCGACCTGGCGCGGGCGACCGCGATCGTCCCGGTGCGGGCGACCGCGACCGCCCCGGCGCAGGCGATCGTGACCGCCCGGGCGGCGGGGATCGCCGGGCAAGCGCTGGCGACCGTGACGGTCCCGGCGGCGGCGACCGTGCAGGAAACCGCGACCGTCCGGGCGCGGGAGGAGATCGCGGAGCGCAGAACCGGCCGCAGGCGCGCGACGGCGGCGGCGGGGCGCGCCCGTCGGGCGGCGGCGGCCGCGACACGGCCTTTTCCGGCGCCGGTTCGGGTGCAGCCGCCCGCGCGCAGTCGGCCCGCGGCCAGCAGAGCTTCGGCGGCGGCGGGGGCGGCGGCGGTCGGGTCGCCGGGGGCGGCGGCCCTGGCGGCGGCCGCAGCTTCGGCGGCGGCGGCGGTGGCGGCGGGTTCCGCGGTGGTGGCGGCGGCGGGGGCCGTGGTGGCGGTGGTGGACGGCGGTCGGATGTTGCGCTCAAGCACGACATCACGCTGCTCGGCCGGCTCGACAACGGCCTCGGCTTCTATCGCTTCAGCTACAACGGCAGCGACAAGGCCTATGTCGGCGTGATGGCGCAGGAGGTGCAAAGCGTCATGCCGGAAGCGGTCGTGCGCGGCCGCGACGGCTACCTGCGGGTCTTCTACGACCGGCTCGGCCTGACGTTCCAAACCTACGACCAGTGGATCGCATCGGGGGCGCGGATTCCGTCCGTCACGCCGATCACCCACTGACGTCGAGATCACCAGAGCCGGACGCGACCGAGGATGTCATGACCACCAACAGTTCCTTCGGCGATCCTCGTCTCGTCAGAGGCGTGCCGCGGCTGGCCGCCGCGGCCGTGGCGGTGCTGCTTCTGGCGATGGCACCGGCGGCCAATGCCCAACAATCCTTCAAGTCGGCCGAAGAGGCCGCCGATGCGCTGGTGGCTGCAGCCAGGAGCGGTGACCGCAAGGCCATGCTGACCGTGCTGGGCCGCGACGGCGCCGACATCGTATCGTCCGGCGATGCGGTCGCCGACGCGGCGACGCGGCAACAGTTTCTCGCCGCCTATGACGCCAAACACCAGGTCGCCATGGAGGGCGACGGCAAGGCTATCCTGGTCGTCGGGCAGGATGACTTCCCGTTTCCCATTCCGCTCGTGCGCCGGGATGGCGCGTGGCAGTTCGACACCGTGGCCGGACGCGAGGAAATTCTTTTTCGCCGCATCGGCCGCAACGAGCTCAGGACCATCCAGACCTGCCTCGCCTATGTCGATGCGCAGAACGAATATGCCGAGAAGGGAGTGGCCGGCAACGGAGTCTACGCCCAGCGCATCGTCAGCCGGCCGGGACAGAAGGACGGCCTCTACTGGCCGGCGCAGTCCGGCGACGATGAGAGCCCGGTGGGCGACCTTGCCGCCGGCGCGGCGGCGGAGGGCTATCGCGCCGGCCTCAAGCGCCAGCCCTATCACGGCTACTACTACAAGATTCTCACCCGGCAAGGGTCGCGGGCGCCGGGCGGTGCAGTGAACTACTTGGCGCGCGGCAAGATGATCGGCGGCTTCGCCCTGCTGGCCTATCCGGCGGAATATGGCAATTCCGGCGTGATGACGTTCCTCGTCAACCACCAGGGGATCGTCTACCAGAAGGATCTGGGCCCGAAGACGGACCGCGCCGTGGCCCACATGCAGTCGTTCAATCCGGGCGGCGGCTGGGAAAGGGTGAGCGACGTCGAGCAAGCTCGGGATGGAGCGCGCTGAAACAGCTTCGCGGTCGTTCCTGGTGACGGCATCGCCATCGAGGCCGGCGTGACTTCATCTTCCGACGGGGACAACAAGCCGGTTTCCCCGGCATCGAGCGATGCCGCGGACGTGCTGTTGCGGTTCGGCGCCCTGATGCTGCGAGCGGGGAATACCGCAACCCGGACGCGCGAGTGGATGGAGGTGCTGGCGCGCAAGCTGGGGTTCGATGCGGTCGCCGTGAGCCTCGCGCTCGACAGCATCGCGGCCAGCGTTCGCGGCGCCGGCGCAGGCATCACAGCGATGCGCGAGATCGGGGCGCCGGGGATCAACGTCTGGCGTATTGGCGAACTGGAGCGGCTGGCACGGACGGCGGAACCCGGACTTGCACCAAGCAAGATCGCCGCCAGGCTTGATGAGATCGAGTCTGCACCGCCGCTCTACTCCCATGCGCTGCTTGCCGTCGCGATCGGGGCGGCCAGCGGCGGGTTTGCATTTCTCAACGGCACGCCTCCGCTGGAGATGACGGCAGCCGCAATCGGTGGCGGGATTGGGCAGTCGGTGCGGTCATGGCTGGCCCGCCGCCACCTCAACCAATTCGGTGTCGCTGCGCTGTGCGCCATTGCGGCCTCCGCGACCTACCTTCTGGCCGTGACAATCGGCCGCCATCTCGGCCTCGGTCCGGGACGCCATCCGGTCGGATTGATCTCGTCGGCGTTGTTTCTGGTGCCCGGCTTCCCCTTGCTCGCCGGGCTGCTCGATCTGTTGCATCACCAGACGGTTGCTGCCGTGAGCCGTCTCGCCTACGGCACGATGCTTCTGCTGGCCGTCGCCTTCGGCCTCAGCATTGTGGTCGCCGTCTCCGGTGTCGACCTGTCGCGGCAGCCTTCGCTCGAGCTCGCATATCCGCTGAAGCTGTTGCTGCGGGCGGTCGCCAGCTTCGTGGCCGGCGGCGCCTTCGCGATGTTGTTCAACAGTCCTGTACGCACCGTATGGGCAGCGGGTCTTGTGGCCGTGGTGGCCAACGACCTGCGCCTGGGGCTGCTCGATGCCGGCATGATGCTGGCGCCGGCAGCATTTTTCGGCGCGCTCGTGGTCGGTCTGGTAACCGTGATGGCGGACCGGCGCTTCGACGTGCCGCGGATTGCGATGGCGGTGCCGCCGATCGTCATCATGGTGCCCGGCCTGTACGCCTACGCGACGATCGTGTTCTTCAACCAGGGCAGAATGCTCGACGCCGTCCAGGCAGCGGCATCATGCGGCTTCGTCATCGGCGCATTGGCCATGGGCTTGGCGGCGGTGCGCTTCTTCACCCCGCGTTAGCCGCCGCCGGCTGGCGCAGGCCGCGCAATCGATGCGTGGGAGCCGGCGCCCTGCGGCCTGCCGGCCGGCCCGGCCATCACAGCTGCATTTCAGGAATGTTTTCGGGCATTGCCAGCTTCGCCTCGGTCCCGGCGACGATCTGCTCGACGGTGACGCCAGGCCCCCGTTCCATGAGGGTTGCACGGCCGTCGGGAAAGGCGATCACCGCGAGCTCGCTCACCACCAGGTCGACCGGCCGGATCGAGGTCAGCGGCAGCGTGCACTTGTTGACGATCTTCGGTTTGCCCTTGGCGGTGTGCTGCATCGCCACGACCACGCGCTTGGCGCCGGTGACGAGGTCCATGGCTCCGCCCATTCCGGGCACCATCTTGCCGGGGATCATCCAGTTCGCGAGCGTGCCGTGCGCATCGACCTGCAGCGCGCCAAGCACCGTCATGTCGACGTGGCCGCCGCGGATGAGGCCGAACGACATCGCGCTGTCGAACGTGCAGGCGCCGGGCAGCGCCGTCACCGGACGCCCGCCGGCGTCGGTGAGGGTCGGGTGGGCCATTCCTTCCTCGGGAATCGGCCCGGTGCCGATCAGGCCGTTTTCCGACTGGAAGAACACCGTGATGCCGGCCGGGACGAAGTTCGCCACCATGGTCGGGATGCCGATGCCCAGGTTGACCAGCATGCCCGATCGCAGCTCGCGGGCGATGCGCTTGGCGATGACCGTTTGTGCATCCATGATGTCACCCGTTTGTGACGAGGTAATCGACCAGCGGCGCGGGCGTCGCGACGTGGTCGGGCGAGATGACGCCGACCGGAACGATGTTGTCCGCCGTCACGATGGTGGTGTCCGCGGCCATGGCCATGACCGGGTTGAAGTTGCGCGCGGTCAGCGCGTAGGAGAGGTTGCCCAGATAGTCGGCGAGAAACGCATGGACGAGCGCGAAATCCGCGCGCAGCGCCGGCTCGAGCAGATAATTCTTCCCCTTGATCTCGATCCGTTGCTTGCCCTGCTCGACGACGGTGCCGACGCCCGTTGGCGTGAGCACGCCACCGAGCCCGTAGCCACCGGCGCGGATGCATTCGATCAGCGTGCCCTGCGGCACAAGCTCGACTTCCATCGCCTTGGCAATCATCTGCCGTTGGGTCTCGGGATTGAGGCCGATGTGGCTGGCGATGGTCCGGCGGACAAGCTTGGCGTCGACCAGCTTGCCAATGCCGCGTCCGGGCACGGCATTGTCGTTGGCGATCACCGTAAGATTGCGCTTGCCCTGGCGCACGAGCTCGTCGATCACGCGCTCGGGCGATCCCACGCCCATGAACCCGCCGATCATGAGGGTCGCGCCGTCCGGGATCATGGCGACGGCGTCTTTCACCGGGATGGTTTTCATGGCCGAATATCCGTCTGCCTGGGGCTCCGCGGCCGAGGCTGGACGAAGCGCCGAATCATTCTTTGACCCAGGTCAAAAATTTGGCGCGACGCGGGTACCAAGGTGCAGGGCGGGTTTGCCCGGATTGCTCACCCCAGCTTCAGACTGACCTGCACCACCTCGTGCTGGTTGATCGTCGTCATCGGCAGGCCGCTTTTCGCGAACACCTTCAGCATCGGCTTGTTTTCCGGCAGCACCTCGGCCATCAGCTCATGCAGCCCGGCGGCGCGGGCGACGGCCGCCAGGTGGCGCAACAGGGCCGCCCCGATCCCTTGCCCCTGATAGCGGTCGACCACCATGAACGCGACCTCGGCCTTGCCCGGCGCCACGACGACGTAGCGCCCGCCGCCGGCGATGACCTTTCGCCCCGCTTCTTCCGCCCACGCCATCAGGGCGACCTGATCGACGAAGTCCACGTTGAGGAAGAATTCCCGTTCGCGCTCGGAAAAGTGACGCTTGACCGTGAAGAAACGCCGGTAGAGCGTTTGCGTGCTCACGCCGCCAACGGCTGCTTCCAACTCGGCCTTGTCGCCCGGCCGGAAGGCGCGGATGTCGAGCGCACGTCCATCCCGCAGCGTCTCTGCCGCTGCATAGCTGGCCGGCTCCAGCACGGCCGGCGACGCGGGCGCCGCGACCGGTTCGCGCGCAGCGGCGGCGCCAATCCAGTCGCGGACGGAAGCCGCGATGCGTCCTATGCCGAATTGGCGCATCAGCTGGTCCTCATGCGCCGCGCACCTGGACGTACGAGCCGGGCGCATCCTCGATGACGGCGAGCTCGCCGCTGCCGGGCTCGCGCGCCGGAACCTGGCCGCCGCCATGGCGGGCAACCCATTTCGTCCAGTCGGTCCACCACGACCCTTGGTGTTGCTCGGCGCGGTCCAGCCAGGCCTCCGGGTCTTCCGGCAGGGTTTTGCCGACCCAATAGCCATACTTGTTGGCTGCCGGGGGATTGATCACGCCGGCAATGTGGCCGGACGCACCGAGGACGAAGCGCACCGGCCCCGAGACCAGCTGCGTACCGGCATAGGTCGCGCGCCACGGCGCAATGTGATCCTCGCGGGTCGACAGGAAGTACACCGGAGTCTCGATCTTCCGCAGGTCGATCGGTACGTCGGCGAGCTCGATTCCGCCCGGATTCTTCAGAACATTGCGGTAATACATGTTGCGCAGGTAGAAGCTGTGCATCTTCGCCGGCATGCGCGTCGAATCCGAATTCCAATACAGCAGGTCGAACGCGGCGGGCTCGCGGCCCATCAGGTAGTTGTTGACGACGAAGAACCAGATCAGGTCGTTTTCGCGCAGGAGATTGAACGCGTCGCCCATATGGTGGCCTTCGAGATAACCGAGGTGATTCATGTGGTCGTCGGCGAGGGCGAGCTGGGCGTCGTCCAAAAATACCGAGATGTCGCCGACATCGGCGAAGTCGAGCAGGGTGGTGAAGAAGGTGGCAGAGGTCACGCGCTGGTCATTCGTCGCCGTCATATAGGCAAGCGCGCTGGCCGTCAGGGTGCCGCCGATGCAATATCCGACAACGTTGGCCTCGCTTTCCCCGGTCGCCCGCTCGATCGCATCGAGCGCCGCCAACGGCCCTTCGAGCAGGTAGTCGGCAAACCCCTTGTTAGCGAGTTCGGGGCCGGGATTGACCCAGGAAATCACGAAAACCGTGTGACCCTGGTCGGTGCACCATTTGATGAACGAGTTCTTGGGCTTGAGATCCAGGATATAGAATTTGTTGATCCAGGGCGGAACGATGAGCAAGGGGCGGCGATGAACCTTCGGGGTCGACGGCGCATACTGGATCAGTTGCATGAGGTCGTTTTGAAAAACGACCTTCCCGGGTGAAATCGCGATGTTCTCGCCGAAGCGGAAAGCCGCAAGATCGCTCATCTTCATGCTCAGCCGGCCGCCGCCGCGCTCGAGATCTTCGACCAGGTTTCTCAGTCCTTTGATCAGGTTTTCGCCGCGCGATTCGAGCGTGGCCTTGCGCACGACCGGGTTGGTCGCAACGAAGTTGGTCGGCGACAAGGCATTGAGACCCTGGCGGGTATAGAACTTCAGCTTGTGGTGCGTATGCGGATCGACGCCGCTGACGCTGTCCACCGCCGCCTTCACGTAGCGCGACATCAGCAGGTAGAACTGCTTGGCGTAGTCGCAGAAATAATCCTCGTCCCACAGCTCGCTCTTGAAGCGCTTGTCCTGCGCCTCCGGCGCTATGACCGGCTTGGCCGGAGCATTGAACAGGAAGCGGGAGGCGGTCTGCTGCCAGAGCTGCCCCATGTCCGCCCAGAAGCGGAAATGCTCGTGCACCAGGCGCTCGGGATCGACCTGCCCGGTCTGGAAGAATTCCTGCATCGCGGCGGCGACCGTTTTCGGGTCGATGACCCGATAGCCGTCGTCGGTCTTGAGCCGTTCGGCCCGCAGGCGGGCGAGGCGATTCGTTCGCTTGGCGATGTCCGCGAGTGCATCGATGGCGGCCGGGCTGAGCAGCCCGTCCGCCGCGGCGACCTCGCCGCGCGCCGGTTGCGGTTGCGATTGTGGTTGCGCACGCGCTGCGTCCTGCGCCGCCTGCTTACGCTTTGCGCCCTGCGATTTCGGAGTGGTGACCGGCTTGGTGACTTCGTCCATCGGTGCGATTCGCTGTTTCAGCCCGCCTGTTTGGCCTTTTTCAGTTCGCGCAGGTGGGCGCTCGCCTCGTCGGCGCTTTCATAAATATGCGGCGCCAGCTGGCGCCGGTTCAAGGCGTCGCCCAGCTTGGCGCGCAGAAAGCCATTGGTCGTGTAGCGCGTCGCGCCGGAGTAGAAGCGGTCGACGAGGTCGCCCACCATGGCGAAATAGTCGTCGACCATGTCGGGAAAGATCGTGAAGTTGTCGTAGTTGACGATGGCGTGGACCTTGCGCCCCACCGGCGAGAGCATGGATTCCACGATGCGGCGAATTTTTTCGATGTCCTTGTGGTTTCGCACCACATGGCCCTCGAAGTTGACGAAGAACCGGTTCTGCTCGGGATGGAATGTGAAGCGCCGCTCGAGCGGCATGCGCAGCAGGTCGTCGCGCAATCCCATCGGCTCGGGCAGGAATATGCGCGCATCCATCAGCGCCGGCTCGCGGCGGATGACCGGCTTGAACTCCATCCTGGCGAGGATGTCGCGCCCGATGTCGACGCCGGGAGCAACCTCGATCAGCTCGAGACCCTCGGGGGTCAGCTCGAACACGCAGCGTTCGGTGACATAGAGGACGGGCTGGCCGCGTTTCGCTGCATAGTCGCCGGAAAACGTCCTGTGCTCGACGTTGAGCACGAACTTCTTCGTCTTGCCATCGTCGACGATGCGCAGGCGGCCATCCTCGACCCCGATCTTCAGGCGGCCTGCCGTAAAGGTGCCGACGAACACCACCTTCTTGGCATTCTGGCTGATGTTGATGAAGCCGCCGGCCCCGGCGAGGCGCGGACCGAACTTGCTGACGTTCAGATTGCCCTGCTGATCCGCCTGGGCGAGACCGAGAAACGCCGCATCGAGGCCGCCACCATCGTAGAAGTCGAACTGATAGGGCTGATCGATGACAGTTTGTGCATTGACCGCGGCGCCGAAATTGAGTCCGCCGGCCGGGATGCCGCCGATCACTCCGGGCTCAGCCGTCAGCGTCATCAGATCGGCGATCTTCTCCTCATTGGCGACGTTGGCAACGCCTTCGGGCATGCCGATGCCGAGGTTGACGACGCTGTTGGCATTGAGCTCGAGCGCCGCCCGCCGCGCGATGATCTTGCGTTCGTTCATCTCCATCGGCGCGATCGACCCCGTGCGTACGCGGATCTCGCCGCTGAACGCCGGATCGTACTGGACCGAGAATGTCTGCCAGTGGTGTTCCGGCTGGGCCACGACGACACAGTCGACGAGAATACCCGGTATCTTGACGTGCCGCGGGTTGAGCGAACTGCGGTCCGCGATGCGCTCCACCTGGGCGATGACCAGACCGCCGGAATTGCGTGCCGCCATGGCGATGGCCAGGACTTCGAGGGTGAGCGCCTCCTTTTCCATGCTGACGTTGCCGTCGGGATCGGCGGTGGTGCCGCGGATGATGCCGACGTTGATCGGGAATGCGCGATAGAAGAGGAATTCCTCGCCGTCGACCTCGATCAGCCGGACCAGATCGTCCTTGGTGCACTCGTTGATCTTGCCGCCGCCGTGACGCGGATCGGCAAAGGTTCCGAGCCCCACCCGCGTGAGGTGGCCGGGTCGCTTGGCGGCGATGTCGCGGAACAGGTGCGAGATGACGCCTTGCGGCAGGTTGTACGCCTCGATCTTGTTGGCGATCGCCAGCCGCTGCAGCTTGGGGACCAGCCCCCAGTGCCCGCCCACCACGCGCCGCACCAGGCCCTCACGGCCCAGATGGTTGAGCCCGCGCTCCTTGCCGTCGCCCTGGCCCGCGGCATAGACCAGCGTGAGATTGCGCGGTCCGTCGGTCGCCTGGGCGGCCTGCTGCGACAGGTAGAGGGCCTCCAGCGCGACAGCAATTCCTTCGGCGAAGCCGATGCCGACGAAGCCGCCAGTCGCGATCGTGTCGCCGTCGCGAATGAGGCGGACCGCCTCCTCGGCGCTGACGATCTTTCCGGTGTCCGGCGCCCGCAGTTGCGCGACTGGGCTTGTGGTGGCCGCCGTGATCTGTTTCCGCAACGCTGTCGCCATGGTCTGTTCCGCAACGCTGTCGCCCGCCCTACCCCTCGGTCGATCAGTAGATACCGGTCAGGTAGTAGAATCCGATGACGAAGAACACCGCCGCGGTCTTGGTCAGCGTGATCACGAAAATGTCGTTGTAGGCCTGCCGGTGGGTGAGGCCGGTGACGGCGAGCAGCGTGATGACGGCGCCATTGTGCGGCAGCGTATCCATGCCGCCGCTGGCCATGGCCGCGATGCGGTGCAGGACATCGAGCGGGATTTTTGCCGCCTCGGCGCTGGCAATGAAGGTATCGGACATCGCCGCAAGGGCGATGCTCATGCCGCCCGATGCCGAGCCGGTGATTCCGGCCAGTACCGTTACCGTGATGGCTTCGTTGATGAGCGGATTGGGGATTTGCCGCAGCGCGTCGGCGATCAGCGTGAAACCGGGCAGCAATGCGATCACGCCGCCGAACCCGTACTCGGAAGCTGTATTCGCCGACGCCAGCAGGGCACCGGCCACAGCCGCCTTGCTGCCATCGGCGAATTTTGCCAGCACGGGCCGCCAGGCGAACACGAACACCGTCAGGATTCCGAGCAGCAGCGCGCCCTCCACCGCCCATATGGCGGCGACGCTGGCGATCTGCGTGACGATCGGCTTGGCGCCGAGCGTGATCTCGTGCGTCGCGCCGTAGGCGCGCGGCACTGCCCGCGTCAGCAGAAAGTTTACGACGCCGACCAGAACCAGCGGCGAAAGAGCAATCCAGGGGTTGGGCAATTCCTCTTTCTCGAACGGTTCCGGCTCGTTCACCAGATCGGTGCCATAACCCTCGCCGCGCGCCTGCGCGGCACGCCGCCGGCTCTCGATATACGTAAGACCGACGGCGAGCACGAACGCGCTGCCGATCAGGCCCAGCCACGGCGCCGCCCAGGTCGTCGTCCTGAAGAACGTCGTCGGAATGATGTTCTGAATCTGCGGCGTGCCCGGCAGGGCGTCCATGGTGAAGCTGAATGCGCCGAGGGCGATCGTGCACGGGATCAGCCGCTTGGGGATCGCGCTCTGGCGGAACATTTCGGCCGCGAACGGATAGACCGCGAACACCACCACGAACAATGACACGCCGCCATAGGTCAGGATCGCGCAGACCACGACAATCGACAGAACCGCCCGCTCCCGGCCGAGCAGCCCGATCACTGCGGAGACGATCGACTTGGAAAACCCGGAGAGCTCGATAACCTTGCCGAACACGGCGCCGAGCATGAAGACCGGGAAATAGCTCTTCAGGAAGCCGACCATCTTGTCCATGAAGACGCTGGAGAACATCGGCGCCACCAGCCCCGGGTCGGTCAGCAATACCGCCCCGAGCGCGGCAACCGGGGCAAACAGGATCACGCTATAGCCGCGGTAGGCTACGAACATGAGAAATGCCAGCGCACCCAGCACAATCAGGAGGCTCATGACGGTCGCCCTCGTTCTCCCCCCAACCGCCCCGGCCCGCCGGGGCTCTGCGGTACGCTCAGGCCGTCGATACGGTCATCGTCAGCCGCTCGCGCTCGAGCTCGGAAATGATCTTGGCGTTGTGTGCGACCGCTTCGCGCAGCAAATCCCTGATCGACACGACGGCGACCACCTTGCCCTTGTCGACCACCGGCAGGTGGCGAATGCCGTGCTGGTGCATCAGCCTCAGGCAATCGGCAAAGGCGTAGGCAAGATCGACGGTGATGACGTTACGGACCATGATGTCCGCAACCGGTGTCTCCTCCGGCGACTTTTTGGCCAGTACCACGCGCCGCGCACAATCGCGCTCCGAGAGGACACCAACCAGCGCGCCCTGCTCCAGGACAACGAGGAACCCGATGTTCTTGTCGGCCATCGTCTGCAGCGCCGTCAGCACGCTGTCGAGCGGGTCGACGGTCCACAGGACTCCGAGCTTGGATGCCAGGATCTGGTGCAGCGGACGATAGGCCAGGATCTCTTCCGGACGCCTGATGGGATGATCCATGACCAGCGAGCCCCCTGCGGTTCGGCCGCCGCCTGCGCTGCGGGCGGCTTACTCGCCTTCCGATTAGGCAACGAAAAACACCAGTTCTTTTGACGCAGATCAAAATCCGGGCAATTGATTGGGCCGTCCGTGGTGCTGCGGTATGTGCGAGACGGCGACCGGCTGCGAAAGGGCGACCGGCGCCGAAAGCAGT
>Ga0209466_1000214_pt1 | contig 13593 bp, 14 predicted proteins | sample PanSoiPlo30MoBio_FD_188323 | JGI IMG/M metagenome (GOLD analysis project Ga0209466, IMG submission 188323) | Tropical forest soil microbial communities from Panama analyzed to predict greenhouse gas emissions - Panama Soil Plot 30 MoBio (SPAdes)... | ecosystem: Environmental > Terrestrial > Soil...
TGGCACGAACGGCGTCACCATCGGCGGGAAGACGAACGCGCTGCGCATAGTGAAGCTGGCCGACAATAGCGTGGGATTCATCGGCACGGATAATGGGTGGGCCGAGGTGACGGCGCGGCAGTATAGCATCAGTGGCAACCGCGCGATGTATGGCACAGCGACGTTTACGATCCTTACTGTGCCCGATATCACTGTTGATGCCCTGTTGATGGGCGGGAATGCTGATCCGTCCAACTACTACAGCAACACGACCCACTGGTTCCGCAATAAGACTGGGGCGAACGTCTACATGCAGGTGCTGCAAGACCTTACGACCATGAGTGGCGTTTCTACCATGCAACTCCGGTTAGATACGGGGACTGGGGCAACAGAAATCACGTTCGCGAGAGCCAATGCGAATAAATGGATCATGGGCCCTAACGTCGCACTCGGCAGCGACATCTTTGAGATTTTCGATGTAGCCAGCGGAGTCACCGCAGTGCGCATCGCCCCCACGACGCGGAACATGGTCTTTATGGCGGCCAACATCAGCGGATATGCGGCGTCACTCATCAACACTGCCGTCGCCCCCAGTGGGCTCGACATCTACTTCTCCGGGCAGGCCCCGAATAACACCACCGCTCTGTTCCTGACGTGTCGCGATAATGCCCCACAGACTCGTTGCAACATCCGCTCCAATGGCGGGATCGAGAATTTCCAAGCCAACAACTTCAATCTCTCGGACGCCACGCTCAAGGACGTGGGCGCGCTGCTCGACCCGCACGTCTGGTGGGACCGGCTCGCCGCGTTAGAAATTCGCGCATTCAAGTATCTGGATCAGACCCACGACGACGACAACATCGGGCTCATTGCCCAGCAGGTCCAGGCCGTCGCGCCCGAACTCGTGGACGAACTCATCGCCGAGGGCCAGGTGCCACTCCTCGGCGTCTACACGTCCGATCTGTTCCACGCCCACATTGCCGTCACTCAAGAACTCCAACGGCGCATCCTCGCGCTCGAAGCACGGTTGCCAGCCTAATCCTCATACGAGACTTCTCTCATGGCTATCAGCACATCGCGGTTAGCGTCACTGCTCGGGGTGGACGCGACGTTTCAGGCCCGCGTGGCAAGCATCCTCTTGGGCCAGGCCACTACGGTGCTCAACGAGACGCCATCGCAACCGGCGCGCGTCAGCTATGCGCAGCGCGTGATCAGCGGTCCCGCGTTCACAGCGACCATCGCAGCGCCGTTCCTGGCCCAAACGACCAACGTCGTCGGCACGATCACGATGGAGGATACCGGCGTCGTCACCTCCGTCACCGACGCGGCGCTCTTGTCGCAGATCGCGACGAGTTGGGACGATCTCGCAGGCATCCCCGCGAGCACCTGATATGACCGATATCCGTGTGCCCATCACCGCCGCGCAGTTCAAGCGGTTAACGACCCTCACACAGAACGCCAATGCCGCCGCCGCGCTCCGCGACAACGTGCTCTCCGCGCTCGTGGAAGGCGTCGTGGATCGCGAGTTGAACGGCTATTCGGTGCAGATCAACGAGAAGGAAATCGTGCTCACGCCCGGCACCTCGAATGGTGTCGCCCCTCTTGCCCAGGCTGACGTTATGTCCCCCTAAGTGCCCGCGACCGCAGCTCGCCGCCGTGCTGTCCGGCAAACGATCATTGCCGGGCCATGGCGTGGTGTGCGTGATACGATCGAGCCGTTCGACGATGCGCCGGACCATCTGATCGACGCCACCAACATCGTCATCCCCGATCCCGCTGGCGGATCGGCGGCGTTCGGGCGTGCGGGCTTCACGCTGGTCAACGAGGGTGCTCCGGTCTACACCGGGAAAGGCCAGTGCGTCTACACCCACTTCGCGGTGGACGGCACGGTCTATGGGTTCATCGTCGCGGGCGGAAAGCTGTACCGCGCCAACGGTGCCGTCACCACCTTCACGGACATCACGCCGACGGGCGTCACGATCAGCCCCACGGCGCCGCGCGTGAAGATGGTCTCGCTCGGCGACAGCTTGATCGTTTCTGACGCGACCAATCGACCCTGGATCGCCTCGAATCTCAACAGCGTGCCGATCACCGGCACGTACATCAACTACGACTCCGGCGCCGGAGATGGCGTGGCGTGGAGCGCGCACGATATCACCGTCTACGGCGGCGCGCTCTTCGCGATCCTCCACGAGGTAGCCGGCGTCCACCGGCAGTCCGACATCTCATGGAGCGAGCCGGGGCAGCCGACGGTCGGCTGGCAGCAAACAGACTTTGATAACAACTGGACGCTAGAGCAAACGGGCAGCTCGCCGCTCTTCGCGATCGTCGGCACCAATGTCGCGCTCTACTACTTCCGCGAGCGATCGATCGGCGCCATCGCGGGCGCGGTGGGTCCGGATCTCCAAACGACATCGACGCACGACGCGATCTCGTTCAACGTCGGCACGCGCGCGCCGGCCGGGATTCAAACCTTCGGCAATTTCATCTACTTCACCGACACGCTCGGTCGTCCGTGGCGTGTCGCGTTGGGAGAAACGCCCGAGGCGATCTGGCTCAACTTGCGCCACATCGTCGATCAGGCGCCGACGGTGTATCCCGCCGTCACTGAGCGCGTCACGACGAGCGCGTTTGAGCCCGGGCAGAATCTCTATCTCGTCGCCCCCTGGTCGCGGCAGGCGTCGGCGAGCGAGCCGCCTGCGCAGATGTTCCAGTTCGATGCACGCTCGGGGCGCTACGTCGGTCGCTGGAACATCAAAGGACCGACCGGCACGAGCATCGAGGCGATGGGCACCATCCTCGATGGATTGGGCGGCTCGAAGCTCGTCGTGTTGGGATCGAAGAACGCCTCGCCCGCGCCCGGCGGTTGGGTGTGGACCTACAACTCGATCACGACGCGCGCGCCGTACATCACCACCGAAGCGACTCCCGGCACCGTCCTGACCACCGAGGGCGGGAATCGGCTCACGACGGAAGCGCTGGCGTCGGTGTGGAATGACGACGGCTTTCTGCCCGACATCATGATCCAGACATCGCGCTTGGGCTACGAGTCCGACGTGATGTGGAATGTCGATCGGTGCACGGTGATCACGAACAATCCCGATCCGATCGAAGTGCTGATGCAAACCTCGGCGACTCCGCTGGTGACGGTCGGCATGCCGACGCCGGGACTTTCGTCCGACGACACGTATCGACTCGTCGTGGGCTGCGCCGTGCAGGGGCGTGGCACACAGGTGCGCGTCAAGCCGACGAACATCACTTCACAGTGGGCGATCGATCGGATCTCGATCGTCGCGGCGCCGTCGCAGGCACGGCCGGAGGATGCCTAATGCCGGTACCTCCGCTCCTCGCTCGCCCTCCGTACAACCGCCGCGATGTGCCGCGCGAATACCAGCAAGGCTGGTGGGGCACGGAATTAGGAAACATTCAACGCGCGATTCCCACCTTCGCGATTCTGCGGCTCACGAACGGCACGTACACGCCGGTCGCGACCGATCGGACGATTCTCTGCGACTGCACGGGGTCCGGCGTGACGATCGTGCTGCAAGACCCGGCACGCCAGCAGGGGCTGGAACTCATCATCAAGAAAGTCGCCGGCACGAATGCCGTGAGCATCATCGGCACGATCGACAGCACGGTCAACCCGTCGCTCACGTCCCCATTCGAGTCGATGACGATTCAGTCGGACGGCCAGCAATGGCTCAAGCTCGCGAGTACCTGACCTATGGGCCTATTCAGTAGCATCGGCAAAGGCATCAAAGGCATCGGCCATTTCCTGGGAAAGGTCGCGTCGAATCCGATCACTCAGGGGATTGTCGGCCTCACGCCGCTCGGGATTCCCGGGGCGATTCTCACGGGCGCGCTCGGGAAGCTCATCGCGCCCGGTGGCAATCTCGGGCAAGCCGCGCAGGGTGCGCTCAGTGGAGCCGCCGCCGGCACGGCCGGGCAATTCCTCAAAGGGCTGCCATCAGCAATCTCGAAAGGCGGCGGCATCAGTGGGATCTGGTCCGGTACCGGCACAGACGCGAAAGGCAACTTCGGATTGCTCGGCGATCTCGCGGGGAGGGTCGGTGGTGTCACGGGACTCGGGAGCTTCCTCGGCGGCGGCGCGGGTGGCGGTGGTGGTGGGCTCGATACGATCGCCAAGCTCGGCGCGCTGGGCCTCAGTGTCGCGGATCTCATGAACGCGCAGACGCTCGGGAAGCGATCGAATGAGCTGGCCACGCAAGCGCTCGACACGGTCAACCAGAACTATGCGCAGAACGCAGGCCTGCGCACTGCGGGCCGCGCGGGCATGCTCAACCCGAAGATTATGGATCTCTCATCGTTGTTGTCGAACGCCGGGCCGTATGCGCCCAAGCTCCCGCTCGGACGCGCCGGGACGGTGGGTATGGGAACTTTCACATAGGAGATGACTCATGGCCGTCTCCGCGATCGATCCCTTCACCACGACGACGGTTGGCGCCACGAAGACGCCGACGGCCACCGTCCAACCGACGGCGGCGTCCATCGCGCCAGCCACCACGGCCTCGAAGACAACGGTTGTGCCGTCGCAGGTACCACAGATGGATCCGTTGGCGTTCCAGCAGCCGCAGATGTTGGCTGCGCCGATCACCGCGACGAGCGAAGGACAGAACTATCAGATCTACGGCTATGATACCGGGGCGAACGGGCAGCGCCGTCCAATCCTCGGCGTTGATCAGACCTACGGCACGCCGGTCTATGGCTCTTGGGAAGCCGATCCAGGCTACTCGCCGCCTGCGCCGCCGTCCGTGCCCGCGACAACGTTCACGCCTGGCGTCTACAACACCAGCGGGGTCAATAGTCCCACTGCCGGTCAGACATATCTCAACCCCGGTCAGTACGCGCCGCAAGCGTTCGGCAATATCGACACTTCGACGTTCGCCGGGATGACGCAGGCGCAGCGGGACGCGCTCGCCCAGCAGATGATCAACTACGGCTACGGATTCAATCAGCTTCAAGACACCACGATCGATCGCATGAACGACCCGGGTGCGTCGTTTCATGGATGGGTCGGCGGGGAGAGTCTGCTCGATCCATCGGACTTGGAGAAATTCAGACTTCTCACAAACACGGATTCGTACGGTCTCCTGCGGAGTGGCGCGGGGAAAGGCTACACCGCGGACAGTTGGGCTGCGCTGACGCCTCAGCAACAAGCGACGATCGCGGGTGGTGGGCCGTCCCCGGCCGATATCGATCGCGCGAACTACACGCCGAGCTACAGCACGATCCAAGGCGGGCAGACGTTCACCGACCCGGTGGCAGGACAGAACGCATTCGATGCGATCCTACAGCAGATGGCGGGTGGCGGCCCACCGCTGTTCACGTCACAGCAGCCGGGGGGCACGATCAATTCGGATGCGCTGCGCCAATTGCAGACGGGACTCTCGGACGCGAGCGGGCAGTCTCGCGTGTACTCTGAATTCCTTCCGGGCGGTGGCGCGGATTATCGACTCACGCCGTCCGGGACACCGGGCGATGTCGGCGGCGGCGGCAACGTTCCGGGTGGAGGTGGCACCATGCCGAATCCTTGGGTTCCTGGCACTGGAACCGGCGGCGGCGGGACCGGTGGCACTGGTGGAACAGGGACGGATACCGGTGGCACAGGGAGCGGGCTCGGCCCGGGGTTGAGCTTGATCGATCCCGCGACTGATCTCCGGAATTTTCAGATCACGCCGGGGGCGATGCTCGATCGCTTCAAGCTGGCGGGCGAGCAGTTCGATACGTTCGCCAATGCCACGAGTCCGCAGTATCAGGCCGCGCTCCGGGACGCCAATCGTGCGGCGGCCGCGACGGGACGCTTAGGCTCGGGCATGTTGCGGACGAGCTATGGGGATCTCGCCAATCAGCGCAATTTGCAGCTCGACACGCAGCGGGAGAATTTGTTCCAGAACGCGCTGCTCGGCAGCGTGCAAGATGCGCAGACGCAGTTTGAAGATTACTTACGTTCGCAGGCCCAGCTCTCGGGGATGCAGAACCAGGCGTTCAATCAGGGGATCCAGGGCGCGACGTTGCAGGAAGCGTTGACGAGCGGCGCGTTCAGCCGCGCGTTGCAACAACTGGGGGCGGGCAACCAGGGCAACCCGGCCGATGCGATGCTCACGCTGTCGAAGATCTTCGGCGATCAGTCGAGCGCGGCGGGATCGGCGATGTCGGGGCTGTTGCAGAGCATCATGAGCGGCGGCGGCTCGACGGATACGTTGTTGCGCCAGATCCTGGCGAATCAGCAGCGGCCGAGCGGCACGTTGCCGCAGTCCAGTCAGACGATCTACGACACTCCGGTCTTTTCCTAAGATGGGATTCCTCGACGCGTTGGCTTCGCTCTCGCCCGGCATCACAGCGGCCTCCCAAGGGCTGACGGGTGCGTTGCAGGGCATGCAGCAGCGCCGCAAGCAAGAGCGCGATGACGCGATGGCCATGATCCAGCAGATGCGGCAGAAACGGTTGGACGAGCAGCAACAGTTGATGAATCAGTCACTCCTCCAAGAGCGGAAGTCACTCGAAGCGCAACGGAATCAGACCGCGCTTCGTAATCGGCGCGCGTTTGAGGGATTGCGGGAGGCCGGGCAGGTCAAAGGCGAATACGACGACAATGAGGATTATGTCGCGCCCTGGGCGTCGTATCAGCAGGGGGTCGTGTCTGATGCCAAAACCAAGAAGAGCCAAGATCGCTATCGGACGAACATCATGACGCTCTATCCGACGAGTGATCTGGCGAAGATCGCGAGGGAAGATCCGGAGGCGGCGTCGGGGTTTGATTGGCAGAAGGAGTGGGATCGGATCAAGGCGGGCGAGCAGGAGGATCGTCGAGACGCGCGCGCCGCCGCGGGACGGGCGCAGTCGGAGGCGAACCTGACGCGATCGATCGCGGCGGCGCAGGCGGGGCGGGAATTTAGTCTCGAGAACCGGCAACCGCCCCAGAGCTTTGTAAAAGACTCATCCGCATTGCAGGAGTTGTCCGACCAGACGAGATCGGTCGCGTCGGGATTACAGAACGCCGTCAACAAGAAGATTCGCGCGACGGGCATGTTGGGGGGCGTCATACCCATTCCGGATCGCGTTCAGGATTTCTTCAATCTCGGCGGAACGGAAGGCAAGGACCTGCGCGACCAGATCAGCAATCTCTACGCGACGGTGGCGAAGCAGCGCGGTGGCACCGCACTCACCGAGTACGAAATTAGCTTGCTGGAACGGTATCTCCCGGACACGAAGGACACGACGAAGCGGGCGTTGCAGCAAGCCGTGAATTTTATGAGTACGCTCAATGGGATTATCGAGAGCAAGAAGGCGACGTACAGTCAGTACTATCCGCAGGTCCGGCGTGCGAACACCGCGGCAACGCCACCGGGAGAGACGCCGGGAGCGCCGGCAGGAACACACGCGGGCTGGCGGAAGCTGACGCCTCAGGAAATTCTCAATTACAAGCGCATCGGGTATACCGATGCGCAGATCCGTCAGGCCTACGGGCCGCAGTGATGCCATGGCGAACGGCGACGAGCAGGACCCGACCGATCCAGGCGCTGCGCTTCGCGCGGAGATGGAGGCAAGGCTCCGACAGGAAATGGAGGCTGCCGCTCGGCGGGCGAAGATGTTCGGTACCACGCTCGCTGGATCTGATGTGTCACGTGCGTTGCCACGCAATCGATCCGATGCGCGCGGAGATCGTGAGGCGCTCGGCACCCTGAATCCGATTGTGCACGTGCTCAATGCTGCGCAGGGTGTGCCGATCGCTGGTCCACTCATTGAGGGTGGTGAGGCGCTCCTCGGCTCGCTCGGCTCGCAGATCGGCTCACGGTTGGGAACCGGGGCGACTCCGATGAATCCTCAGGAAGCGCTCCGTGCGTTGCGAGAGGATATCAGCGGAATTCCGACGCCGCTTCGTATCGCTGAGCAGATGGCATTTAGTATTCCGGCCGGGAAGGTTGTTCCGTTGCCGAGCGCGCTCACGAGCGGCGGTGGTGTTATCAAGTCGGCGGCCAAAGGTGGACTCGTCGGCGGTGGCACGGGCGCGATCGAGGCGCTTCTCGATCCGAATCTAGATCTGAGCGCAAAGGAGCGGCTCGCCAATGCGGCGAAGGCGTTTGGGATTGGTGGCGCATTCGGCACTGTTCTGAGTGGTACGGCCGCTGGTGTGGATAAGGGACGGCGAATCGCCGACCAGCGGCGACTGATGCGCAACGCACCGAATGTGGACGAAGCGATTGTGGAACGGACTCGGGCACTTGAGGCGGCGAAGACTGCCGCGCCCGATCGGCCTACGATCCAGAGTGAGAAGGACCTGGCCCGTCTCGAGGGGGAGCTTGCAGCCGCAGTACAGGGTGCCGAAGTGGGTCGTCGCGGAGGTGCGGCTGTCGCGCCGCGGGAGGCGGGCACCCAGAGCGCGGCGGCGTTACGCGCGCGCGCGAACTCGGGTGAGATGACGCCGCAGGAAGCGCAGGCGGCACTGGACACGTATTTGGGTGGACTGCGGGAAGCGCCCTTCAATCGATCGTTCCCGTCTACCATGGCATGGACCACCGGAGGTGGCGCCCTCGGTTCCGGTGTGGGGGCTGCGATCGGAGGAGGGATACCGGGGGCCGTGATCGGCTCAGCGGTGGGGCATCTCGCGCAGCGAGGCGCGCAGAGCATTCAACGATTCAAACAAGCGGCGCCAACGATTGAGGCGCTCGCTCGCGCTGCGGGCCATCCGCTCCGCGAACCGTTGACGATGGAGCGCTACATCAGGCTGCTGATTCAGGCTTCGCCGCTAACGACGGGACTCACCTCTCCCTAGGCGGCTGAGGTTGCTCGGGGAGGCATAAGCTGACAATCCAAAGTACGACAAGCACAACGGTAATCGCGGGCATGAGAACCTACTGGAAAGGTGATACATCAAACGTAGCGATCGGAGGGACGAGAAGGAAGGGAGCCCGTTATATCCACGGCGGTACAGCGGGGATGTAACCCTGGCGACAAGGTGTCACGTGGAACAGGTTAGATTGTGAGACCCGCTCAGATCCGCTCCAATACGAGGTAACCGGCAAGAATGGGTTATTTTTTAACCCAGTACGTAGGACTTTAGTCCAACACCGGTTTTCCCTGTTGACAGCGTTGCCACGAGAGCGCATGATGGCGCCCGCGCGTGGTTGTCCATTGGGAGTTTCTCCGATGCCGGAGAGGGAACTCCCCGAGGTCGCTGGGCGCGGCGGATGCGGGATCTGCGATGACTGCAATAGACTCAGCTGCACTCGGCCCGGCTTCGAGGCGCGCACACTATGAGGCGCTGGCCGGACCGACACCGAGACACGAACAACATTGGCGCGCCTCGGCGGCGCCCTTCCAGAGCCGCGGCGAATGGGTCGTGTTTTTCGTTTGCTACGCGACCCTCGAGTACGTGCATGATGTCCTCGACCGCGAGTTTCTGGGCGACTGGGGCGTCACGTTTGGGACGCCCGTGGAGCGCCGCGACCCGAGCGGGAAGCTCGAGAAGGTCGTTGTCAAAGCCACGCTCGTCGTCGGTGGAATCACCCGTGAAGCGTTCGGTCAGGGCCGCGACGAAAAGAGCGCGGAAACCGATGCGCTGAAACGCGCGGCGCGCCATTTCGGTGTCTGCCGCGACCTCTACCGGTTTGATCGCAACCTGGTCCCGGTGGATGGCCCGCAGCGCGGCGCGCGACCGAAGGTGGATCCTGGCGAGTACTACTGGCGGACGCAGGGACGGAAGGGAAAACCCATCGAGGTGGAGCCACCGTCGGCTCCGCAGGAGCGCGGCGGAGTGTCCGCCCCATCGACCCGAGCCGATGCCGGCGTTGTCACACCGGGCTCCCCCACTCCGCCGCCAGTCAACCCACCCGTCAAGCGCACGGCGGCGTCGTCCCCACCGCCGCCCGCATCATCACAGCAGACTTCACAGAATGCTGAATTCTCGTACGCGCCGGTCCCGTGCAGAACGTGCGGCGCGCGGATGTGGGATAATAGAAAAACGCGGAAACCGAATCAACCAGCGTTTCGCTGCACGAAGTGGAAGACCCACGGGTGTGCAGGTGTGTATTGGGCGGACGAACTCGAGCGACTCGGGCTCCTCGAGGAGACGCCCGCTGCGGTGCCGGACAATGAGGGATTCCCGCCGCCGCTCGAGGATCAGCCGGATGATCTGCCGTTCTAGTTCCACCTTCACCACCTCTACCACCATGAGGGGAGCCCGATGCCGCGCCGCCGTATCCCGGACCCGCCGCGCTATAACCCACTGCTCGATTCCATCGAAGCGCGCGTGTACAAGGGACACATCTCCTACAAATCATTAATTCGCTGGTACAAGCCGGATCAGTACGTCGGCCGCAAGCCGCTCTGGTCGCTCGAGACGCTCAACGGGCCGCCACGCCGCAACAAACCCTACTAATGCCCTTGCCACGAAGGGGTACATGCCCCAGCTTAGGGATGGAGAATGAACACACCAATCCATCCTTAATCGAATTGGGGTATGGCCAGGACACGAGGGAACGGCAGCCGGCCGAAACGGCTGATGAAGCATGGCAAGCGCGAGAACACCTTCAGTCTCAAGATCCGGCGCCCGACCGGCGGGAACGAGACCTGGCGGAGCTGCAAGACCGAGGACGAGATATTGGCCAACCAGATCGCGGATTGCGTGCGCGACATCATGCGCTCGGGCGACCCGCAGAGCGCCCGCTATCTCGATCGGGTGCTGGACTTCGAGATCGACCTGCTCCAGATGTACCACGAGATCAAGGCGCAGGAAGAGGAGCATCGGAAGATCACGTCGGCCGCGCTCGAGTCCGAGGGCAAGAGGGGCGGTGGGCGTGGCGAATCGCAGTTCGCGATTGCCGTGCTGGCGGAGGCGGCCAACAAGAAGCTCGAGTCGCAGACGATCGCGGAGCACGTCGCGGACTACTTGGACTTCGTCGAGCGGAAAGGGACCAAGAAGCAGCGGCGGGATTACTCGGGCCAAGTGCGGCGCCTCTTTGGGACCGAGGAACGAACGCCGGACTGGCTCACGACCGAGCGCTTACACACGATCTTCAACGAGGATCAGGACAACGGCGGTCGGCTGAGCCATGTCGGCGGACCGGCGCGCCGCGACTACAAAGCCGGGTTGAGCAATTGGGCGCAGTGGATGCGGCCGCGGGGATTCCCGCACCTCCCGCGCACGGTGGCAGAACTCGACGTCGTGTTCACCGAAGCCGAACTCCGGCGGGTCAACAATCCGCGTTGGTACCGGCCGACCGATGCCGAGCGATTGATCAAGTTTTTCCGCCGCGACCAGCACTTTATGGACATCGTGCTGTGGGCCACGGTGGCGCTGATGTACGGGAGCGCGATGGAGCTGCAGGCGGTGGCGCGACTTCAGAAGAAACATCGGCGCCGGGAGCTACGGAGCTTCTATGCCGACGGGGGCAAGAGCGATGCGCATGCGCAGAAACACCGGAAGCGCTGGGTCATGATCCCCGACGATAACCTCTTCGAGATCGTGGATCAGTACATGGAGAGCCTGCCGACCGAGGACAGCTACTTCATCCCGCGTGTCGGGGTCAATGGCGGGCGGCACATCAAGCCAGCGAATCGGCTGCGCCCTGCCCTCTTCCCGCTCCGGAGCCGCATGCTCGAGGCGTGCGTCGAGACGGGGATTGACGATGAACACGCGGCGATCTTGGGCGAGACCGACGAGGGTGGAGCGCACTACGCGTTTCACCGATTCCGCCACGGGTTCGCCGTCCGGTGGATCCAGGCCGGGGTCCTCGTGGGCCGGACGCCGCAGCCGTTTGATGAGGATTGGCTCCGGGACCAGTTGGGGCATTCGGAGACCTCGAACCTCCATCGGCTCACGTATGGCCGGTACATCCGCGAGGAGTCGCAGCTGCGGAAGGCGGAGAAATACATGGCGGGGTTGAGCGGGCAGGCGGTGCCATTTACACCATCCCTCCCACTATCCCTAGACCTGTCCACCTGAGTCCATGGCAGTCCACGCAGGTCCAGTCGCTCGGGAAACCGTAAGTTGAGGATTGACAGATGGTTAGCGATCCGAACCGTGGAAAATCTGTGGGATCAGCGGTTTACCGGGAGGCCTCGAATGAGGGGTCTTCCGGGCCCGCCCACATTCATGGAGTGTTCTCCAAGGAGCCTATCCCCTCCTATGAGTCGATCGTAAGTCTCTTTTCTGACAATCAGTTACGCGACAGGGAGCGAAATCCAGCGGTACACGTTCCATCCCTCCCACCATCCTCAGTCATCGGACGTTCCGGTCGGCGGCGCCGACGCCGTCCCTACCAGCCGCCGAGCCCCAAACGCCAGGCCCAGTTGGACGCAATGTGGGCCGTCTATGTGGACGGCGCTAGCGCGGAACAAGTCGGTGCACAGCAAGACCCGCCGATCTCAAAACAGGCGGTGATTGAAGCATTCCATCGTCACGGATACGAGTTGCGTGCCGGCGCCAAACGACCCGATCTCGAGCGCCAGCTCGCGCGCATCGAGGACGTGCTCGAGCGCTACGACGCCGGCACTCCGGTCGCCCAGATCGCGGCCGATCTCGGGCGCTCACGCAACAGGATTTACGAACTGATCCGAGAAGGCGGTCGCTGCCCTGAGCAAGATCGCCGAGCGCGGGAGGCAGCCAAACGTGTCGGGTGACCGCGGCTGGGCAGAGGCCGTTCACGCGGCCATCGCGCACGACGACAAGGTCCGACTCGAGACCCTCGCCGTGGTCGCCGGTAGCCTGATCGATCTCAAGAGCGAGATGGCCAGTGCCGACTGGGAAAAGCTCTACGAAACCCTGAGTGACAAGCTGGGCGTGAAGCCGAAGCAGGCCCTCGCCCTGGTGCACGATTGAAGCGGCTGTGAACCGGTTTTTGGACCACGGTTCTCCGGGCACGGAATCGCGCCGTGCGCAATAACCGTGGTGGTGCGTGCTGGTTTCCCTCGGAAGAGTGCAGGGCAGATCTCAGAAAATCCCGGGCTCTGTTCGCTGGCAACCCGGGCCGGTATGGGTCTGGATCGGCACTTGGGGAAGTGTCTCACGTCGAGATGCCTGTTCACAACCCGACTCGGGGCCGTGCTGGGACCGATCCCAGTTGCCTATAGGGCGCGAACAACGACGGACACCGCGATCAGAGTAACCAGGAAACGCCCGCTCCTTACTGCATACCGGGATCAGCGGGAACTCGAGCGGGTGACAAACTTTTCTCACGGTTATGGTTTAAACCGAAACTGCACCGGATATCCACAATGTCCACTTGCTTCGTGTGCGGCGCGCACGAGCGTGTCGTCCCGGTGATGCGGCCGGTCCTCGATGAGAAGGGCGAACCGATCTTCGTCTTCGATGAGACACTGAACGAGCCTGTCCCGAAGATGCAGGAGATCGGCTACCGGATGGTGATGGAGCACGACCCGATCAAACACGGCATCAAGCAGTACGGGAGATCAGAACGATGATGGCGGATTTGCGATTCCCCCTCGCGAAAATGACGGCGTTCGCGAAGTGGACCGAGAACTTGGCGCAGGCCTGGAACGCCAGCTCGAGCCAGGGCCGGCGTGGCCGCAATAGCATGACCGATCGTGCGGAAATGATCCGCGGCGCGATCGCGAGCTACAAGCAGCTCGCCG
>Ga0209466_1000216_pt1 | contig 13525 bp, 7 predicted proteins | sample PanSoiPlo30MoBio_FD_188323 | JGI IMG/M metagenome (GOLD analysis project Ga0209466, IMG submission 188323) | Tropical forest soil microbial communities from Panama analyzed to predict greenhouse gas emissions - Panama Soil Plot 30 MoBio (SPAdes)... | ecosystem: Environmental > Terrestrial > Soil...
TCAGAATCGGCCGCAGGCGCAGCCGCGCCGCCTCCACGGCGGCGGCCCAGCGGTCGCGCCCCTGCTCCTCGAGCTGGGTGGCAAACTCGACGATGAGGATGGCGTTCTTGGCCGCCAGGCCGATCAGCACCACGAAGCCGACCTGGGTGAGGATGTTGTTGTCCTGGCCGCGCAGCAGGACGCCGCTGATCGCCGCCACCAGGCACATGGGCACGATCATGATCACGGCGAGCGGCAGCGTCAGGCTCTCAAACTGCGCCGCCAACACCAGGAACACGAACACAACGGCCAGCACGAAGGCGAACATGGCGGTGCTTCCGGCGCGCAGCTGCTGGAACGCCAGCGTGGTCCATTCGTAGTTGAAGCCGTCGGGAAGCGTCTCGGCGGCTAGCCGCTGCATGATGTCGATTGCCTGGCCCTGGCTGTAGCCGGGCGCCGCTGCGCCGTCGAGCTCGGCGGCCGGATAGAGATTGTAGCGCGGCACCCGGAACGGCCCTGATATGTCGCGCACGGTGGTGAAGGATCCGAGCGGCACCGTCTCGCCCAGCGAGTTGCGCACGCGGATCTTCAGCACGTCCTTGGGATCGAGCCGTTCGCCGCTCTCCGCCTGCGCCACGACGCGGAAGGTGCGCCCGAACAGGTTGAAGTCGTTGACGTAGGACGAGCCGAGCAGGATCTGCAGCGAGCTGAACACGTCGGGAATGCTGATGCCGAGGAGCTGCGCCTTGGTGCGGTCGATATCGAGATAGAGCTGCGGCGTCGAGGTCTCGAACAGCGAAAACACCTGCACCAGGCCGGGGGTCTGGGCGGCGCGGCCCATCATGGCGTAGACGGCGGCCTGCAGCGCCTGCGCTCCGCGGCCGGCGCGGTCTTCCACCATCATGCGGAAGCCGCCGGCATTGCCGATGCCCTGCACGGCCGGCGGCTGCACAACGAGGACCAGACCTTCCTGGATCCCGGCGAGCCGCTTGAGCAGCTCTCCCTGAATCCCGGAGGCCGAAAGCGCCGGGTTGCGTCCCCGCTTCTCGAACGGCTCCAGCACGGCGAAGAACGCGCCGGCGTTGGGCGCCTGGGTGAAGGTCGCGCCGGAAAAGCCGACGATGTTCACGCCATGGGCGACGCCCGGCGTCTTCAGGCAGATGTCGGCGATGCGCCGCATCACGGCGTCGGTGCGCGCCAGCGAGGCTCCAGGCGGGAGCTGCGCCACGACGATGAGGAAATTGCGATCGACCTGCGGAATGAAGCCGACCGGCGTGCGGCGGAACTCGTTCAGCCCGAAGGCGAGCACCCCGACATAGACGACGAGCATGATGGCGGCGAACCGTACCACGCGCGCGGCCAGCCAGCCGTAGCCGCGCGCGAGCGCATCGAAGGCGGCATTGAAGACGCGGAAGAAGCCGCGCACCGGACGCTCCCACAGGCGCGGCGGCCGGTGGTCGTGGGGTTTCAGCAGCAGCGCGCACAGGGCCGGCGACAGCGTCAGCGACACGATCAGCGAGATGATGGTGGCGCCCGCGATGGTGAGCGCGAACTGGCGATAGAACTGGCCGGAGATGCCGGTGATGAACGCGGAGGGAATGAACACCGCGCACAGCACCAGCGCGATGGCGATCAGCGCCGAGCCTACCTCGTCCATGCTGCGGATGGCGGCATCGTGGGGACTGAGCCCGGCCGCGATGTTGCGCTCGACGTTCTCCACCACAACGATGGCGTCGTCCACCACGATGCCGATGGCCAGCACCAGCCCGAACAGCGACAGGTTGTTCAGCGTGAAGCCGAATGCCGCCATGAAGAAGAACGTGCCGATCAGTGAGACCGGAATGGCAACGAGGGGAATGACGGCGGCGCGCCAGGTCTGCAGGAACAGCACGACGACCAGGACGACGAGGCCGATCGCCTCGAGGATCGTCTCCTGCACGGCGTCGACCGACTGCTGGATGAACTCGGTGGGATTGTAGATGATGGTGTGCTTGATGCCGGGCGGAAAACGCTTGGAGAGATCATCCATCGTCCGGATGACGCCTTGCGCCGTGGCGAGCGCATTGGAGCCCGGCCGCTGGAAGATGGCGAGCGCCACCGCCTCGTCGAGGTCGAGGTAGGAGTTCGAGCCGTAGTCCTGGGCCGCAAGCTCGACCTGCGCCACGTCCTTGAGTCGCACCACCGCGGTGGGCGTCTGCTTCACCACGATGTTGGCGAACTCGTTGGGATCGGCGAGCCGGCCGAGCGTCTGCACCGCCACCTGGAAGGCACGCGGCTGGTCCACCGGCGGCTGGTTGAGCACGCCGGAGGCGACCTGCACGTTCTGGCCCTGCAGCGCCGCGACCACGTCGCTGGCCGTCATGCCAAGCGCCTGCAGCCGGGCGGGCTCGAGCCAGACGCGCATCGAATAGTCGCGGCTGCCGAACACCGTGATGCTGCCGACGCCGTCCACCCGCTGGACCGCGTCCTTGATCTCCAGCGTGGCGTAGTTGGAGATGTAGAGCTGGTCGCGCGTCTTGTCCGGCGAGTAGAGGTGCACGACCATCATCAGGTCGGGCGACGACTTCTGCACCGTGACGCCGATCTGGCGCACGTCCTGCGGCAGGCGCGGCTGCGCGATGGCGACGCGGTTCTGCACCTGCACCTGGGCGATGTCGAGATTGGTGCCGAGGTCGAAGGTGACCGAGATCGTGAAGCGGCCGTCGGCGGTCGAGTTCGACGACACGTACAGCATGTTCTCGACGCCGTTGATCTGCTCCTCGATGGGAGCAACGACCGTGGTGGCGACAACGTCGGCGCTGGCGCCCGGGTACTGGCCGGCCACGTTGATGATCGGCGGCGCGATCTCGGGATATTGAGCCACCGGCAGCCGGTAGAATGACACGGCGCCGAGAATGACGAACACGATGGAGACCACCGAGGCGAAGATCGGCCGGTCGATGAAGAAGTGCGAGATCTTCATGGCCGGCTCAGTTGGTCTTCGGCGGCTGAGCGGGCGGTGTGTTGGCAGCCGATGGCGGCGCGCCCTGCTGCTGCGGCGTGACCTTGGCGCCGGGGCGCGCGCGCATCAGTCCGTTGACGATCACCAGGTCGTCGGCCGAGAGCCCGGACTTGATGACGCGCAGCTCGTCCACGATGTCGCCGAGCGTCACGTATTTCTGGCTGACCGTCCCGTCGGGACCAACGATCAGCACGAATTTGCGCGCCTGCTCGGTGCCGATCGCGGCGTCGGGCACGAGCAGCGCCTGGTAGGGCGCCGAACCCGGCACCTGCACGCGTGCGAACATGCCGGGGGTGAACAGGTTGTCGGCGTTGGCGAACTGCGCACGGCCGCGGATGGTGCCGGAGGCACGGTCGATGACGTTGTCGACGAAGTCCATGCGGCCGCGGTGGGCAAAATCCTTCTCGTCGATCAGCTTGAGCATGACCGATGTGGACGACCAGTTCCCACCGTTCTGGGCCTCCTTCGACAGCCGCTCGTAGCGCAGGAACGAGGCTTCATCGAAGGTGAACTCGAAGCGGATCGGATCGGTCGACACGATCATGGCAAGCAGCGTCGTGGTGCCGGTGCCGCCGGTCACCAGATTGCCGGGCGAGACCCGCCGATCGCCGATGCGGCCGGTAACGGGGGCGCGCAGCTCGGTGAACTGCAGGTCGAGCTCGGCCTGGCGGACCGCCGCCTCGTTGGCGGCGACGGCCGCCTCGGCGTTGCGCTTGGCCTGGGCGCGCTGCTCGAACGTCTGCTCGGCAATGGTGCGGTCGCGCACGAGCTGCTGGCCGCGCGCCAGGTCGCCTTCGGTGTAGGTGAGATTCGACTTAGCGGTGGCCAGGTTGGCGCGCGCCTGATCGAGCGTGTTCTGGAACGGACGGCGATCGATGGTGAACAGGAGATCGCCCTGCTTGACGACCTGGCCGTCGGTGAAATGCACGGTATCGAGATAGCCCGAGACCCGCGCACGCACCTCCACCGAGTCGACCGCCACGAAGCGGCCGACATATTCGTCGGAATCGACGATGGTGCGCTTGGTCGGCGTGGCGACCGTCACGGCCGGCGCCGGCGCCGGCGCCTGCGCCGGCTGCTGCCCCTGGCCGCAGCCTGCCAACAGCAGGATCGACAGCGCGCACGCGACCCCGGCTGACCTTGAGCAAAGACCTTCCATCAGGCGAATTCCACTCGCGAGTCCAACCCCGGTGAGGGGCCGAAGGACATATCTATGAGATGCGACAAGTGTCCACCAGGGCTCGGCCAAAAAACCCACTCGCATCAGCGCGATGCGGATCAAGCATCAGAAAACGTGATCAATCCCCGGCGGCGTTCGCTTTCCGGTCCCGGCGGCGGACGAACATGACCAGCCACTGGCGGCCAAACAGGGCGACGATAAGGCAGCCATACACGATGCCGCCGATGACGGCGAGCGTGGCCAATGCGGCAACGTCGCGCAGCGGGCCGCGGAACAGATTCAACACCGGCGCCGGCGCGACCCAGAGGACGATCGCCAACGCCAGGCCGGCCACGGCGATCTTCACCGCCGAGGACTTGAGCCGCTCGTCCAGCCGGAACAGGCCGGCACTCGTCGCAAACCACACGACGAGGCCGAAATTGATCCAGGCCCCGATGGCCGTCGCCAGCGCCAGTCCCACCTGCGCCAATGGTCCCATAAGGGCAATCTTGAAGGCGATGTTGACGACCGCGGCGAGCAGCGCGGCCTTGACCGGCGTCCAGGTATCGCCGCGCGCCAGGAAGGTCGCCGTCACGCTGCGGATCAGCACGAACGGGATGAGGCCGACCGTATAGGCGGCGAGCGTGGCGCCAGCGGCGGCGGCATCGCCCGCCGTGAACGCGCCGCGCGCGAACAGCGCCCGCATGATGAGATCGGGAACGAGCAGGAACGCGGCGACGCATGGCACCGCGAGCAGCAGCGTGAGCTCGATGGCGCGGTTCTGCGCATGGAGCGCGCCGGTCTCGTCGCCGGCAGCGATCCGCCGCGCCATCTCCGGCAGCACCACGGTACCTGCCGCGATGCCGATCACGCCGATCGGCAGCTGGTTGATTCGGTCGGCGTAGTACAGCGCCGACACGGCGCCCTGGGCCAGGAAGCTCGCAATCATCGTGTCGGCGAGCAGCGCGAGCTGGACGCCCGACGACCCGACCACGGCGGGTCCGAGCGCCTTGAAGAACCGCTTGATGTCCTCATCCCAGCGCGGCCAGCGGAAGCGCGTGGCGGCGCCCACCATGGCGGCATCGCCGCTCACCAGCGCGAGCTCGAGGAAGCCGGCCATCAGCACGCCCCACGCCGCCGCGTAGCCGGCACTGGGAAACAGAAAGGCGCAGGCGAGCGCGGCGATCATCGTCAGGTTGAGCAGGATCGGCGCCGCCGCCGCCGCGGCGAAGCGTTCGCGCGCGTTGAGGATGCCGCTGTAGAGCGTTACCAGCGTCATCAGCATCAGGTACGGAAAGGTGATCTTCGTGTACTCCACCGCGAGCGCGAACCGGGTCGGATCCTCGGTGAAGCCGGGCGCCAGCCCCGCCACCACCCAAGGCATGAACACCAGCGCCAGCGCGAGCAGCACGGCCTGCGTCATCGCCATCAGCGTGAAGATGCGGTCGCCGAAAGCGCGCACCGAATCGTCGCCCTGCTGCTGGCGGATGCGGGCATAGGCCGGCACGAAAGCGGCGTTGAAGGCGCCCTCGGCGAAGATGGCGCGGAAATGATTGGGCAGGCGCAAGGCGACGAAGAACGCATCCGCCACCGGCCCGGCGCCGAGCACATAGGCGAGCACCATGTCGCGGGCAAAACCGGTGACGCGCGACACCAGGGTCAGGCCGCCGACCGTCAGGATGCGCTCGATCATGGCGGCCTTATTAGCCCAGATTCGGCCGCCAACAATCGCTAGCCGGCGGCGCGACGCACCGTCTTGCGCTGCGGCGCTGCCCGCGCCGGACGCTCCTCGAGGCAACGCATGGCGATCTCGAGGCTGGCGACGCCCTCCTCCCCGCTCACGACGGCAGCGCCGCCCTGGCGGATGGCGGTGAAGAAGGCGACGAGCTCGTTGCGCAGCGGCTCGGTATAGCCGACCGACAGGTGGCGCATGGAATAGCTGCCGTCCGGCTGGAAGCCGAAACATTCCGTGACCTGCCGTGTCAGCAGGTCGCCGATGACGTACTTGTCGCGCGTGGCCACGTGGATCGTGCGCGCCTTGAACGGGGTGAGCCAGTTGGTGTTGATCTGCGCCAGCACGCCCGAGGTAGTGCGGAACTGGAGCAGCGCGATGTCCTCGCGCTCGGCCACCGCGTTGGCGGTGAGCGGCTGCACGTCGACGATGTCCGAATCGGTGAACCAGCGAATCAGGTCGATGTCGTGCACGGCGAGGTCGATGACCACGCCGACGTTGGACATGCGCGGCGGGAACGGGCCGACGCGGGTGATCGAAATCGAAAGTATCTCCTCGCCGCGGATCGCCTCCTTGATGGTCTCGACCGCGGGATTGAAGCGCTCGACATGGCCGACCATGAGCGTGACGCCGGCGCGGCGCGCCGCCGCGACGATGCGGCGCCCCTCCTCCGGATTGGACGCGATCGGCTTCTCCACCAGGACGTGGATGCCGCGCTTGATGCAGGTGAGCGCAATGTCGTGGTGCAGATGGGTGGGCGCCGCGATCGTCACGGCGTCGACACCCAACGGCAGCAACGTGTCGAGATCGTCGACGGCGTCGGTCCCCAGCGCACCGGCGACGAAGCGGGCCTGCTGCCGGTCCGGATCGGCGACTCCGACAAGTTGAACCCCCGGCAGGCCGGCGAGAACGCGCGCGTGGTTGCTGCCCATGACCCCGACGCCGACGACACCGACCCGCAGCGGGGCTTCCGCACCGCCCTTTACGCCTTGCACCATGACGAAACAGAACCCCCTCGTTGCTCCCGGCCCGCCGGCAAAACCCCTAGCACGCCTGGGCCCGGCTGGCGACCTGCTCCTGAGCACACACGAGAACGAGCTTGGAATCAAATACTTATAGCATAAAAGCAGTGGATTACGCAGCCGCTGCGTGGACAATCGGCGACGCCGGCCTCGACGGCCTGCGGCCTTGTTTCGCGGCCGCCGGCGGTCCAATGTGCGCGCCCTTCGGGGAAAGGGGCACGATGACATCGACCGTGCACAGCACCAGCCGACCGCAGGTTGTCCTCGGGCTAGGCCTGACGGCGGCGCTGCTCGCCGTGCTGACAGTGATCCGGTTGATCGGGCTGAAATTCTCGGTCGTCGACCTGTTCTTCGACGAAGCCCAGTACTGGGCGTGGTCGCGCGAGCTCGCCTTCGGCTACTTCACCAAGCCGCCGCTGCTCGCCTGGGTCATCGCGGTGGCCGAGTCGCTGTGCGGCAGCTCGGAAGCATGCGTGCGCGCGCCGGCGCCGATCCTCTACTTCGGTACCTGCCTGCTGGTCTATGCGATCGCGCGCCAGCTCTACGACGAGACCGTGGGGTTCTACGCTGCGCTCTCCACCGCGCTCACGCCGGGCGTGATCTTTTCCGCGCGCATCATCTCGACCGACGTCCCGCTGCTCTTCTTCTGGGCGCTGGCGCTGCTCGCCTACGCAAAACTCATCGACGGCGGCGACCGGCGCTGGTCGGCCGTACTCGGCGTGGCGATCGGATTAGGCATGCTCGCCAAGTACGCGATGATCTACTTCCTCATCGGCGTGGCGCTCGCCGCCTGGCTCGAGCGCGATGCGCGCCTGCTGCTGCGCCGGAGCGATATCTGGCTGGCGCTGGCACTCGCCGCGCTCATCATCCTGCCCAACATCCATTGGAACCTGACGCACGAGCTCGCCACCTTCCGCCACACCGGCGATAACATCCAGGGCAGCGGGTTCAAGATCAATCCGCTGCGCGCTCTCGAGTTCGTCGCCACGCAGTTCGGCGTGTTCGGCCCGATTCTCTTCGCCGTGCTCCTGGGCGCGCTCGCGCGCCTCGCCTCGCCGGCGCTCGGCCGGGCCGATAGGCTGATGCTGGCCTTCGCCATTCCGCCGCTGGCGCTGATCACGGCGACGTCGATCGTCAGCCGCGCTTTCGCCAACTGGGCGGCCACCGCCTACATTTCCGGCGTGGTGGTGGTGGTCGCGCTGATGATCCGCCACGGCGCCTGGAGATGGTTGATGCTCAGTCTGGCCCTGGGCGTGCTGGCGCAGGCCGCGGCCCTGGTCAGTGACGCGCGCGCCACCAAGCTCAACCTGCCGGGACTCGGCGACGCCTACCGCCGCACCCTGGGCTGGAGCATTCTTGGCTCCGAAGCGGGCCGGCTGGCGCGCCAGGTCGGCGCCCGCGCTATCGTCGGCGATCAGCGCGACGATGTCGCCTCGCTGCTCTACTACTGGCGCGATCAGCCCGAGCCGGTCCTGGCCTGGGCGGCGGGCGCGAGCCCGACGCATCAGTTCGAGCTCACCCGGGCGTTCTCCGACGCCGCGCCGCTGCCCGTCCTGTTCGTCAGCCGCTGCCCGGGAACCGCGCGGCTGACGGCGCAGTTCGCCAGCGTGGAATCGCTCGGCGTGTTCTACACGGCGACCGGGCCGACCTCGAAGCGCGCCTACAATGCCTATAAGCTGGAACACCCGCGCGGGCCGATCGGACCGCTCGGCCCCTGCGGCTGACGGGTGCGCGAAGCCGCCCGCGCCCTGAGCAACGTCATGTCGACCTTGTCGGAGTTCCTCAAACGGCAGCGCGTGCGATGGCACGCCAGGTCGATTCCCCGCGGCCATCAGTTGCGCCGCGCGCTGGCCTATTACGTGGCGCGGCATGGATTCGAGATCGGCGACTACTCGATCGGGTCGCCGACCATCCGCACGTTCGACGACTCGTCGCGCCTGAAGGTCGGACGTTATTGCAGCATCGCGGCCGGCGTGAGCTTCATCCTGGGCGGGCATCACCGCACCGATACGGTCACGACGTTCCCGCTCGGATTGCCGGTGCGCGAGCTCGGACCCGACGACCGCACCTTTTCGCGTGGCGACATCGTGGTCGGCTCGGACGTGTGGATCGCGGCGAGCGCAACAATCCTGTCGGGCGTGACCATCGGCGACGGCGCCGTGGTGGGCGCCGGCGCGGTCGTGATCCACGACGTTCCCCCCTACGCAATGGTGTTCGGAAATCCCGCCCGCGTCATGCGCAAGCGGTTCTCCGACGAGATCGTCGCGGCCCTCACGGAGCTGCGCTGGTGGGAGCTCGACGCCGCGCAGGTTCAGGACCTGCGTCCCTTGCTGCAGGGCGACGACGTCCAGGCGTTCATCGCAGCCATCCGCAAGATCAAGGGCCTGCCGCCCGTCGAACCCATCAGCACGTTGGCGGTGCGCACGCATGCGGCCGATGCATCGCCGGAGGCGTGGCGCGCGGGCGTGATCGCGGCGATCCGCACCGAGCTTCCCGCCTTCTCGGACGCCGATCTCGAGACGCCCTTCCTCCGGCTCGCCGTCGACAGTTTCGCCATGCTGACGCTGCGCACCCGGCTCGAGCAGTCGTTCGCCGCCACGATCGACGACACCGCATGGACGTCGGTGGTCACGCCTGGCGATGTGGTGCGCATTCTGGCCCGCATGGAGCGCAGCGCCGTCACCGGCATCGAGCAGTTCCGCGAGGAGCCCGCGCCGTATCTCGCCGAGGCGTCGTCGGTGCGCGCGGTCTCGCTCGCGCCCGCCGGCGAACGCCGCGTCTACGATCTCAACATGCCCCAGATGGCGCTCGGCGGGTTGTCGGAATCCTGGCTGCTCAAGGAAGTCGGCGACGTCCATTGGAGCGTGATCACGCGCGGGCTCGGCATGAAGTCGAGCCGGCTAACCGATGCCGGCGGCAGCCGCCTCTATGCCACCTTCACCCGCGTCCGCCTGAGTTCGACGGCGCCGCTTGCCGCCTATGCGGAGAACGAGTCCCTCACCATCGACGCCAAGAGTGCGCGCTACGGCGCCGGGATGTTCTTCAGCGATGCCGCCGTGCAGGGCGAGGGCCGCTCGGCACTGGTGCGGGTGATGTCGAGCTTCTCCAAATACGGCGAGGCCGGCGCCAATACGTCGCTGCTCAAAGGCCAGCCCGAAATCCCCGACGCGTGCGCCATTCCCGACTATCCCGACCTGCCGGAATTCGGCCAGGAGTACCGCGCCCGCCGCGCCGGCGCCCTGCCCGCTCCGCTGTTCGAATGCCAGTACGAGATCATTCCGCCGCACGACATCAACGGCGTCGGGCTGCTCTATTTCGCCGCCTACCCGATCATCAACGACATCTGCGCTGCACGCTTCGCCGGGCCGTCGTTCGCCCGCGAGTTCAGCACGCACCACCGCGACGTGTTCTACTTCGCCAACAGCGATCCCGACGAGACCCTGGTCTATCGCATCCACCGCTGGAGCGCCGCCGACGACGCGATCGAGATCGAAGCCTCGCTCAGCCGCAAGAGCGACGGCGTGACGATGGCCTCCATGGTGACCGGGAAGCGGCGCGTTGGTTCGTAGGGGCAAAGACGCGTTGCACTGCAGACTCGACGCACGAGGCCAATTGAACGCGTGTTTGCCCACCATTGTTTGCCACGCTGCAGGTGGGCAGACGCGTGCTCGAATGCGGGTTATGTCGATGGCGCGGCGGGACGCGTGTTTGCCCACCCTACGATTTGCGTCATTTGTTGGTGTATTCCAAATACCACGCCGCGAAGCGGCGCGGCCCGTCCTCGATCGGCGTCGCGGGCCCGGCGATTGACCAGCCTTGCCGGCATGGTCTAGGAAAATCCTAAAATGAGAGCTTGTTCCGATGCCAGCGTCGGCCGACGAAGCATTCGCCTTGCATGCGATGGGCGCCGCGCCGACGACCAGGAGTTCCGGCTCCGCGTGATGCGACGATGGCGAAGACACGGACATGGTTGAACCTGTCTTCAAGCCGCCGTCGGAAATCACCAAAGTGTTCTTCCGGGTCCGCTATCGTCCGTGGTTCTGGCACGGCGACTTCACGTCCGATTGGGTGTGGAAGAACTACTCGATCTGGCGTCGCGTGCTGGCACCGGCGCGCGACCGGCCGGTGCGCATCGTCGAGATCGGCTCGTTCGAGGGCCGCTCGGCGGTGTTCTTCCTGAAATATCTGCCGCAATCGACCATGGTCTGCATCGACACGTTCGCCGGCACGGCGGAAGAGAACTACGTCTACCGGAACATGGAGCAGCAGATGTCGGCGGCCGAGGCGCGGTTCGATCGCAACGTCGCGCCGTTCGCCGGACGGGTCGAGAAGATCAGGAGCAGGTCGATCCCGGCGCTGGAGCGGCTGGCGGCGCAGAACCGCCGCTTCGATCTCGCCTATATCGACGGCGGGCATCGCTACGACGACGTCATGAGCGACTCGGTTGCGGTGTGGACGATGCTCGAGCCGGGCGGCACCGTGATCTGGGACGACTACGAATGGGCGCCGGATTTCGCGCCGGAGGAGCGGCCGAAGCCGGCCATCGACGACTTTCTGGGCATCCGCGAAGGGAGCTACCGGCTGCTGGCCAAAGGCTACCAGGTCATCGTCGAAAAGACGCGATGACGTCCCTCACCCCGACGCGCAGGCGGCGCACGCGGTTGCGCAAGCGTCGCACCGGCGTGCCGAGATAATATTTGCGGACGAACTGCCACTGCCCCACCAGGCCCACGCGCATCGGCGACTCTTCCGGTACGTACCAGCCGTTGACGTCGGTACGCCGGATCCATTTGTAGCCGCGCGCCCGCATGAAGCGGTGCAGGCGCATGTCGAGAACGAGATCCTCGACGAGGACCAGCCGCGGCCGCCAGCGGGCGAAGTCGAAGCCGCGCAGCACCTCGATCTCATGCCCTTCGACGTCGACGGCGACGAGATCGAGCGGGCTGGGCGCGCCGGCGTCGATCAGGATCTCGTCGAGCGTGGCGAGTGGCACCTCGATGGTGCCTTGCGGGCGCGCGGTCACGACCTTGAGCCGCGGATCGAACGAGGAGTGACCGCCCGCCAGATACAGCGTCATGTGCTTGCCGGAGTTTTCCGGCGTCGAGCACGCGACCGCATAGACCTTGGCCTTGCGCCGCTGGCGCAAATTTTCCGCGAGCTGCGGCTGCGGCTCGACTACGACGCCGCGCCAGCCCTTGGTCTCGAGGTGAAACGACTGTGACCATTGCTCCGGATCGTTGGCGCCGACCTCGACGAAATATCCGCTGGACGAATGGCCGAAAAACTCCTCCTTCAGGCGATTCTCGGCCGCGTAAGGAAACATCGCTGACATGTGGACGACGCTCAGACCTTCGCGCGCGAGCGCCCCACGATGTCGCTGGTGCTGTGACCCGGAACGAGCTCGACCAGAATGACCTCGCCGCCTTCCGCCTCGACCACCTCGCGTCCCACCACCTGGTCGGGGCGGTAATCGGCGCCCTTGACCAGCACCTTCGGCCGCACCCGGCGGATCAGCTCGAGCGGCGTGTCCTCGCCGAACAGCACGACCAGATCGACCGCCGCCAGCGCGGCGAGCACTTCCGCGCGCGCCGCCTCGTCCTGCACCGGACGGCCGTCGCCTTTCAGCCGCCGCACCGAGGCATCGCTGTTGAGCCCGACCACCAGCCGGTCGCAGGCGGCGCGCGCCTGCGCCAGCAGCTTGACATGGCCGGGATGCAAAAGGTCGAAGCAGCCGTTGGTGAAGCCGATGCGCAGGCCTTCGAGCCGCCAGGCGTCGAGGCAGCGGTCGAGCTCGCGCCAGTCGGCCATGATCTTGCGCTCGGGCGCGAGCGAAGCTTCCGGCAGGATGCGCGCGCGCAGCTCCACCGCCGAGGCCGTGGCGGTGCCGCGCTTGCCAACCACCACCGAGGCGGCGGCGTTGGCGGCGCGCATCGCCTCCTCGTAGCCGGCGCCCGCCGCCAGGAACGCCGCCATCGCGGCCACCACGGTGTCGCCCGCGCCGGACACGTCGAGCACCTTGACCGCATAGGCCGGCACGTGCACCGGCGGGCGTCCGCGTTCGATCAGCGCCATGCCGTGCTCGCTCAGCGTCACCAGCACCGCTTCGCTTTCAACCATGTCGGCCAGCGCCGTCGCCGCCGCCGCCAGCTCGGCCTCCGATCCGACCGGCAGGCGGGTGGCCTCCGCCAGCTCCTTGCGGTTGGGCGTGATCAGCGTCGTGCCCTTGTAGATGCCGTAGTCGCCGTACTTGGGATCGACGATCACCGGCTTGCCGAGCTCGCGCGCCGCCGCGATCACGCCGCGCACGACGGCGGGCGACAGCACGCCCTTGCTGTAATCGGAGAGCACCGCGGCCCCGACGCGCGGCAACGCCGAACGGGCATAGTCGACCACCGCCGCCTCGACTTGCGCCGCGACCGGCCGGGCCAGCTCCCAGTCGGCGCGCAGCAGATGGGTCGAGTGATGCTCGGAGACGAAGCGCGTCTTGCGCGTGGTCGGGCGTTTCTGATCGACCACGAGGCGCGACTCGATGCGCGCTGTTTCCTTGGAGAGCGCGGCCTCAAGTGTCTTCCCGCCGGCATCGTCGCCGATCACGCCGACGAAGATGCAGCGCGCCCCGAGACTGGCCATGT
>Ga0209466_1000217_pt1 | contig 13462 bp, 14 predicted proteins | sample PanSoiPlo30MoBio_FD_188323 | JGI IMG/M metagenome (GOLD analysis project Ga0209466, IMG submission 188323) | Tropical forest soil microbial communities from Panama analyzed to predict greenhouse gas emissions - Panama Soil Plot 30 MoBio (SPAdes)... | ecosystem: Environmental > Terrestrial > Soil...
CGCCAATCGCGGACGAATCGAGGAAAAGTCATCTCGCGCCAGAGCATGATCCCGAAAAGTGGGTACCGGTTTTCGGAAAAGATCATGCTCCAAGCATAACTTAGAGCGAGATGGCGATTCGTAGAAAAGTCATCTCGCGCTAGTACACTGCCGGCACGTACATCTCCTTCGGGATCGGCCCGCGGTGATATTCGGGATTGCGCACGCGCGGCGGCAGCACCACCGGCGCCCGCTCGACCTCGCCATACGGCATCTGGCTGAGCAGATGGCGGATGCAGTTCAGCCGCGCGCGCTTCTTGTCCACCGCTTCTACGATCCACCACGGCGCCTCCGCGATGTGCGTGCGTTCGAGCATCGCCTCCTTGGCCTTGGTGTACTGCTCCCAGCGTGCCCGTGATTCCACGTCCATGGGGCTCAGCTTCCATTGCTTGAGCGGATCGTGGATGCGCATCAGGAAGCGGAACTGCTGCTCGTCGTCCGTGATGGAGAACCAGTACTTGATCAGGACGATCCCCGAGCGCACCAGCATGCGCTCGAATTCCGGCACCGATCGGAAGAATTCCTCCACGTCCGCTTCGCTGCAGAACCCCATGACCCGCTCGACCCCGGCGCGGTTGTACCAGCTGCGATCGAACAGGACGATTTCGCCGCCGGCCGGCAGGTGCGTGACGTAGCGCTGGAAATACCATTGCGTCCGTTCGCGTTCGTTCGGCGCCGGCAGCGCCGCCACGCGGCAGATGCGCGGATTGAGCCGCTGCGTGATGCGCTTGATCACGCCGCCCTTGCCGGCGGCGTCGCGGCCTTCGAACACGATCACGATCTTGCGCTTCTCGTGCGCCACCCAGTCCTGCAGCTTCACCAGCTCGCCCTGCAGCCGGAACAGCTCCTTGAAATACACACGGCGGTCCAGCGTTTCCCGTTCCGGATGCTGGGCGGCGTCGGCCAGAAGCTCGTCCAGCCGATCGTCGTCGATCTCCATTTCCAGCTCTTCGTCGAAACTGTCGGCCATCTCGTCGCGGACGCGCTGGCCCGGCGGGGCTCCAGTGGTCGATCGCTCGGCAGTCATCGAGATCCTCCTGGCATCTATGCAGCCCATTCAAGGCCGCCATGACGGTCCGTCACCGGTTCGCGTGCCCGAACCCGGGTCGGAACCCTGGTCATGGCTTCTCGGAACCCTCGTCATGGCTTCTTGGAACCCTGGTCATGGCTTCGTTGTTGAATCCATTGGATGGATGTGACGGTTTCATTACAGCCCGTCTGACTGACCGCGTCATGCCCCTTGAGATCGAACGCAAGTTCCTCGTAGACGGCGACGGATGGCGGGCGAACGCTCCGGCCGGGGTTCGCTTCTGCCAGGGGTATCTGGCCGACGAACTGGCGACGGTGAGAATCCGCCGCGCCGGCGACCGCGCCTGCGTCACCATCAAGGGACGCCGGCACGGTATCGCCCGGCCGGAATATGAATACCTCATTCCGGTGAGCGACGCCGAAGAGCTGCTGCGCATCTGCCGCCAGCCGTTGATCGAGAAGACGCGCTACACCGTGCCGCACGCCGGCCACGTCTGGACGGTTGACGTGTTCGGCGGCCGCAACAGTGGCCTGGTGCTGGCCGAGATCGAGCTGAAAAGTCCCGACGAGCCGTTCTTGCGTCCGCGGTGGCTCGGTCGCGAGGTGACGCATGACCGGCGCTACCGCAACTCGACGCTCGCCATCGCGCCGATCCAGCCATCCGACGGCGGTCACCTCTCGGCAGCCTAGGGCAAGGCGGGAAAAGATCATGCTCCTGGCAAAACCACGACCGTGTGACGCAGTTTCGCTAAACGCGCCCGGTCCGGCGTGATAACCTGCCGGCATGGCCACGCCCGAGACCGTGACCGGGGAGCAAGCGCGCGACCCTCAGCGCATCGCGCCGTTCGACCGTGTCGTCGGCGCGCGCCTGGTGGTTTTCGCCATCACGGCGGTGCTGATCGTCTTCGTGGCCACCGGCGTCTTGTCGCTGACCTATGCGGCAATCGCGGTCGCGATTGCCGCCGGCGCGGCCGTGCTGGGCGAGGCCGCGCGCCAGCGCAGCCCTGGCGCCGCGCCGGCCGCGGCCGGCGCCGCCGCGGCGCTTGCCACCGGCCCGATCGAGGCCATGCTCAATGGCCTGCCCGATCCGGTCGTGGCCCTCGACCGCGACGGCATCGTGCTCGCCTTCAACGCGCCGGCGAGCGCGCTGGCGCCGTTGCTGCGCCAGGGCGAGCCCGCGTCCTTCGCGCTACGCATGCCGGAGGTCGTCGAAGCGATCCGTCGCGCCAGCGCCAGCGGCGCGCCGCAGCGCGCCGAGTTCTCCGAGCGGGTGCCGGTCGACCGCTGGTACGAGGTCCACGTGACGGCGCTGCGCCTCGATCGCCAGCGCAGCGGCACCCGTCCGGATCTCGTGCTCATGACGTTCCACGACCTCACGCCGCTGCGCCGCGTCGAGGAGATGCGCGCCGACTTCGTCGCTAATGCCAGCCACGAGCTGCGCACGCCGCTGGCCACGCTGACCGGATTCATCGAGACCCTGCAGGGATCGGCGCGCGACGATTCTTCGGCGCGCGAGCGCTTCCTCGCCATCATGAAGCAGCAGGCGTTCCGCATGGCGCGGCTGATCGACGATCTGCTGTCGCTGTCCCGCATCGAGCTCAACGTGCATGTGCGGCCGGAAACGCCGGTCGATCTCGCAGCCATCGTCCGCCAGGTCACCGATGCCATGCAGATGCTGGCGCGCGAGCGCGGCGTCGAGGTTGTGGTGTCGGCGCCGGCCGAGCCGGTCATGGTCGCCGGCGACCGCGACGAGCTCGTCCGCGTGTTCGAGAACCTGGTGGAGAACGCCCTGAAGTACGGCGCCTCCGGCAAGCGCATCGAGATCGGGCTGGCGCGCCACGGCGGCCGCGCGCCGGAAGCCTCGGTGAGCGTCAGGGATTTCGGGCCGGGCATTCCGCCCGAGCACCTGCCGCGGCTGACCGAGCGGTTCTACCGCGTCGATGTGGCGCAGAGCCGGGCCGAAGGCGGCACCGGCCTCGGTCTCGCCATCGTCAAGCATATCCTGGCGCGCCACCAGGGACGGCTGCTGATCGACAGCACGCTGGGCGAAGGCGCCGTATTCACGGTGCACCTGCCGTTGTCCGGCAGGGAACGCGGGGCGTGACGGCGCGCCGCCGCCGACGGCTCGAGGCTCAAACTGCCGAAACATGGGGAGACCATGATGGACGAGTGGATCTGGACGAGTTACGGCTTCGGCTTCGGCCAAGTGCTGTTCTTCCTCATCATGCTGGCGCTGGTGCTTTATCCCGCCGGGCGGATCCTCAGGCGCCTCGGCCTGTCGCCGTTGTGGTCGTTGCTCACGCTCTTTCCCTTGATCAACGTGATTTTCCTGTGGGTCCTGGCCTTCGCGCGGTGGCCGCTCGAGGACCGCGCCGGCGCCGCCCAGGCGAAGTGAGACTCACACCACCTGCGTCGGGGCCTGCGGACAGATCGTCTGTTCGCTGGTCTCGATCTGGATCGTCGCGTGCCCGATGGAAAAATGATGCTGCAGCTCGTGGGCGGTCTGCATCAGGAAGCCGTCGCCCGGATGCCCTGCGGGCATGACCAGATGACACGTGAGCGCGGTCTCGGTCGTGCTCATCGGCCAGACGTGCAGGTCGTGCACCTCCACGACGCCCGGCCGGTGCTGCAGATAGGCGCGCACCTCGGCGAGATCGATGCCCGGCGGAACCGCGGCGAGTGACATGCGGACGGAGTCGCCGAGCAGGCTCCACGTGCTCCACACGATGACGGCGCAGACCGCCAGGCTCACGGCGGGGTCGATCCACGCGGCGCCGGTCAGCACGATCAGGCCCCCGGCGACGACGACGGCCGCCGACACCGCGGCATCCGCCGCCATGTGCAGGAAGGCGCCGCGGATGTTGATGTCCTCCTTGCGCCCGGCCGCGAACAGCCACGCCGTCGCGCCGTTGACGGCGATTCCGGCCGCCGCCACGATCATCACGGTGCGGCCGGCGACCGGCGCGGGCGATGCGAAGCGCCCGACGGCTTCCCACGCGATGGCGCCCACGGCCGTCAGCAGGAACACGGCATTGAACAGAGCCGCCAGGATCGAGGAGCTGCGCAGGCCGTAGGTATAGCGCTGCGTCGGCGGCTGTCGCGACAGGGTCGCGGCCGCCCACGCCACCAGCAGGCCGAAGACGTCGCTGAGATTGTGCCCGGCGTCGGCCAGCAGCGCCGTCGAGTTGCTGATCAGCCCGAACACCGCCTCGACCGCCACGAATGCGACGTTGAGCGCCGCCCCCACCGCAAAGGCGAAGCCGAACGACTTCGGCGCGTGGGCGTGCGCATGCGAGCCCGCATCACTCTCGGTGTTGTGCGCGTGGGCCTGATGCACGGACTATGCCTCGGGCTTTTGCCGGGTCGTTGTCGCAGAAGCGCACCCTTTCGTCGAGGCCGGCAGCAATCCGCGGCCCGCCCGCAGGTGTCCTGAAAAGCCTGTGAATATCACCTTCTTGCGTTGTCGGCCGACGCTCCGCAGAACCGCCTGCAACGATGAGACGCGGGACCAGGAGTGGGAGGATGCCGTCGGAGACTCAGCAACGCACGGAACGCGGCGGGTGACACCGCGCCGTGCGCCAGGTTCGGATCAGTCGCGCCTATCGAGTGCAGCCCGTCTCGACGCAGTAGTCGAACGATGTGGTGTAGCCGGCCGGGCATGTCGCGCCGACCTTCGGGAACGCGCGGCAGCGTGTGTTGGGCCCAGGCACGCACGTGCCCGCCGAGACCTGATAGCCGGTCGGGCATGCGGCCCCGATCTTCGGTACGGGCGTCGGTCCGGTGGACGGCTTCTGCTGCGCATTCGCTGCGTCGGCCGGGAGCAGGGCGACGCCGGCCGCCATTGCAAGCAGCAAGGTTCTGGTCATTGCTGTCGTTACCTGATGATGCTCATCGCTTCGACGAGGAAGCCGCTGGCCTGCAGTTCGCCAATCACGTCGGCAGCGGCCGTGAAATCGATCAGGCCACGCCGCCACTCCTCGGTGACGACGCGGGCATAGGTCCGCGCGGTCGTGTGGCAGGGGCTGTTGTGAAACGCGTTGGCCGCAACGTCACGAGTCACGATGGTCACGATGCGGGTCCCCAGGTCGATTTTCTGGTCGGCAAGCGTCTGGCACCGGCCTCGCCATGACGGCTTCCCGCCCGACATCACTGAGCCCCTGGTGATCTGCTCGAGGCTGCCGCCGTTGCACACGTACCAGGGCGTGGCTTCAGTTTTCGGCTCGGACTGTGCAGCAAGGCGCGCGGCGCGAAGGGATGGCGTCTCCCGACTTCCCAATATGGGATCGCCGCACGGCCCCGTGCTTGTTGGTGCGCGCCAAAATATTGCTTTCTTCGCCCGCGATGCCGCGGCCCTCGGCGCCCGCATCACTGTCGGACGTGTTGGCCTGATGCACGGACTTGCCTCGGGGTTTTGCCTGCCCGCTTTGTGGCAAAATCGCACCTTCTCGTCGAGGCCGCGAGCAACCGCATCCCGGCCGCGAGTTCCGTGAAAATATTATAAATATCAATGCGTTGAATTGTCATCCAACTGTCACCGAACCGTCTTACAACGATGACATGCGGCGACTAGGAGTGGGGAGGACAGACGGCGGACGCCAGCGAGGCGAAAGGATATTTCGTCATCTGTCTACGGCCTTTCGGACGATGGTCGCTCGAGGACGGACCGCATGCCCGCGGTCCGTCACCTGGGTTCCTTCGTCCGCTCACCAGGCGACCAACGACAGGGAGGCGAAACCGACTGTCCGTCGTCTGACACCCGTTGTCCGAACAGGAGAGAACCCGTGAAGTTTGCAGCAACCTTGACCGCGGCCATTGCGGCAGTCGCGACCTCGTCGCTTGCCGCACTTGCCCTCGACATTTCCGGCGCCGGCGCCACGTTCCCGTACCCGATCTACGCCAAATGGGCCGATGCCTACAAGAAGGAGACCGGCGTTGGTCTCAATTACCAGTCGATCGGCTCCGGCGGCGGCATCAAGCAGATCAATGCCAAGACGGTGACATTCGGCGCGAGCGACATGCCGCTCAAGGCCGAGGAGCTCACCAAGGGCGGCCTGGTCCAGTTCCCCACCGTGATGGGCGGCGTGGTGCCGGTGATCAATGTCGAAGGCGTGAAGCCCGGCGATCTCACGCTCGATGGTCCGACGCTGGCCAAAATCTTCCTCGGCGAAGTGAAGACCTGGAACGATCCGGCCATTCAGAAGCTCAATCCCAACGTCAAGCTGCCGGCGCAGGCCATCGCTGTCGTGCATCGCTCGGACGGCTCGGGCACGACCTTCCTGTTCACCGACTATCTGTCCAAGGTGAGCGCCGACTGGAAATCGAAGGTCGGAGCCAACACGGCGGTCGAGTGGCCGGGCGGCATCGGCGCCAAGGGCAATGAGGGCGTGGCCAACAACGTCGCCCAGACCAAGGGCGCGATCGGTTACGTCGAGTCTGCCTACGCCAAGCAGAACAAGCTGACCCACACCAAGCTGATCAACCGCGACGGCAAGACGGTCGAGCCGACCGCCGAGGCGTTCGCGGCGGGGGCGGCCACTGCCGACTGGGCCGGCACGCCGGGATTCGGCGTGATCCTCACCGACCAGGCCGGTGCCAGCGCATGGCCGATCGCCGGTGCCACCTTCATCCTGATCCACAAGCAGCCGCAGGACCCGGCAGCCGCCACCGAGGCGCTGAAATTCTTCAACTGGGCCTATGCCAAAGGCGACAAGATGGCTCAGGACCTCGACTACGTCCCCATGCCGGACAAGGTCGTCCAAGCGATTCAGAAGGTGTGGGCGAGCGAGATCAAGGACGCGAGCGGCAAGCCGCTGTTCGTCGCCACCTCCAACTAAAGCTTGCCTGCGAGGAGGCGCCGTCCGGCGCCTCCTCGCCTACTCGACATGGCCATGGCCAGCGCGTCCCCGGTAGACCGGAGTCAGCCTTGCCGAACGCTCCGGCTCGCCATGACTTGTGCCGCGACGGAAAATACCGCTTGAGTGGGCTCTCCTCGGGTCCGGCAAGGGAGAGCCGCCGATGCAATCTGGCGGGAGGGAAACGGTGGCCGATCTAGTGTTGCGGGGTGGCGTGATCACAGCCACTCACAGCCCGTCGCGGGCGAAGGTTTTGGATCGCCTGCGGCGCGGCGACACGGGGTTCCGCATCCTCACCCGCGCCGCCGCGCTTGCGGTTCTCGGCCTGCTCGGCGGCGTCATCTTCTCGCTGGTCGTCGACGCTCTTCCGGCGCTGCAGGCGTTCGGCTTCAACTTCCTGATCGAGGAGCGGTGGAATCCGGTGACCGAGCGCTTCGGCGCGCTCGCCCCGATCTACGGGACCCTCGTCACCTCCTTCATCGCCATGCTGATGGCGGTTCCGATCGGTCTTCTCATCGCCGTGTTCCTGACCGAGCTGTGCCCGCAATTTCTGCGCCGGCCGATCGGCATTGCGATCGAGCTCCTGGCCGGCATTCCCAGCATCATCTACGGCATCTGGGGTCTGTTCATATTCGCGCCGTTCCTGCAGGAAACGTTGCAGCCGTTCCTGATCAGCGCGTTCGGCAACATTCCGGTTCTGTCGTCGCTGTTCGCCGGCCCGCCCTATGGCATCGGCATGCTGACCGCCGGCCTGATCCTCGCCATCATGGTGCTGCCGTTCGTCACGTCGATCTCGCGCGATGTGTTCGAGGCCGTCCCGCCCGTGCTCAAGGAGGCGGCCTACGGCATGGGCTGCACCACCTGGGAAGTGGTGCGCTACGTGGTCATTCCCTACACCCGCGTGGGCGTCATCGGCGGTGTGATGCTCGGGCTCGGCCGCGCCCTCGGCGAGACCATGGCGGTGACCTTCGTGATCGGCAACGCGCACAAGGTGTCCGCCTCGATCCTGCATCCGGGGACGACCATCTCGGCCACCATTGCCAACGAGTTCACCGAAGCAGTAGGCGATCTCTACACCTCCTCGCTGATCGCGCTCGGCCTCATCCTGTTCGTCATCACGTTCATCGTGCTGGCGATTGCGCGCTACCTGTTGCTGCGCATCGAACGGCGCGTGGGAGGCTGACCATGGCCTTCAACCCCACCCTCTACGGTCGCCGCCGTCGCCGCAACGGCATCGCCATGGGGCTTTCCGTGGCGGCAACCGTGTTCGGCCTGGGCTGGCTGGTGCTGATCCTCGGCGTCCTGCTGTGGGAAGGCTTCAGTGGCCTGTCGCTCGCCGTGTTCACGGAGATGACGCCCCCGCCGGGCGCCAGCGGCGGCCTGCTCAATCCCATCATCGGCAGCCTGATCCTGACCGCGCTCGCCGTCATGATCGGCACGCCGATCGGCATTCTCGCCGGCACCTACATGGCGGAATATGGCCGCTATGATCGGCTGACCAGCGTCGTGCGCTTCATCAACGATATCCTGCTCAGCGCGCCCTCGATCGTGGTCGGCCTGTTCATCTACGAGGTGATGGTCGCCCCGATGGGTCACTTCTCCGGCTGGGCCGGCGCGGTCGCGCTCGCCGTGATCGTCATACCGGTGGTCGTGCGCACCACCGAGGACATGCTGCTGCTCGTTCCCAATCCGCTGCGCGAGGCGGCGACCGCCCTCGGGATGCCGAGATCGGTGGTGGTCATGCGCGTGGCCTACCGTGCCGCCAAAGCCGGGATGATAACCGGCGTCCTGCTCGCAGTGGCGCGCATCAGCGGCGAGACCGCTCCGCTCCTGTTCACGGCGCTCAACAATCAGTTCTGGAGCCTCAATCTCAATGCCCCGATCGCCAGCCTGCCGGTCGTGATCTTCCAGTTCGCGCTCAGTCCCTACGCGGATTGGCAGAAGCTGGCCTGGACCGGTGCGCTCATCATTACACTCGCGGTGCTCGCGCTCAGCATCACGGCGCGCGTGCTCGCTGCCCAGAGACAAACGTCATGAGCACGTACGCTTCAGTAACCACGCCGACAGTCACCCACGCCCCGATCGATACCGCCGGCCTCGCGGAAAAAGTTTCGATTCGCAATCTGGATTTTCTCTACGGCGAGACCAGGGCGCTCAAGAGCATCACCCTTCCGCTTTACGAGCGCAAGGTGACGGCCTTCATCGGGCCCTCCGGTTGCGGCAAGTCGACCTTGCTGCGCGTGCTCAACCGCATGTACGACCTCTATCCCAATCAGCGCGCCGAGGGACAGGTCCTGTTCGACGGCGAGGACATCCTGTCCCCCAAGCAGGATCTCAACCTGCTGCGCGCCCGGATCGGCATGGTGTTTCAGAAGCCGACGCCGTTCCCCATGACCATCTACGACAACATCGCCTTCGGCATCCGGTTGTACGAGCGGCTGTCGCGCGCCGAGCTCGACGAGCGCGTCGAGCATGCGCTGACGCGCGCGGCGCTGTGGAGCGAGGTCAAGGACAAGCTCAACGCCAACGGCCTCAGTCTCTCGGGCGGCCAGCAGCAGCGCCTGTGCATCGCCCGCACGGTGGCGGTGAGTCCCGAGGTCATCCTGTTGGACGAGCCGTGCTCGGCACTCGACCCGATCTCGACCGCCAAGATCGAGGAGCTGATCGACGAGCTCAAGGCCGACTACACGATCGTCATCGTCACCCACAACATGCAGCAGGCCGCCCGGGTGTCCGACTTTACGGCGTTCATGTATCTCGGCGAGCTGGTCGAGTTCGATACGACCACGAAGATGTTCACCACGCCGGCAGATCGGCGCACGCAGGACTATATCACCGGTCGCTTCGGCTGATATTTTTGCCAGCCGATCGGGATCGCGAGGAAAGCAACATGATGTCCGAACACACCGCCAAGGCCTTCGACGTCGATCTGCAGGAGATCGCCCGCAAGGTCACCGAGATGGGTGGCCTCGCCGAGAAGGAGATCGGCGACGCCGTCGACGCCCTCGCCAAGCGCGACACCGGATTGGCCCAGCGCGTCATGGCCGTCGACATCAACACGGACCAGCTGCAGCGCGAGATCGAGGAGAAGGCGATCCTGACCATCGCGCGGCGTCAGCCCATGGCGGTCGATCTGCGCGACATCGTGGCGGCGCTGCGGCTCGCCAACGACCTCGAGCGCATCGGCGATCTCGCCAAGAACATCGCCAAGCGCGTGGTCGCCCTCAACGGCGACTTCCCGCCGCAGAAGCTGATCCGCGGCGTGGAGCACCTGGCCGAGCTCGTGCTCGAGCAGCTCAAGGACGTGCTCGACGCCTATGCCCAGCGCGACCTCGACAAGGCCATCGTGGTGTGGCGCGGCGACGACAAGATCGACGCCATGTACACATCGGTGTTCCGCGAACTGCTCACCTACATGATGGAGGACCCCCGCAACATCACGTTCTGCACCCACCTGTTGTTTTGTGCCAAGAACATCGAGCGTATGGGCGACCATGCCACCAACATCGCCGAGACGGTCTATTACATGGTGGAGGGGCGCCCGCTCGCCGACGAGCGGCCGAAGGGCGATACGACCAATATCGCGCCCGTGCCGATGCGCATGTAGGGACCTTTGGAGCATTTTCCGGAAAAGTGGAACCCGGTTTTCCGCAGAAAATGCGACCAAATATAGCGGTCTGAAGGAGACCTGAATGACTGCCCGCATCCTGATCGTCGAGGACGAGGAGCCGCTGACGCTGCTCCTGCGCTACAACCTGGAAGCGGAGGGCTATACGGTTGAGACCGCCGTGCGCGGCGACGACGCCGAGATCAAGATCAGCGAGAGCCCGCCCGACCTGGTGGTGCTCGACTGGATGCTGCCCGGCCTGTCGGGCATCGAGCTGTGCCGGCGGCTGCGCGCCCGTCCGGCCACCGCGCGCCTGCCCATCATCATGCTCACGGCGCGCGGCGAGGAAGGCGAGCGCGTACGCGGGCTGGCCACCGGTGCCGACGACTACATCGTCAAGCCGTTCTCGCTGCCCGAGCTGATCGCCCGCATCGGCGCGCTCCTGCGCCGCGCCAGCCCCGAGCGCATCGCCGCCGTGCTCAAGGCCGGCGACATCGAGCTGGACCGCGAGCGCCGCCGGGTGTCGCGCGCCGGCCGCGAGGTGCCGCTGGGGCCCACCGAGTTCCGCCTGCTCGAGTTCCTCATGCAGAGCCCCGGCCGCGTGTTCTCGCGCGAGCAATTGCTCGACAGCGTGTGGGGCCGCGACGTCTATATCGACGAGCGCACCGTCGACGTGCATGTCGGCCGCCTGCGCAAGGCGCTCAACCGTGGCCGCACGGTCGACCCGATCCGTACTGTGCGCGGCTCCGGCTACTCGCTCGACGAGCGCTTCCTCAAGGTGGCGTGACGGCGTTTGTGCCGTAGAGAGGACCAGGCATGCCCCGCGCAAGCGGGGCGATTTGGTCGTCCGTGAAGAACTCGTTTTCAGGCCGGTTTGATGTGGGCAGCTGAGCTGAGCGCGATCAGGATTCGGAGGCATAACAGGCTCAGCCATCTGATGAGGCGACGGAAGTTGTAGCCGGCCGCGGCGAGCAGCGCATTGATGGCATCGCCGCTTGCATGGGCGAGATAATTGCGGCCCATGCGGTGCTCTTCCTTGAGATGACCGATGACGGGCTCGATCGCCGCCCGGCGTTTGAACTGGCGTTTGATCTGCGGCGTGACGCGGCGCTTCTGGCCGGCGGTGTAGACCTTGAACATGTGATCGGGCGGGGCATTGTGGCCGCGATAGCCGGCATCGGTGATGCAGCGATCGATCAGGTTGCCGATGAGTGCTTCCATCTGTGGAATGATCGTGGCGAGCGTGTGCCCGTCATAGGGATTACCCGGCAGCACTGCGACGTGGGTGACAAACTGGCCGCCGGCGGAATGCTTCACCGTGGTGGCGACGCTCACCTTCACTCCGAACTCGTAGGGCCGGTGCGCCTTGCCCTTGCCGATGCACTCAACCTCCGGCGCATGCAGCGAATAGACCTTGCGGCCGCGTTGCCGGCGCTGTTGTTCCAGCACCCGCCGAGCCAGGGAAAGTGGCCGAAGCAACGTCTCCTGCAAGCCCTCATTGCCGGCGATGCGACGCTCGATGTCGCGGATGACGCGGCCGAGATAAGTCTTGAGCTTGCGTAAGCTCCTGTTGGCGCGCTTGAACTGATGGGCATGCGCATACCGCTGGTGCTTGATCAGCGCCAGCTTGCCGACCCGCCGATAGGATTGGCGTAGGTTGATGCCAAGCTTTTTGGCCAATCGCACCAGCCGCTCGCGCGCCCGGTTCAACAGCTTGGCGTCAGTCGGGAACATCACCGCCTTCGGCTGCACCGTCGTGTCGATCACCACACGAGAGAGGTCGGACGGCTTCATGGCTTCCGTCCTGGTCGCCACCGCCAGGCTCTCCTGCAGCAGCGCCTGAAGCTTCTCTTCCCCCATCCGTTGGCGCCACCGCGTCAGCGACGAGCGCTCGAGCGGCAGATCGTGCCGGAAGAACTCCTCCCCGCAGAAGTACTGGAAGTACGGGTTCTCCACCCAGCGCTCGCACAGAACCTCGTCGGACAGATCGTAGGTGTGCTTGAGCAGGGCCAGCCCCGCCATCAGCCGGGTCGGCAACGGCGGCTGGCCAGGCTTGTCGCTATAGACCGCCCCGAACTTCTCCTCCAGGAAACGCCAGTCGATCGTCCGCGCCAGCTTCACCAGCGCGTGCTTCATGTCGATGATCTGGTCAAGCCGCGAGCGGAACAGATCCTGCTCGCCACTCTCCCGCCGCTCGCGTGGCCGCATCGCCAATCCCCCGCTCCATCACCTCGAGCGAGAAGAATCACAGCCTGCGATTCGTGAGAATCCTTAAAACGGAATTTGCAAGAAATTCGCCCTCCAGAGGTCCAAACCTTGCAAATTCCATTACTTGGCCGCGGACAATCAGCCCGTCCGTTCAATGGCTTGAGAATTCTTCACGGACGACTAAATAGCTTGCGGACCGGACACGGCGCTGCCACGGCGATTTTGGCTGCTGGCAATAGCAACGTGAGTTACGGAAATTGCTGGTGCTGCCGGTCAGGATTGAACTGACGACCTCTCCCTTCATCACACTGACGCTTTCGCGTCCGCCTGCGGCGTTTGTGCGCTGGACCATCCCTTCGCCATCGGTCGTTTCCGACCCTTAGGCGCCACCCGTCTGGCCTCTACACCTTCCCGATCCGCTCGGGCTTGGCTCGGGATTGCCGTCGGCCGATCCGGACGGTTTCCCCGAATTTGGGCGGTGCGCTCCCGATCGTTTCCGGTCGGGCGGGCAATCTACCAAGGGAGTGCTCTACCACTGAGCTACGGCAGCAAACCTCCAGAATTCGTTTCGTTCCTTCGCTGGCCGCATCCCTTACCAAGGGAGTGCTCTACCACTGAGCTACGGCAGCTTTTTCGGGCCTTGACGCCGCGGCGGACGTGCCGGGCCGGCGATGCTTGCCACAAGGGGGTAGGCGGCGCAAGCACGGGAAAGCATGGCCGTTGCGGG
>Ga0209466_1000218_pt1 | contig 13458 bp, 13 predicted proteins | sample PanSoiPlo30MoBio_FD_188323 | JGI IMG/M metagenome (GOLD analysis project Ga0209466, IMG submission 188323) | Tropical forest soil microbial communities from Panama analyzed to predict greenhouse gas emissions - Panama Soil Plot 30 MoBio (SPAdes)... | ecosystem: Environmental > Terrestrial > Soil...
TTTGCCGAACTTGAGCGTCTCACGGCCGAGTCCTGGCGGCGCTCCGGCTGAACAATAGCCCAGGAACAATCCCACCAGCTTGCCCTGGATGCGTGCGCGGTTGCGGCACCTCGTGCGGCGTCACCGTGCTTGGCGCGAGAACTGTGGCGATGCCGACAGCGTGGGCACGGCGCGCATCGTGCGCATCATCTTTTGATGATCCGCGTCTTGCGCGCCTTTGCCACCCTGCAGCGCGTGGACTTGCGCCCTCATCAATACCGCCGGAACAACCCCACCAGCTTGCCCTGGATGCGCACGCGGTTGGGCGGCAGGATGCGCACTTCGTGCGACGAGTTGGCCGGCTCCAGTGCGATCGAGGCGCCGCGCCGGCGGAAGCGCTTCAGCGTCGCCTCCTCGTCGTCGATCAGCGCCACCACCACGTCGCCGGTGTCGGCCGTGTCGGTGCGGCGGATGAGCACCGTGTCGCCGTCGAGGATGCCGGCGTCGATCATCGAGTCGCCCCGCACCTCGAGCGCGAAGTGATCGCCGGTGCTCAGCAGGTCGGGCGGCATGTTGATGGTATGGCTGCGCGTCTGGATCGCCTCGATCGGTGTGCCGGCGGCAATGCGCCCCATCACGGGCACCGCCACCGGACGTCCGCCTTCGTCCTCGGACGCCGCGCGTACGCGGCCGAGGTTGCCCTCGATGACGCTCGGCGTGAAGCCGCGCGCCCGGCCAGCGCCGTACCCGTCGGGTTGCTTGATCACTTCGATGGCACGCGCGCGATTGGGCAGCCGCCGGATGAAGCCGCGCTCCTCGAGCGCCGTGATCAGGCGGTGGATGCCGGATTTCGAGCGCAAGTCGAGGGCGTCCTTCATCTCGTCGAACGAGGGGGGAACGCCGGTCTCGGTCAGGCGCTCGTGGATGAAGCGCAAGAGTTCGAGTTGCTTGCGAGTCAACATGCGTCAGATCCCCCGAGTGGCGCGATCGTCACATACGACCGCTAGAAAACAAAGCATGAACGGACACTATATGTTCTTTATGTGTTCCGCAACCCCTTAATTCCACGTGAACAAATCGAAGGGCCGCTAAAGTCCCAGCTTAACGACGGCGCATGCGCTTCCGGCCGCCGCGGCCGGGGCATAAGGTGCGCGAATAACGAGACAATCGGCCTTTGCCAGCGGCTGGACCATGGACGAATCCTGGATCGGAAACGGTGCCGCGACCATCTTTCCGTCGCGCAGCGCGAGGGTGGCGCGGAGGTAATCCTGGCGCTCGTCGTTGGCCGGCAGGTCGGTCCCCAGCACGGCTGATTCGGGCTCGGGCACGAGATCGGTGCGGCCGGCGAGTCGGCGAATCAGCGGTATCAGGAACAGGAATGCGCATACGAAGGCGGAGACCGGATTGCCCGGCACGCCGAGCACCCGCATGGCGTCGAGACGCCCATGCAGCAGCGGCTTGCCCGGCCGCAGCGCCACCTTCCAGAACGACAGTTTGAGGCCGAGCGAGGTGAGCGCCCGCTGCACAAGGTCGTACTCGCCGACTGAGGCGCCGCCGGCGGTGACCAGCACGTCAGCGCCCGCCTGGCGGGCGCGCTCGATCGCCGCGGCGGTGACGACGAGATCGTCGCCGACGACGCCGAGGTCAACGAGCTCAGCGCCTTCCTGGCGGATCAGGGCGCCGAGCGCGAAGCCGTTGGAGTAGACGATCTGCCCCGGACCGGCCGGCGCGCCCGGCGCTACCAGCTCGTCGCCGGTCGCCAGCATCGCCACCTTGGGCCGGCGATGCACCGGCACGACCGGATGGTCCATCGCCGCCGCCAGGGCGAGGCTGCGGCTGGTCAGGCGCTCGCCCTGGCGGAGCAGCGTCGTCCCGGCCGTGAAGTCGAGGCCGCGCTTGCGCACGTTGCGTCCCGCCGACGTCGCCGACTTGACCACGACGCTATCGCCGTCACGCGCGGTCACTTCCTGGATCACCACCGTGTCGGCGCCGGGCGGCAGCACGCCGCCGGTGAAGATGCGCGCCGCCTCGCCGGCACCGACGGTTCCGGCGAACGGCCGGCCGGCCGCCACCTCGCCGATCACCGTGAGGTGCGCCGGCACGCTGGCCACGTCGGCGCCGCGCACCGCGTAGCCGTCCATGGCCGAGACGTCGTCCGGCGGTTGCGTGCGCAGCGCTGCAAGGTCGGCTGCCAGCACCCGCCCGTGCGCATCGCCGAGCGGCGCCGTTTCGCCCGGCAGGGGCGCGACTCCGGCCAAAACCTTTTCCAGCGCTTCGGCCACCGGCATCAGCGCCATGACGGTTCAGCTCCGCGCTGCGCGGTAGCGGCCCGACTTGCCGCCGCGCTTCTCGATCAGCCGGATGCCTTCGATGCGCATGCCGCGCTCGATCGCCTTGGCCATGTCGTAGATCGTCAGGCACGCGACCGACACCGCGGTCAGCGCCTCCATCTCGACGCCGGTCTGGCCCAAAACCTTCACTTGCGCGCGCACCACGAGGCCGGGCAGCGCGCGGTCGGGCGTGACGTCGACCAGGACCTGCGAGACGGGGAGGGGATGGCACAGGGGGATGAGCTCGTGGGTCCGCTTGGCCGCCATGATGCCGGCGATGCGCGCGGCGCCGAGGACGTCGCCCTTCCTGGCGTCGCCGGCCAGCACGGAGGCCAGCGTCCTCGCCGTCATGCGCACAAGGCCTTCGGCGATCGCGACTCGCGCCGTGACCGTCTTGGCGCCGACGTCGACCATGCGGGCCTCGCCGCCCTTGCCCACATGCGAGAGTTTCTTCGCCTTGGCCATCGTCTCATCCGGCGGCCGAGACTTTGTGCGGCGCCAGCAGCGCGCGCGTCGCCGCCGCCACGTCGGCCTGGCGCATCAGGCTCTCGCCCACCAGGAAGGTGCGGATGTTCACCTGGGCGAGGCGGGCAAGGTCGGCCGGGGTAAAGATCCCGCTCTCGCCGACGACGATGCGATCGGGCGGCACGCGCGGCGCCAGGCGCTCGGCGGTGGCGAGCGTGGTCTCGAAGGTCTTCAGGTTGCGGTTGTTGATGCCGATGAGGCGCGAGTTCAGGCGCAGCGCGCGCTCGAGCTCGGCGGCGTCGTGCACCTCGACCAGCACATCCATGCCGAGCGCCAGGGCGGCGTTTTCCAGGTCGCTGGCGGTGGCGTCGTCGACCGCCGCCATGATGATGAGGATGCAGTCGGCGCCCCAGGCCCGGGCCTCGACCACTTGATAGGTGTCGTACATGAAGTCCTTGCGCAGTGCCGGCAGTCTCGTCGCGGCGCGCGCGGCCGTGAGGTGCTCGCGCTTGCCGTGGAAGGACAGCGCGTCCGTGAGCACGGAGAGGCAGGTGGCGCCGCCCTGCTCATAGGCGAGGGCCAGCGCCGGCGGATCGAAATCGGCGCGGATCAGGCCCTTCGACGGGCTCGCCTTCTTGATCTCGGCGATGAGCGCATGGCGGTCGTGCGCCAGCCTGCGCTCGATTGCGGCGACAAAGCCGCGCGGCGCCGCCGCCGCCTTGGCGTCGTCCTCGAGCGCGGCGAGCGGGCGCGCGCGCTTCGCCGCGACAATTTCCTCGCGCTTGTACGCCGCGATGGTGGCCAGGATGTCAGACATTGGCGCGGACCGTAGGGTGGGTTGAGGCGCCACGCTGGGCTTGCGAATGGGAACGCGGCGCAGCCGCGCCGAAACCCACCGACGGAGCAAGGAATGGTGGGTTACGGCGCGCAAGGGCGCGCCTGACCCACCGTACGAGCGCGTATGTTGCCGGAATGTCAGGCATTGGAGACATGGATCAGCCGGTCGAGGCGGCCTTCCGCCTCGCCGGAATCGAGCGATTTTTTCGCGGCCGTCACGCCCTCCTTGAGATTCTTGGTGCGACCGGCGACGACCAGCGCGGCCGCCGCGTTGAACACCGCGATATCGCGGAACGGTCCCTTGCTGCCCTTGAGCACCGCGAGCAGCGCCGCCGCGTTGGCCTCGGCGTCGCCGCCGCGCAGCGCCTCCGGCTTGGCCTTGGGCAGGCCGACGTCCTCGGGGGCGATCTCGAAGGTCTTGACCGCGCCGTTCTCCAGCGCCGCCACGCTGGTCGGCCCCGACGTGGTGATCTCGTCGAGCCCGTCGGAGCCGTGCACCACGTAGGCGCGCTCGGCGCCGAGATTCTTGAGCACCTGCGCCAGCGGCTCGACCCAGTGGCGCGAGAACACCCCGATCATCTGGCGCTTGACGCCGGCCGGGTTGGACAGCGGCCCGAGCAGGTTGAAGATGGTCCGGGTGGCGAGCTCGACCCGCGTCGGGCCGACGTGCTTCATCGCCGGATGGTGGGCGGGCGCGAACATGAAACCGATGCCGGCTTCGTCGATGCAGCGGGAAATGCCGTCGGGGGCGAGATCGATGCGCACGCCGAGCGCGGCCAGCACGTCGGCCGCGCCCGAGCGCGACGACAGCGCGCGGTTGCCGTGCTTGGCCACCGGCACGCCGGCGCCGGCGACGATGAGGGCCGCGCAGGTGGAAATGTTGTAGGAGCCCGACGCGTCGCCGCCGGTGCCGACCACGTCGATGGCGTCGGGCGGCGCTTCCACCTTGAGCATCTTGGCGCGCATGGTGGCGACCGCGCCGGTGATCTCGTCGATGGTCTCGCCGCGCACGCGCAGCGCCATCAGGAGGCCGCCCATCTGCGACGGCGTCGCCTCGCCCGACATCATCACGTCGAAGGCGCCGGCCGCCTCGTCGCGGGTGAGCGCCGCGCCGGTCGCGACCTTGCCGATGAGCGCCTTGAAATCCTGCATTGACCGCCCCTGACGGAACCCCGCTGCGGATCGTAGCCTGCGCCAGGGCCGAAATCGACCGCCTCCCGAGGCGCCGATCCGCAACAGGGTGGGCTCTTAGACCAGCGCGCTTGCTCGTTTCAAGCCGAGGAGATCGGCGCCGATGAGGTGGTCGGCATCGCTCGGCCGCGATCCTTCAGCTCGCCAGTGCCGGCGTGCGCCCCCGCGGCGCCCGCCCATGCGTCTGGTTCCAGGCCGCCGCGATGTCGAGGAAATTCTTGAGGATGCGGTGGCCATGCTCGGAGGCGATGCTCTCGGGATGAAACTGGACGCCGTGTACCGGAAATTTCTTGTGCGAAAGCCCCATCACCAGCCGGTCGTGGGTCTCGGCGGTCACTGCCAGGTCGTCCGGCAGGTGGTCGCGGCCGACCACCAGCGAGTGATAGCGCGTGGCGCGGAACGGGCCGTTGATGCCGCGGAACACGCCGGCGCCTTCGTGACTGACCTCGGACAGCTTGCCGTGCACCGGAACGGGCGCACGCACCACCTCGCCGCCGAATGCCTGGCCGATCGCCTGGTGTCCGAGACACACGCCAAAAATCGGAATCGTCGGCGCCGCCTTGGCGATGAGGTCGAGGCAGATGCCCGCCTCGTTGGGCGTGCAGGGGCCCGGCGACAGCACGATGGCGTCGGGCGCGGCCGCAATCACGGCCTCGGCCGTGATCTTGTCGTTGCGATGGACGTCCGTCCCGGCCCCAAGCTCGCCCAGGTAGTGGACGAGGTTGAACGTGAAACTGTCATAGTTGTCGATGAGAACCAGCATGGCGCCACGGGAAAACTGCGTTCGTCGAAGCTCTTAGACGCCGTCCTTGAGAGGGTCAAGGCGCCGGCATTGCGGTAGGCGCCGGCAGAAAATCAACGTATGATCGGGGCGCGGGCGACCCGACAACGATGGAGAAGCCCCATGCGGTTCTTCCTGGCGGCAGCGGCGATCGCGCTCCTGACCCTGCCGGCCCATGCACAGGGCATGGGCGGCGGCAGGCGGCATCACCCGCCAGAGCAGCAGAAGAGCGACGAGAAAAAGCAGACGGTCAACGACAGGGACTATAAGGCGGCGCTCGATCGCATACCGAACTCGACCGAGAAGCCCGACCCGTGGCAGAACGTGCGTGCGGCGCCGAAAGCCAAGTAGATCGCAGCCCGGATGAGCGCAGCGAAATCCGGGACGGGTCGCTCCCGCATTTCGCTTCGCCTCATGCGGGCTACAGGAGCGACACGCGAGGTCACCCCTTGTGGATCGCATCGATCCACGGCACCTCCTCGGGCTTCTCCACCGGCTCGATGTCGAGGTTGACGACGACCGCCTCGTTGTCGCTGCGCACCAGCACGCATTCGAGCGGCTCGTCCGGGCTGGCGTTGATCTCCTGGTGCGGCACGAACGGCGGCACGTAGATGAAGTCGCCGGGCCCGGCCTCGGCCATGAACTCGAGGTGCTCGCCCCAGCGCATGCGCGCCTTGCCGCGCACGACGTAGATCACGCTTTCCAGTTCGCCGTGGTGATGCGCGCCGGTCTTGGCATTGGGCTTTATGCTCACCGTCCCGGCCCAGATCTTCTGCGCGCCGACGCGCGCGTAGTTGATCGCCGCCTTGCGGTCCATGCCGGGCGTCTGCGGCGTGTTGGGATCGAGCGAGGATCCCGGGATCACGCGGACGCCATCGTGCTTCCATTTGGTCATCTCTATTCCTCCGACGGTGACTGTAGCCTGTCGAGGAGGCGCTTCGCCTGCCGCAGATCAGGCGTATCGAAACCCTCGGTGAACCACGCATACTGCGGCGCAAGAAGCTCGCGTGCCGCCCGAAACGTGTACTACTGGCCCCGCTTCGCGGCGCTGGCGAAGCGGCGCGCCTCTTCGGCCGCGCGGAACAGGGCCTTGGCCTTGTTCACGCATTCCTCCTGCTCGAAGGCCGGATCGGAATCTGCCACGATGCCGGCGCCGGCCTGCACGTAGAGCACGCCGTCCTTGATCAGCGCGGTGCGCAACGCGATGCAGGTGTCCATCTCGCCGGCGGCGGAGAAGTAGCCGATGCAGCCGGCATAGAGGCCGCGCTTCTCCTTCTCCAGTTCGTCGATGATCTCCATGGCCCGCACTTTCGGGGCGCCCGACACGGTGCCCGCGGGAAAGCCGGCGGCGAGCGCATCGAGCGCATCGTGGCGTGAGCCAAGCCGGCCCTCGACGTTCGACACGATGTGCATGACCTGGCTGTAGCGCTCGATGAAGAACTGGTCGGTGACGCTCACGCTGCCGATCTCGGCCACGCGGCCGACGTCGTTGCGTCCCAGGTCGAGCAGCATCAGGTGCTCGGCGCGCTCCTTGGGGTCGGCCAGAAGCTCATCCTCCAGCGCCTTGTCCTCGTGCGGGGTCAAGCCGCGCGGCCGCGTGCCGGCGAGCGGCCGCACCGTGACGGTGCCGTCGCGCACGCGCACGAGAATTTCCGGGCTCGAGCCGGCGACCGAAAAGCCGCCAAAGTCGAGGAAGTAGAGAAACGGCGCCGGATTGACGCGGCGGAGCGCGCGGTAGAACGACAGCGGCGGCAGCGCGAACGGCGCTTCGAAGCGCTGCGACAGCACCACCTGGAACACGTCGCCCGCCGCGATGTAGTCCTTGGCGCGCAGCACGATGGTCTTGTACTCGGCCGGCGTCGTGTTCGAGCTCGGCGGCACCACCAGCGGGCCGGGATCGCCGTCGCTGGAACTCAGGATCAGCGTATCGAGGCTGTCGATCACCGAGGTGAGCCGCTCGACCGCGAAGTTGAAGGCGATGCCGGCCGGGACGTCGGGGTCGGGGCGCACCGGCGTCACGATGGTGATCGTGTCCTCGACCGCGTCGAACACGATCACCAGGCGCGGCCGCATCAGCACGGCGTCGGGAATGCCGAGCGGATCCGGGTTGACGGCCGGAAGCTTTTCCATCAGCCGCACGGTGTCGTAGCCGAGATAGCCGAATATGCCGGCCGCCATAGGCGGCAGTCTTTCGGGAAGCTCGATGCGGCTTTCGGCCACCAGTTCCCGCAAGGCCTCGAGCGGCGGCTCGGCGCAGGGCGAAAAATCCTGCGGCGCGTTGCGCGCGTCGCGGTTGATCTCGGCGCGCCCCTCGACGAGCCGCCAGATCAGGTCGGGCTCGAGCCCGATGACGGAGTAGCGGCCACGCACGGCCCCGCCCTCGACCGACTCGAACAGGAAGCTCATGGGTTTCCCGGCAACCTTCAGGAACGCCGAGACCGGCGTCTCCAGGTCGGCGACCAGCGTCGTCCATACCACCTGCGGCTCGCCGCGCGCGTAGCGCTCGGCGAACGCGTCGGCCGCTGGTTCGATATGCATGCGATTACTGCTGGTCGCCGCCGCCGATCGCCTGGCGCAGTGCGGCCGGGTTGATCCTGACGCCGATGTCGTTCTTCAGCCGCTCGATATACTGGCCCAGGACGTCGTCGGTGAGCGAACGCTTGAGCTCGTCCTCGATGCGCTTCGCCTCGGCCGAGCCCGGATCGAGCTTCGGCACGACGATATCGGTCACCCGGAACACGACGCGCTCGGTGGGGTTCTGGCCTTCCGCGGTGCCCGCCGCGCCCTTGGCGGTCTTGAACACGTCTTCAATCGTGGCGGCGGACAATCCCTCGGACGGTGTGTTGCGCTTGAGCCCGGTCGCGGTCTCCAGCTTGAGCCCATCGGCCGCCGCGAGCGCAGCCAGCGTGGCGCCGCCGTTGAGCTTGTCGGTCAGTTCCTTGGCCTTGTTCTTCAGGCGCTCGGCGATCTGGTCGTCGCGCCACCGCGCCTCGACCCGGTCCTTGATCTCGTCCAGCGTGCGCTCGCGCGACGGCGTGATGCCGGTGACCTCGTACCAGACGTAGCCGCCGGCGGGCAGCTGCAGCGGGTCGTTCTCGACGCCGACGTCGGATGCGAACAGGTTGGACAGAATGTCGATGCCGGGCGGAAGACTGACGGCGGCGCCGTTGGGGTCACGGCCCGAGCGATCGATCGCCTCGATCGTGTGACCGTGCAAGCCGAGCCTCTCCGCCACCTCGGTAAGCTGGGCGCCGCCCGCACGCTCATCCTCGATCTTGTTGTAGCGCGCCTGGATCTCTTCGCGGGCTCGCGCGGTCGCGAGCTCGCCCTTGATCTCGGGGGCGACCTCCTCGTACGGGCGCACGCGCTCGGGCTCGACCTTGGTCACCTGCACGATGGCGGTGCCGAACCGGCCTTGCACCGGCTGGCTGATCTCGCCCGGCTTCAGGGCAAACGCCGCATCCGCAATGGCGCGGTCGACCATGCCCTGCTTGCCCACCAGGCCGAGATCGATGTCGGATTCCTTGAGGCCGCGCTCGGCCGCCAGCGCCGCGAAGCTCAAGCCGCCGGCCAGCCGCTCGGAGGCGGCGCGCGCCTCGTCGGCATTGGGGAAGACGATCTGCAGCACCTGGCGCCGTTCCGGCGTGACGTAGCGTGCGCGCTGATCCTCGTAGCGGGCCTTGACGTCGGCATCCGGGACGGTGACCCAGGGCAGGGCGTCGGCCACGCTCAGCGCGATGATCGTGGCCTTGCGGTACTCCGGCGCGCGGAACAGGATTTTTCGCTCCTCGAAGTAGCGCGCCAGCTCTTCCGGCGTGGGGGCCGGAATGTCGCCCACCTGCGCGCGGGTGAGCAGCACGTATTCGATCGAGCGCTCCTCGGCGGTGTAGCGGTTCACCAGCTCGGCCATGGTTTTTGGCGTCGCGACGTCGCCGCTGATCGTCTCGGCGAGCTGGCGACGCAGCGACACCTTGCGTTGCTCGGCGGCGTAGCGCGCCTCGGTGTAGCCGGCCGAGCGGATGATCTGCTGGAAACGGCCGGGGTCGAACTGCCCGGTGATGCCGCGGAACATCGGGTCCTCGGTGATGCGGCGGGCGATTTCCGCATCGGACAGGCCGAGGCCGAGCTCCCGCGTGCGCTCGTCGAGCGCAGTCTCGGCGACGATCTGGCCGAGCAACTGCTGGTCGAAGCCGAGAGCGCGCGCCTGGTCGGGCGAGATCGGCCGGCCAATCTGGCGGCCGATCTGCTGCAGCCGATCATTGTAGATCTGGCGGAACTGTTCGATGCCGATCTCGGTGTGGCCGATCTTGGCCAGGCTGGAGCGGCCGAAGCCGCGGAAAATGTCGCCGATGCCCCAGATCGCGAAGCTCACGATCAGGAGCCCCATGACCACGCCCATGACGGCCTTGCCGAGCCAATTGGCAGAGGCGGTCCGGATCCCTCGCAGCATCGAGCCTCACTCATGTCGGGATGATTTTCGCTCGCCCCGGCGCTGAACGCGCCGGAACGCCCGCGAAGCAATACATATCATAAGGATGCGGCCCGCCGGTCGCAACACGCGGGCCCTGCGGCATCCCGCCGGGCGCGGCCGACCCGACGCTCTGGCGCCTGGCATTTTCGTCTGGTAACGGCTGGCGGCGCGCAGCGGCCCGCGCGCGAGCGCGCGCCAAGAGGGGCAGGACCATGGCGAAGACCGAGCGCCGGCCGCTGGTGGCCGGCAATTGGAAGATGAACGGCCTGCGCAAGTCGAGCAACGAGTTGCTCCGCATCACCCACGATGCCGTCAAGCTTTCCCGCCAGATCGACCTGGTCGTCTGCCCACCGGCCACCCTGGTGGCGAATTTTTCGGCGCTGGCGCGCGGCTCGCGGGTGCGCATCGGCGCCCAGGACTGCCATCCCGAGCCCTCCGGCGCCTATACGGGCGATATCTCGGCCGAGATGCTGGCCGATGCCGGCGCCGTCATGGTGATCATCGGCCATTCCGAGCGCCGCTCCTACCACAAGGAGACCGATGCCCAGGTGCGGGTGAAGACGCTGGCCGCCTGGCGCGCCGGCATGACCGCCATCGTCTGCATCGGCGAGACCCGCGCCGAGCGCGAGTCGCGGCAGACCCTCGACGTGGTTGGCCGCCAGCTCTCCGGCTCCCTGCCGGAAGGCGCGCGCGGGGAGAACCTGGTGATCGCCTACGAGCCCGTATGGGCGATCGGCACCGGCCTCACCCCGACGCCGTCCGACGTCGCCGAGGTCCATCGCCTGATCCGTGCCCGGCTCGTCGAGCGCTACAGCAACGCCGGGGAGGGCATGCGCATCTTGTACGGCGGCTCGGTCAAGCCCGCCAATGCCGGCGAACTGATGAAGGTGGAGAACGTCGACGGTGCGCTGGTGGGGGGCGCCAGCCTCAAGTCCGAGGAGTTTTTGGCCATCGCGGCGGCCTGCGGGTGACCTACGCAACAATCCGTAGCCCGCATGGAACGAAGGGAACCGCGGGCCACAAGGTCGCGCCCCCCATGGCCAAGCCGGCGGGGATCGTGTAGACACCCGCCCGTTCCTATATGACCGCGCAAGGGTAGAGCGGGCGGGCCGCACGCCCATGGATTTTGTGCAATGCAGACCGTCATCATCGTCATCCACCTCATGATCGTCTTGGCCATGATCGGCCTCGTGCTGCTGCAGCGCTCTGAAGGCGGCGGCCTGGGCATCGGCGGTGGCGGCGGCTTTCTCACCAGCCGCGGCCAGTCGAACGTGCTCACCAAGACCACGGCCACGCTGGCGGCGGTGTTCTTCACCACCAGTCTGGTCCTGTCCGTGCTGGCTGGCTGGGAGCGCAAGCCGCACTCGATCCTCAATAGCGGGGCGCCGGCGGCGCCGACCGCGCCCGGTGCGCCCAGCCCGCTCGGCAGCGGCGGCGGCGGCGTGCTCGACCAACTGCGGCAGACCGAGCAGCCGAGCGCTCCGAGCGCGCCGCGGTCGCAATAGCGCGGGCCGGAGGCAACATCACGATTTTGAAGTTCCTACCACCCTGGCGGCACACCCGTGCAGGAACTTCAAATCAGAAATAACAATGGAATCATAAACTTACTGGTACCCTTTCGATTCCGACATTCGCATGAGAGGGGGGCCGCAAAGCTGTGCGAACTTCGGAATCGGGACACTAGTCCCCTCGTCGAATCGATGCGGGCGGGTTAAAGGTTGGGCCCCATGGCGCGGTATATTTTCATAACCGGCGGCGTGGTCTCCTCTCTTGGCAAGGGTCTCGCGTCCGCCGCGCTCGGCGCGGTGCTGCAGGCGCGCGGCTACAAGGTGCGGCTGCGCAAGCTCGATCCCTATCTCAACGTCGATCCCGGGACGATGTCGCCCTACCAGCACGGCGAGGTCTTCGTCACCGACGACGGCGCCGAGACCGACCTCGATCTCGGCCACTATGAGCGCTTCACCGGCCGGCCCGCCACCCGCCAGGACAACATCACCACCGGCCGCATCTACCAGGAGATTCTCACCAAGGAGCGGCGCGGCGACTATCTCGGCGCCACCATCCAGGTCATCCCCCACGTCACCAACGCCATCAAGGACTTCGTCGTCGAGGGCAACGACGACTTCGACTTCGTGCTGTGCGAGATCGGCGGCACGGTCGGCGACATCGAGGGCCTGCCGTTCCTCGAAGCGATCCGGCAACTCGGCAACGAACTGCCGCGCCGCCACGTGGTCTATATCCATGTCACGCTGCTGCCCTTCATTCCCTCGGCCGGCGAGGTGAAGACCAAGCCCACCCAGCATTCGGTGCGCGAACTGCGCTCGATCGGCATCCAGCCCGACATTTTGCTCTGCCGCACCGACCGTCCGATCCCGCGCGAGGAGCGCAAGAAGCTGTCGCTGTTCTGCAACGTGCGGGAAAGCGCGGTGATCGAGGCGCGCGACGTCGACAACATCTACGCCGTCCCCGAGGCCTATCACGCCGAGGGCCTTGACACCGAGGTACTGGCCGCGTTCGGACTCGAGCCCAAGGCCGCGCCGGCGCTCGAGCGCTGGCGCGTGATCAACGAGCGCGTGCGCAACCCGGAAGGCGACGTCACCATCGCGGTGGTGGGCAAGTATACCGGCCTCAAGGACGCCTACAAATCGCTGATCGAGGCGCTGTCGCACGGCGGCATCGCCAACAAGGTCAAAGTCAACGTCGACTGGATCGAGTCGGAAGTGTTCGAGCGCGAGGATCCGGCGCCGTTTCTCGAGCATGTGGACGGCATCCTGGTTCCGGGCGGTTTTGGCCAGCGCGGCGCCGAGGGAAAAATTCGCGCCGCGCGCTTCGCGCGCGAGCGCCGCGTGCCGTATTTCGGCATCTGCTTCGGCATGCAGATGGCGGTGGTCGAGGCGGCGCGTAACCTGTGCGGCATCGACGAAGCCAATTCCACCGAATTCGGGCGCACGCCCGAGCCGGTGGTCGGCTTGATGACCGAATGGCTCCGCGGCAACGAACTGGAGAAGCGAAAATCCGACGGCGACCTCGGCGGCACCATGCGGCTCGGCGCCTACGCGGCGGAGCTCGCGCCCGGCAGCCGCGTCGCGCGTATCTACGACCGCACCCACATTTCCGAGCGCCACCGTCACCGCTACGAGGTCAACACCGCGTACAAGGGGCGGCTGGAGCAGCGGGGCATGCGCTTCTGCGGCATGTCGCCCGACGGGCTCTTGCCCGAGATCATCGAATACGCCGACCATCCCTGGTTCATCGGCGTCCAGTTCCACCCCGAGCTCAAATCACGGCCGTTCGCGCCGCACCCGCTGTTCGCCTCCTTCGTCGAGGCGGCGGTGGAGCAGAGCCGGCTGGTGTAGTGCAGCGCGCCGAGCCACGGGGGGATTGCGTAGCCGCATGGAGCGAAG
>Ga0209466_1000220_pt1 | contig 13410 bp, 14 predicted proteins | sample PanSoiPlo30MoBio_FD_188323 | JGI IMG/M metagenome (GOLD analysis project Ga0209466, IMG submission 188323) | Tropical forest soil microbial communities from Panama analyzed to predict greenhouse gas emissions - Panama Soil Plot 30 MoBio (SPAdes)... | ecosystem: Environmental > Terrestrial > Soil...
TGGCCGTGACGGCGGCCTCAATCGCCGCCTCGGCCAGAACCGCACGCCCGAGATTGGTGTGCAGAACGGTTCCGGTCAGATTGAACACCGGTCGCACGTTCGGCTGCGCGTCGCGATCGAGATGCGCCAGCGCAGACGCTGCGACATCATCCGCCGCGATGCCATTGCCACGGCCGACGCGGAGCTCGGCGCGGGTGGCATCGAGGGCTTGGCGCACCGCCGCGACGGCGGCCGGCCGGCCGAACCGGTCGGCCGCCACGATGGCGGCGCCGGCGCGCATCACCTCATCCACGGACGGAAGGCGGCGGAGCGCATCGGTCTCGTGCGCCATGGCTCAGTACCCGACCAGGAAGGGGTTGAAGCCGCCGCGCCGCAACCCGGTCTCGCGCACCAGCAGATCGAGGCCAAGCGAAGCGATATCGTCCGCGATCGGCTCGAGCGACGGGTCCTTGTGCTGATGCAGGATCTTCACGTAGCTGCGGCACGAGTCGCAGGTCTCGGCTTTGATCGTGCCGGCGCCGCCGTCGATCTCCTGATAACCGATGCCCTTGGTGGACCCGCAGACCGTGCACTTGATGCGCACGTAGTTCCACAGCGTGCCGCATAGCGCACAGGCGCAGAACCGCGTGCCGTGCGCGCCCTGCCACCCGACCACCATCGAGCACACCGGCGGGCCGCCGCAGGTCGGGCAGACGCCGTCGCCGACCGGCACGAGACTTTTGGCATCCAGCTGCGTCGCCAGCCGCGCGAAGTGCACCTGCAGCGCGGCGGTCACGAACGCATGCTCGGCGATCGCCTCGACCGGAATGGAATCGGCGAGCACCGCCCGCATCATCTCGGCGCGATCCCCGGCGTAGGCGGCCCCGGTCTTGCGCAATGCGGCCACGGCTGGTGCAGGCATGTCGCATGTGGCGAATGTGGCTAACAGGCGCTCGAGCGCGGCATCGCAGGCGCCATCGGACGTGAAGCGACTGCGGTCGAGCGGCGGCATGCCGTACTCGCGCGCGCGGGCGAGCGCGTCACGATCGGGCAACTCGGCGGCCGCAAGCCCGTCCTGGATGGCGTGCTGGACCGCGCAGAGATCGGCCAGGAGGAGCAGATAGGATTTCAGCTCGTGACCGGGCGCCAGCGCCCGCAGGCGCTGGGCGCGCTGCGCGAACAGGGTGGCGGGATCGGGAAGACGCACAAACGGCGGCGTCGCCACGTCGCCGATCGGAATCGGATCATGGCGCGGGGCACCGACTTGCGTCATCACTTAACCTCACGAACCGCACGGGCCACGTGGAAACTGGCGACGCAGCGCCCGCTATTCAGCGGGAGTCGCACCGGTCTTCTGATCTTTCGGTCTCCCGAGGACGAGCTCTTTCAGCCACTTGCGATGATGCCGCCACGCCCAGCCGCCGGTGACCTGGCCGCGCGTCATGGCCCCGATCGTGCCGCGCACCCAGATGGCCGCATAGACGTGAACGATCCACACGCAGATCACCGTGACCGCGGCCAGCGAGTGCACGAGCACCGCGACGCGATTCTGCTCGACCGTCGTGTAGTCAGAAAAATACTGGTCCCAGATCAGCACGCCGCTCGTGATCAGTACGACGATCAGGAGCGACATCGACCAGAACACGACCTTCTGTCCGGCATTGTACTTGCCGACCTCCGGGAGCCTGTCCTCGCGCGCACCCAGCACGTCCCGCAGGCGCGCCAGCCAGACGTTGTCGGTGTGCTCCCACAGGTTCGCCCGCCAGAAGCGCAGAAACAGTCCGAGGAAGCTGAAGAACAGGATCACGCCGATCCAGGGGTGGATGGCGCGCGTGTTCTGCCCGCCGCCGAACAGCGCGGTGAGGAAGAACAGCTTTGGATGAAACAGCGCCAGCCCGGATATGGCCAGCAACACCAGGCTGGTCGCCGTGATCCAGTGGTTGATGCGGGCACCCGTCGTATACCGGTCGACAACGACCGGATCGCCCGGATGCACCGCATCGCCAGGTTCGACATCATAGGCCGACGTCGTCATGACACGCGATCTCCTGCCAACTGCTTGGCGCGCTGCTCGTCCTCGGGTGAGACCCGGTTGGGTCCCTTGACGAGATGATGCAGGACGCCGATCGCCGCGAACGCCGCGATGGCGGTCAGGCCGGCATACCTGGTCAGGCCCTTCCACAAGTCGACGATCGGGCTGATGCGCGGATTTTTGGGCAAGCCGGCATAGATCTCCGGCTGGTCCGCGTGATGCAGCACGTACATGACATGCGTGCCGCTCACGCCGGGCGGATCGTAGAGGCCGGCGTTCTTGAAGCCGCGCGACTTCAGGTCGGCGATCCTGATGTCGGCCCACTTCTTCATCTCGTCCTTGGTGCCGAACACGATCGCCTGGGTCGGGCACGCCTTCTGGCAGGCCGGCCCCTGCCCGACCGCAACGCGGTCGGAGCACAGGCTGCACTTGTAGGCCTTGTGATCGACCTTGGAGATGCGCGGGATGTTGAACGGACAGCCCTTCACGCAGTAGCCGCAGCCGATGCAGTTCTCGTGCACGAAGTCGACGATGCCGTTGGAGTACTGCACGATTGCGCCCGGCGCCGGACAGGCCTTGAGGCAGCCCGGATCCTCGCAGTGCATGCAGCCGTCCTTGCGGATGAGCCACTCGAGGTCCTTGGTCTCGGGATTGACCCACTCGGTGAAGCGCATCACCGTCCAGCTCGCCGGCGTAAGATCGGGGGGATTGTCGTAGACCCCGACATTCACGCCCACCTCCTCGTGCATGTCGTTCCATTCGAGGCAGGCGACCTGGCAGGCTTTGCAGCCGATGCATTTCGAGGTGTCGATGAGCTTCGCCACCTCGGTCTGCCGCTGCGCCGGCGGCGTGATGGTCGAAGCCGAGCGACTGATGAGGTCCTGTTCCCCGAACTTCGGAGGAACGGGCTGGACCGATGGATTCGGAAGTGGTGGAAACATCGCCGCCTCCCTTATGCCACCGGCCCGGAAATGGGCTCGATATCGACCAGGAACGCCTTGAATTCCGGCGTCTCGGAGTTGGCGTCGCCCACATAGGGCGTGAGCGAATTCGGCCCGAAGCCCTTCTTGGCGACGCCCATGAAGCCCCAATGGAGCGGAATGCCGACGATGTGCACCGGCTTGCCATCGCATTGGATTGGAAAGATGCGCTTGGTGACGACGGCTTTCGCCTTCACCGAACCGCGGTTCGACCACACCCGGACCCAGCCGCCCGGCTTGATGCCCTTGAGCTTCGCGAGCTCTTCGCCGATCTCGACGAAGAACTCGGGTTGCATCACGGCATTGGGCTGGACGTGCTTGGTCCAGAAGTGGAAGTGCTCGGTGAGACGATAGGACGTCGCCGCGTACGGAAAGTCCTTGGCGTCGCCGAACTGCTCCAGATCCCCCCTGAACACACGCGACGCCGGATTGCCCCGGATCTTGGGGGCGATCGGGTTGGCGGCGATCGGGCTCTCGAACGGCTCGTAGTGCACCGGGAACGGCCCGTCGCGCATCAGCCCGCGCGTCCATAGACGGGCCGCACCTTCCTCCGTCATGATGAACGGGTTCATCACGCCGGGCTTGCCGTTGGGTGCGATGTCGGGGACGTCGTACCCGGCCCATTTCTCTCCGTCCCACTCGATCAGCTTGCGGGTCGGATCCCACGCCTTGCCGGTCGGATCGGCCGAACACCGGTTGTACATGATGCGCCGGTTGGCCGGCCACGAGAACGCCCAGTTCGGATAGAGGCCCACGTCGTCGCGATCGTTGTTGTCCCGGCGCGCCATGTTGTTTCCGGCTTCGGTGAAGCAGCCGGTATAAATCCAGCAGGCGGCCGACGTGGTGCCGTCGTCGCGCAGCAGCCCGAACGAGGCGAGCTGCTTGCCCTGCTCCACCAGGTTCTTGGTCGGGTCGGCCGGATCCTTCACGGTCTGCAGTGCCGAGCCGTTGATCTCACGCGCGAGTTCCTCGGGACTGGGCTCGTTCGGGTCAGCGTATGCCCAGCGCAGGTTGACGATTGGATCGGGGACCTTGCCGCCCTCCTTCTGGTACAGCGCTTTCAGCCGCAGATGGAGCTGCGCCATGATCCAGGTATCGTGCTTGGCCTCGCCGGGCGGCGTGCCGCCCGCCCAGTGCCATTGCAGCCAGCGCCCGGAGTTCACCAGCGCGCCCTCGTCCTCGGCAAAGCACGTGGACGGCAACTCGAAGACCTCGGTCTGGATTTTCGACGAGTCGACGTCGTTGTACTCGCCGTGGTTCTGCCAGAACCGCGCCGTCTCGGTCTGCAGCGGATCGATCGAGACCAGGAACTTGAGCTTCGACAGTGCCGCTGTGAGCTTCTTGCGGTTGGGGGCCGACAGCAGGGGATTGAATCCCTGGCAGAAGTACCCCGTCATCCTGCCCTGGTGCATCAGCTCGAACGCACGCAGCATGTCGTAGGCCACGTCGAGCTTGGGCAGATAGTCGTACGCCCAGTCGTTCTGCGCCGTCGCCGCGTCGCCCCACATGGACTTCTGGAACGAGACGAAGAACTTCTTGTAGTTCTGCCAGTAGCTCATCTGGCCCGGACGCTGCGGCTTGAAGCCGCGTGTGGACATGTAGGTGTCAAAATTAGGCTCGGGCTCCCTCGGCAGCGTGAGATAACCCGGGATCAGGTCCGACATGAGCCCGATGTCGGTCAGTCCCTGGATGTTGGAGTGACCGCGCAAGGCGTTCATGCCGCCGCCGCGCACGCCGATGTTGCCGAGCAGGAGCTGCAGCATCGCCATGGTGCGGATGTTCTGCGAACCCTTCGAGTGCTGGGTCCAGCCGAGCGCATACATCGACGTCATCGTCTTGGTCGGCGACGAGGTCTCGGCAATCATGGCGGCAATCTTCAGGAACTTGTCCTTCGGCGTGCCGCAGATGCGCTCGACCATCTCGGGCGTATAGATCTTCACGTGCTCCTTGAGCAGGTTGATGACGCAGCGTGGATTCTGCAGCGTCTCATCCACCTTCACGAAGCCGTCGTCGCCGAGCTCGTAGCTCCACGTCGACCGGTTGTAGTCGCGTCGGGTCTCGTCGTAGCCGCTGAACAGGCCGTCCTGGTAGGCGAAGCCGTCCTTCACGAGGAACGCGGCATTGGTGTAGTTCTTCGCGTATTCATGCTGGATCTTGTCGTTCTGCAGCATGTAATTGATCATGCCGAGCAGGAACGCGATGTCGCTCCCCTGCCGGATCGGTGCGTAGACGTCTGCGACCGACGCCGAGCGCGTGAAGCGCGGGTCGACGACGATCAGCTTGGCGCCGCGGCTCTGCTTCGCTTCCGTCACCCATTTGAAGCCGCATGGGTGAGCTTCGGCGGCGTTGCCGCCCATAATGATGACGAGGTCGGTGTTCTTGATATCCGTCCACAGATTGGTCATCGCGCCACGGCCGAATGTTGGGCCCAGACTGGACACCGTGGGGCCGTGTCAAACGCGCGCCTGATTGTCGAACACCACCATGCCGGCGCTGCGCACCACCCTGTAGGTGCACCACGCCGTTTCATTCGTCGTCGCTGAAGCGGCCAGGAAGCCGGTGGTCGTCCACCGGTTCACCGTCACGCCGTTGTTGTTCTTCTCGACCAGATTCTGGTCGCGATCGTCCTTCATCAGGCGCGCAATACGGTCGAGCGCGAAATCCCACGTCACCCGCTCGAACTTGTCGGAGCCGGGCTTGCGATACATGGGAAATTTCGTCCGCGTCTCCGCGTGCACGAAGTCGAGCAGCCCCGCGCCTTTCGGGCACAGCGTGCCGCGATTGGTCGGGTGATCGGCATCGCCCTCGATATGAATGATGTCGGCCTTCTCGCCCTTCTTCAGGTCGCCCTTCGAATACATGATGATGCCGCACGCCACCGAGCAGTACGGACATGTGTTGCGCGTCTCGGTCGTGTTCGCGAGCTTGAACGGCCGGATGGCGGCCGCGACAGCTATCTCGGCTTCGCCAAAGCCGAGCGCTCCAAGCGTTGTACCCGCGAGACCCGCGCTGGCGCCGGCCAAGAACTGGCGCCGCGAGAGTTCCATGTTCATCGACGTTGCCCTTCCTGAGAACGCATGCCCCCGCCGGGGGACGTTCCTCCCGAACCGCGCTCGCGGCGCGATCGGAGATCAACGGGATTCCGTGATATCGGGAGGCTATTTTCGGGCATCTACGTTGTCAAATAAACATAGGTATGCATAAAGCCGCAGCGCCTATTCTGCACAGCCGAACCAAACAAAATGATCGGTCAATCAATGCAAGGCGGCTCATGGCGTAATAGGACAAGGCTATATCGGCAACGATCTGAAGGAAACGTACCCTGCACTGTTATGTTTTCTTTTCATAGGGCCAGTCGCGCGGGAACCTTCCGGCAGCCGGAGCAGTATTTCATTGCGCTCCAAGGAGGTCGTGATGAAGAGGTCTGTGATTGCCGCACTTACGCTGATTTCCGCGACAACGATGTCGTGCGCGCAAAACACCGCGACACCGCCCGGCGGTGCACCGGAACCCTCCGCAGCAGCGCCGAAAGCCTCTGGCACGCCGGATCACCCGCAGAAGGAGTATGGTGCACATGGCTGGAGCGGCGGAAACCGTGGATCGGGTTCGGTCACCACCGGCCAAAGCTCGAGTTCCGACCCCGCCGCGCAGCAGCCCGAAATGGCGACCGGCGCCGATCTGAAAGGACCGCCGAAGCAGTTCACGCCTGCGGAGACCCCCGAATAGCGCGCGCCAGCTCCCGCCATCGGTCGCGCCCGTGCTGACGCGACCGATGGCGGACCAGGATCACATCAGCGAAACGATCCTCGACCTGCGCGGCTTGCGTTGTCCGCAGCCGGTGCTGCGCGCAAAAAAGGCGCTGCGCACGATTCCGATCGGCGGCGTTCTGGTGCTGGAATGCACCGACCCCCTGACCGTCATCGATGTCCCGCATTTCGTCCATCAAACCGGCCATGCATTGGAGGCCCAGGAGCGGCGGGATCAGCTTTACGTCTTTCGCGTCGTCAAACGGAAATGACAGCTTCACGGGCGCCATGAAATCCATCTATCTCGATCACAACGCCACGACTCCGATCGACCCGGATGTCCTGAAGGACATGCTGCCGTTTCTGCGCGACGACTTCGGCAATCCGTCGTCGGCGCATGCACTGGGACGGCGCGCGCGCGACGCAGTCGAGCAGGCCCGGGCGGATGTCGCCGCGCTGATCGGCGCCCGAGCGGACGAGATCGTCTTCACCAGCGGCGGCACCGAGGCGAGCAACATGGCCATCCGTGGTGCGATGAACGCACGGGCGGACCGACACGCCGTGATCACCACGGCGATCGAGCATCCGGCGACGGAGGAATGCTGCCGAGCACTGGCTGCTGAGAGCCATCCAGTCCATCGCGTGGCGCCGATGCGAGACGGATGCCTCGATCCAGACAGTGTCATTGGGGCGATCAATGCCAACACGGCGCTCGTCACCCTCATCCACGCCCAGAACGAGATCGGAACATTGCAACCCGTTGCTGAGATCGCAGTGGCGGCGCGGAGCGCGGGCGCGCTTGTCCACATCGATGCAGCACAGTCGGTCGGCAAGATTCCGGTCGATGTGAACGAGCTCGGGGTCGATCTCATGTCGATCGCCGGCCACAAGCTGTATGCCCCCAAGGGGATCGGGGCGCTGTTCGTCCGGCGCGGCACGAAGGTTCCGCCGCTGCTGGCCGGTGCCGGTCAGGAGCAGGGCTTGCGGCCGGGTACGGAAAACGTGGCATCCGTCGTCGGCCTTGGTGCCGCGTGCCGGCTCGCCGCAACGGCCTTGCCCCAAGCAATGGAAAGGATGGCGACGCTCGCCGCCGCGCTCTTCGCACGTCTGCAGAACGAGGTGCCCGGACTTACGCTGGTGGGAGATGCCGACGCACGCCTTCCCAATACGCTGAATGTGTTGTTTCCAAAAGCATCCGGGCGGCGCGTGCTGGAGGCATGTCCGCGCGTGATGGCTTCGACGGGCTCGGCGTGTCATGCCGACAGCGAGGAACCATCGGCCATCCTCACGGCGCTCGGCATCCCGCGCCAAGCTGCGCTCGGCGCCGTGCGTCTCTCGCTTGGACGCGCGACGACCCTGGACGATGTCTTGGCTGCCGCCGCCGCGCTTGGCTCAGCGTGGCGGCTCGTGTCTGGCGACACGGCAGCGCTCGTGATCTGACAATAACGCCGATCAATCGTCGCGGTCGCCTGCCCAGTCAGCCGCCTGACAATGATCGCGGAGTCAATTGCCGGCCGAGCTGTCGCCCACCGGCATGATGGGCTCGGGTGCGAAAGTCCAGTCGGGGCCGTCGCGCGTGCTCGAGGCGACTGTGTTCTGCGGCGTCGGCGCCGATTGCGAAACAGCGACGGCATGGTGCGACACCATCGTCACGCTGCCTGCGACCGCAGTCACGACGGCAGCCGCAACGACGAGCAAAGCGATCTTGCGCATAGGGGTTCTCCCGTTGTGCAAACGGCACAAAGGCGGCGCTGTCGCCGCCCTTGCGCTTGGGACGCGGCGGCCGCGTCAAACGTTCAAGGTGAGAGCGAATCTTCGCGCATGCAGGATCACGGGCGCGTGAGCCATACGCTCCAGCTATGGCGCGTGGCGCACCGCTCCGGCGTCGGAGACATCGTAGCCTCCGAGTTCTCGCGCCCGGGTCGCAAACGCCTCGCGACGCAAGAAGCCGACAAAGGCCTGCAGCGGCGGGCGGAAATAATCGCGTTGGTGCATCGTGATGTCGAAGCGCTCCCACGTGATCGGGACGAAGTCGAGCCCGGCTGCGTTGGCCACCGAGCGCGTGGCAATGCCGCAATCGGCGCGCCCGGCGCGGATGGCCTGCGCAATGTCGGGGCCGGTGGGACATGGCGGCGCCACGGTGGCGAGATCGTCGAGCGACAGCTTGGTTCGATGCAGCTGCGACAGCAGCAGCAGTTGGGCGCCGGCGCCAAGCGGACGCAACGCCACGCGCGCGCGACGCCGCGCCACGTCATCGATGGTCGCAATCTCGAACGGGTTGCCGGCGGCGACCAGAAATCCCTGCTCGCGCCGCGCAAAGGCGATCAGCACGGTATCGTGAAAGCTTCCGCGGCGCTTGACCACCTCGACATTGGCGTCGCCGTCGTCATTCAGCGAATGGAGATGAATGGCGCTCGCCACGATGCCGCCCTGTTCGAACCGCGCCAGTCCCGCCTCGCTGCCCTCCGGCAAGGTGGCGAGGCCCGACCTGCTCTCGCGCAGCGCCCATTCGAGCAACGGATCGTGGCTGCCGCCCACGATTGGCATCGGATCCGGAGGCTTTGCGCCTTTCGGCCGCGTCAGGCTCGCGGCCAGCCAGTGGTCGAGCTCGACCTGGGGGAACAGCCACTTGCCGGTCACCTTGGTGCATGGAATCTGTCCCTCGGCGATCAACTCGTAGACCTTGCGCTCCTTCAGGCGGAGATACTCGGCGGCCTCGGCGGTGGTGAACAGACGCATGACTTTGCTTGCAGCATTATGATCCTGTTCTGAACATTGAACACAAAACAGGCTTGGGCAAGCCCTTCTTGGCCAGGAGGCGCCGGGCCTCCGGTGCCAGCCGAGGCGCCGCGCCGCGGAAGGTCGCACGGCCGATGCCGCGGCCTCTTTTCACGCCGCGCCACGTGTGGCACACTCGCTATATTCTTTGGAATATAACGCGACCGTTCATGACCTCGAGCCTGCAAGCCATTTCGTCAAAACTGCCCGGCCTGGGCGGGCCGACGGCGCGGTCGTCGGTCGCCGAGCTGGCGCTGGCGCGGACGCAGCCCGGAAACGGGCCGCGCGCTGCGGCGAGGCTCGTCGCGCCGTCGCGGCAGCGGACTCGGATCTGGGAGCTGCATCACAGCCTGCACTGCTCGATCGTCGGGACTTGCCTGACCACCGGCGAGCTGCGGCGATTGCTGCTGCGCCTCAACGTGGAGGGCGCATCCGGTGCCGACGACCACAGCGCGCATCAGCTCGGCGTCCTGATTGCTGGCGAGCCCAAGGCGGCGAAGCACCTGCAAAAGGCTCTCGATCGGACGCACCGGCTCGCCATAAACCGGTTCGCCAAGGCCGATGGCGAGGCCGCACTGGCGGCGTTGTGGGACGACGCCGTCAAGCGCGGGGACATTCCCGGCGCCTACTGGGCCGTGCTGACGCATCCGGCCGCCACCGACGCGCTGGTGAAGCGGGTGTTCGGCGAGGTGCACATGCTTTCGCACCTCGTGGGCGCGGCCAACCGCGCCGACATCCGGCGCCTGCGGCAACTGGAGCAGGACAACGCGGCCCTGGCGGCAAAGCTTGACCGTCAGCAAAAGCAGTTGCGCGACGGATTCACGGCGCGCGACGCGACGATCCGGCGCCTCACCGACGCGCTGGCGCAAAAGACCGGCGACGCGCTTGCGGCAGGCGAAATGGATGCAACGACAACCGCGCTCACGCAGGCCGTGGCCGAACGCGAGAGGCGGCTCGCCCACGAAGCATTGCGGCGGGAACGGCTGGAGCAGCGGTGCGAAAAAATTCTCGCCGAGCGCGACGCGGCCGAACGCGCGCGCCAGCTCGGCGAGCGGACGTGCGCCGCCCTGCGCGCCGAGATCGCATCGGTCGAGGGGCAGATCGGCATGCTGCTGACCGCCGCGACCACGCCCGCCGCTGAGGCGGGCGCGCACGATCTGCGTGGCCTATGCGTTCTCTATGTCGGCGGCCGCGCCCGTCAGGCGCCGCAGCTCAAAGCCTTGGTCGAGCGCGTCAACGGCCGCTTCCTGCACCACGACGGAGGGCTCGAGGACAATCCCGGCCTGCTTCCGGGCCTCGTGAGCCGTGCCGATCTTGCGGTGTTTCCCGTCGATTGCGTCAGCCACGACGCGGCGACGTCGCTCAAGCGGATCTGCCGCCAACTCGGCAAACGCTACCTGCCGCTGCGCACATCGAGCCTGACCTGCCTGCTGGCGGCACTCGCCGCGATGCCGGTCGAGACCGTCGCGTCTGCCGGCGTTGCCATGGCTTGATATCGTCCACGATGCTTCGGCGAAGTGCCCGTTTGGTGCTAGCCTGTCGGTCACCGCCTGCGCGAGGTGCCCGATGGGTGGAATTAGGCTGACGGTGCGCGTCGACTTTGGCTCGGACCGGGCGCTCGGTCCGGGCAAGATCCGGCTGCTCGAAGCGATCGACAAGACCGGCTCGATCTCCGAGGCCGGCCGATCGCTCGACATGTCCTACCGGCGCGCCTGGTTGCTCGTCGACGACATGAACCGCTGCTTCCGCGAGGTGGTCGTGACCACCCGCCCGGGTGGCGCGCACGGCGGCGGCGCAGCGCTGACACCGTTCGGCCGGGAACTGATCGAAAAATACCGTTCGATCGAAGCGCAGGCGCTTTCGGCAACCAGGCCCCACCTGCACGAACTTGAAAGCGCACTGCGCGGCCGCGGTCGCAGCGCGCAGAAGCCGCTGAAAACCTCGATCCGTAGCGGCACCGGGCGGCGCTGACGCGCCGTTCAAACGGCTTGCGTCCTGCGGGGGCCTCGCGACAATTTTGTGCCGTTCCACCGATTGAACCAGCGCACAATTCGGTTATGCTTCGCCGAATATAGCGCACCTGGAGGCTGCTATGAGAACGACGAGGCGTTGCTGGCTCGCCCTGCCCGCCGTGGCGATGATGACATGGGCCACGGCCACCGTTCCATCTGCGGCTCAAGGTCGGGACGTTCTCGTGTTCGCCGCTGCGAGCCTGAAGAACGCGCTCGACGCGGTCGCGGCGCAGTGGCAGCGCGAGACCGGCAAGAAGGCGACGATCTCCTATGCGGCCAGCAACACGCTTATCAAGCAGATCGAACTGGGTGCGCCGGCCGACATCTTCATTTCGGCGGATCTCGACTGGATGGACTACGGCCAGCAGAAGAACTTGGTCAAGCCGGACACCCGCTCGAACCTGCTGGGCAACCGGCTGGTGCTGATCGCGCCGAAGGACGCGAACCTCAGCGTCAATATCCAGCCCGGGGTCGATCTCGCGGCGCCGCTCAAGGGCGGCCGGCTGGCAACGGCCAATGTCGATGCGGTGCCGGCCGGCAAATACGGCAAGGCGGCGCTGGAGAAGCTCGGCGCCTGGGACGGCGTCAAGGACAAACTGGCGCAGGCGGAATCCGTGCGCGCCGCGCTCGTGCTGGTATCGCGCGGCGAAGCTCCGCTCGGCATCGTCTACCAGACCGATGCCGCCGCGGATCCGGGCGTCAAGATCGTGGGCACGTTCCCGGAGAACACGCATCCGCCGATCGTCTATCCGATCGCGCTGACCAAGGAGTCGCGCAGCGCCGACGCGCAGGCGTTCCTCGCCTATATCCGCTCGCCGGCGGCGCGTCCGGCGTTCGAGCGCCAGGGCTTCACCATTCTCGGGCCGGGCGGGCAGCGCTCGTAGCGGCAGCGCCGGCGCCGGCGATCACGGAGGGCGTTGAGCAGACCTATGGGCCACCTGCTCGATCTCTCGCCGCAGGAGTGGACCGCGGTCTGGCTCAGCCTGCGCGTGGCAACGGTGGCCATGCTGGCCAGCCTGCCGGTCGGCATTGTCATTGCCTACCTGCTGGCGCGCGGCCGCTTCCCGGGGAAATCGATCCTCAACGGCATCGTGCTGCTTCCGCTCATCCTGCCGCCGGTGGTCACCGGCTATCTGCTGCTGCTGAGCTTCGGCCGGAAGGGCCCGATCGGCGCGTTCCTGGAGCAACATTTCGGCATCGTGTTCGCGTTCCGCTGGACCGGCGCGGCGCTGGCGTGCGCCGTGATGGGCTTTCCCCTGCTGGTGCGATCGATCCGCCTGTCCATCGAGGCCGTCGATCGCCGGCTGGAGGACGCGGCCGGCTCGCTCGGCGCCAACCCGTTCTGGGTCTTCTTCTTCATCACGCTGCCGCTGATCCTGCCGGGCATCATCGCCGGAATGATTCTCTGCTTTGCCAAGGCGATGGGCGAGTTCGGCGCCACCATCACGTTCGTCTCCAATATCGAAGGCGAGACCCAGACGCTGCCGTCGGCGATCTACACCTTCACGCAAATCCCGGGCGGAGAGCTCGGTGCCATGCGCCTCACGCTGGTGTCGATCGTTATTTCGATGGGGGCGCTCGTGGTCTCCGAGCTGTTGGCGCGGCGGGTCGGCCAGCAATTGTGGGTCGAATGAGTCTCGCGGTCGACGTCAGGCACCGGTTCGGATCGTTCGCGCTCGATGCGCACTTCGTCTCGGACGGGCGGCTCACGGCGTTCTTCGGCCGCTCCGGCTCGGGCAAGACCTCGCTCGTCAACATCATCGCCGGGATCGTGCGGCCCGACCGCGGCCGCGTCATTCTCGACGGCCGGCCGCTGGTCGATACCGATCAAAGGATATTCATTCCGCGACATCGCCGGCGCGTCGGCTACGTGTTCCAGGAAG
>Ga0209466_1000222_pt1 | contig 13363 bp, 10 predicted proteins | sample PanSoiPlo30MoBio_FD_188323 | JGI IMG/M metagenome (GOLD analysis project Ga0209466, IMG submission 188323) | Tropical forest soil microbial communities from Panama analyzed to predict greenhouse gas emissions - Panama Soil Plot 30 MoBio (SPAdes)... | ecosystem: Environmental > Terrestrial > Soil...
GACGACGACCAGCAGCGTCAGGACGGCAGCCACGCCATATGTCGCCCGCATTGGCCATCCTCCTCGATCGCCCAATCACCGTTGGGCGGCGGGCCCGCCTGGTGCGCGCAACGTCACGATGACCGCTTGGGCGGCGCACATCACCATTGGGGCCCGCATTGGGACGCAAGGTGCATGCCAGTGCGCGCGCCGGCGCGGCGCACAATTGGAAAATGCGCGCTTTTAGCGCTGCGCAGGAGGACGTGCATCGGCGGTTTTCCGTCCAAACCCGGCGGCGGATCGGCAACATTCGGCCATGTCATCGGCCGCTTGCAAACCTTGCCGAACGCAGGTTCTTGTCAGCGCCAGCGCGCCAGCTCGAGCCTGCCGCAGGCACAAAACCTGCCGCGAGGGGGCGGTCGAAGGTCAGTGAGGCAAATGGAGTCTGGTCGATGAGTCGCTGCCGATCCGCATTCTCCGCCATGGTCACGGCCTTGGTCCTCGCGGCTCCCGCCGCAGGCGCGCAAAATGTTCCGCGGCTCAACACCAACCAGGCCTATGTCGAGGAGGCGGCGCGGACCTCGTCGCTCGACGTCAAGGATCCGATGGCGGTGTTCGGCTTCGTGCTCGACAGCCTGCCGGACCGCGTCAAGGTCTACCCGACCGAGAACTATTACTACTTCAGCTTCCTGCACAACGGCGTGCCCTATGCAGGCAACATCCGGCTCGACGCCAGCAACCGCGACGACGGCAAGGTCAGCTTCGGCTACTACGAGGATTACGCGAAGTGGAAGCCGGAGGTGCCGGTCACGTTCCGCCTGCTCGACGCGGCCGACGGGGTGCGGCTGGAAAAGGTCGACCGCTTCGCCTACCGCCTGTCGTACCGCCAGAAGGCGGTGGTGTTCGAGCTCAACGACCTGACACAGGCCAGGCCATCGCGGCTCGGATCGGACGAGACATTCATCGGGCCGATCTTCGACGAGTCGGGCATCCGCTTCTTCCTGATCTACAATGCACGGCTGAAGATCTTTCACTACGTGCTCGACGAGAGCGCACCGGCCGCCGATGCGCTATTCGCCGTCGAGGGCCGCGACCGCATCCTGATCGGCAAGCGCACCGGCTTCGCCTTCTACCGCGACCACCGGCTCGACCGCAAAATCCTCATCGGCGTGTACCTGCGCAATGCTGAGCTCAACACCTATTTCGACGGGCCGTTCGACCAGCTCCCTGACAATTTCATCGAGGGCGAGACGCTGCGCGAGGCGCTGGTCGCGCTCGACCCGAGCCTGAAGGGAAAAATCGATCGCTTCGGCGCCTGGCCGGGGGGCGAGGAGCGTTACATGATCGCGCCGTACATCATGTACGAGAAGGCGAGCGATCTCGCATTCTTTGATCAGTGCGCCACCAGCCGGAAGACTCCGGCCGGTGAGTACTACCGGTGTTTCTCGGTCGACGAGTCGCTGGTCAGAACCGACACGCCGCGCCGGCGACCGGCCGGCACCCGCAAGTCGCGCTGACGCCGATGCGGAGGCGCGCAACATATGGCCCGGCCGATCATTTGCTCCAGGCGGTGATTGCTGCGAGGCGAGGTCCATGGACATCCGGGCGGTGACACATGCGGCCCGCACCTGGCCGCTTGGACTGGGCCTGCGCGGCCTGGTTCCCAATTCCTACGATCTCGTCGTGTTTGTCCTCATTGCCGGCGGCTTTGCGGCACTCGCGCATGCGGCGCGAGAGATGGGCGAGCCGCTGGCCGTGCTCGATGTCACTCCCGTCACGCTCGATCCGGCGCATCTGCCGGAATACGCCTTGCGAACCACGACACGTATGTTCGCCGCCGTCCTGGCGTCGCTGCTGTTCACATTGACGGTCGGTACCTGGGCGGCGAAGAGCCGCAGAGCCGAGCTCGTGATCGTGCCGGCACTCGATATCCTGCAGTCGGTGCCGGTGCTCGGTTTCCTGACCTTCACGGTCGCCTTCTTCATGCGGCTTTTTCCCGGAAGCCAGCTCGGTGCCGAGTGCGCGGCGATCTTCGCGATCTTCACCGCCCAGGCCTGGAACATGGCCTTCAGCTTCTATCAATCGCTGCGGACCCTTCCCGGCGATCTCGATGAAGTGAGCCGGCATTTCCGGCTGTCGCCGTGGCTCCGCTTCTGGCGGCTCGAGGTTCCGTTCGCGGCGCCCGGCCTCATCTGGAACACGATGATGTCGATGTCGGGCAGCTGGTTCTTCGTGGTCGCCTCGGAAGCCATCACGGTCGGCAACACCACGGTCATGCTGCCCGGCATCGGCTCCTGGCTGGCGGCCGCGATCGCGGCCAAGGACATTGCCTCCGTCGCGCTGGCGGTCGCCGCGATGGCGGTCACCATCCTGGCCTACGATCAGCTGATATTCCGCCCGATCGTTGCCTGGGCCGACAAATTCCGCTTCGAACAGACGGCGGCGCAGCATCGGCCACAGTCCTGGGTCTATGATGTCGTGCGCAGGGCACGGCTCATCAAAAAAATTTCCCAGCCGGTCGAGTGGGCAGCCGCGCGCTTGCGCTCCCTGTCGCGTCGCAGCGGTGGAGGGCGCGGGCCGTCGCTGCCGCCATACGCCGGCAAGCTCGCAGACGCATGCTGGCGCGCGGCCATCGTGGTCGGCATCGGCTATGCGCTCTGGCAGGTCGCGCAATACGTCCGGCTCACGCTCGGTCGCGAGGAGGTGGTCGCCGTCTTCGGGCTCGGGGCGGTCACGCTGGTGCGGGTCGTTGTTCTGATCGCGATTGCCAGCCTCGTCTGGGTGCCGATCGGCGTCTGGATCGGACTGCGGCCGTGGGCCGCTCAGCGCGTGCAGCCGCTGGCGCAGTTCCTTGCCGCCTTTCCGGCCAACGTCCTGTTCCCTGTCATCGTTGTCCTCATCGTGTCGTGGCACCTCGATCCGAATATCTGGCTGAGCCCACTGATGGTGCTCGGCACCCAGTGGTACATCCTGTTCAATGTCATCGCCGGAGCGAGTGCGTTCCCGACCGACCTGCGCGAGGCTTCGGCGCTGTATCGCTTGCGCCCGCCACAATGGTGGCCGAAGGTCATCCTGCCCGGGATCTTTCCGTACTACGTGACCGGCGCATTGACGGCGTCCGGAGGATCGTGGAACGCGAGCATCGTCGCCGAAGTTGCCAGCTGGGGCGACACCAAGCTCGAGGCGACGGGCCTCGGCGCCTACATCGCCGAGGCAACCGCGCGTGGAGACTATGCACGAGTCGTGCTCGGGATTGTCGTCATGTCGATCTACGTCGTTGCGTTCAACCGCCTGCTCTGGCGGCGACTCTACCGGCTGGCGGAGCGGCGCTTTCGTCTGGACTGAAAGGAGCTCGCATGGAGCCAGCCACCGATGTTGCGCCTTCCGTCCGACGAAGCGCGCCCCTCGTCGCGGTCGAGGGCGTGAGCCAGGTCTATCGAACAGGTGCAACGAGCGATGCCCTCGTCCTGGAAGGGGTATCGCTCGTACTCAATGACAACGAGATCGTCGCATTGCTCGGCCGTTCCGGCTGCGGGAAATCGACCCTGCTCAGGATCATCGCCGGCCTGATGCGCCCGACGTCGGGCGCCGTGCGCATCGACGGAGTGCCCGTGGAAGCGCCTGCCAGCCAGGTCGCCATGGTGTTTCAGAGCTTTGCTCTGTTTCCCTGGCTCACGGTGCTTGAGAACGTCGAGATCGGGCTCGAAGCCAAAGGCATTCCTGCGCCGGAACGCCACAAGCGGGCGCTGGCCGCCATCGATCTCATCGGCCTCGACGGATACGAGAGCGCCTATCCCAAGGAACTGTCCGGCGGGATGCGGCAGCGGGTGGGCCTCGCACGCGCGCTGGTCGTGCACCCCAAGGTCCTTCTCATGGACGAGCCGTTTTCGGCGCTCGACGTGCTGACGGCCGAAACGCTGCGCACGGACCTGCTCGACCTGTGGTGCGAAGGGCGCATGCCGATTTCCTCGATCCTCATGGTGACGCACAACATCGAGGAAGCGGTCCTCATGTGCGACCGGATCCTGGTGTTCTCGTCGCATCCGGGGCGAATCGTAACCGAGATCAAGGTCGACCTGCCGCAGCCGCGCAACCGCCTGCGGCCGGATTTTCGCCAGCTGGTCGACGACATCTATGCGCGAATGACGGAGCGGGCACCCGGCAAGTCACCGCGCGAAGGCCTGTTCGCCGGGACCGGCATCGCCATGGTGCTGCCGCGGGTTTCCCCCAACCTGCTGGCCGGTCTGATGGAGACGGTGGCCGCCGAGCCTTACCACGGCCGCGCCGATCTGCCGCCGCTCGCCGCCAGCCTTCAGCTCGAGGTCGACGACCTGTTCCCCATTGCGGAAGTCCTGCAATTGCTCCGGTTCGCCGACTTCGAGGGGGGCGACATTCAGCTGGCCGAGGCGGGCAGGCGTTTCGTCCAGGCCGGTCCCGATGCGCGCAAGAAGCTCTTTGCCCAGCATCTCCTGACCTATGTGCCGCTTGCCGGACACATCAAGCGCGTGCTGGAAGAACGGGCCTCGCGTCACGCCCCGGCAAGCCGCTTCCACGATGAATTGGAGGACCACATGTCGGGGGAACTGGCCGAGCAGACCTTGCGCGCGGTGATCTCGTGGGCGCGCTACGGCGAGGCTTTCGCCTACGATGAGCAGGCTGGGCTGTTCAGCCTCGACAACCCGACTTGAGCGCGGCGTTGCGACCGGCGGCCGGCTCATCCGGCATGGTGGGCGGGCGGCGCATGCGCTAGATATGCTTGAGATATGCTGCGATTGAATCGGCCGCAGGGGAAGGAGCCCCTCGACGATGGAATGGACCGACGACGGCATCGTGCTGGGGACGCGGCGGCACGGGGAGGCGAACGCCATCCTCGAGGTCATGACGCCGGCGCACGGGCGCCATCTCGGGCTGGTGCGCGGCGGCGCCGGCTCGCGCCTGCGGCCGGTGCTGCAGCCGGGAAACTCCGTGCACGTGGTATGGCGCGCCCGGCTCGACGAGCATCTCGGAACCTATGCGGTCGAAGGCTTGCGTCTGCGCGCCGCGACGTTCCTGTCCGCCGCCCACGCGGTCTACGGCGTGACGCATCTCGCGGCGCTGTGCCGCCTGCTGCCCGAACGCGACCCGCACCCCGCCGTCTACGCCGCGCTCGAAACGCTGGTCGACCGCTTCGACGCGTCGGAATTGTTCGCCGCCGAGATGGTCCGGTTCGAGCTGGATCTGCTGGCCGAGCTCGGCTTCGGCCTCGATCTCGCCTGCTGCGCGGCGACCGGCGCCCGCGACGACCTCATCTATGTCTCGCCGAAATCGGGCCGGGCGGTGTCGCGCCAGGCCGGCGCACCGTGGCAGGACAAGCTGCTGCCCCTGCCGGCCTTCCTGCGCGACGAGCCGCCGGCGGCGCCGCCATCGGCCGATGACGTCACAGCCGGCTTTGCGCTGACCGGCTTCTTCTTTGCCCGCGATGTGCTGGGCCCGCGCGGCATCGTGTGGTCGCAGGCACGCGAGCGCTTCATTGCCGCCGTGGCGCGTCCCGCCCGGACGGCGGTGAACGGCTGAAGCGCAAAAACCCCGGGCGAAAAAAAGGCCGGCTACAGGCCGGCCCCATTCGAGTCAAGAAAACCGATCAGCACCTCCGCACGCATACCCGTGCGCTGCTCCAGTAGCGGTGCCGGCAGACCAGCGGGCACACCGGACCGGCGCTGCCGCGGCGCCAATGGCTCCGGCGCGCACCGTGGACATAGACGCCGCCGCTGCCCCAGCGCCAGTGCTGCACCTGGCCGGTAATGCCGGTCGCCGCTGCCGCCTCGCCGATGGCCGCACCGCTCGCCGGCGCGGCCGAGACGTTGGAGCTGCCGACAAGAGCGACGCCGATCGCAACCAGCATCGCAAACAAGATGGCTCGCATTCCCTTCTCCTGTGTTGGCCACGTAATCCAAGGCGGAGCCGATAACTCCGCCCGCACCCCTCCCGCCGCAGTTGCAAAGATTTCACCATACAAATCGCGTGGAATCTTGGCGCCGGAAAGCTAGTCGGTCGGACCTTAATCATCTACCGCCGGGGCGTTCATCCCTTGTTCAGATGTCCCGTTGGCGCTACCGATCGGGTATGGGCAAACAAGTGATTCCTCCCGAGCGCAGCGAGTTCGAAGAGATCACGCTGCGCGACGCACTGGAAGAGCGCTACCTGCAGTACGCGCTCTCCACCATCATGAACCGGGCGCTGCCGGACGCGCGCGACGGGCTCAAGCCCGTGCACCGCCGGCTCGTCTACGCCATGCGCCAGCTGCGCCTCGATCCGGGCGCGACGTTCAAGAAATGCGCGCGCGTCGTCGGCGACGTGATCGGCAAATTTCATCCGCACGGCGATCAGGCGGTGTACGACGCGCTGGTGCGCCTGGCGCAGGATTTCGCCCAGCGCTATCCGCTGGTCGACGGGCAGGGCAACTTCGGCAACATTGACGGCGATAATCCCGCCGCCATGCGCTACACCGAGGCGCGGCTCACCGAGGTGGCGCGCCTTCTGCTCGACGGCATCGACGAGGACGCCGTCGATTTCCGCCCGACTTACGACGGAACCGAACAAGAGCCGGTGGTGCTGCCGGCGGCGTTTCCCAATCTGCTGGCAAACGGCGCCCAGGGCATCGCGGTCGGCATGGCGACTGCCATTCCGCCGCACAACGTGGCGGAAATCTGCGACGCGGCGCTGCACCTGATCGACCATCCCAACACCAAGAGCCGCAACCTCCTCAAGTTCGTGCGCGGCCCCGACTTCCCGACCGGCGGCATCATCGTCGACCCGCCCGAGACGATCGCGCAGGCCTATGCGAGCGGCCGCGGCTCGTTCCGCGTGCGCGCCAAGTGGGCGAAGGAGGACACCGGTCGCGGCACCTACGTGGTGGTGGTCACCGAGATTCCCTGGCTGGTGCAGAAGGGGCGGCTGGTCGAGCGCATCGCCGAGCTGATCGCCGAGCGCAAGTTGCCGCTGCTCGGCGACGTGCGCGACGAATCGGCCGAGGACGTCCGCCTGGTGCTCGAGCCGCGCTCGCGCACGGTCGATCCCGGCCTGCTGATGGAATCGCTGTTCAAGCTCACCGAGCTCGAAAGCCGCATTCCGCTCAACATGAACGTGCTGGTGAAGGGCCGCGTGCCGGCCGTGCTCGGCCTGGCCGAGGCCATCCGCGAGTGGCTCGACCATCGCCGCGAGGTGCTGGTGCGGCGGTCGCGCCACCGGCTGGCGCAGATCGACCACCGCCTGGAAGTTCTCGGCGGCTATCTCGTCGCCTATCTCAACCTCGACAAGGTGATCAAGATCATCCGCAAGGAGGACGAGCCGAAACCCGTCCTGATGCGCACGTTCAAGATCACCGACGTACAGGCGGACGCCATCCTCAACATGCGGCTGCGCAACCTGCGCCGGCTGGAAGAGATGGAAATCCGCCAGGAGGACAAGAACCTGCGGGACGAGAAGAAGTCGCTGGAAAGCCTGCTGCGCTCCGAGCCGCAGCAATGGAAGACGATTGCCGCACAGATCAAGGAGGTGCGCACGAGCTTCGGGCCCAAGACGCCGCTCGGGAAGCGCCGCACCGAGTTCGCCGAGGCGCCCGAGCACGACGAGGCCGAGATCGAGGCCGCCATGGTCGAGCGCGAGCCGATCACCGTCGTGGTGTCGGAAAAGGGCTGGATCCGCGCGCTGCGCGGCCATGTCGGCGACCTGTCGGCGGTGCAGTTCAAGACCGATGATCGGCTGAAAATCTCGTTCTTCGCCGAGACCACGTCAAAACTCCTGGTGTTCGCCACCAACGGCCGCTTCTACACGATCGAAGCAGCCAAGCTGCCCGGCGGCCGCGGCCATGGCGAGCCGGTGCGCCTGTTCATCGAGCTCGAGCAGGAGGCCGACGTGGTGTCGGTGTTCCCGTTCCGCGGCGAGCGCAAGATGCTGGTGGTGAGCCGCGACGGCCGCGGCTTCGTCGTGCCGGAGGACGAGTGTGTCGCCATCACGCGCAAGGGGAAGCAGGTGCTCAACGTCGATCCGCCCGACGAGGCGCGCGCCGTGTGCTTCGTCGAGGGCGAGCAGGTGGCGACGATCGGCGAGAACCGCAAGATGGTGATCTTCCCGCTCGAGCAGGTGCCGGAGATGACGCGCGGGCGCGGCGTGCGGCTGCAGCGCTACAAGGACGGCGGCCTGTCCGACGTGAAGACGTTCGGTGTCGACACCGGTCTCACCTGGCTCGACGCCGCCGAGCGCACCTTCACGCTGACGCTGAAGGAGCTCGCTGACTGGCGCGGCAACCGTGCCGATGCCGGGCGGCTGGCGCCGAAGGGATTCCCGCGCTCCAACCGGTTCGGGCGCACACCGGAGCCGAGTCGGAGCGACGAGGGGAAGTGAGCGGCTAAACGTGCCAGGGACTCATTCGTCATGCTCGGCCCCGGATCAAGTCCGGGGCAGGCTCTGGTGCCGGGCATCCCGCTTGGAATGGCCAGGCCGTGCCACGTGAAGCGGCATGGCCGGGACAAGCCGGACAGGCCCGGCCATGACAAGGTGAGTCAATTCCGAGGAAAAATGCGCTAGGGTCCAGTCATGGGGGTGCGTAACACCGACATTGCCTGGGGCTGGCCGGCCAAGGCTCTGCACTGGATCGCCGCGCTGATCATCCTGCTTCTGCTCGGGCACGGCTGGTGGATGACGCACATGGCGCCGCGGCCAGACCGGCTCGCCCACTATGCCGGGCATTCCGCGCTCGGCTTCGACCTCATGGTGCTCATGGTGTTGCGCCTGCTGTGGCGCTGGCTCAATCCCTTGCCGGCCTATCCGGCCGACGTCAGAGCATGGGAGCGCTGGGCCGCGCATGCGGGCCACATCGGCCTTTACGTGCTCATCTTCGTGGTGTCGCTCACCGGTTGGGTGACGGCGAACACGTTCCGCACGCCGATCACTCGCGACGTCTTCAACATTCCATTTCCCATCATCGTGCCGGCGGCCGGCGTCGAGCGCTCGACCCGCAACCTCTTCGAAGAATCCCACATGGTGCTGGCTTACGTGCTGGGCGTGCTGGTGCTGGTGCACGTGCTGGCGGCCCTCCGCCATCACCTGTTCAAGCGCAACGACGTGCTGCGCCGCATGACGTGGGGGATGGGCCGCGTCTAAGGCTAGTGGGCGGTGGTGACCAAATACCCATTTCTCTGCTATTGCAAATTATTCGCAATTCGAACATGATCCGCGCCGCCGGAGGTCTTCTTTTGCATGCTGACGCGCGCGGAAACCGACGCGGTGGTGGCCCGCGATGGCGGATGGCGGCGGGCGCGCGAGCGGCCCTCGCTGGCCGAGGTCTTCGGCACCATCAAGACCCGCCCGACCGGGTCCATGTGGCGGAAATTGCTGGCCTTTCTGGGGCCGGGCTACCTCGTCGCAGTGGGCTATATGGACCCCGGCAATTGGGCCACGTCGCTCGCCGGCGGGTCCAAGTTCGGCTACACGCTGCTGTCGATCGCGCTGCTGTCCAACCTGATGGCGATCCTGCTGCAGGCGCTGTGCGCGCGCCTCGGCATCGGCGCCGGCCGCGACCTGGCGCAGGCCTGCCGCGACGCCTTCCCCCGCCCCGTGTCGTGGCCGCTGTGGGTGCTCGCCGAGATCGCGATCTGCGCCACCGACCTGGCGGAGGTCATCGGCACCGCCATCGGCCTCAACCTGTTGTTCGGCATCCCGCTCGAGATCGGCGTCATCATCACGGCGTGCGACGTCTTCCTGATCCTGTGGCTGCAGAACATCGGCTTCCGCTGGGTGGAGGCGTTCATCGTCACGTTGCTGGGCGTGATCGCGGTGTGCTTCGCCATCCAGATCGCCATGGCCAATCCGGACTGGGCCGCGGCGATCCACGGCTTTGCCCCGACCACCGAGATCGTGCGCAATCCCGAGATGCTCTACATCGCGCTCGGCATCCTCGGCGCCACCGTGATGCCGCACAATCTCTATCTTCATTCCGGCGTGGTGCAGACGCGCCGCTTCGGCAATACCGACGCGGACAAGCGCGAAGCCATCACCCTCGCCACCATCGACTCCACCGTCGCGCTGATGCTGGCGCTGCTGATCAACGCCTCGATCCTCATCCTCGCCGCTGCCACCTTCTACAAGGCGGGCAAGACCGATATCGCCGAGCTCGATCAGGTGTACTCGTTCCTGGCGCCGCTGCTCGGTTCCGCCATCGCGCCCACCCTGTTCGGCATCGCGCTCCTGTGCTGCGGCCTCAACTCCACCGTCACGGCCACCCTGTCGGGCCAGATCGTGATGGAGGGCTTCCTGGACATCCGCCTGCCGGCGTGGGCGCGGCGCCTGCTCACGCGGGCGATCGCCATCGTGCCGGCGGCCATCGTCACCATCTGGTACGGCGAGAAGGGAACGGCGCAGCTCCTGATCCTCAGCCAGGTGATCTTGAGCCTGCAATTGCCGTTCGCCGTGGTGCCACTGGTGATGTTCACCGCCGACCGCCGCAAGATGGGCGATCTCGTGGCGCCGCGCTGGGTCACGGCACTGGCCGCGCTGGTCGCGGCCGTGATCATCGTGCTCAACATCAAGCTGTTGGTGGATGTGGCGACGGGATCAGGCGCGCCGTAGGGTGGGTTGAGGCGCGACGCTCCGAGTGCGAACGGCATCGCTGTATGGCGCGCCGAAACTCATCGACAACCGAACCAGACAGGCTGGGTTACGGCGCGCAACGGCGCGCCTAACCCACCCTACGATTCACTCATCCACGCGCGTCCAGCCGTCCGGCATCAGCCGCTGCTGCGGCATGAAGCGACCCTTGTAGTCCATCTTGCGCGAGCCCTCGACCCAATAGCCGAGATAGACGTAAGGCAGGCCCATGTGGCGGGCCCGGGTGATGTGATCGAGCACCATAAGGGTGCCGAGCGAGCGGTCGCGGTAGTCGGGATCGTAGAACGAGTAGACCATCGACAGCCCGTCGCTCAGGACGTCGGTGAGCGCCACGGCGTAGAGCGGGCCGGAGCTGCGGCCGGTGAAGCCGGAATCGGGATCGCGCAGCCGATACTCCACCACGCGGGTATCGACGTGGCTGTCCTCGACCATCATGGCGTAGTCGAGCACCGTCATGTCGGCCATGCCGCCGTCGCGGTGGCGGCTGTCGAGATAGGCACGGAACACCGAATACTGCTCCGACGTCGGCATGGAGACGCGCATCTCGCCGATGATGTCGCGGTTGCACGCCAGCACACGGCGCAGGTTGCGCGACGGACGGAACTCGTCGGCGAGCACGCGGATCGACAGGCAGGCGCGGCAGCCTTCGCACGCCGGCCGGTAGGCGATCGACTGGCTGCGGCGGAAGCCGCCATGGGTCAGGAGATCGTTGAGCTCCCCCGCCTTCTCGCCCACCAGGTGCGTAAACACTTTTCGCTCTTCCCGGCCAGGCAGATAAGGGCAGGGGGAGGGCGCCGTCAGGTAGAACTGCGGCGTATCGCGCGAATGCTGGGTCACGGCACGTCAGACGGGCGGAAGTCCATGGTGGCAAGCATTGCGCGATTGCGGCGGTGTCGTCAAAGGGCTCGGGTGGCCGAAGCCGTCCATCGTTACCTGATTCTCGGCTCTTACGGCCCGTGCGCGGCCTGGCGCAAGGCCGCCGCACGCGTCGGGTTGTTCATGACCACGGTGCCGACCACGAGATCGTGAAGGAGGCGCCGGCGCGGGTTGAAGAAGGCGACCAGCAGAATCAGCGGCGTGAGCGCGCAGACCGAGATCCAGAACACGACCGCATGGACGGCGCCCAGCACGGAATAGCTCGGCGCCCCGTACCATGTCCGCATTTCGAGATCGACCATGCGCATGCCGATGGTGGCCGACGCCGGACTGCCGAACGTGAGCCCATAGTAGACGAGCGCCCAGATCACTGCCGCCGGCCAGAGCACAAAGAACAGGATCCAGCCCAGGCCGAACGTCAGCAGGCCGAGCAACAGGATGAACAGGGCGGCCAGCAGGACCGGAACCGAGATCAGCAGAAAATCCACGAAAAAGGCGACGATGCGCCGGGCGGGCACACCTTCGAACAGTTCCGGATTGGTCACCGGATCATAGGCGTGGGGCTTCACCTCGATCGAGAAGCCGATGCGCCGCGGTTCCATCATGGGGTTTGATCCTCAAAATTTGCCTGAAAAATGAGGGCAACCGGGCTTCGACGCAAGTGGCCGGCGGGCGCTGTCGCGGTCGCAGGCCGGAACAGGCTATAAGGCCGGCCATCCTGCGCAATGGGAGGCTACGCGGTGCCTGTCACGTTCGCCGATATCGAGAAGGCGCGGCGCGCCATCGTCGGCCAGGTGCTGCGCACCCCCATGCTGCCGGCGCCAAAGCTGTCGGCGCTGACCGGCGCCGAGGTCTTCGTCAAATACGAAAACCTCCAGGTGACCAATTCCTTCAAGGAGCGCGGCGCTGTCAGCAAGCTGTCCTCGCTCACGGCCGAGGAGCGCGCGCGCGGCGTCATCGCCATGTCGGCCGGCAACCACGCTCAGGCGGTGGCCTATCATGCGGCCCGCCTCGGCATTCCTGCCACGATCGTCATGCCGGAGACCACGCCCTACGTGAAAGTCGCGGCGACCAGCGCCTATGGCGCCGAAGTGGTGCTCGACGGCGAGGGCCTGTCCGAGGCGCAGGCGCGCGCCGCGGCGATCGCGCAGGAGAAGGCGTTGACCTGGGTGCACCCGTACGACGATCCGTTCGTGATCGCCGGGCAGGGAACGGTGGCGCTGGAAATGCTGGAGGAGGCGGCGGATCTCGACATGCTGGTGGTCCCGATCGGCGGCGGCGGCCTGATCGCCGGCAACGCCATTGCGGCGCGCGGCGTCAAGCCGGCGATCGAGGTGATCGGGGCGGAGGCGGCGGTCTATCCTGCGATGTGGAACGCCCTGCGCGGCGGCAACTCTCCGGTCGGCGGGGCGACGCTGGCGGAAGGCATTGCCGTCAAGGATGTCGGGCGGCTGACCTTGCCGATCTGCCGTGAGCTCGTGTCCGACATCGTGGTGGTGAGCGAGGTCGAGCTCGAGCGCGCGGTCAATGCCTTTCTCACGCTGCAGAAAGCCATGGCGGAGGGCGCCGGCGCCGCCGCGCTTGCCGCCATGCTGGCCGCGCCGCAAAAATTCCACGGCCGCAAGGTCGGCCTCATCCTGAGCGGCGGCAATATCGATCCGCGCATCCTGGCGTCCATCATGGTGCGCGAGCTTGAGCGCGACAACCGCATCGTGTCGTTCCGCCTGACCATTCCGGATCAACCGGGCGTGCTCGGTCATATCGCCACGCGCCTGGGCGAGCTCGGCGCCAATATTCTCGAAGTCGACCACCGGCGGCTGTTTCTCGATGTGCCGGCCAAGGGTGCGCGCCTCGACGTCACGGT
>Ga0209466_1000223_pt1 | contig 13360 bp, 9 predicted proteins | sample PanSoiPlo30MoBio_FD_188323 | JGI IMG/M metagenome (GOLD analysis project Ga0209466, IMG submission 188323) | Tropical forest soil microbial communities from Panama analyzed to predict greenhouse gas emissions - Panama Soil Plot 30 MoBio (SPAdes)... | ecosystem: Environmental > Terrestrial > Soil...
AGATGAACGGCAGCTGCTTGCGCAACAGGGGGCCAAGGGAGTTGCACAGGGCGAGCGGCAGCCGCGACCAGATGCGCTGACGAAGTCCCCTGCCCTGTTTCAGCCCCTGCAGCCCGACATCGCCGACGCGCATGCCGGGCGTCGGATAGAAGTAATACGGCGTTTCCCGGTCATGGCCGCCCCATTTGCGCTTGAACAGATGAACATTGCTGTCCGGCGTGCTGCGCCCCATATCGAAAAGCGGAACTCCGCTGCTGCTGGCATCGCGGATGACATGCCAGTACAAGAGATAGTTGGCGAACTCAACATCGTAGACCGGGCGCACGATCGCATAATAGTCGGTCCACCGGCCGGCATTGACGATGCACAGCATTCCGCCGATCAGGGCGCCGTGATAGCGGACGACGTAAAGCCGCAGCCGGTCGCGCCCGAGCCGGTTGCGCAGGGACCGGAATGCGTCCAGTCCCATCACCGGCGTCCCCAGTGCGTGCAGGTGGGCGGCGTACACGCGATAAAACGCTTCGAGCTCGTGCAGGTGGGGGTCGCGCTCGACGACGATGGCCTGCTTTTCCGCCTGCCTGATGCCCCAGCGCGTCTTCTTCTTGATCGCCGCCCACAATCGTTCGGCCGGCTGGTTCGTGGCGATGAAGGTGTGCACCGTTGGTACCGTGATCGCCGCCGTCTCGTCGATGAGGCCGCCGCGGATCTGCAAGTATCTTGCCTGCACCCGGTCACGCAGCGCACGCGCCTCATCGAGCAGCGCCCGTGTCGCTTCGGCACGGCTGGCCAGAACCCCGTCTTCGAGCGACGAGATATGGGACCCCGTGAACGGGCTCCTGCTGTGATACAGCGGCAATATTCCGACCACGTCGTCGCCGGCATCGGTCGCCATCAGAAAATGCGGCGTCACCCAGTAGGCGTCGCGCAACACCTCGTACCAACCCGCGTGATGCAAAGCCCCGGCATCGGGCGTACGGTCGACGAAGCCCTGCCAGGCGGCGAGATCCTCCGGCACCGCCTGATGGACTCGAATGGTTGCTTGGCTGGACATGACCGCGGGACGGAGCGTTTGAGAATTCCGCGCCAGGAAACCTGCCGACGGCCGATCCGGCCCACGCCGATCGGAAGTCATCGTCTCAGAACAGGTGGGAGAATAGGTGTCAAGCGCGCGCCGCGCATCGAGGGGCAAATTTTCCTTGGCAACGGAATGGCCCATGCTCTATTGCAAGGATCAGGAACGGGGCGCCACCGTTTCCTGCCAATGGCTTTTCCTCGTTGCTGCGATGACGGTTCCGGCACATCCATAATATCGCGTTGTCCGAGTCGAATAGAGATATCACGCTCGCCTGTCCGCGCTGCCGGACCCCCGTCGCGCCGGGCATGCAGGCGCGCGCATCGCGCTGCCCGGCGTGCGGTTTCGAATTTCGCTTGGTCGATGGTGTCGCGAGCTTTGTCGCGTCGCCGTGCATCAACGAGTGGCAGAGCTTCTTCCAGGGGCGGTCGCTGGCCCAGGACCGCGACACCAGCGCCGCCAACGACTATCGTTCGGCACTGCAGCAGCGCTATGTGATCGAGGGATTTCGCCGCGCCTGCGGGCCTTTTCCCGACAATGCGGCGGTGCTCGACGCCGGGTGTGGCAACGGCCTGTTCTGGGCCGCCCTGTCGGGCCGGCCGAACGTGGTGGGCGTCGACTATTCGCCCGGCATGTGCGCGCTGGCGCGCGCGCGAGGCATGCGTGTCTATCACGCCGATGCCACCGCGCTGCCTTTTGCCAATGAGCAATTCGATTTGATCTACAGCGCCGAGGTCCTGCAGTGCGTCGGCGATCTTGCGGCCCTGGCGACCGAGCTTGCGCGGGTCTGCCGCACGGGCGGGCGCATCGTGGTCAGCACGCTCAATCGACAGTCCATGCTCAGGCAGGGCCTGCGCCAGCTCAGGCGGCTGGTGCCACATGCCGGCGCACCGGTGCATACTCCGGCGATCCTGCGCACGGCCGCCGAGATCGCGGAGATGGGCTGCGCCAGCGGGTTGTCGATCCGATCGGTGTGGTGGATACATTTTCCTTTTCCATGGCTTCGACGCACACCGAGCGAGAATTATGCGTTCGCGGCGGCAGCAACCAACATGATCGTCGAACTGGTCAAGCTCGCGCCTCCCGTCGCCCGTACGACGCCCTGATCGCATGCTCGCCCGCGTTCGCAGCAATTTGCATATCGCCGACATGCTGCAGGCCGCCTTGGCCGGCGCGGCCGATGCCGGCGAAGTGCTCGAACGCCACTGCGCGCAGCGCTTTGGCTTCCCGCACGCGCTGCTGTTTCCCTATGCCCGCACCGCTCTGCACGCGCTTCTGGTGGCGGGCGGCTTCAGGGCCAGGGACATTCTCTGTCCTGCCTATATTTGCGCCGAGGTCCCGTATGCGATTACGGCGTCGGGATGCCAGGTCCGCTTCGTCGACAGCGCGGCCGACCACTTTTTGCCCGCTCCGGCCGAGTGGCGAAGAGCTGCGAGCCGCAACGTCGCTATGGCCATCGTCACGCCGCTGTTTGGCTATCCGGTCGACAAGGACGCGGAGCGGCTGCTGCGCAGCGCAGCGCCGGACGTCTTTATCCTTTACGACGAATCCCAGTCGTTCGGGGTCGAGGACACCAACGGCCTGCAAATGCGGGATGCCGATGCCGCACTGCTGAGCTTCGGTCTCGGCAAGATGGTTACGGCCTTGTCGGGTGGCCTGCTGCTGCTGCGGGACAACGACCTGTGCCGCGCCGTCCGCGCGCTGCGCGACAGCCAGCACGTGCGGCCGACGTTCATGCATGAGGTCTGGCTTGCCGCCAGGGGGCTGGCGGCCTGGGCGGCGTTTCGCGAGCCGGCGCTCAGCCTGCTCGACTTCGCCGCCCGCCGGCTCCGCCTGCTGCCGGCGAGCGCCGAGGATTGGCTCCCGGCTGACGGGCCCGCCTTGCCGCCGGACGGGAAGATCATGCCGTCCCGATACCAGGCCAGGCTCGGGCTCGAGCAGTTCGGGCGGCTCGATGGCTTCGTGGCGGGCCGCAGGCTGATCGCGCAACACTATGAGAACCGGCTGCGCGCGCAGGCCTTTCGCGCCTTCGGCCATGCCGGTACGCCGACCTGGCCGCGTTATCCATGGCCGGTGGCCAGGCGTGATGCCGCCGTGTCCGAACTGCGCCGGCATCAGATTCAGGTCAGCCTTTTTTTGCCCTACTCTTGCGCCGACCTGCCGGTCTATCGCGATCAGCAGCACGCCTGTCCGAATGCCGCGCTGTGGGGGCAAAGCATGATCAATCTCCCGAACTGGCATGGCATGCGCGCCGACCAGGCGGAGCGTGTCGTCGACAGTCTCGTGCGCCTGCGCGACCAGGACGCCGCGATCGTTGCATGGCCGGGCGTACCCGCTGCTTCCGCCCTGCGGTCCGATGGCTCGCCGCCCCGACGGTCAGGCGTGCCGTAGTGGTTCCGCATCGGCGTATCATGCAGCACTCCGTCATTCGTCGGTCTCTGCTGGTGTCGACCGCCTTCGCGGTCGGCCATCTCTTCCACTATGCCTTGATGTTTTCCGCCAATCGCATCCTGGATCCCGGTGCGTTCGGGCGGTTTTACGCCGCGATCTCGCTGCTCAATATCCTGCTTACCCCGGCGACCATCCTCAGCTTCATGTTCGCCAAGCATTTCGGCGCGATCTTTTCCGCCGCCGGCATTCCAGCCGTCGGGGCGGAGCTGACGGCATTGATGCGTCGGCATGGCGCGGTCGGGGTGGCTTTGGTGCTGTTCAGTGCGATGGCGCTGGTCTTCGTCGCGACCCTCCTGGGCGCCGACGCCTTCTTCCTGCTGATGCTCGTGCCCAGCGTGGCGCTGGTGGTTTACCTGCTCGAAATGGCGCGGGCGGCATTTCAAGGCATGCTCGACTTCTATGCCTACAGCGTCGCCTGGATCGCCTGGCGGCTTGGCCAATATATCCTGGCCGTCATCGGCATCATGCTCACCGGCACCGCGTGGGCCGGCATGGCGGGAATCTTCCTGGCGACGGTGGTCGCTACCCTGGTTCTGCTGCGGCTGCTGCGGCGTCGGGCAGGGACCACAAGCATCGCCGCGGCGACCTGGGCGCCGTTTCGCGCCGCCGACGCCGTCCCGTTCGCCCTCCAGTATGGCCTCTTCATCCTGGTCAACAATGTCGATGCGTTGCTGGCCTACCTGGTTCTCAGCAACGACCAGCTCGGTTCCTACGCGGCTTCGTCGTTGCTGCCCAAGGCGATCGTGACGGCGACGCTTCCGGTGAGCCAGGTGATGCTGCCGGTGATGAACGCCTCGATGGAAAAGCAGTCGCAGCTTTGGACCGCGCTGCTCAAAGCGCTCGGTGTCACACTGTTCCTCAGCGCCGCTGGCGCGGCTGTTCTCGCGCTTGGGCGCGATCTTGCCTGCAACGACCACTTCGGCATTCGCTTCTGCTCGCCCTGGCTCCTCACCATGCTGGCATTCGGCGCCATTCCGTTGAGCATCAGCCGGGTGCTGGTGGTGGCGGGACTGGCGCTCGACAGCCGCCGCATCCTTGCGCCGGCGTTGTCGCTCGTCGCTTTCACGGCCGCCGTATTCGTCTGGGGCACCTCCCCGCCGGCGCTCGCAGCGATCTATACGGGATTTTGCTGGCTGTTCGCCCTGGCCTGCGGCATCGCCATGGTCTACGGCCGGAGCACCGTGCCGGGCGCGGCGGCTTGAGCATGAGCTCGGCTTTCCTCGGTGCGCGCGGCACGCCCGCGCCACAGCCACGCCACCGGCAGATAGGTCGCAGCCAACAAGACCAGTATCAAATACAGGGCCACAACGTCCACGATGAGAGCACTCGGAACGGTCAAGGTCGTGATGCTGGAGCAGATGATCACTATGACCAACGCATTCGCCACCGTCCGCCAGCGTATCGTGGACGGAAAACCTGCCCCCGCGAGAACGGCGAGAACGCTTGCCCCCAGCGCCAGTGCGAGGCTCTGGATGTAGATGCTCGGGTCACGCAACTCCGGCACCAAAGTGAACGCCTGCAGCTGGTCGATCGGTTTGCCGATCAGGAAAGATCTGAGTGCCGCCCAGGGATGGTCGGCGACAACCTGGAAGAAAATGCGTCGCATGATTGCGTCGAAGGCGCCGGAATTCTTCAGAACGTTGATGGTGATGACGCCGTCGTTGAGCTCGGCGAAGCCGGGTATGACTTCATTGCGGCCCCGTACGTCATGCATCGCCGCAAAATATCCGATTGAATCCGTGTAAGGCTCGCTGTCATAGGCGTAGCGCGCGAGCAGTTCCCGATCTGTGCTGATCATCCCGACGTACAAGGGATGCCAAAACAAATGGCGCTTGGATTCGGGCCCATAGAAGTTCTGATCCGGCACACGTGCGCTGTAGACGAACAAGCCGATCAATCCGGCTGCCACGACCAGTGCCGGCCAGGCATCGCGGGTCACTAATCGGACTGCGCCCGGCCACAGATCGCGACGCCGCACGGCGCGCCAGAGCTCGCGAAACCTCACCGTCAGCGCCGCGCTGGCAAGGATCGCGAGCACCTGCCAGAGCGCCTGCGTGCGGCAGGACACGATGAAAAACAGAATCAACGTCTGCACGAGGGCGCCGGCCACATTTGCCGGGTGTGCCGGCTCACGGCGCAGCAGGAGCAGGAAGATGTGCATCGATGGCAGCAACGCCAGGATTGAAAGGAACCGGCTGTTATGAATCGTTTGAATCAAGTCAAAGTTGGCATAGTGGACCGCGAAAAGGTGAGCAATAAGATAGAGCATCAACAGCAACAGGCAGAACGGCGAGCGTCTGAACGTCAAGAAGAATGTCAGAACGGACACGAACAGGATCGAAAAATAGAAGAGCACGAGGGAGTTCAAATTGAGTCCGAAGATGCGAAACGACCAGTAGAAGAAATCGGCGAGTCCGAGTTCGTTGCCCGTGAGGGTGACAGGCGGAAGCGTCGCGTCGATCGGCGCACGGCTGGCATCGAGCAGCAATTGATTCATCCGCGCGGTGTCGTTCACCAGCACCTTTCGCTCTTCCCGCGTCGATACCGCTTTGGCTTCTCCCTCGACCAGTGCCAGACCGTGCTCGGCGAGATAGTTGCGGATGGAGCGATAGGCCAGGTAGCCATGCAGCGGCGGCTGCTGCATTCGCGACAGTGCGATCGCCAGCGATTCCCGCCAGCGATACACCGGATTGTCGTACATCCTCTCGTGGTGGCCCAGCGAGTACGATCGCATGACGCTGAGCGCGAACAGTGCGAGCACGGCCGCAGCCAACACGGCCGACATCGCATTGGCGCGGAACGATGCGGTAGAGCGAATCGTCGCCGTAATCGGCGCGGCGACGTGATGCCCGGGGGTGGAAAGAGTTTCATTCATACGCGACGCTCGCCCTGCTTCCACATCGCTGCCCGTCGCGACCTGCTGATGAAGCTTGCCTTCGCGGCTGTTCGGACTGGAACCGGCCAATTGCACCAACTCGCAGCGCGGCATGAAAATCGGCACCGCTCCACGCGCCGGCATGGGGCATTGCCATGCCGGACGGCATCATCTAGACGATAACGGCCAACAGACGCGATGGGGAATTTTCCCGGCATCATGCATCAGGTGTTCGAGGCGGAGGAACGGACAAGGACACGAGCGCTGGCTCTCATCGGCGTGGTGTTTTTCGTCTCCGGATTTGCAACGCTCGTCTACCAGGTCGCATGGCAACGCTTGCTCACACTATATTACGGCGTGGGACCTGTTTCGATCGCCGTGATCGTCAGCGTGTTTCTGCTCGGACTCGGCATCGGAGGGTTGCTCGGCGGCTGGCTGGCGGAGCGTATCCCGCGTCTGGCGCTGCTGTACAGCCTGATCGAAGTCGGACTGGGCCTCTATGGCATCGCCAGCGTGCCGTTCCTCGACCTTCTCGGGCGAACGACGGCAGGTAGTTCCTACCTCTGGACCGCGTTCTTCTCCGCCCTGTTCTTGCTGCCGCCAACGGTGCTGATGGGCGCGACGCTCCCGGTGGTGCTCAAGCTGTATAACCGCCGCACGGGCAAGTATCTGGAATCGCTAAGCTTCCTATATTTCATCAACACGCTCGGCGCAGCAACGGGAGCGCTGGTCGCAGGTTATGTGCTGATCTCGCTGTTCGATCTCGACGGCGCCATCGGCACTGCCGTGTTTCTCAATTTCGCCTTGGCAACGGTCGTCTTCCTCGCGATGCGCAAGGCCGATCTGATGCGCGCCGCGCCGATTGCCGAGGTGCCGGCCAAGGAACTGCTCGGCCGCGCTGCGATCTGGCTGGTCTTCGTCACCGGCTTCGTTGCCATCGGCTACGAGATTGCCTGGGCGCTCAGCATCAGCAGCATTCTCAAGTCGTCGCCGTACATGTTCGCAACCATCCTGTTCGTGTATCTGCTGGGGATTGCGCTCGGCAGCTACGGCATGAACCGCATCGGGCGCCGCCTGAGCGTCGCCCAGGCCCGCTCGTTGTTCTTCCTGCTGCAGGTCCTGGTGGCGATCACAGCCTCGCTTCCGGTCGTCACCTACAAGTGGCTGCTGCGCTACACTTTCCTTGGGCCGCTGGCCGCCATCACAGACGGCAGCGAGATGCACCCCCCGGCGCTGTACTTCGGCGGCACGTGGACCGAATTCTGGGCCACCTGGGGTAATCCGGCCAAGCTGTTCCTCCTCACCGACATCATCTTTTGGCCGGTGCTGTTCCTGTTTGTTCCGACTCTCCTGATAGGTGCGAGCTTCCCGCTGATCGCCTATCTGGCCAATGCCAATGAAAAAGAGGAGGCGAAGGCCACCGGCGTTGTCTATTTCAGCAACGTGCTCGGCAACGTCGTGGGCTCGCTCGTCACCGGCTTCGTCCTGCTTCCCTATGCCGGCACCGAAGCGACGCTGCTCGGCCTGGCGCTGATCGGCATCGCGTTTACATTCGGCATCACGCAACTGGGATCGTTCCGCTTGCCGCTCGCGGCGCGCGGCGGCTTGGCGGTCGCGCTGGCAGCATGGCTCGTCCTGGTGTTTCCGCGCCACGGCGGGTTCCTGTACACGCCCGTCAGTCCGCAGGTGGAGGCTGCCGGAATTTTCTTCGACGAGGGCCAGAGCGGCATCGTCAATTCGCAGGTCTCCGAGCGCGGGTTAAGGCTGGCAATCAATGGCCTCGGCCACGGCGGCCGCGACGGGATGAGTTTCGGCGAAGGGCGCGCCGCCTTCTACATTGAAGCCTACGGTGCGCTGCGCGCGGCTCCGTCGATCGACGACGTCCTTGTCATCGGGTTCGGCACGGGCTCGGTCGCGGAAGCAATTCTGACGGCGGACGACGTCAAGCGCCTGACGATCGTGGAGATCAACGAGACGCTGATCAAACATCTCCGCCGGCACCAGGTGTTCCGCGACATTTTCGATGCGCCGCGCACGCGACTCGTGGTCGACGACGCGCGTCGGTTGCTCTACCGCGAGACGACGCAATACGACGTGATCCTGATGGACCCGTTGCGGCCGACCACGATCTACAGCAACAACATCTATTCCAGGGAATTTTTCGAGCTCATCAAGCGCCGCCTCAAGCCCGGCGGCATCGCCATGATCTGGATTTCCACCAACGAGCAGATCAACACGGTGGCGTCGGTGTTCCCGCACGTCCGGCAGGAATGCAGCATCTACCTGCTGGCCTCCGACCAGCCGGTCCGCCATGTGCGGGATGTGGAAGCCATCATCCGCGCCAAGCTGCCGGCAAAGGCGCAAAAGGCGATCGAGGAGCGCCGCAAGATTTGCCCGCCACAGGATACCGTCGTTAAGTTCGTTCCCAATGCCCCGATCTTGACCGACAAGCAGCCGATCCTCGAATATCATCTCGGGCGCGAATACCATCAGAAGCGCGCCCAAGCCTCCACGCAATGATCGGACCGTTCGCGCCTTGCGCCAGCCGATGACACCATGGTGCCTGCTCCCGGCGCTGTCGGTCGCTCTCGTGGCCGCCGCCCATGCGGCCGAGGCGACCAAAGGCGTTCGAATCTTCTCCGAGTACTGGGCGACGCGAGCAGGGCTCGCGGCGCGCGTGCTGGTAATGATGCCCGAGCGACCGCGCGCCGGCGTCATGTTGCTGCCGGGCGGACACGGCAACATCAATCTCGACGTGCAGGCGCAGATCGGCTGGGGGGAGGACGACTTCGTCATCCGCACCCGCGCAGGCTATGCGAAGGCGGGGTTCATGGCCATCGTCCCCGATGTCGCCATCGACCGGAAGCCGCCGGCGGTGCTCGGCGATTATCGCCGCTCCGAGCTGCAGGCCGACGATCTGCGCGCGATTGATATCCAGATGCGGCGCACGGTGGATCAGGTGTTCATGGTCGCCTACGATCGCGGCGCGACGTCGGCACTCAATGCCGCCGGCCGCCGCAAGATCGACCTCGCCGGCCTCGTCCTGATCTCGCCGGTCCTCGACAAGGCGCCCGACGCCGCCACCGTGCTGGATGACGGCGCGCGCTTCGCCCTTGGCACGCTGCCGGTTCTCATGATCCACCACGGTCTCGACACGTGCTCGGCCGGGGCGGCGGCTCGCCTCAAGCAGATTGCGGCGGGTCTGATCCCGCACAGCTTCCAATCGATCGACCTTGCGGGCGGGAGCGACGCTTTCCTGCTGCGAGATCCGTTCGCCTACTCCCAGGATCCTTGCAACAAGGAGGCCCGTCACGCGCTGGCCGGGCTGGAGGACCGCGTCTCCGCCATGGTCATCGAATGGCTGGAGAAACAGCTTCCGCGCCCTTGAGAGCCGACCCTTGAAGGGCTGCCAGGCGCTGGTCCCTGGTGCCACTCTCAACCCGCCCTGCCCGCCCCACCTTTCGCCAGAAACCACTTCACGGTGCGATCCAGGCCGTCGTCGAGGTCGACCTCAGGCTTCCAGCCAAGCATCCGCCGGGCCTTACGCGTATCGGAATAGTTGCGCCGGACGTCGCCGACGCGGGCATCGCCATGGTGCGTTCCGCCCGCCGCAATGCCATGGCGAGCGAGCGTGTCGCCAAGCTTCGCCACGAGCTCGAGTATGGTCGTCTCGGCGTTGGTCGCGATCTGGAACACTTCGCCCCCGATGCCGTCCGTCGTGCCGCTGCGGATGATCGCATCCACCACGTCGCCGACGAAAATGAAATCCCGTGTCTGTCTTCCGTCGCCATAAATTTCCCAGGAACGGCCGGCGGCCGCCTCGCGAATGAATTTGGCTACGACGCTGCCCTTGTGGCTCGACAGCGGTCCGTAGCAATTGCCGAACCGCAAGGCGATGGTCTCGATGCCGAAGCTGCGCCAGTAGGCCGAACAGTAGGCTTCGCCGGCAAGCTTGCTCGCGCCATAGGGCGATACCGGGTGGGCAGGCAGCTCCTCGTGGATCGGCGGCTCGCACTCGCCGACCGGTGCGCCGCTCGACGCGAACACGAACCTACGGACCCCGATGCGGCGGCAAGCCTCGAGGCAATTGAGCGTGCCGATGACGTTGGTGACGCAGTCGAAGCGCGGATCGGCGACCGATTGCGCCACGCCGGTATTGGCCGCAAGATGCACCACCACGTCCATGCCGGCCGTCACCCGCTCCATCAGGCTGGCGTCGCCAATGTCGCCCGCAACCAGCTCGATCGGCGCGTCCGGGTCGCTGCCGCGCACAGTGGCGGGATCGAGCTCGGCGAACGGCGCAATGCGGGCGAGATCGTCACGCGTGCCGACCGACAAATTGTCGATGATGCGGATCGCATCATTGGAGCGCGCCCGTAGCGCCTGCACCAGGTTGCGGCCGATGAACCCGCAGCCGCCGGTGATCAGCCAGCGCATCACCGCCAGCGCACCCGCGGCAGGATGCGTTCCACCACGATCCGATTGCGATGGCGCAACACCTGCTCGAGCATCGCGGCGACGACGTCGTCGGTCATCAAGTGCGGCTTGAGGCCGAGCTCGGAGAGGCCGCGATGCGTCGGATTGTAATAGTGCTCTTCCATCTCCTTACGCGGATTGACGAGATTCTTGACGTCGACACACAGACCCAGGCCGGTGCCGACGCGCTGCACCCGCTCGGCCAGCTGGTTCACCGTGAACGTCTCGGTGAACTGATTGAGAATGCGCAGCTCGCCTGCGGCCGGCGGATTGGCCGCGGCCAGCGCGATGCATTGCAGGGTATCACGGATGTTCAAGTAACCGCGGGTCTGGCCGCCCTTGCCGTAGACAGTCAGCGGGACTTCCGCCGCGGCCTGGACCAGGAACCGGTTCACCACCGTGCCGAAAATGTCGTCGTAATGAAAGTTGGGCATCAGCTGTTCGTCCAGATCCGCCTCGTCGGTCGAGAGGCCATAGACGGGGCCTTGCATCAGGTCGGTGACGCGTAGCCCGTGGATGCGCACGTAGAACCACAGGAGGTCAGTATCGAGCACCTTGGTCGTGTGATAGAGACTGCCGGCTTGGCGGGGAAACAGGAACTTGTCGCTGCGCCCCTTGTGCTGGATCTGGATCCAGCCTTCCTCGATGTCGATGTTGGGCGTGCCGTATTCGCCCATGGTGCCGAGCTTGATGATATGGCACGCAGGTGCCTGCTCGAGCACGGCCCAGATGACGTTGAACGTCGCCATCAGATTGTTGGCGAGCGTCGTGCGTGCTTCGTCGTAGCCGATCATCGAATAGGGTGCGGACGGCTGCTCGGCGTAATGCACCACCGCTTCGGGCTGAAACGTGCGCACCAGATCGGACAAAAAGGCGAAGTCGCAACAATCGCCAACCGCAATCTCGATTCTCCGCCCAGTGAGCCGCTCGAACAAACCGGCCCTCTCCGGCAACAGCGGATTGGCCATCAGGGCTTCCGAGTTGGTTTCCCTGGCGATGGTTCGGCGCAGATAGTTGTCGACCGCGCATACGTCGTGGCCGGCACCGGCAAAGGCCATCGCGGTCGGCCAGCCGAGATAACCGTCGCCGCCCAGGATCACGACGCGCATGACGCCTCACGCCTGGTTGCGGCCGGGGCCGTCGAGCAGGCCGTTCTTGTAGAGAAAGGTGGCGAGCTGGTCCTGGGAGAGCGGCTGCACGTTGGCGGAATTGTAGGGCTGCTCCACCGAGCTGCAGATGATCCCGTCGTAGGACTGCGGCTCGTCGGCGCGCGGTGTCAGCGCCGGGCGCACCACGAAGTAACGGTCGAGCTCGACCGAGCGGCGGGTTTCCTCGTCGTTCATGAGCTCTTCGTAAAGCTTCTCGCCGGGCTTCGGCCCGACCAGTCGGATCTCGATGTCCTGCGGACGGTGGCCGCAGCGCGGCGCGAATTCGCGCACCATGACGGCCGCCAGATCGGCGATGCGGATCGCCTCCATCTTGGTGATCAGCACGTCGCCGGGCTGGCCGAGCACGACCGATTCGATCACCAGCCGCACCGCGTCGTCGAGCGCCATGATGAACCGCGTCATGTTGGCGTGGGTGAGCGTCACCGGGCCGCCGCGGCGGATCTGCTCGCGAAAGATCGGAATGACCGAGCCGCGTGAGCCGAGCACATTGCCGAACCGGGTCGACAGGAAGCAGGAACCGGAGTGATTGGGATCGACCGAAGCGGCGGTGATCAGCCGCTCCCCCATGAGCTTCGACGTACCCATGACGTTGGTCGGATTGACGGCCTTGTCGGAGCTGGTGAAGACCAGCCGCTCGATGGCGTTTTCGACCGCCGACTGGACGACATTCTGCACGCCGAGCACGTTGGTCTGGATCGCCTCGAGCGGCGAGCGTTCGCACAAGTAGACATGCTTGTAGGCGGCGGCATGGAACAGGACGTCAACCGTCCGGCTCTCCCGCGCCATGACCCCGGGATCGCGGACATCGCCGAGGAGGAAGCGCGCCTTGCCCCTGGTTGCGTCCGCCTCCTCGAGGGCGGCGAGTTGGCTTTCGTTGTTGTCCAGACCCACCAGCGAAGCGATATCGAAACCGCCGAGCAAATGCGACGCCAGGCGCTGGCCGATCGTGCCGCAGACACCCGTCACCATGACGCGCTTGCCGCAGAGATAGTCGCGCGCACGCTGCCCGACACGGTCAGCCGATGCAACGTTCATCACTTGCTCCGGCCAGTCACAACGCTACGTCCGATGTAGGGAAATTAGCTATGGCTTCCCCGCACGCGAGCCATTGATGGGGGCATCAATCGGTCCCGAACAGCCTTCCTTACCGGACCGTCCGGGGCAATGTCCACCGTTGTGTTGACCTTGCGTCAACGGCACGAGCGGTCGCCGACCGGTCTCTATTGAACTTTGTGCGCTGCTGCGCCGACCAACGTGTGAACGGCGTCTGCCTCCAGGGGAAAGCCCTCCGCGCAAGCGCGGGTTGCGATGCCGCCG
>Ga0209466_1000224_pt1 | contig 13292 bp, 10 predicted proteins | sample PanSoiPlo30MoBio_FD_188323 | JGI IMG/M metagenome (GOLD analysis project Ga0209466, IMG submission 188323) | Tropical forest soil microbial communities from Panama analyzed to predict greenhouse gas emissions - Panama Soil Plot 30 MoBio (SPAdes)... | ecosystem: Environmental > Terrestrial > Soil...
GTCGATGAGCATTGTCTTTTGGCCATCGTTCACGAACGGTAACCAGGCTCCGTGGTTGCCGCCATCGATCAAGAGATCGGCGGAGCGAAAAAATTCCCTGAATTGAAGATCGCTCATTCCGTAGCCGCGCCCGAAACGGTCTACGAGCCGCCACTTTCCGAGATCCAAGGCTTCGAGGACGGGAACCAATTTTCGCAATCCCGACGAGGGATCGTCCGTCATCACACGTCGATCTGGGCAATAGAACGCATCCGGGTAATCCGCGCGTTCCAACAGACAGATGTCGTGCCCACTTGCGCGAATCCCGAGCAGATACTGCAATGCCCAGGACACCATGCCGCCCAGCGGGTAGCGAAAAAAATACGTTGCGAACGCGATTCGGGCCATCGAAGACAACAGGTCTGGAGGCAGATCTGAAGGGGCGCGACCGCCCCCTTATCGACCGGCAACGGTGCTTTGCGCGGGCTGATCCGGCGTGCTCCGATCAGGGCTGAGGCACACTTCCCGAATGAACTCGGCGCTCATCCGCTCGATCTCAGCGCGCGCGCGAACCGCACAAGCTTTGGCTGTCGCGCGCACGTCGGCCGTCATGCAGTCCCGAAAGGCACGCTGCAGCGCCTGATCCGTCGCGCTTTCCACCGAAAATACGTAAGGCCATCCGATCGCTTCAGCTTGACGGCGAATCTTTCCGCCTCCGACGACAGAGTCGACGGCGAGGGCCGGCACGCCGTTCTTGATGGCCAGCACCATGCCGTGCAAACGCGTCGTGAGGACGAGATCCATCCGGGCAATGAGGGATTCGATCTCGGCCGCCGAGCGCAGACCGGTCGTGTTGAAGTCCAAGCGAGTGTCGATGTTGACGGGCGCGGCGCCGTGCTCTCGGGCAAGTCTGCGCAACGCCTCGTTCGCCTCTTCGTGCGCATCCTTGTCCCGGTACTCGGGTTGGGTATCGATCAACACCAACCCGACTACGGGGACGCGCGGCTGCTCGGAAAGAAAGGCCATGTCCGGGCGCGAAGTCACGGAACTATCACGTTCCCACAGGCGGTCGAAAGGATTCCAATGATCGAGGGGATCGAGCATCGACAAATTGAGGCCGATCATCCCGCAGCCGGAGAAATGCTTGAGGAAATCGGTCACCGGCCAGCCGTTGCCGAAGGGCCCGCACACGAAGATGACCGGCGAGTACTCCCGAGGGTCCGCTTTTTCCCAACTCACGCCGCCTTCGAAAGGCGGGGCCAACGCGACGTCGTAGGCTCGGCCGGCGCGTCGGAGCCAGGCGCAGGCGAGATCGCACGCCATCAAATCGCCTGCGGATGCGCCCATCTGGTCGAAGCTGAACCATCCGGCCACCAATGCTTTTTTCACGGGCGTATCTCCTCAAACGAGCAGAGCTTGATTCCGAGTCGCTCGATCGCCTCTCGGATCCGCGGATCGCACAATACCTCGAGCTCTTGCGCGCGTTCGGCCGAATACATCGTCTCGAGGTCGCCGCCTGTGGCCGGGTGACAGCACAATTCAGTGACCCCTGGCGGCAGCGCTTCCAGAATGCCAACCAGGCCCTCGACGGAGATCCGTCCCGGGATGGGCGAGCCATTGGCGTCTCGACCGTAAAAGTCGCCGCAGTACCCGATGCGGGGATCGCATCGACGCACCGGGACCGACAGCTCATGCGCGCACGTCTCAACGATCGAGCGCACCGGCTCGCGCAAGTGCACGTGCTGATGCGAGTCGATGTGGGTAGGATTGCGGCCCACCAGCCGGCGGAACGCCGCGAGTTGACGATCCACCTCCCGCCGTACAGCTTCCGGCTCGCCCAGCGGCATCTCGTAAACCGGAACCCATTCGCCATCGCTCAGGCGCCATTCGCCGAAGTCGAGGTGCAGCCCCAGGCTCAAATAGGGACACGTCCGGCTCATCTCGACTGCTTCGCCTGCGGCTTTGTGCCGAACCATCAGGCTTGTACCGGTCACGATCCCGTTCCGATGAGCGTGGACGACGCCCCGGTTGACGCCCGCACTCTGCCCGAAGTCGTCGGCGACGACGATGAGAAGACGAAATTCGGTCATCGATCAGAGATCACAAACCCAGTTGGTCGAGCACCCTTCCGAGAACCGTCTCGGCCTTGAAGTACTCCTCGGCGATGGCATGCGCGGCGCGGCTGTGGCGCTCGTAATCGGAATTGATCGAGTCGAAGGCCGCCAGGATGTCTTCAGGTTCGTCGAATGCGAACAGTCCTTCGCCCGTCGGCAGCACGCGGGAAAACCCGGTGTCCTGCGTCACCACCGGTCGTCCCGCGGCAAGATAGCAGGCACTTCGTTCGCTGAACCAGCCGGAGTGCAGCCGGACGACCATCTCCTTGGCAACGCTGAGCTCGGCTGCGGACTCGCGGATGTAATCGCGGTAGGGCCAAGGATCGAGGGACATTTCGTAGGCGTCGACCAAGATCCAACCATTGGTGCGCAGCAAATCCTGAACCTCCGGGGTAACCCCGGAGAGTCCCATGGCGAGTTCGAGGGTTGTGTCCGTGCGACGGGGCAGATCCAGGATCTTGAGATACTGGTGGTGCTTGCTCCATGTGTACACCTCGCCTTTGTGCTCGCAGTCGTATCCTTGCACTTCCCAGTTCGTGACAGTCGTGAACGCGCGGCGTCGCGGCCGCGCTCCCGCCCAGCAGTCGAGAACGACCGGTTGCCGCATGGGGCTGGTAGGGAATGGAAACGGCGGCACTGGACAGTCCGGCGTGCCGATATTTTCGCCATACGTGAAATGTGCATCGTGCGACTGCAGGCGTCCCAGCAGGACACGGTCCCCGTTGGCCACGCGCAACTCCTGGAGGACGGGATCGGTGCCGATGAGAACCAACCGGCACGGGACGCCGATGTCCTCCGGCGCCGTCGAACCACTGATGTTGAAGACTGCGTCGGCGGATTTGATGAGATCAACAGCCTGTGCGCCGCAGGGTCCGTACCAGGCGCCATCGGCATAGGCGGCGCGGTAAGCCCAACATTGGCCGAGACCGAACCGGTCGAGGACCCGCCGAATATAGTCGACTGGATAGCTCGGATCGTCGGTATCCGTCAGCGTGATCGGGTGGTACGGCCAGGACGTGGTGGTTTCGACGTAGCAGACCTCGTGCCCCAGCCGTGCCAAGCCGACCAGGAACTGGCAGTGCATCCACGCCATCCCCGCATAAGGGACACCGCCGAACGTGCCGACAACGACGATCCGTCGTTTCCGTTTCATGGCTCGATCTTACGCACGATGCGGGCGGGGTTGCCGGAAACGATGGTCATCGGCGGGACATCGTCCGCCACCACGGCGCCCGCCCCTACGACTGCGCCGTGGCCGATCTTCACTCCCGCCAGGATGATCGCCCGCATGCCGATCCAGACGTCGCTGCCGATCGTGATCGGCCGCGCGGCCGCCGGCTGCCGCCGATCGATGCTTTCACGGTCCGTTATGACGACTTCGTGGGCGATGAGGGTGTAGTCGCCGATGCGGAGCTCGCTGTCTACCCGCATGATAGCGCCGACGAGCGTACAGTAATCGCCGACTTCGACCCTGGCCGCAGGCCCGAGCTCGAAGAAGGTGCCCACATAGATGCCGGTGTCGCTGCCGATCCGGATGGCGGCGGTCGGTGACGAATGCAGAAAGACGTAGGAGCTGTGGAGGAAGCTGCGTTCCCCCATGGTGAGGCCGTCCGGCAATTCGCGGCCAAACCAGTCGTGCTCGAGACGACGGATCATGGCTTTTGTTCCGCAACCTTGGCGGGATTGCCGACCGCGAAGGCATTGGGCGGAACCGAGCAGGACACCACCGCGCCGGGCGCAACGGAGGCTCCTGCGCCGATGCGGGCTCCTTTCAGGATGATGGCGCCGGTTCCGATCCAGACGTCGTCCTCGATGACGACCGCTCGCGTCACCAGCGGCGGGCGACTGGAGCGGTCCCCGGCCGGGGACGCGGCGATGGCATCGCGACGGCGGGCTTCCAGTTCGATGGGATGAAAGTCGCAATCGGTAATGGTTACGTTATACGAGATGGCACAGCGCGCACCGATGCGGATCGATTCCGCACACATGAAAACCGCGCCGATCAGGACCGAGTCGTCGCCGACCGTTACCACTCCGTCCGGTTCCACGTTGAACGTCGTCCAGGTCAAGACCCGGACGCGGTCGCCGAGCACGAGCCCCGGGTTTTTCCGGCTGCGAAACCGCTCGAAGGCGGCGCGCCTTTCCAGGAAGCAATCCTTGCCCAGGCGAACGTTGGGCGGCAGCGCTCCATAGTTCCAATCTCCGACGAACTCGCCGATGTCCATCCGCAGCTCCGTCCGCGTGTCCTGGATTGCTAGCCGACGCGCTCTGGCCCGGTGGCCATCAGACGTTCGCGCAAGCCGGTCGTTATATCGGATGTGAACGTCTGCAGCTTGCCGTCTTCCAGCACCACCAGAAAATCGCACTTCTCCAATGTTCCCAGACGGTGGGCAATCATGAACGTGGTTCGGCCCTGCATCAGGCGCCGCATCGCATCGAGAATGATGGCCTCGGTGGAAACGTCGACCGAGCTCGTCGGTTCGTCCAGGATCAGGATCGGAGCATCCTTGAGAAATGCGCGGGCGAGAGAAATGCGCTGGCGCTCGCCGCCCGACAATTGTACCCCCCGCTCGCCGACCTGGGTTGCATAGCCTTGCGGCAGCCGTTTGATGAAGCCGTCGGCGTTCGCCGCCTGCGCTGCGGCGACGATCTCCTTATTGCTCGCCCCCTGCCGCGCGTAGGCAATGTTTTCGCCGATACTGCTCGAAAACAGCACGGGCTCCTGTTGGACGACCGTGAACTGGTTCCGCAGATCGGCCAGCCGATAGTCCCGCAAATCGATCCCGTCGAGGAGAATGATTCCGTGAGCCGGGTCATAGAATCGAAGCAGGAGGCTCATGAGCGTCGATTTACCGGCGCCCGTCATTCCGGCAATGCCGACGCTCGAGCCGGCCGGGATCCTGAACGAAATGTTCCGCAGGGCGACGCGTTGGGCGTTGTAAGCGAAGGAAACATCTCGCAACTCGATTTCGCCGCGGGCGCGGGAGAGGTGCCGCGCAAAAGGTTTTTCGGGAACTTCCGGTGATTGATCGAGGAGCTCGAATGCACGTTCGGCGCTCACCAGGGAACCCTGCAGGCTGGCTGCGCTCTTGCTCAATGCCTGCAGCGGGGCATAGAGAAGCCCGAGATAGCTCATCACGAGAATGAGATCGCCCAGCGTGATGCCGCCCGCGCGGACCTGGCGGACCCCCAGGAACAGGACGACGCCGGTTCCGATTGCCATCGCCATGCCGATGATCAGGCCGAAGCTGCTGCTTGTGAACGTCAGCCTGACCTGTTCGCGCAGATTACGCCGGGCATTCCGGAGGTAACGCTGGTGCTCGCGTTCCTCCTGGGCGAATGCCTTCACCAGCCGCATCGACGACATCACCTCCTCGACGACCGACAAGGTGGAATTTTCGATGTCCTTGGCCTCGCGCCATTGCGACTTGAGCCGCCGGCTGTAGATACGCGTCAGCACAAAAAGGAAGGGCACCACAGTCAGCGCCACGAGCGCCAGCGACCAGTCGATCCGTGCCACGACGACGATCATCGCCGCCAATGTCAAAAAGGATGACACCAGCGGGATGAAGCCGTCGATCATGATCCACTGGATGGCCGGGGCATCGTATTGGATGCGATAGATCGAGTTCGCGGTGCCGGACGTGTCATGGTAGGACAGCGACAACCGCTGCAGATGGCCGAAAAGCTTGGCGCGGAACGCGAGAACGAGCTGTTCCGCGGTGTAGCTGCGCAACATCAGGAAGACCAGCTCGATCAGGTGCTTCGCGAGGGCGAGCAGCACGATCAGTCCGGCGACCAGCATGATGGTGATCGGATCGGCACGTCCCGTGCCGGCCGGAAGGAATACGGCGAGCCAACCCGGCAGCTCGTGCGGACCGAGGATGGAATCCACTGCTATTTTCAACGGCAGAGGCGTGAGCAGAGTCAGCGGCGCGTTCAGCAGGCTCAGCATGAACAATGCGCCGAGATGCGGCCAGAATTGGCCTGCCTCGGACACGAGCCGCCGGTAAATTGCAAGATCGGGAGATCTGCGGGTGCCGCTCATCTCTGCGTCTCTGTCAGACTCGCCCGCAAGCGAACGATCCCATAACGCCCGTTTCACAAGGCGCAAGGCCCAGGCGGGTCCTCATTCGGCCGCGGACCGGCCCGGACCCTTCGCCGGATCAGGCCGAGGCACGATAGTCAAATCGGGATCGCGGCGCACGTACTCGGCGAGCGCCGCGCGCCAATGGCTCACTGCGATCGCGCAATCACGGTAGATCAGGAAACCCAGCGCGCCGGCGCCCGCGCTCAAGGAAGCGCTGGCGACCCAAGCGTCATCGAGAGCGGCGAGGACGGCCGAAGTCGCCAGTGCGAGCAGGATCGCGACGGCAAGAAGCGGCACCTTCGGCCAACTGCGAAACCGGAACAGCTGACGCCCGTTGCCGTGCTCTTCCACCATTGCGACGACGCGGATCAGGCCAAACAGGCCGCCGCGTATCGAGAGATCCCAGCGATCGAAATCGCCGCCCGTCACCGGCACGCTACCCGTCTGCTCGAGAAGCTGCTTAAGGCTGGTCAGGCGGGTTTCGATTGCCTCCCATCGCTCGCTCCAGACCGACTCCAGGCCGGGCAGCGGGATTACGCTCGTCAGGCCTTTCCAGCGCCAAGGGCCCAGACCATGTTGCACGCGTCCGAGCAGACGGGCGGCCGGTTGAACCAGGTGGAAGGCAGCCACGAGCGCCTGCAGGCCGATGCGGCGAAGTTTGGAGCGGGGCTCCGGATGGAACCGGGCGCGACGTCCACCACGTGCCGCCTGGATCAGCGTCAGTGATGCGCCGATCAGGAGCAGAGGGCTCAACCCCAGCAACGGAGACCAGGAGGCCCCGAGCGCCGTCAGGACGGCAAGACTTAGCAGCAGGAAGTACCATTCCGGCATCAGCATCAAGGACGGCCAGTAGCCGGGAGCGGGCTCGTAGATCGACTGGAACGGGGCGCTCCCCCATGTTCCATGGTAAATCCTGCCGGGTGGAAACAGAGTCTCCACCACGCCCCTGCCATAGAGGCGTCCGTGCCACGTCAAATGGCCGACGCTGTTGTACTTGGCCGGCCATTTTTCGGCGAGCAGAGCTTCGGCTCTTGCATAACCGCGCTGTTGCTTGAAGTAGGCCTTGGCTGAATTACGCCGGTGGTGCCAAACGACGGCCGCCGGCGCGAACCCGATGGTCCAGCCCATTTGTTGTATGCGCCAACAGATATCGACGTCGTCGCCGGCGACCCGGAAGCGTGCGTCGAAGCCGCCGATCGATGCCAGCTTGTCCCGGCGGAACGCCATGTTGCAGCCGGGAATGTGTTCGGCGATTTCGTCCGACAGCAATACATGCACCGGTCCCCCCGGCGCATTGGCGACGCAATCGGCGGCGATCCCATCGCCCGGCGGAGCGAGATTGGGGCCGCCGATGGCCGCATGCCCGGTTCGCAGGAACGCAGCTGCCAAGTATGTCAGCCAGTGGCCGTCGGGGTAGGCATCGTCGTCGATATAAGCGACGATCTCGCCCGTTGCGGCCTCGAGGCCGAGGTTGCGGGCCGCCGACAATCCCCGGTTTTCCGTGCGAAACAGGCTGTCCGCGTACATGGCGGCGATGGCCGCCGTCCGATCGGTTGATCCGTCGTCGACGACGATGATCTCGTAATCCGGATATTCGAGTCGCTTCAGGGCCGACAACGTTTGTTCGATGGTCCGCGCGCCGTTGTGGCTACAGACCACGACGGACACTTTCGGCCACGCACCGCAGACCGCGACAGGAACCTTCTCGAAAGCAGAACTGACGGCCTGGAGTGCCGGCTTGGGTCGTCGCTCGCGCGTCACCAGACCGAAATCCCAATCCAGGATGTCGTGTCCGCCGCGGAACCACTCGTCCGTCCAGGCGAAAACGAAAGCGCCGGCACATCCGGCTTCGAAGGCGGCCTCGATCTGCCAGCGAAGCGATTGCGCCTGTCGGTCCTCGCCATTGCGTCTGCTGTCCAGGCCGATTTCGGCCATGACGAGCGGCCGTTCGCCGGTCCGGTTCTGAAGACGGGCCAGATACGCCGCCAGCCGGTCTCTGCTTTCCAGGTAGACGTTGAACGCGACGAAGTCGAGAAACGGAAGATCGAGATATTCGGTGGTCGGAAAGTTGACGTAAGTGACGAGCGAGCAGGGATCTTCCGCCTTGGCAGCGCTGCATAGATCGCTGATGAATTTTTCAATCCGCGATTTACCGTGCCACCGCACGATGGATGCAGGAATCTCGTTCCCCACCACATGGCACAGCAGGGCCGGATGGCCGGCCAGATGCCGAACGTCCGCCCGGACGGTGCGCAGGATGTGTCGGATGCTGTCCTTGTCGTCCAGGAAGGCAATGTGTTGTTCCCACGGGAGACCCGCCATGACGCGCAAGCCACACTCCGCGGCCAGGTCCATCATCCACGATGGCGGGGACGTGTAGGTGCGGACGGCGTTCAGCCCTGCCCGCGCCATGGCCCGGAAGTCCTTCTCCACCTTCTCCGGTGGAGGGAATTGCTCACCATCCGAATCCGGCTTGAACGTCCCGTAAGTGACGCCCCGGATCCAGAATTTCTGTTCGCCGGCGAACAGGAATTTGCCTTCCACGCGCAGGCGGGGAAGGGACGTGACTCGGCCGGACGCGAGCTCCGATGCGCTTGCATCCGCGTCCAGAGGCGCGACCGCGGCGTGGCTGGTAGGTCTGACGTTCATGCCTGTTCGAGCTGCGAGTGCGTTTCGCGCGTCGGCCGCCGGGCTGTGCGGACATCGTTTTCGTGCCAGTCCCATGCGGTCCGGACGATCGTTTCAAGGTCGGATTTGCCGGGACTCCAGCCAAGCACCGCCTGAGCCGACCGGGGATCCGCCACCAGTGCCGCGGGATCTCCCGGACGCCTGGGGCCGTCAACGGCCGGCACGCGCGTTCCGCTGATGCTTTCCACGGCCGCAACGACCTCGCGGATCGAATACCCGCGACCAGTGCCTAAATTCAGGGCAGTGTTGTCCCCTCCGGCGAGAAGGCGCTCGACAGCGCGGACGTGGGCGTCAGCCAGGTCGCTGACATGCACGTAATCGCGAACCGCGGTGCCGTCCGGGGTATCGTAGTCGGTGCCGAAAATCTCGAGCGGGGGTGCCTTGCCGAGAGCCGCGCCGATGACGAGCGGAATGAGATGCGTTTCGGGCGTGTGGTCCTCCCCGATTTCCCCGCCGGGATCGGCTCCTGCGGCATTGAAATAGCGAAGGCAGGTGTAACCCGCTCCGTACGCACCTGCGTACCACCGGAGGATTTTCTCGACAAACAGCTTCGAGTCGCCATACGGATTGATCGGTCTCTGCGCGTGGTCTTCGGCGATCGGCAGTTTGTCGGGTATGCCGTAAGTCGCGCAGGACGACGAGAACACGATTTTATCCACGCCCGAGTCCAGGAGAGCATCCAGCAAGGACAGCGTCCTGGCGACATTGTTGTCGAAATACTCGCGCGGCTTGTGCACTGATTCTCCGACATAGGCGTGCGCGGCGAAGTGGATGACGGCTCTGGGGCGGAAACGTTCAATCGTTTCCGACATCCGGCGCTTGTCGGCGATGTCGGTCTCGACCAGCGGCCCCCAGCGGACAGCCCAACGGTGCCCGGTGCTCAGATTGTCGACGACGACCGGGACGTAACCGGAAGCCGCCAAGGCTTTGCAAGTATGGCTCCCGATGTAACCGGCGCCGCCAGTCACCAGAATCGTCTCGGACATTGAGTTCACCCTCACCGCTCGGCTTGGCGCTGCGCCGGGTTCCGGCGGCGGAGCCCGCGGATTTTACCCGGCAGCAATATGCGGCACCGCGACCCGCGGCGCGACCGGAGCGATCACGGGCTGCTTGCGAGTCCGCTTCGCAAAGTAATCGATCGTCTTCACCAGCCCTTCCTCGAGCCGCACTTTCGGACTCCATCCCAGCCGCTTACGCGCCTGCGTGATGTCGGGACGTCGACGCTTGGGATCGTCGGGCGGCAACGGCCGCCGTTCGATGCGCGAGCAAGAGCCGGTCTTTTCCAGCACCATTGTGGCGAGCTGGCTGACCGTGAATTCGGCCGGATTCCCCAGATTGATCGGCCCCGTCACGTCGGCTTCCGATTCCATCAGCGCGACGAGGCCTTCGACCAGGTCCGTGACATAGCAGAAGGACCGGGTCTGGGAGCCGTTGCCGTAGACCGTGAGCGGGTTCCCGTGCAGGGCCTGCATGATGAAGTTCGACACCACGCGTCCGTCGTCTTCCTGCATTCGCGGCCCGTAGGTGTTGAAGATACGGGCGATTTTGATGTCCAGATGGTGCTTCTGGTGATAGTCGAAAAACAGCGTTTCGGCGCAACGCTTGCCTTCGTCGTAACAGGCGCGTGGTCCGAACGGATTGACATATCCCCAATAGGTCTCAGGCTGCGGGTGGACGTCGGGGTCGCCATACACCTCGCTGGTCGAGGCTTGCAGGATGCGGGCGCCAAGTCTTTTCGCCAATCCGAGGAGGTTGAAGGCGCCGATCACGCTGGTCTTGAGGGTGTGGATCGGATCGTGCTGATAATGCACCGGGCTCGCCGGACACGCGAGATTGAATATCTCGTCAACCTCTACGTATAGCGGCTCGATGACGTCGCGGCGAATGAGTTCGAAGTTCGGGTCGTCCAGCAGGTGGGCGACGTTGGAGCGGCGCCCGGTGAAAAAGTTGTCGACGCAGATGACCTCCCGACCACTGTCGAGAAGGCGCTCGCAAAGGTGTGAGCCGATGAAGCCTGCGCCACCGGCAACCAACGAACGTATCATGTGGCTCGCCCCGCTCTATTTTTAAGGAAGGTGATCCCGCCCGCGGGATCGGATGATGGACACACAAACACACGCACCCCTCGGCGGCGACGCCGGCCGCGCGCGAACAGACCGTCACGAAGAATTCGAACTCCGACGGGTATGTCCCGGTTCCCCGCCGACCAACGATCTAGAACCAATCTAAAAGCAAAGTGAGGCATCAGTGTGAACCTCAAAGTTGACGCGGAGCGTGGTCCGGCGGCCACACTGCGGACGCGAGCGGGGCTGCAGATTGCCTGTTCACCTTTTTTGAGCCGAGATCCGGTATAGTATTGCCGAGCACGAAGAGGGGAACGTCGTGCGGAGGCTGATGCATTCGCATATTGACCGCCGCGGAAAGTGGGGGTGCGCCGCAGGTTGCGCCCTCATCTTGTTCTCGTGTCAGTTGCAGCGCCCTGCATTCGCTTGGGAGGAGGTTCCCCAGGCGACGGCCGCTCCCGAAAGCACGCGGTCTCAATCGAGCAGCGCTTTCAAGCTCGACCTGAAATTCGACGCCTTCGATGCAGCACAGTCCGGCCCCGGAGGCCAGGGTTTCGCGCTCGGCGCAAAGAACCGCGAAGTCAACGAGATCGACGACTTGAAAGTCAACTTGTCGGCATTGGACGGTGCCATGCGCTTCTCCCTCAGGCAGGCTGAATCGTTTTATTCCGCGGATCCGACCTACTTGCGGATGCTGGCAAGCAGGAACAAGAACACCAGCACGCCCGGCAAGGAGCGCTTCTTGCTGCATGACGGGGCCGGCGGAACGGCAGGGCTTGAGCGACTGGACGTCAGGATTTTCGATATAGATTGGATGGGAGTGTCCACTTTCGCATCTCACCGCGACGTTGATCCCTATTTCCAGTCGCTGGCGGCGGAAAAAGCGAAGGACGAGTTTTCCGTCGCCAACAGGTCGACCGAGACCGGCGGGGGCAAACTGCGCTTCGGATCCTTCTCGCTGGCGACGAGCTACGCCGTTTCGTCGGGGCTGTCGGCGACGAGCTACGGCGTTTCGTCGGTGTTGCCGGCGGCTGTTCTTCCAACGGACGCGCGGGTGGACCGATCGGTCACGTTCGACCTGACCGACTTTCAAAAAAGAAGCGGAGATTTCCTGCCGGGCCGGTTCTGGAACCTGGCTCCGTCCGGGATTTACGTCGGCGATTTTGTGAAGGAAACGTCGTTCGGTCTGAGCGGCGGACCGCCCGATCGCATGAGCGGCGTCACCGCCGGGGCCTATTGGACGTGGGCCGGCGGGAGCGCGAATGTTGGCTATTGGAACTATTATCTGGACAGTCGACGTACAGGAGAGGCGTCGTACGATTCCGCCGGTCGCGGGCTCGATGCAAGTGTGAGCCTCCACAGTGAGGTATTCCAATACTACGGCGGGTTCTCCTATCGTCGTTCCGAGGATCTCGCGGAACTCGCGAGAGCAACCGACAACGGATACGACGCCTACGGGTCGGTCACCTACAAGAGCAGGGATTGGCCCGACGTCAGGCTCGACGGAGCGGCGGGGCGATACGGCTACCGCAGCCTTTCGTATGCAATGACGGACGACGGCTTCTATTGGAGCGCGGGATTGAGCCTGGACTTTGCGAAATATTTTTGGGGGACGGCTGCAGATACCAATGCCAAAGGCGGCACTCCCAGCCTGAGGCTCCTTTACCGGTACACCGAGGAAAGCGATCGCGGCACCGCCTCCGAAGCCCACTCCAACGATCACCTGGTCGGGATGATCTTTCGTATGGGCTTTGCCGGCCCCGACCCGCAGTTCAGCAAGCGACCGGACCGCAATCTGTTCGATCCGTTCTCCTCGGCGCGGAGTCGGATGCTCCCGTAGTCCAGTCCAATGCACCCCAGACATGCTCGGGGGTCCTTGCCGCCCTGGCTGGGCGGCGACCACATGGGCGCCGCGGAGGGCGATCCGTCGGTTCGCGCCGAGCGAGATCGCCGGCATTAAGCCGGTCTGAAACTCCTGCAGCGCCGCCGACTGTGATGTTAAGCGCGGAGCGCACAAATTTGTCGCGAATGCAAAAGAGATATGCTCAACAGGACAGTGATGCTGTCCTTGAGGGATAGTGGGCCGCCGATGCGCATCGGCCGTTGCGGCATCCGTTCATCAAGAACCCGGTCTCCGCACGAGACTTGGCTGGTCGCCGACGAGCTAGCAGGGGTTCAGGTTTGGTGCCTGACCGAGATCGGCCCTCGCAGGCCGGCTATAGGCGCGCGAACGTCCGCTGCCGGCACTTCTGCGACATCAGGAGGGCATCCAGCCATGTCCGCTTGCGAGGGCCAAAGCGGTCGCACGCCGGAGATCGTCGCAGTGCGAATCTGACCGGAAGCGGACATAAGAGCGCG
>Ga0209466_1000225_pt1 | contig 13245 bp, 10 predicted proteins | sample PanSoiPlo30MoBio_FD_188323 | JGI IMG/M metagenome (GOLD analysis project Ga0209466, IMG submission 188323) | Tropical forest soil microbial communities from Panama analyzed to predict greenhouse gas emissions - Panama Soil Plot 30 MoBio (SPAdes)... | ecosystem: Environmental > Terrestrial > Soil...
GATCCGGCCTCACATACGTGACCTTCCCGTCCGACGATCTTGTAATAGGAAATCCCAGCAGGTCACACGCAAACTTCTCGAACCTCTCGCGATCAGTGACGTCGACCCCAACCTGCATGATATCGTGGATAGTTCCCATAATAAACCTTCCTTTCCAACTAGGTGCGACCTGAGCATATACTCGTCACTCCTTCAGCCTCAATCGTAAAAATAATCCAATACAGGGCAAGTATTTGCGTTCTCAAATTCTTGTTAATCTGACGGTGGGCTGCTCACCGCCGGCAGCCCGGCTGCTTTCCTTGTGCCATTGATTTCGTCCAAAACCATCTCTTCCACGGACTGAACCTTCCACTTGAACTCATGCGCGGCGCGGGAGTTGTCAAAATTCCATGCCGGCACGCGAGCTTTTTCGTCAAAGGTGATCTCTGCGTCGGGCAGATAACTTTTGACGATATCTGCAATTTCACGTCCTGTTGGCGAAGGGCCTGTGCCCATGTAAGTGTCGTGTTTAACCTCGTCGGCAAGGGCGATCTTACCATAGAGCTGGGCGATGTCGGATACGCCGACGATGTTGCGTGGTCCCGAGGACGGCCAATTTCCAAAGCCTGGTTTTCCTAGCGCGGGAAATTGAATCATCCGCCGCGAGAAAGCGGTGTTGCCGGGACCGATGACCGCTGCTGAATGGACTTTGACGATCTGAATTCTGTAAGTCTTCGTATAGCGTTCAGCCATGGAATTGTTGACGAGCTTCATAAGGCCGTAGAGACTTTTTGGCGCGTTCGGTTCGGTCTCTTCGTTGATGGGTTCCGGTCCGTAAGCGTCCTGATGTCCGAAGATGCCCACCGTGCTGGCGAAGATAACACGCTGCAGGCGCGCGAGGCGGGCGGCTTCGAACAGATTGGCCACGCCGACGATGTTTACGCGCGCGGCATTGAGGAGATCACGACATTCAGGTGCAAGCAGAGGCGTCATGAAGTAGCCGAGGGCGACGATGCGTTGGATACGGTGCTCGACAATCGCCGCCATGACTTCTTCCAGGTTGGTCATGTTCCCCGTAACGAAAGTCGCGCCGGCGATAGTCGGCGACGATTCCGGAACCAGATCGAAGCCGACAACTTGAGCGCCATGCTCGACCAAAGTTTTCACAACATGTCGGCCAATATAGCCGCTGCTGCCGACGACCAAAATTTTCATGGAATTTCCTGTAGATTCTCGCTGCGCTCTACAGATCGGCGCCGCTACTCAGCCATAAGCTCCTTAATTAGGAACGTGTAAGCCAGCGCGGACATATAGGCGGCTTGCCGGTTGTCGGCCGAACCGCCGTGCCCACCTTCGATATTCTCGAAGTAAAGAACATCATACCCATATTCCTTCATCTTAGCGTACATCTTTCGAGCATGTCCCGGGTGAACCCGGTCATCCCGGGTCGAGGTCATAAAGAGAACGCGTGGATATTTCCGATCTTTCCAAACCTTTTGATACGGGGAATATTGACTGATATAAAACCAATCCTCCGCTTTTTCCGGATCGCCGTATTCGTCCACCCAACTCGCTCCCGCCAGTAGCTTGTGAAAACGTTTCATGTCAAGGAGCGGCATCTGGCAGACCACAGCTTTGAAAAGATCGGGACGTTGCGTGAGCATGACCCCCATCAGCAACCCACCGTTCGAGCCACCCTGAATACCAAGATGCTCTGGTGATGTCACCTTGTAAGCGATCAGATCCTCGGCCACCGCGATAAAGTCGTCGTACGCGCGTTGTCGACATTGCTTCCTCGCAGCGTAGTGCCAGCTCGGTCCAAACTCACCGCCGCCACGGATATTCGCCACCACGTAGACTCCACCACGCTCCAACCATGCGGCGCCAACGGATGGAATGTAATTCGGCAGCAACGAAATTTCAAAGCCGCCGTATCCATAAAGCAGCAGCGGATTTTTACCGTCCAGCTGTAGGCCATTTCGGCTTACCTGAAAATACGGAATTCTTGTTCCGTCTTTAGACCGGGCCTCGTGTTGGCTAAGCTCCAATCCGTCCGCTGCGAAGAATGCAGGAAGACTTTTAAGCTTCTCGGGCGCGGATTGGCCAACCGTACCGAAATAAAGAGTGGACGGCGTCAAGAAATCCGTTGCAGTCAGAAAGTATTCGTCGGATTGGTCAGGATCGATGCCCCTCGCGTGGATCGAACCGAGCGCCGGAGTGTCTAGCGCCGCTCGTGTCCATTGCCCGGCCTCGTGTCTGAGTACGTAGAGTTTGTTCCGAACGTTCTCCAGTTCATTAATGATCAAGTAATTCTTTGTCGGGCTCGTATCCCCCAGACACTTGCGCTCGCTGGGTTCAAACAGCACTGCAAGTTTGCGCTCGCCCCTGAGGTACGCCTCGAAATCGGTAGCGACTAGGGCCCCCGCGGGGTACGTCATTCCACCGATCGTCCAATCAGAACGAAGGTACAAGAGGATCTGGTCGCCGAATGTATCGACCCGCGTGTCATCGGGTTTGTCAATCCTCACCCATTCGTCGCCGCGGCGGATGTAGACTTGGTTTGTAAAAAACGTTGCCCGGCGTCGCACAAATTCGTAGATGCGCCCGTGGTCGTGTACGACAGTGGCGGCTATGTTGACGTCTTGAGTTTCTCCTTCGAAAACGATTCTCGCCTCGTCCAAGGTCGAGGAGCGATTCCATTCTTTGACGATTCGCGGATATCCGGAGCGAGTGAGTGAACCGGGACCGAAGTCTGTTCCTACATAGAGTGTGTCGTGGTTTCGCCAGGTAGCGCCGGTCTTGGCTTCCGGCAAGAAGAATCCATCGGGGCTAAATTCCTTTGTGTCCAGGTCAAATTCCCGCACGACGACCGCATCTGCGCCGCCGCGGGAAAGAAAAATAAGCGCGCGATCGTAAGTCGGTCGCAGCACATCAGAGCCCTTCCAAAACCAGTTCTTATCTTCCGCCGCCGCCAGCCTGTCGAGGTCAAGCACAGTCTCCCATGCCGGATCGGCCTTCTTGTACTCTTCCAAGGTCGTCCGTCGCCATAGCCCATGCACATGGGTCGCGTCCCGCCAGAAGTTGTAGTAGTGAGCACCATGTTTGTCGACATAGGGAATGCGCTCTTTTGAATCGAGGATCGCCAACAAGTGTTGGCGCAGGGTTTCAAAATCACCAGACGCTCCCAGCTCCCGGACCGCATCGGCGTTTTGCTCCCTGACCCACGCCAACGACCGCTCGCTGGTAATGTCTTCCAACCACAGGTACGGATCGTCGCCGCCAGTCCAGAGCTCGGTGTCTGACGTGTGCAGCGTCGCGCTCATGATTTCCTAGATTTGCATTTCAGGAAATAACTCGCAAATAGTGGGTCGCGTCTTGGTACTAGTCTCTGCTTGCCACAAAAAAGAAAGAGGGTAGCTGCTCAATTGGCAGCTACCCCCTCTGCGAACCAACAAAGAGGCGTTTAACCTTCGATCACTTTCTTCCACTTCGCGCGAATCTTCTCCTTCAATTCCGGGGTGGACTCCGCCACGGGCGGGAAATCTTTCATCCATTCGAACGGACGGCAGGCATCGATGACAGCGCGGGAGTTGAAGCCTTTTTTGCCCGGCTGAATCCGCGGATCGAGTGGCCCGCTCCAGCAACGACGCAGAATCTCGATGGACTCGACGGGATCCGATCGGCTGGCCAAAGCCCAAATCACATCGAATGTATTGGTCGGATCGATATCGTCATCGACGACGATGACATAGCGGCCGAGATAGGCACCGGCGTGAACTTGTGAAGCGGCCAACATCGCCTGTCTCGCATGGCCCGGATAGCGCTGCTTTATGGAAATGATGTTGAACAACCGGCCGCCGCCTGCCTCGTGACACCAAACACCCTTGACGTCGGGCACGCCGCACTTTTCCACCTGTTCCCAGATAAGCGCCGATTTCACCATGCACTTGGCAATGGAGTAATCCGATGGCGGGCGACCGGGTCGAGCACAAGTAAGAATGGGGTCATTACGATAGTAGATGTTTTGCACGCGTACGACAGGCTCCGGTCGGCTGGAGCTAGCGTAATAGCCCGTCCATTCACCGAACGGCCCCTCGGTCCGGCGATCATTGGCGTCCATGAAGCCTTCGATGACGATTTCGGCATGGGCCGGGAACGGTAATCCGGTGGCTTTGCCTTCAATAACTTCGATGGGCGATCCCTTCAAGCCGCCGGCGTAATCGAATTCCGAAACGCCGTAGTCGATCTCATTACCCGAAACCATGAAAAGGACCGGATCTTGCCCGACGCTGATAATAACCGGGCAGGGCTTACCCTTCTCGAAGTATTTCGACCGCTGGATGGTTCCATGCTTACCCGGCGAGATGTAGCAGCTCATGCTCTTTTCGTCTTGCACCATGCCGCGGTAGGCGCCGAAATTAACCCATCCCTCATCAGGATCACGGGTGATAACCAGACAAGCAGTGCCTATGAAGCGTCCACCGTCCAGCTCGTGAATAAGTGGAACCGGAAACTTGAGAAGATTGACGTCATCGCCTGACATCACGTTTTCCAGGATCGGACCCTTCGTGACGGTTTTGGCAGGAATCGGCTGATGGGTCGTCAGCTTCTGCCGCAGCGCTCGAACCAAATCCAAGTTAGCGAGATCCATCGGCAAACCCAGATTCAATGCCATTCGCTTAAACGAAGCATTCTGAGCGAAGAGCGTCCGGTACCCTTTGGGATAGCCTTTGATGTTATCGAACAAAACTGCGGCAACTGGTCCCTTGCTTTCGCGGGCAATCAGTTCCGACAATGTTCCCATCTCTAGATTCCAATCGACACCATCAACCTTTTTGAGTTCGCCAAAGCTGTCGACTATTTCCAGCCATTCGCGCAGATCTGTGTAGCTCGGAGTTTTTCCGGCCTTCAAATCCTCCTCAGCGAGCTTTCGCGCTTCTAATGCAGTCATAGATTCGACTCTCCTTTCACGGAAAACGATCGTGTATTCTAGTCTCCCAACATACTTTCATCAATACCTTCCGTATCATCCGCAGGTAGGCCATTGCAACTCTTTGGATCCAAATGGAGGTAAACTTTCTCTCCCGGGCTGATGCTGTGAAATGGGTGGGTATGCACAGCCAAAACATCATCGCCCACCGCGATCTTGCAATGATAGGCGTCACCCATGAATATCGCTTCTTTGACTGTTCCCTCGACAACATTATCTAGGGAATGCGGTTTTTCCTTGTGAACCGGAATATTTTCTGGCCGGATCGAAATCACCGCCGCCTGGTCCTTTTTAAGGCCGGGTGCCGGGATGAAGCTAAGGATGCCTTTTTTCGTCTGCATCTTGCCGGGTCGAGAGTCCCCGTCTACCTCCAGCACTTTGCCCGCGATCAGATTGGTAAGGCCCAAAAAAGTCGCCGTAAACCTTCTCTTCGGACGACTGTAAAGCTGATGAGGTGAGCCTATCTCAATAAGCTTGCCGCCATGCATGACAGCGATCTGATCTGAAATGGCCAAGGCTTCCGCCTGATCGTGGGTGACAAAGATCGTCGTGATGCTGGTTCTTCTTTGCAACGCTTTGATTTCGGATCTCATCTGGACCCGCAGCTTCGCATCCAGGTTGCTCAATGGCTCATCCAACAGCATAACCTTGGGCTCATTCACCAGAGCCCGGGCGAAGGCGACTCGCTGTTGCTGACCGCCGGAGAGCTTCGGGGCAGGCCGATCTTCGAGGCCGTCCAGCCCGACGATCTTGAGCACGTCCGACACCCTTCGCTTGATCTCAACCTTGGGGCGGCGCTGAATCGTCAACGGATAGGCAACGTTCTCCGCCACGGTCATATGCGGCCAGATCGCATAGGATTGGAAGACCATGCCGATGGGTCTCTTGTTCGTGGGAACATAAACCCTTTCACCGGAGGCGAAAACAGTTTGGCTTCCGATGTTGATCTTACCCCCATCGGGTCGTTCTAGACCGGCGACGCAGCGAAGGGTCGTGGTCTTGCCACATCCGCTCGGGCCTAAGAAAGTATAGAGCGAGCCCTCGGGGATGTTGAGCGAGACACCCTTGAGGACATGCACCCGCTCCTTGTCTTCCCCAAAATACTTCTCCAAGGAATCGATCTGTACCATGTCTCTTTTTTCTGCCATTACGCCTCCCGAATTCGTCGACTGCCGTGAGCCGACAAAGAATCACGCCCTGAAGAATTCTTTATTCTGCGATACCTATTTTGGCTCCTAACCGGCGTGCGGTAAATGCCATCACGAGGAGCAACAAAACCATCAACACTCCTAACGCACACACGTAGGTGTATTGACCGCCCTCCCATAAGTCAAATGCCATGATCGAAAGCACCGTGCTGTTGTACGAGTAAAGCAATATCGAGGTTGAAAGCTCCCGCAGTGCAATGATGCTGATATAGATCCAGCCCGCGGTGAAACCAGGCATGAGAAGCGGCAAAATCACTTTTCTGAAAGTTTGAAACCAGGTACCACCCGCTGTCAGTGAAGCCTCTTCCAATTCCTTGTTGATTTGGATCATCGAAGCCGATGCTGCCCGAATGCCGTAAGGCATGAACTTAGTGATGTAGGCCAAGAGCAACACCCAGATCGTCCCGTAGATCGGAATCGGCAGGGTCAAATAGACCCAAATGAGGCTTACCCCCAGGACGATTCCCGGCATGGCAATTGGGATAAACGTCATATTATCCAGCAGCGCCCGCCCCGGCAATTTGGTTTTGACCGTGATCCAGGCGATCACCGAGGTCAGCAGCATTACCAAGGTGGCGGAGCCCACCGATAGATAAAAGCTATTTTTAAATGCAGTTAATGCCAACGGATAGTTTAAAATATAGTGAAAGTTGGCCCACGTCATTTTACCCATGAGCTCGCGAGAAGGCACACCATAATAGGGAATGAACGAAGACCATAAGAGAACAAAGACTGGAAGAATTACGGCGAGGAGAAATATCAGGAAAGAAATCGCGCAGGTCACATATTTCCATCCGCCCAAATCTATGACCCGGGGTCGATAGCCCTTTCCGGTCACTGTGGCGTAGCGTTCCTCCCTGCGGGTAATTCTTCCGTAAATCAACACGCCGGTGGTGCTGATCAGCAGCAAGGTCACCGCATAAGCGCCTGCCAACCCGAAATCCGATGGGAATTGATGAATGGCAAGAAAGATCTTGGTGGTAAAGACGGAGATCTTGGCAGGCACGCCGACCAGGGCGGGGACTTCAAACGCTTCGATGCCACGAATGAATATGACCAAAAGCACGCTGAACATGGCGGGTCGCATCAACGGTAGGGTAACCTTCCTGAAGGTCGTGAATGTGCTCGATCCCGCAGTTAGGGCTGCTTCCTCCAAGGATGTATCCATATTGCGGAAAGCCGCCGACATCAGAAGAAAAACCAGTGGATAGAGATGAATCGACTCGGCCCAGATCATCCCCCACATAGAATAGATGTTGAAGGGCGCGGATTCCAGGCCCAACAATTCCTTAATCACGAGGTTGATCAACCCGATCTTCGGGCTGAGTAAAAGGATCCATGAGATGGTGCTGAGAATTCCCGGAATGATAAACGGAATCAGCGCCATGACAACGAACAGTTTTTTGAACGGAGTGTTGGTTCGTTCGCTAACCCATGCGAGAAACGTTCCGATCAAAAAAGTGACGATACAGGTCCCCACGCCATAATATATGGAATTCAAAAAAAGGAAGTAAAATTCCTTATCAAAATAGGCCTTGACGTAGTTCTGTATGGTGAAGGTCGCCCCGGGTTCGCCGATCGGTGCACTGCGGATGCTTCCGTAGAGGAGCATGAGTAGCGGAACGCCTGCCAGATAAAGAACGAAAAGCGTCGCCCCTATCAGAATAAGGGTCTGGGAGTTAAACCTCCGCACCCTATGTCTCCCGGAAATTGTTAATTATTGATATTGTGGACAATCTGATCCTGGACCATGGTCTTCTTCACTTCTTCCTCAATCAGGTTCCAGAGATGATCTTCATATTCCAGAAATTTTTTCTCTCGCTTGGTAGCGAGAGGACGTGGCCGGGCAATATCAATCTTTATCGTTTCCTTCACCTTCCCCGGTCGTGCGCCGAAGACGATGACACGGTCTGCCAGGTAGATTGCTTCGTTGATCTGGTGGGTAATGAATAACACGGTCTTGCCCGCCTCGCGCCAGATACGCAGCAACTCCAACTGCATAATTTCGCGGGTTTGAGCGTCTAGAGCGGCGAACGGTTCATCCATAATAAGAATCTTCGGATCCACTGTCAGCGCGCGGGCCAAGTTGCAGCGTTGTTGCATACCGCCGGATAACTCATGGGGATAATGATCTTCGAATCCTTCTAAGCCGACGAGCTTAATAAACTTGCGCGCGCGCGATTGACCGTCGCCGTTGTCTAATCCTTGGCATTCCAACCCGAAGATCACGTTCTTAAAAACGGTCCGCCAAGGCATCAGACAGGAATCCTGAAACACCATCCCCCGGTCCGTGCCCGGTCCGGTCACTGCCTTCCCATCAATCGCTATTTGCCCCGCGGTGGGTTTGAGCAACCCGTCGCAGAGGTTGATAAAAGTGGTTTTACCGCAGCCACTGGGACCGACAATCGTGACGAATTCACCGTCCTCCACTTGTAGATTGATATTATCCAGGGCCAAGAGCCTGCCGCCGGTTCGCGGTTGATAGTACTCATGTCGTAATCCTGTCGCTTGTAACTTGGTCTGTGCCACATGACCTCCTTAAGAATTGGTTTTGGGTTGCGTGATGTCGCGCCAGAAACGCTGCTTCATCGATCGCTCGTTAGCAAAGGACGCACTAGGGATTATCATTTTCAAATCTTTTTTCAAGCTCGCTTGAGGATTTATTGACAACCAAGAATGGATCGGATAGGTTCGCGACAAAACTTTGCATAAAAGTTTTCATGCAAAATCGATTTTCATGGCCTCCCTCTTAGAAAAAACCAAGCATAGAGCACGACGAACCGAGAACCTCTCCGGGCAAGTTTACAATCAAATCAAAACCTTAATTCTTGGCAACGAAATTTTGCCGGGTCAAAAACTTCACCACCAAGAACTAAGCGAGCGCCTCGGTGTGAGCAGAACTCCCGTGCGGGAAGCATTGACCCGTTTGGTTCAGGAAGGATACGTTTCCCTCCTGCCGAACCGGGGTTTTACCTGTAAAGAAATTAGATTGCAAGAGGCGGATGAACTCTATCAACTGCGCGAGGCCCTGGAAGCATTCGCCGTAGAAAAGGCGATAGAAAATCTAACGGACGGGGCGTTCACCGAGCTGGCCGCGAAGATCAATCTTTACGGCAAGGACGTCCAAAAGCGATTTACTCGTGACCGGTTGGTGTACGATCAAGACATTCATCTAGAGATTGCCCGTCTCTCCGCCAATGAGACGCTCGTCAAGACACTTGCGCAGGTCTTTGAGCGCATCATTTTGAAGCGAAGAACCGATGGTCTCTATGATCCCACCCGGGGCGTCACCGCTCATCAGGAGCATCTAAAGCTCTTGCAAGCCATGAAGAAGCGTAATGCGCAAAACGCCGTGAAAATCGTTCGAGCGCATATACGAGCGGGCAAAGAGAATGTCCTCTCCGATCTCAAGCAGAGACAGGAAATTCGTGAATTTCGTTACACCGGAACAGTGAGCTAGTATAAAAAGATAAATTAGAAAGAAAGGAAAAAAAATGGCAGCAGATCTGGTTATCAAAAACGGCTGGGTGGTAACACCCACAGAAATCTTTCAGGGCGGCGTCGCAATCAGCAATGAAAAGATCGTGGCGATCGGTTCAAACGATCAATTGCCCCAGGGGAAAGAGGAAATCGATGCCAAGGGCAAGCACATCCTCCCCGGCATCATTGATGGGCATGTGCACTTCAGAGAGCCCGGTATGACGCACAAGGAAGACTTCACTACGGGTTCCACCGCCGCTGTCTGCGGCGGTATTACCAGCGTCGTCGACATGCCCAATACTGTGCCGCCGACTGCAGATGCCGAGCAGGTCAAGATCAAACAACAGCTGGCAGAACAAAAGTCGCTGGTCGATTTCGGTGTCACCGGCGTCGTTGTCCAAACCAATACGAAAGAGATTTTGCCTATGGCGGCGGCCGGCGTCATAGGCTTCAAGATCTTCTTCGGCGAAACCATCGGCAACCTGCCCTTCCCCGACGATGGCATGTGCATGGAGGCCTTCGATTACATCGCCCAGTCGAAATTGCCGTTGGGCATTCACGCAGAAAACCGTCAGATCATGGCCTACTGTACCAACAAGCTTAAAACCGAGGGTAAAAATGACGCTCGGTACTGGGAGGCTTCGCGTCCGGATATCTGTGAGGCTGAGTCCGTGCACCACGCGCTCTTCTTCGCGGAGACTTTCGGCACCAAGCTTCACGTCTTCCACATGAGCTCCAAGCAGGCGGCTTACATGGTGCGCGATGCTAAAGCGCGCGGGCTGAGAGTCACGGCGGAAACCGGACCGCACTACCTGCTGCGCGAGCCCAACCATATGGATCAAGTCGGCTCTCTGCTAAAGATGAACCCGCCGGTCCGGACCAAGGATCATGCCGAAGTGTTGTGGCAAGGTCTACGCGAGGGTTTTGTCGATATGCTCGCTACCGACCACTCCCCCCATACGCTGGATGAAAAAGGTTCCGACCTTATGGGCAAACTTACCAAGCCGGCGATCTGGGATTGTATCTCCGGCTTTTGCGGGGTGGAGACCGGAGTTCCGCTGATTCTGACGGAGGTTAATAAAGGGAGGCTGACACTCAACCAATACGTCAAGGTCGCCTGTGAGAATCCGGCGAAGGTGTGGCAGATCTATCCGAAAAAAGGCGCGATCCGGCTCGGATCCGATGGTGACATCACGATCATCGATATGGACAAGGAAGGCGTCATCGACGTCAACGGGTTGCACAGCAAGAACAAACCTTCGCCATGGCACGGCTGGAAAGTTAAAGGCATGCCGGTCTGCACGATCGTGCGTGGCCATGTGCAAATGCGGGACGGCGAGCCTACCGGCAAACCCATCGGTCGGATGGTCAAACCCCTCGTGTAGTATGAACTTTATTTTGGTAGATTCAGATTCATGAAGCGTCCGGAACCACTCGAAATATATCAACCGACCACCTTGCGGGAAGCGAGTCGCCTGTTGAGGGACAAAGGTGCAGGCGGCCGTTTCCTTGCCGGCGGCACCGATCTGGTGATCGCCATCAAAGAAAAAGGACTGATCCCCACATATGTAGTGGATCTCAAGAGGGTCCCTGGTCTTTCGGGGATTCGGGAAAATACCGACGGTAGCATTACTATCGGCGCGTTGACGACGATGCGCGACATCGAGATTGATTCACTCCTGAATAAGAAATATCCGTTTCTCTGCCAAAGCGCGGCGGAGGTGGGGTCAATCCAGATCAGAAACCGGGCAACCGTGGGTGGCAATATGGCCAACGCCACACCGTCCGCCGACGTGGCTCCAAGTATGATCGCTTTGAATGCAACCGCAAAAATCGTTAACGCCGGCGGCGAGAGGATGGTTGCCCTGGAGGAATTTTTTCGTGGGCCGGGCCAAACCATTATGAGCCCAGATGAAATCCTCACCGAAATCATTATCCCGAAGACGAGTCCACAACTCGTCGGTGAGTACATCAAGTTCTCGCCGCGCGACATGATGGATCTGGCTTACGTCGGGGTTGCGGTTGCCTATATTATCGCCGCCGACAAACGCTGCAGCGTTGTTCGAATCGTTCTCGGGGCCGTCGCGCCGACGCCGATTCGAGCACGCGCTGCCGAAGCGTTGCTCGAAGGCCAGTCTCTTACCGAGGAACTCGCCGTGAAAGCAGCCGCCGTAGCGGCCCAGGAAAGCAAGCCGATCAGCGATGTTCGGTCGTCCGCCGACTATCGCCGCGCGATGGTTGAAGCGATGACAAAGCGCGCGCTGTTGAACGCCGCGGTACCGCGCACAGAAAAAGTCTCCTGGTGTGACAGACGGGATCGGAGATATTGAAAGATATTGAAAATGGAGTAGTGGAGTTATGGCCATTGGCTATGACACTCAAAATCCTTTCACTCCAACACTCATTCCGACGGCGGTCAACTTGTGAGGTACTCATGAAGACGAAGATCCAATTTGCTCTTAACGGCAAGAGCACAACCCTCGAGGTGCCAAACCATCGTCTCTTGCTGGATTTGTTGCGTGACGAGATCGGCCTTACAGGCACTAAAGAAGGTTGCGGCACCGGCGATTGCGGCGCTTGCACGGTTTACTTGAACGGCAAACCGGTGAACTCCTGTTTAGTGCTGTCCGGCGAACTCGACGGCGCTGACATCGTTACCATCGAAGGATTGAAGATCGGCCCGGAGCTCCATCCGATCCAAAAGGCTTTCATTCAAGACGGCGGCGCCCAGTGCGGCTACTGCACGCCGGGTATGCTGATGATGTCAAAAGCGCTGTTGGATGAGAATCCGAATCCGACGGAAGAAGAAATCCGTTACGCGCTTTCAGGCAATCTCTGTCGCTGCACCGGCTATGCAAAAATCATTCAAGCGGTGCAGGACGCCGCTGCAGAACTGAGAGCAAAGCATGCCTAGAACCTTCTAGCGAAAACACATTGAACCGATTGAACCTTTCTTGGTGAGGTAAAGCGCAAAATGGCGGAACTTACGGTTATCGGCAAGCCCGTAACTAGAGTCGATGTTAACGAGAAGGTTACGGGTGGCGCGGTTTACGGTTACGATCTCGTCCTGCCCAACATGGTATACGGCAAGACTTTGTTCAGTCCTAAAGCCCACGCTAGAATTAAAAAAATCAATACTGAGAAGGCCAAGCGACTGCCCGGCATCGTCGCGGTGGTGACCGGCGAAGACGCGCCTTGGACTCATGGAGAGTCAATCAAAGACAAGCCATTCTTAGCGCAGGGTAAGGTTCGCTACATTGGTGAACCGGTGGCCGCGGTGGCGGCAGAGGACGAGGACATCGCTCAGGCTGCCGTGAAACTGATTGAAGTCGAATACGAAGATCTGCCGGTTTATACCGAGCCTGAAGAAGCCTGCAAACCCGGCTGCGTGGCGATTCACGAAGATTTCGCTAATTATCGCAAAGTGAATTTTATCGTTGGCTCTCACCTGCCTAACATCGCCGAACATTTCAAGCTGCGCACCGGCGACGTTGCCAAAGGCTTTAAGGAATCCGACTTGGTCGTCGAAGAAAGGTATTTCGTGCCGATGATCCAGCATGCCGCCATGGAGCCCCACTCGGCCCATGC
>Ga0209466_1000226_pt1 | contig 13222 bp, 12 predicted proteins | sample PanSoiPlo30MoBio_FD_188323 | JGI IMG/M metagenome (GOLD analysis project Ga0209466, IMG submission 188323) | Tropical forest soil microbial communities from Panama analyzed to predict greenhouse gas emissions - Panama Soil Plot 30 MoBio (SPAdes)... | ecosystem: Environmental > Terrestrial > Soil...
ATGGCGCCTGAAGGCTTTGTCGCACTGCCCCAGCCAAAATGGCATCCAGCCCACTTCGTTCTCGACAGAAACAATTTTCAGTTTGGGATAACGCTCGAGAACTCCCGAAAAGATCATGTCGAACAGAGCGTCCTGGATCTCTCGGGTCTGATTTACACTATTGCGATACCGGGTGAGCCCTTTCGCCGTCCCGCGATTCATGCTGGGGCCGAAACCGGTTAAGATATGCAGATGAACCGGCATGTCGAGATCCTGCGACGCCGCCCAGAAACGCTCATAGTGTTCCGACGTGAAAGGTAGCTTCGGATCCGGCACTTGCCAGATCATAGTTCCGACCATCCCGGCTTTTTTGCAGCGCTCGGTTTCGGCGATGGCGCGATCGATGTCGTACATCGAGATCAGCGCGATGCCGAAGAGCCGGTCAGGCACTTTCTGGCAGTAATCGATCAGCCAATCGTTGTAGGTTCGAAACAGGGCTTCCTGGAGGGTCGTATCTTGAACGCAGTAGAGGCCCAGGCCCAAACTCGGATACAAGACCTCGGCGGAGACGCCATCCGTTTCCATGTCTTTCATGCGCACGATCGGGTCCCAACCGCCCGGACGCGCCACCGAGAATCCCGCCCGGCGAAAATTTTCCAGGTTGTCCGGTCGCTGCCCGGCCATGAACAAGCCGCCGACGGCTTGCGGGATCACTTCATCAGAACCGAACAGCCAGGCGTCTTTCTTTTCGTCGAAATAGACTTTTGGTGCCCGCGCCTGAAGCGCCTGAGGCATGCCCTTCTCCCAAAGATCGGGAACTTCGATAACGTGAGAATCTGCCGAGATTATTAATTCTTCCATGGCTCCTCCTTCTCTCTATTTCTTCGCCCAGACTTGATCAAAAAAACCGCTCTTATCCATTTCGTCCAAATAACGACTGTCGATCAGTTCCTGTGGTTTGACTTTCTTTGCACGGGGATCCGTTTGCGCAACTTCGTCAAGAATTGCTTGCAAAGCTTCGTTCTTGATAACCAACCGCGGCTCGAGCACCTTAATCTCCGCGTTGTAGGCAGAATCCAAAACATTGCGATCCGTAATCCGCAGGTATTTTCCCAGTACCTTATAGACGAACTCTTTGTCCGTGTGCATGATTCTGGCCGTTTCCGCCATCGCACGCATATACTGCCCAACAACCTGCCCGCGCTTGGCGAGAAGCGAACGCTTGGTAACGAAGGCGGTCGCTGCATAGGGAATTTTAAGGTCCGGGCCGTAGACTACATAATGATAGCCTTTAGCGATCGCTTGAGAATCCGTCGGTGGCGTCAAATTCGCGACTTCAATCCCGCCGGTGAGGAGCGCAGCCAGGGTCTCCGGATCGCCGCCGGTCTGAAGAAAACTAAAATCACGATTCGGCTCCATGTTGTAGCGGCGCAGTGCTTGAATGGTAAAGTAATGTGAGTTGCCGCCGATTCGGCTTACGCCGATCCGTTTGCCCTTCAGGTCTTCGGGCTTCTTGATATTACCACCCGCCACGAGCGTCTGGGTCATAGTGTTTTTTACCCCGCCGATGAACGCCACGTCAGTGGATCCTCGAACGTAGGCGATCACATTACCGATTCCGCCCGTTACCGTCATGTCCGCGTCGCCCCCCAACAGCGCGGCGGTCACGATGCCGGAAGACGCAATAAACACTAACTCGTGGTCGATGTTGTACTTTTTGAACAGCCCCGCTTCCAGCGCCATCCAGGGCATTGATTGAGACATGACACGGGAAGAATGAATGGTCACGAACTTATCCGCTGCCGGGGCTACAAGCGGACAAAAAAACAGCAAGAGTCCCAGAACTAGAATCGAACCTTTAGGCATCAAGTGCTCCTTATCACGCCAACTATCTTCGACCGTAAAGCTCTTGGACGAACCCACTCTCTTCTAACTCTTTCACGAACCGGTTGTCAAAGAACTCCTTCGGGTCCGCGCCAGCCGCCTTGGGATTGTCAGAAACTGCAAGGACCGACTTGATATACTCCTCGGTGACATAGGGCACTCTCGGAAAGATCCCGCGAAAGGTTTGATAGGCTTCATCTAAGATAGCGCTATCATTCGTAACCAGGTAGCGCGCCAGCGCGCGCTTGCTGCTTTCGGCGTCCTCGTTGGCAATCTTGATCGCGGCGATGTACGCCCGCAGGTAGGCCTTGACCCGCTCCGGTTGCTGGCGCGCAAAGGTCCGCCGGGTCGCGACACCGCTGTGCATGTAAGGAAGATTCAACGTCGCGATATTCACCAATTCTTTTTGTCCCAGCCGCCGAGCCATCAAAGTCGTGGGTGACGAAAGCACTCCGGCGGAGACGATGCCGCGGTCAAGAGCGGCGACCACTTCGCGCACGCCGCCGAGATAGATAAACTTGACATCCTTGCCGGGCTGCAGGTTGTAACGCTGTAGCAAAGCGATGACCGCATGTTCGGAGGAAGCGCCCTTGCTCATCACGCCCACGACTTTGCCTTGCAGGCTGGCGATATCCTTGACTTCAGGGCGCCCGTAGAGAGAAAACCCGTAGGTGGGAACTCCCACCGCGATGGCGACCAAATCGCCACCGGCCAAAACTGTGTTGACTACCGCGCCGCCGATGCTCGCAAGATCGATGTCCCCGGCGATCATCGACTGATTCATTCTCGCTGCCCCGGAAATAAAAATATTTTGCACCGGCACACCGTATTTTTGATCGAGCTTGGCTTCGCTGACAAGCCAGAGCGGCAGCATCGCACCGCTCGGCTGTGGGTAGCCGACGCGCGTTGGCGCATCGGCCGCGAAAGAACCCGGGCTGTCAGCATCGGTGAGCGAAAATATTGCCAGCAGGCCCGCGAAGGCCAAGTAAAGCAATCTGTCGCGAACTAGTAATGTCATTTCCGACTTGCCTGGAATCTATCTGTGGGTGGCCGGGATTATCCTGCGGGGAAAAAGCGTCACACATTGCGAACCGAGCAGCGGATACGCTTGGTTCAAAACGTTCAAGCCGTTTAAGCCGTTCAAAATGTCTGAAAAACAGAGCGGAGCGGTTGAACGGAGCGCAGCGATTGAACGCCTTGAACGGTTTGAACCAGCTCCACTGTTAGACCCAATTGGCCCGCGACCGGAGAGGCTTCCTCCTCAGTGAGTGCCCATCATAAATAATTCGGGTTATGAGTAAAACCTTTCCTTCCACCGCGGAATAGCCAAGGGATTGACCACGGTGTCCGGTATCTTGCCATCGAGGATCGCGAGAATGCTTTCCGCCGCCATTTTTTGACCGGCCTCCCCCGACCCGGGATTAGCGCCGATATTATGGGGCGTGAGGATCAGCCGCGACGGGTCGACCTGCCGTAACGGGTTATCTGACGGCATCGGCTCCTCTTCAAATACGTCCAGGGCGGCGCCGGCGATGATTTTCTCGTTGAGCGCCTGGACCAAATCGGCTTCTTTGATGGCCGGTCCGCGCGACGTATTCACGATAAACGCAGTCGGTTTCATGAGCTTGAGCTCGCGCATGCCGATCATGCCGCGCGTTTCCCTGGTCAGCACGACGTGCACGGTCACGACGTCGGACTCTTTGAGCAATTGATCAAGCGCAACCATGGTCATGCCTAAGTGATCCACGGCCTCCTGTTTCACGTAAGGATCGTAGCCGAGAATCTTCATCCCCCAACCGCCGAGCCGTTTGGCGACGTTTTGGCCGATGCGGCCGACGCCGACAATACCGACGGTCCTGCCGATCATCAGGGTCCCCCGGTTTTCGAGTTCCTTCCAGCCGCCGTTCCGAAAAAATGCTTCGTTGAACTTAAGTCGCTTGAACAACGCAACCATGAAACCCATGGTGGCTTCGGCCACGCCCAGATAGTTCTCGGGTGTTGGACTATTGCAGCATAGGATCCCCAAATCCGTGGCCGCCTCGACATCTACGGTTTCGATGCCGATGCTCGACTTCACGACCGCCTGGAGTTCCGGGCAGGAGTCCAAAATCTCCCCGCCGATCACATCCCGCCCCGAAGGATAAACGATCGGACAGTCGCCGATGAGTTGGATCAGTTCCTTGCGCTCGTAGCGAAAAGTACGAAAGTCATCCTGCGGTTTTCCCAACACCAGCTCGCAACCCGCGCCGCGCAGGATATTTTCGGCGATTTTAACCCGCATCGGGCCGGTAACACAGACTTTGCGTTTTGCGCCCATCGTCCCCTCACTGCAGGTTGTAGAGTTTCTTGGCGCTTTCCGCCAAAAGCCATTTCTTAGCCTCTTCGTCCAAATCTTCCCGCCGGCTCAGATGTTCGATATTTTCCGGAAATTCCGTGTCCCAATGGGGATAATCCGAAGCGTAGTAGATGACCTTGTGTGACAAAAGATTGGCCGTGGCCCCGACCAACGGTTCATAGTCCTCCGCGTGAAAATAGATCCGTCCGTCTTTAAAATAGTCGCTGGGTTTCTTGGTACAGTTGGGCGCTTCGACTTTGCCGCGCTTTTCCCATTCCTCGTTCATTCGACCGAACCAATAGGGCGCCCAGCTGCAACCTGCTTCCATAAAGGCGACTCTCAGTTTGGGAAAGCGGTCGAACACGCCGCGAAACATCATGCTCGTGCATTGCAACATTTGGGCAAACGAATGGGACAGGGTATGCACTTCGATAAACTGATCAAAGAGGTCTCCGGCGAAGTAATGCGGTCCGCGGACGGTGGCGTGGACACCGACCATGCAGTCTAGTTTTTCTGCCTCTTCATAGATCGGCCAGAAACTCTCATGGCCCAACGGGAGGCGCAATCCCACGGCCGGCAACATCAGGCCGACGAGCTTGAGCTCTTTGATCGCGCGGCGTAGTTCCTTGACCGCTTCCGACACATCCTGAAACGGCACCAGCGCCACGCACTTAAGCCGGGGGCTGACTTTCTGGAATTCCTCTGAGCAGAAATCATTCCATGCTCGTGAATACTGTACCGCCACGTCCGGCTCACGAATCCAACCTACGCTCAGGCCGTTCGTTGGATAGAGCACCGCAGTCGACACACCGCCCTTGTCCATGGCGTCGAGCCAGCTTTTGGCGTCCTTGGCGCGAGTCCCCAGTGTCCCGCTCAGGGAACGATCCCAACTATCCCTGGGCGTAAGCGTCGCCGCTCGTTTTACGTAGCGCGAGTCCATATATTGCTTCAATTGATTGTCTTCTTCAGTGATATGACCGTCTGCATCGATCACTTCGAAATGGTTTGCCATGGCCGACTCCTTTTTGATTTTTTTCCTTGTCATTCGTCTACGCCTCAAAGGAGTAGCGTGTCAAGAGAGAATTGTGTTACGGAATAAAGCACGGACCGTCTCTCTGGCTGGCAGGGGAGCAAGGTTTTTTTGGGCCGGAAAGCGCAAGCGATGAGGGGTGCGCGATGAAAAAATCGTATAGTTTGGCACTACTGTTGGCCTGGGTGCTGTGGGCTCGAACCCAGGGGCCGACGGTGGACAGCTGGACGGGTACCAGCGGATTTCAAAATCAAGAGAAGTGTATGGCCAACATGAACGAAAAGCTGGATATATGGCGGCAGTTCAGAGACGCAAAATTTGCCGGCAATTCGGTGACGTTTACCGAAAACAAGACGACCATCACCTACTATTGCTTGCCTGATTCAGAGGATCCGCGCCGCACGCCTCCTGCTAAAAAACCCGGTGGGCGAGAGCAGCAGGAGCCGCCGTCGAGGTGATGAGACCGTCCTGACAAGGAAAGCGGTTGAAGGGCCTGGACATATTGAACGGAATGTTTTACGACTTCGTGCGCAAAGTTCTCATCATCACCGAATACCGAAGCGCCTTCACCGGCGGAATAGAGTGTTGCCAGCTCTCTCGCGAAGGGCCGCTCATCAAATAAATCGAGCGCGGCTGTAGTTCGATCGATAGTATCTCATCACGCTTTGAGGTTTTCGATCGGGCGCGGCTATGTTTTCGAAACCGCATCCGGCATGGTGCACCAAGAGAAATGCCGACCACAACGCCAAAATGCGGGATATCTCGATGCCAGCCAATCGGCGAGCCGATAGAATACTCAATGATGGACGCTTGAACTAAACTGTACGGATCGATGCCAAAGAAGTTTCCGGCGCGTGCCCGGATCGGTAAAACAAATGCCGGCACATCCGGAGCTGTTGTGATTTCACTGGATCCGAACTCGTACTGCCAGCCAAAGCTCGCCGTGCGTCGCTTACCGGTAAATTGATAGTATTTGAATGGCGTGAGCTGAAGGGTCTGAATTTCCCGGATGAGTTCGCGTTCTTCACTCTCTGAAATAAAGTTTTCCTGGTAAATGAATCCATCTGGAACTTTTGCCGAGACTTCAAAAAGACTTGGGTCGCTATATACTTTGGCCATACCATCATAATGCCATGTCCCACGAAAAATTTAACTGGCACGGTAAACTTCTCCCGCTCGAACAACATTCACAGCGATAGCGCTTAAACTACCAGCTAACTTTGAACGAGCCGAGCTATCTACGGCTGGAACGTCGGGAACCGCTTTTCCGAATACAGCTTGAACGGAGCGCAGCGGTGGAACGGTTTGAACGGAGCGCAGCGGTGGAACGTTTGAACAGCAGAAACGGGATTCGTTATTGTCGCCGCCCAATCCGTTTAGCCAACTCGGCGGGAGAGGCCATGGCGAGGGACAGCGGCACCATGAGGGCGCTGATGATAATGAGTCCCCAGATGGCGATGGAGTAGTTCCCTTTCATGTCGAAGATGACACCCATGACCAAAGGACCGATGACTCCCGCCGCAACGGGAGCCCCTTGCAGAAGGCCAAGGACTTTGCCGATGGCCCGGGTGCCGAACATGGTGCTGCCCACGGCGCCACGCATCGGAACGAGGCAGCCGAAGCTGACGCCGAACATCAACGCGAAGGGCAATGTGCCCGAGACAGTACGGACATCAACCATCTGGAGATAAAACAGGGAAAAGCCCATCATCGCGGCGACGACTGCCAGGACGAGGCGGTAGTCCGTCTTGTCCAGCAGGTAGCCGCCGCCGATGCGTCCGATGCCGCTGATGATGAAGACCATGGACACGACCACGGCGGCCCAGGCTGCGGTAAGCCCGATGTCTTGCTGGAAGTAAGGAATCATGTGGACTTGAAAAGCGGAGTTTACGGTAAAAGTACCTGCCAAATAGCTTGTGAACAGCCAGAACTCCTTGGTGCGAAGCACCGCGCGGAGCGTGAGCCCGGTATCCGGCCGACTTGGCGATGAGCCGGTAGAGCGTTCCGTGGAGGTGCCCTCCTCCGGCGGGTCGCCGTCAGGGCGCAAACCGTAGGGCTCCGGCCGGTCGCGGACCAGCATGCTGAGCAACGTGACACCGCCCAAGATGAGGATGCCGTAGCCGATAAGGAGGACGCGCCAGCCGTACGTCTCCACAATCTGCGCGTTCAGTATGACGATGGGCGAGCCGAAGATGGGGCCCGTTACTGCAAGGCCCGTGGCCAAACCGCAGTTGCGACGGAACCATCGCGAGATGATCACGGGCCAAGTGACCCCGTGGCTGACGCCGGATGCCCCCAGGGAAATGACCACAAAGAAGAGGAAAAACCCGACGATGCCGGTGATGGAGCCGAGGCCGATGAAGCCGACGGCTGAGATGACGGCGCTCCAGAAAATCAACTTGCGTGCACTGAAGCGATCCAGCAGGAAGCCGACGGCGGGACTGACAATGCCGGACTCGAGCTGGCGGAGCGACATGGCGGCTGAAAGGACCCAACGGTCCCAGCCGAAGGTACGTTCGATGGGGATGATGAGAACGCCGAAGCCCTGGAAATAGGCGGCAGAGAAGATCGTGTTGGCCGCTACACTGGCCGCTACCAGATACCAGCCGTAAAAAATCCGCCGCCGCTTTTTCCCGGATTTCTCAATCGTGTGGGTATCGGTCAAGCCGGGTTCCATGTGCGGGTATGGCGGGTATCCTACTCGTAGTCACCGCGGCTCCGTTGATACAGGGACGGGGCTTGGCACGGGTGGGGTCAAACCTGCTCTCTGTCACTAATACGATATTTTCATCCAAGAAGATATTGGTATTTTCAGATCTTAGTAATTACGCGCGTAAACTTCACTTCGATGTCGAAATGGATGGGTTCCGGCAACTCCTTCACTTTGCGCTTGAACTCTTGAACCTTTGAACCGCCGTGAGGCTTTGAACGGAGCGAAGCGATTGAACGGTTTGAACGACTTCAACTAGCTTTATAAAGCAAGGGCAGCGGTGGAACTATTGAACCAACTGGAACCTGTGTATACTTAAATGGGAGGGATCGTGAAGACCGCCACCGCTAAGGATCTTCGGCAAAAGACCGCTGCTCTGCTCGATGAAGTACGTCGGGGACAGGCCGTTGAGATCACCTATCGGGGCAAGTCTATCGCCGTGCTAGCTCCCATAGAAAAGGCACGGCGGAAAAACCTGCACCTGGCAGGGTTCGGGATATGGCGCGATAGAAAAGATATGCGGAGCGTTGAGAAATGGCTGAGCAAGGTTCGCCAGCCTCGCTACAAAAGGTAATCTTTGATACCGATGTTTTGATTGCGTACCTGCGCGGTTACGAGAAGTCTCGCCGGTTCATTGAAGCCGTGACGCATGAACGGCGTGCGCTTTCGTCGCTGACCTTTATGGAGTTGCTTCAAGGTTGCCGCAACCAGGAAGAGGCTCGCGAGGTAAAAGCTTTTGTCGCCGAAAATATTTCTTTTGTGATTCATCCTGATGAGCCTATCTCCCGCAGAGCCATCAGTTTGTTAGAGCAGCACACGTTTTCCCATAGGCTTCGCGTAGTGGACGCAATTATTGCAGCAAGCGCTCTTGAAACCGCCTCTTCTCTGGCCACTGCAAACGTAAAACACTACCGCGTCATCACTCCACTAAATCTGATTCAGTTCAAACCCTAGTTAAAGTGCAACGGAAATGAGAGTTACAATCGAACGCATTATTGACGCAATCGCGAAAAAATGTTCGTCTTGTGCCTTCAAGATTTTCGCCCGGGCTCAGTCATTCATCTATGATTATTACTGATTCTGCTGAAGAACCCCAATTTTTATATTTGTAATCGATGCGAATAGTACCCGGTTTCAAATACAAAGTAACCGCTAGACAAATTGTCGCCGAGTTTTTTACCCAACTGACGAAAAACAGCCGCTCTTAGCTCTCAAGCAGGGCTCAGAGCGGTTGTTCTCATCTGAAAAGCGAGCAAATTTAAATATCGTTTCACATTGCAGGCCGCTCCCATGAAATAATGTGATAAGCGGACTCGGCTTAGCCCCCGATATTTTGTCTGTCTGAGCCCATGCCCGCGCACCAACTCGCTGTGAGTTCCCTCGATCCCATTTCGCGGATGCAAGCTTTTGGAGAATTCGGGCTTACGCATCTCTGCTCGCCGCTTCTCGACCAGATCGTGATGCAACCCGACGACTAAAATTCTTCGACCACTCTTGGAACGGGTACACTGTTTTTGCACAGGGCATAAATCACATTGACTCCCCCACTCGATGCGGTAGTACTCGGTTCCCATATAGCTATCACGGATGCGGCTGCACTGCGTGCTTAGGTTTCCCTGCGGACAAACGGCCTGGCGTTTTTCGATGTCCACATGAAAAGCATCCGCATTGTACGGCCCCTTGTGCGGATCAGGACGCGTGGGCCCTAACAGCTCCATCCCGTTTTGTTCCGCTTGCGCTAAGGTGGTCTCAGTCACGTAGCCCGCATCCACGTACATCGCCTGAGGCTCGATCCCCAGACGCTCCTGCTCGCTTTTAAGCGCCTGAGCCAATCCTGCCATCTCGTCTTGGGCCGCTTCGGTGGTGAGGATCTCTGTAATGAAACTCTCTGTGGGATCTCCTTTGGTTTTAGCGGGCTGCTTGGGATCGACACTCTCCGCCACGTGCACCTTGTAGCCCACCCACTGCTTTTTCCCCTTGTCTGCGTAATGGGCATCGGGATCATGCGGATTGTGCACCGCACAAGAAGACCGCTTCAGACGGGGCTGAAGTGTTCCCTCCACCACCTCAAACTGTTCCTCAAAGACCCGGCGCAATAGCTTCAGTGCTTCCCGTTCACCAAGATCCGCACGATCTCTGTCAATCCATTCAAGCACCTCTTGGATATCCTGGCCGCACTGCCGATAACGGTTTTGGCGCTCGCTCTGGCCGAGCCGCCAATCCAGTTTACTCTGCACATATAACACCCACAGCCGCTCCCAAAACTCCGGCCGCTGATTCCCCCCAACTTCCTCTTCCAAATCCTCCAACACCAGCCGCAGCGTCTCGGTTACGCACTCCAAACGGCTCATCTCTTTGACGTAACCCACCACATGCGTGCTATCGAGCCGCTGCTTGCCTTTTTTCTTCACCAGCCCTAGCTCCATGAGCAATGCCAATACTCCCTCAAAAATCACCCGCTCAGCTCCCTTCTCCTGCAGCCGATCGCGAAAATAAACCAGCACCGTCGGATGAAACCCTTCATCATCAAGCGCCAAGTCCAAGGCGTACTTCCAACCCAGATGATACACCACACACTCGGCGGCCGCCCGGTCCGCTACCTTCTCCATAAACTGAAAAAGCGTTACCCCAGCTAACCGCACCGGATCGACCGCCGGCCGGCCGTTATCCGCGCAGTAAAGCGAGTGCAGGTTTGCTCTTAGCTCTAAAAGCTTGGGCCAGATCCTCTCCCGAAACAGCCGGTAGCGGTTGGCCGAGCCAAAAAACTCTGCACAAAGATAATCGGTATGATAAAAGCTTCTCTGGGAATCGATCGGTTTAACGCTCATGGGCCGAGCATAAAGACAGAAGGGAGCTGTTGTCAACGTCTATTTTATTAACTAGACTAGAAAAACCATGAACTACCCCACTAAAATCCAAGCCATCCGACGCAAAAAGACCGTCTCTCAGTGTTATGTGAACCTGCCGCTGCCTCTGGCGGCTGCCATTGATATCCACCCCGGTGAAATGGTGGAGTGGAAAGTTGATACTCGTTACAAACTCTGGCTCATCCGCCAACGGCCCAACCCGAAAAAAAGAAAAAAATCCTAAGGGGTTTTTCAGCAGAATCATATTTGATATTTAGAACAATCTGCATTCGGGAGGATAATATTTGTAACGAAGATCAAGGCCGGAACCGTCACGTGACTACGCGATCCACTTCGGCCGGCGCGCTCCTGCGCGTTTGCGGCAGAAAAAAACACAATCGTGATGATAGTCGCGGCACCGGCGACTCTCGTCTTTAACCAACATGCTTTTTCATTTTAGGCTAGCAAACCCGAGCGGTTGGCAATATGTCAAAATAACAATTCGATCTTCGATGGAAAATGATCTGACTCCGTGCCACTTCGAATCCCACGAATTTGATACTCGTGGATAGTCATGAGATCATGTCGGAAGAGATGAGGAAGAGTTGACGTTGGGGGTTATCACAAGCGTAGGGAATTTCCAATTCAGTATTAGGGAGCGAATCGCATGTCGAAGATCTCCGCTAATGTGCTGGAAGCTGTCGGTAACACGCCGCTCGTCCGGCTTAACCGCATTACCGCGGGAATTGTTGCGACGGTCTGTGTGAAACTGGAGGCATCCAATCCCGGACGCAGCGTTAAGGACAGAATCGGGCTTGCGGTGATCGAGGATGCCGAGCGGAAGGGGTTGCTCAAGCCGGGAGGTACGATCGTTGAGCCCACTTCAGGAAACATGGGAGTGGCACTAGCGATTGTCGCTGCCGTCAAGGGTTACAAGTGTATTTTTACGATCCCGGACAAGATGAGCATCGAAAAAATTCGCCGGCTGCGGGCTTTTGGCGCGGAGGTGGTCGTAACTCCCACGGCAGTACCGCCGGAATCCCCGCAGTCCTACTACTCGGTTGCGCGACGTCTTGCCGACGAAATCCCGGGCGCTTATATGCCCATGCAGTACGATAACCTCGCGAACCGGGAGGCCCATTACGCTTCCACGGGTCCTGAGATCTGGCAGCAAACGGACGGAAAGATCACCCACTTTGTCGCTGGGATTGGAACAGCCGGGACAATCTCGGGAACCGCCAAATACTTAAAAGAGAAAAATCCGCAGTGCACGGTCGTTGGAGTCGATCCCGAGGGATCGATCCTGGCAAAGGCTTTCAAACGTGAGCAGTGGTCGTGGAGCGACTCACACCCTTACAAGGTCGAAGGGATTGGCGAGGACTTTGTACCGAAGAACCTCCTTCCTCAATATATCGACGAGGTCGTGACGGTTTCCGACCGCGACTCGTTTCTCATGGGCAGGCGGCTTACCCGGGAAGAGGGACTTTTCTGCGGCGGATCTTCCGGCGCGGCGGTGGAAGGCGCGCTTGAATATGTCCGCGAACGACAGCTTGGCAAGGATGACCTTGTCGTCGTCTTGCTTCCCGATGCGGGAGAAATCTATCTCTCGAAGATGTACTCCGATGAATGGATGAGACAAAACCAGTTTCTGGGCAGAAGCGCGCGGGTGGGCGATATTCTCGAATCCAAACGGCGCAAGCTCCCCGAGCTTCTGTCGGTTGAGACGACCTCCACCGTGCGCGATGCGATCGCGACCATGAACCGATTCGGCGTGTCGCAACTCCCGGTATTCGATAAGGGAAACCTTGTCGGCTCACTGTGCGAGAGCGCGCTCTTCCAAAGGTCCATGGAGACGCCCGAGGTGATGGAGCTTACCGTCGGAGCTCTCCTTGAACCGCCGTTTCCCACTGTCGGACCCGACGAAGACGTCTATGAGGTCGTTAAGCTCCTCAAGTCTTCCTCGGCTGTTCTGGTTCGAGACCTGGAGAAGTACCAGGGAATTGTCACGCGCTTCGATGTCGTGGGTCACATAGGCGGACAGCCCTGATGGCGCGAAAGAAGGGCAGCGGGCGTCTCACGCAATTCGCCACGCGTGCCATCCATGTCGGACAAGAGCCCGAATCCGCGACCGGCGCAATCACTGTTCCGATCTTTCAAACCAGCACTTTCGCGCAGAGCGCGCCTGGCATTCATAAAGGATACGACTACTCGCGAACCGACAATCCGACGCGCACGGCGCTCCAGACGGCGCTCGCGAGCTTGGAGACGGCCGAGTATTGCCTCGCCTTCTCGTCCGGTATGGGCGCGGCGACTACGGCGATGCTGCTTTTCCGGAGAGGGGATCACGTCGTCTCCTCGCGCGACGTCTACGGCGGCACCTACCGACTTTTTAGGTCCGTGTTGCAAAATTTCGGGCTCACATTTTCCTTTGTTGAAAT
>Ga0209466_1000227_pt1 | contig 13185 bp, 13 predicted proteins | sample PanSoiPlo30MoBio_FD_188323 | JGI IMG/M metagenome (GOLD analysis project Ga0209466, IMG submission 188323) | Tropical forest soil microbial communities from Panama analyzed to predict greenhouse gas emissions - Panama Soil Plot 30 MoBio (SPAdes)... | ecosystem: Environmental > Terrestrial > Soil...
CCCGCCGTAAAATCAACTATTTCGGTGACGATCCATTCTGATTGTCACCGAAATCGCGCTTCAATTCTCACCGAACGCATCTACCACGTCGTGGAACAAGCGAGTCAGCGTGACTTTATCGAGCACGATGACTCTTTTGCTCGCCATCGAGCGCTGACAGTTTCGCACCCGCGACGCCAGGGCCCTCACGTCGCTCGAGACGAACACGTTGCCACACCAGCTTCACGACGTTGTGATGGGCGGCGATGCTCTTGCCTGGCCGGAAGACGAAATTCTGATCCCGCGCCCACCTCTCGTTCGCGTTCGCCACGCGGGTTTCAATGGCCTCGTGGCCGCGGGCGTGGAGCTGGCTAGAGCAAATGGCGCCGTCGAGCACTTAGAGCGTGGCGGCACGCGTCCGGAGCCCTCGTTCCAAACCAAGACATAGCGATCTATCAATTCCTCGAGTTGGCTCATGCGGTGGCCCCTTTGACGACGACCTTGCCGAACAGTTGGCCCTGCATGAAGTAATGGAACGCCTCGCGTGCTTCCTCGAAGGTGAAGATTCGGTCCATGACGGGGCGCAGCCGCGACGCGGCGATCGCCCGGTTCATGGCCTCGAAGCTCGCCCGGCTCCCCACGAAGACGCGGCGGATCGTGGTCATGCTCGACGCCCAGGCCCCGCCGGAGATCTCGATCGCGGACTTCCCAGGGCTCCGCGTGATGAGGAGGACGATCTGTCCATGGAGGGCGGAGGCCCGCATCGACTGCTCGATGGTGTCGGGCCCGAAAGTCTCGACGACGCGGTCCACGCCCTCCCCGCCCGTCAGATCGCGCACTGCCTGTCCCCATTCCGGCGTGACAGCGTAGTTCAAGACGTGGTCGGCGCCGAGCGCGCGGAGCTTCTCGAACTTAGCGTCGCTGGAGGTGAGCGAGATGACGCGGCAGCCGAAGAGCTTGGCGAACTGAAGCGCGAAGAGGGAGACGCCGCCCGTGCCCAGCGTGAGCACGGTCTGGCCGGCGACCACAGGTTCTGGCCCCAGCAGCGAATTCCAGGCGGTGACCCCGGCGCACGTCAGGGTGGCTGCCTCCTCCCACGTGAGGTGCGTCGGTACCTTCACGGCCCACTGCTCGTCGAGGAGGGCATGCTCCGTGAGCATGCCGTCGAGGGTGCAGCCGAGCTGGTCGATGATGTCACGCTGCACCTTGCCGTCGCGCCAGCGCGCGAAGTAGCAACCGGCCACTCGGTCGCCCACCTTGAAACGCGTGACCGCGTCGCCCGCGGCCACGACCTCGCCGGCGCCGTCGCTGAGGGGCACCACCCCACGCTTGGCTGGCAGGGGATACGTTCCGGCGAGGATGAAGGAGTCCCGCTTGTTCAGCGAGGCAGCGTGGACACGGACCAGGATCTCCGTTGGGCCGGGCTTGGGCTCGTCGCGCTCGCGCAGGACGATGCCATCAATGCTTCCGAGCTTGTCGAGTTGATATGAGCGCATGAGGCGAGTATCGAAGGGGCGTGAGCGGCTGTCGATTACGTGGAGGTAATGGCCCGCGCCGAGCCACGATGGCGAGGGTGCCGGCTCGCTGCTATGCTCATGTCATGCTCGGGTTCGGCTCCTGGACGAGGCGCGCGCGGTGAAGAAGAACGGCTCGCGCAGCGTCGGCGACCATCTCCGCGGCTGGCGCGAGCGTCGGCATCTCAGCCAGCTCGAGCTGTCGCTGCGGGCGGAGGTGTCTGCGCGCCACCTGAGCTTCGTGGAGACGGGCCGCGCCGCGCCCGGGCGTGAGCTCATCCTACGCCTGGGCGAGGAGCTAGAGATCCCGCTGCGGGAGCGCAACACGCTCCTGGTCGCCGCGGGGTTCGCGCCGATCTTCCAGCGGCGGCGCCTCGACGACCCCTCACTCGACTCGGTGCGGGCCATCCTCGACTTGGCTCTGGAGCAGCAGAAGCCGTTTCCGGCCTACGTGATCGATCGGCACTGGACCGTGGTGGCCTCGAACGCGGCGGTGCCGGCGCTCTACGAGGGCGTCGCTCCCGAGCTGGTCCGTCCGCCCATCAACGTCATCCGGCTCATGCTCGATCCCCGCGGGATGGCGCCGCGCATCGTGAATTTCGCCGCATGGCGGATCCATCTGGTGGCACAGGTCCGGCGGCAGCTGAGCCTCACCGCCGATCCCTTCCTCGAGGGCTTGCTGCGTGAGGCGCTGGCCTTCCCGGCCGGGAAGAGGGAGGAGGACGGTCACGCTGCGATCGAGGGCCCGGCCATGCTCCTCCAGGTGGAGACGCGCCTCGGGCGCCTTGCCTTCTTGGGCGCCACCACGGTGTTCGGCACGCCGGCCGACGTCACGCTCGAGGAGATCGCGCTGGAGTTGCTCTACCCGGCGGATGCTTACACCGACAAGACGGTGCGCGCGGCCGCGGCTGCTGCCCCGGCGGCAACACCGGCCACAGCGCTGCCGTCGTCCTTGCTTCGCGCGACGTCGCGGCCGGCGGTCCGCTAGGCTGAAGGGACTCCGACGCTGGCGGGCTCAACGGTGACGGCGGTGCCGAACAGCACGGCGGTGCCGCTGGCCTCGTCGTAGGCACGATCGTCGGTCAGGATGTTCGTGTTTACGCCGGGATGTGCGCGGGCCACGGAAAGCCGCGCGCCGTCGGCGTCGTGGCCCCAGCCATGCGGCAGGCTCACCACGCCGGGCATCAGGTCCTCGGTGACTTCCACGGGCGCAACGACGCTGCCCACACGGCTCGTAACGCGGGCCAATTCGCCCGTTCGAAGACGCAAGCGCGCCGCGTCACGCGGCGAGAGCAGGAGCGTACACCGATCCGGCCCCTTCACCAGAGCGGGCAAGTTGTGCATGAACGAATTGCTCGCCCGCAGGTCGCGCCGTCCGATCAGCACCAGGCCGCCGTTTCGCTCCGTCATGCGGGCGCGCAAGCGAGGGAGATCGGCCATCATGGTCGGCGGCGCCAGTTCGATCACGCCGCTCTCGGTGTTGAGAACTTCTTGTAGCCTGGGCTGCAGCGGTCCGAGGTCGATGCCATGCGGCGCCTGCCGCACGTGGTCGAGCGAGAGTCCGGCAGGGCGTCGCCCGAAACCATCGCCGTATGGGCCCATGCGCATCAGCATGTCGACGATCCGCTCGGGACCGTGCACACGGTCGACCTTGGCTACGATCTCATCCACGCCAAGATTTGCCCAGGCGCTCGTAGCGAGCGCGCTCGTGGCGAACTGGCGGAAGACCACGTCGTCGATTTCTTCGGCCGTCCGATCGGGCATACCCATGAGAATTCCGCTCAGTCTGGCGAGGACTTGCCACGCTTCGGGTGCTTCCGCTGAGGCGGGGACGGGCGACGACCACTTGACCACGTTGCGCACGGACAGGTGGTAAAGCCCGAACTCGTAGTTCGGCTGGGCGGCAGGCGACGCCGTAGGCAGGATCACGTGGGCGAACCGGGTGGTCTCGTTGATGTAGAAGTCGACCGCCACGAGGAACGTGAGGCCCGCAAATGCCGCCTCAAGTTGCCCGGAGTTGGCCGCGCTGCGCAGGGGGTTGGTCATGAGGAGAATCATGGCGCGAACCTGGCCCTCGCCCGGGGTCAGCATTTCCTCGGCCATCGTCGACGACGGGATGCGTCCCCGCACCTCCGGCTGGCCGCTCACGCGGCTCTTCCATCGGCCAAACGCGAACGGTGACGGCTTGAGCAGTCCGGTGAGCGGCGCGGCCGGCCTCGGGAACATCGCGCCACCTGGGCGGTCGAGGTTCCCGCTGAGCACGTTCACGAGATCGACGCCCCAACTCGCGAGCGTGCCGAATTCCTGCACGCACGTACCGAGGCGTCCGTAACAGGCGGCCGCCTCAGCGGCGGCGAATTCGCGGGCGATACGGCGGATGACCATTGCCGGGATTGCGCAGAAGTCGGTCACCCGCTCCGGCGCGAACTCGCGCGTGGCGGTCTCCACCGTGTCGAGCCCTGCAACCAGCCCGTCCGCCGCGCCGAGCCTCACCAGCTTCTCCTCGAACAGTGTGTACACGAGCGCGAGGAGGAACGCCGCGTCGGTGCCGGGGCGGATGAAATGATGTTCGCTTGCCAGCTTAGCCGTCTCCGTCCGTCGCGGGTCGATGACGACGACCTTGCCGCCGCGCTTGACCACGTCCTTCAGGCGGCCGGGCGCGTTGGGCATCGTCATGAGACTGCCGTGGGAAACGGCGGGATTCGCACCAACGATCAGAAGATGATGTGTGCGATCGATATCCGGTACGGGAATACCCACGGGAAACGGGCCGCCGAACATGAGTCCGGTCTGCACCTCTTTGGGGAGCGTGTCGATGGCAGCAGGGTTGAAGACGTTGCGGCTGCCGAGCGCGCGCGCCAGCACCGGCGCATAGAGGAAGGCCAGGTCGTGGACCACCGGATTGCCGCTGTACATTCCGATGGCGTCCTTCCCGTGCCGCGCCCGCACGCCGGTGAGACCGGAGGCGACCTCGGCATAGGCTTCGTCCCACGTGATCTCGGTCCATCCGCCCGCAGTACGCCGCACCGGGCGCCGGAGCCGATCGGGATCGTGATGGAGTTGCTTGAGCCCGTACGCCTTCGGGCAGATGAAACCGCGCGAGAACGGATCGTGAGCGTCGCCGCGCACGGACTCGATGGTCTCGCCCTCGACTGCCAACGACAGGCCGCACGTCGCCTCGCAAAACGGACACACACGGTGGACGGTTCGCCGATCACTCATGCTAAATCCCCTCATCGCAAAGATCAGTGGCCAGGGCCCTAACACAGATCGTCATATGTCTGACCATAGCGATCGAAAATGGATGCCGCAATTACCTGGCAGGTAGGTGAGGGATTGAGGTCTTTACCTCGGTGAGCCTAAGGCCCCAACCTGAGCGGCGTGTCGGACTGGACACCGTTGAGTTGGTCCAAGGAAGATTACGATGCGAGTGACCGTAGGCAGTTACCGAAATCCGCCCGCGGGTGTCGATTCAAAGCCGCGTGGGGGGATCCGGAAGGATCATCACGATGAATCACCCAGAATCGTGTCACGGCCTGAGTGGCTGGGCCTTCCCGGGTCACTCGTCATGGCCGGGGCGGTCCTCCGACCTACTGATGTTCGCGCCGGTCGATCGCGTTGTCAGGTAGCCTAATAATTCATCCTCGAGGCCAGCCCTCATCGTGCCGCCGGTAACCTCGAAGAGCTCGACTGTCTGGGGCTCGCGCAATACGCCGGTGGCTTGAAAGCGAGTCACCGTGTCCCGGTAGAGCGCCGAGGTGTCCAGCGCCTCGATCGAGGCCTCATCGGCCCACAGGCTCAACACCGAACGCATCTCACCGCCGGCACCCAGAAAGAATGCCGCCAGGCATCCGGGCAACGCCGCGAACATCGGACGTGAGTACCGGGCCGCAAAGGCGTCGTACTCCGCGGCGAGCGCCGGATCGATACAGGTTGTCCACAATCTTGCGATCATCAGCCGCGCACGAGGGACCGCGAGGTCGGCGCGAGCCGCAGGGCTTCGTTGCGGCGCCAGATTCGCCGGTCCATCTCAGGTAGGGCATCCCCGGTCCAGGCCTGGGAGTGCGCAAGCGCGGTAAGATGCGCCTCGTACGACGCTGGACTCGCGAAGCCGCAAAACCACGCGAAGACCGTCTCGCCCTCCCTGACGGGAAGGCGCGGGAAAGTGTTCGGACTCCGCTCGGTAACGAAGGAGGCGAGTATCTTGGCCGACGCCGCGACGAGCTGCGGGGCAAGAACGGACGCAAAGAAGTCGACGAAGGCTTCCTCCGTGCGGGGCGCAAGATGACAGATGGTCGCGATCACGAGGCCGGGCGGCAGATCGCGCGCGTGAACGTCGGGTCGCCCTTCCGGCAGCACGAAGCCGCTGCCTGGACGGGCTGGGCGCAGCAGGAGCACGTTGTCTGAATTGATCATCGTGCGATTGGCGTCCTCGCGATGCCTCGCCCAGACGGGACCGCCATAGAAGGCGCCGAGCGCCTCGGCCCTGGACGGCATGTCGCAAAACCCTCTGAGCCACACGAAGCTGTCGGCATCGTCGAGATCGCGGAACTGGCCGATCACGGTCATGCCGACTGCCTCCTGCGTCTCGACGAATTCGCGGTCGAACAGGTCGATCAGCGCCTCGCGCGCTCCCGGATGAAGGCGATAACGCCGAAGCTCTACGACGGAGCTCTCGACCGGAGTAGAGTTCATGGATCTCCTCGCCTTATCCAACCGCTCGAGCCTCTCGCAGCAAGGATTAGCCGACGTCGCTGAACCGTCAAGCGAAATGATGTGAACAGATCGTGCAGAAATCGTGATATAACCGCGACGGATGGAGCTGCGACACCTCACGACGCTTCACGCCATTGTCCGCCACGGGACGTTCCGTCGAGCCGCTCAGGCGCTCAACTACTCCCAGTCGGCTGTGACGGCGCATGTGAAGCAACTCGAGCGCGACCTCGACGTGGCGCTTTTCACGCGGCGGGGAAAGCGCGTTGCCATCACCGAGGCTGGCCGCGTGCTGGCAGAGCAGGGTGGCTGGCTTCTCGAGCGCGCCTCGCTGCTTCGTCAGTTGATGAGCAATCTTGCCGCTGGGGACGCCGGGCATGTGCGTCTGGGCGCCATCGAACCCGTCGCGAGTCTCCGGCTTCCGTCGCTCATCGCGCGGTTCTGCCGATCGCGACCGCGCGTAGGCCTGACACTGGAAATCGGCGGGACGGCCACCATCGGTCGGCGCGTGGCGTCGGGTGATCTCGATCTCGGCATCTGCTCGGCGCCTCCGGCTCGGCTCGGACTGGCATTCGAGCCTCTTTTCGTCGAGTTATTGGTTTTGCTGGTTCCACGACGTCACCCGCTCGCGCGGCGGCCGCGGCTGGGGCCGGCAGACCTGGCGGCGTGCCGTCTCCTCCTCAGTGACGAGGCCTGCGCATACCGAGCGGTAGTGGAGCAGGCGCTCGGAGCCCGTGGGACCAATCCCTACTCAGGCATCGAGATCGGGAGCCTCGATGGCCTGGTGGCCACGGTGCGAGAGGGGCTCGGTGTCGCGATCCTCCCCGCCGCGAGCGTGACACCGCAGCCGGCTGACACGGTAGTTCGGCGGCTCAGCGCTCCAGAGCTCGCCCTGACCGTCGGCCTGGCGACTCGGGAAGCGTTGGACGGGACCAGTCGGCTGCTCGCTGCGTTCGCGAACCTCCTTCGCGCCGAGCTGAAGAGGTCGAGCGCGGCGCAGCGCACCGTGCCACGACGAGGCGCGTCATGAGTGGCCGACGAGAAGGACATAGCGGAGGTCATCGGCTGCGCGGAGGATGTCCAACCGCGACACGGGTGGGCGGCGCTGCGTCCGCCAACGGTCGGTGCGCCTCCACGATCGATCAGGAGGCCACCAGCGCGGCGTGAGGCCCGCCGGCCAAAAAGGTTCTACCGACGAGCTGAGGAGGCATCTGATCGCCTGCTCCGTGAACGGCTACCGACCGACCCGCCGTGACGATCGAGACGTGAGCCACCCGATCCCGGCGGAGCCAGCGGGCGCATGATGCTCGCGTAGCGGCGAAGAGCCGCTTCGCTCCCCACGAGTCGCAACTTCCCTTGGCGTATCGCATCGCGTCCGCGAAGCCGCCCCACTCCCACGTCGATGAACGTGGTCGCATCGACATGGATCTGGACGTCGACGGGGCGGCCGCTCTGCCCCTCGATCACCTGCATCTCGCCATCATCCACGATCACACTGGTCACCGAGTCGTCGATGTGAAACTCATACACGTCGTGCACGTCGCGCGCCGACGAGGGGTCAAAAGTGTCACGGAGGAAAAGCAGCCCCCAGGCGGGACTAAACGCTTCGGTGCGCTTTCGAGGGTTGGCGGCAAGGATTCGAACCCCCCAGGCCGCGAGTGGAACGATCGCTCGGCCAAGCTCTTGACCGTCTTCGGTGAGCGCGTAGACCTTCGAGGCGGCGGGAGGTGGCAACGTTCGACGGATGATCAATCGCGCATCCTCGAGACGGTTCAGTCGCTCGGTCAGTACCGCTGTGCTGATCCCCCGTAGCCCTTCCACGAGATCTGCGAAACGGCGCGGCCCGAAGGACAGCTCGCGAATGATCAGCATGGTCCACCGCTCGCCAACCAGATCGAGGGCCTTCGCCAACCCGCAGTATTGCCCGTAGACTTTGTCCGCCACGATCCCTCCACCAGATTGACAGCCTTCTCCAAATAATATAACATTGCGTTAACTTCGTAAATAGAAGTTTACACTTTGTTATATGAACTATCTTCTGACGGGCAGCGGCCACGACCATCACATTTGGCTACCCTGTTCCGGCGACCGAGGAAAGGGCTTAGGCAGAAAGCTGCATCGAGCGGTCGCAAGGAGGCACGATGATCAAAAAGATGGTCGAGACCTGGCACCGAGTCGTTGCGGGCGAGCGGCCGGAGGCGCTGGACGGTCTGCGGCGGACTACGCCGTCTTCTACTCGCCGATCGTGGCGGAATCAGACCAATGGAGTGTCAGAAGGGTCGTTCAGCAACACGAGAGGGACGCGACCATCGTCCAAATCGCAAATCCGAGTTCAAATCAGTGAGTCGCACCCGGTTTGCGGTGCGGGACAAGGAGGGCGCGCCATGCAGGAGCGGCTGCCAGCGGGGATGACGCGTCGGAGATTTGTCTTCTCGGGCGGGGGCGGGGTCGCGCTGACCCTGCGCTTGCCCGAGCTGTCGGCCTTCGCCCACGGCGGAGGAGCCGTCGCGGAGCTCACGGAATGTCCCACACAGAAGGTGGAGGCGAGAGACATGGCTGCTTACATCATTGGACTAGGTCGATCAGTACCTCGGGGGACGGCATGGGCGAAGGAGTATCTTCCGAAGGCGGGGGCCCTGGTAGCAAAACACGGCGGCAAACCGTTGATCGGGGGCAACTCCACCCCGCGGCTTCTGGCCCTGGAAGGGAAGCCGCCTCTCGCCGTCGTCATGCTGGAGTTTCCTTCTCTTGAGCTGGCTCAAGCATGGCACGACGACCCGGAGTATGCCCCGCTGAAACAGTTGCGCCAGGCCAACGTTGACATGGAGGTCTTCGTCGTCGAGAAGGTGTGAGTACGTCGTCGGCGGAGCAAGGGGGGCTTGGGTCATCCTCTAGCCGTCCCGGTAGCGACCTGTTGAAGCGACTCCGTTCGAGGGGAGTTCGCTACGCGACATTCGCTGTGCCATCGGGCGGAGTCGTGGGGCGGGCGGCGGCTCAGTCTGGGAAGTGAGGTCACGGTGACAGGGCCAAAGGGGAGATTCCGCGGCTTTGGAGCCCGGCCCCGGCAGGCCATCAACGCTGTACCCGAGCAGATGCGCGAGGCTCACATCGATGCAACCGTAGCTGCACCCGGATGAAAGGAGATGGCCATGCCGTCAGTGATCCAGCAACGCAACCTCCCCGAGGTGATCCGCGCCCTCAGCGGTATGAATAGTCCCGATTACATCGACCTCTTCACCGTGACAACCAACGGCGCCGCAGCCGCCTCACCGGAGCGGTGGTGTCGTACCGCGATCGAAGATGTGGCGGGTCTGGGCGGGCAATTCATCTGGCGCGGCATCCTCGGTCTGCGGCTGAAGTCGCGGCCTTCGACGGAGTTGGTGGGCGGATGGAAGATCGCCGATCGGGGCGAAGATTGGATTAGGCTCGAGGCGTCCTCGTGGTTCCTCACCGCACATCTCGTGACCCGACTGGATGACCGGCATTTGTCCGTCGGTACGTTTATCCGGTACGAGCATCCGATCGCGGCACTCATTTGGATGCCCGCCTCCGCCGTCCACCGCCGTTTGATGCCCGGCCTGCTAGACCAGACGGTGCGCCTGCGAGCCCGTCGTTCAGATGGTGCTTTACAGAAGAAGCACGACCCGACCACGAATCCGGAACGCGATCAGTAGACATGCCGGTGTTGGACACGTGCATCCCGGAGGGTGCCCCTGTCGCCCAGCGCCGAGCGCGAACTGCGGCCAGAATCACCGACCTCGTGCTCGAGCATGAGGGAGTCGACCCCATCGTGACGTGGGACCGTGGAGCTTCGCGTTGAGATGTAGTCGAAAGGAGACTGCAATGAACGACGTTTTTCACCGGCGCGTCCGGGGTGCAGCAATCGCTGGATGGTGGACGCTGTTAATCGCCGCTGGGTATCTGACTCTCGTGTGGATCGTGTTCCTGGTGATGAATTCTGCCCGCCCCGCGTGGTACCAAGCGCTGCTTGGCCCCGTGAGCTGGGACGCGCTCCAGAATGTCGCGCTCTGGGCCATCGCGGTGTTGAAGATCTGCATCTGGCTGATGGCGCTGGCGGTCGTGTGGCTCACGCTCTGGGCTCGACAGCTTGGGAAGCTGGCGTCCTGATTCATTGCATCGTCCGCGACAGCCAGATTCCTCAAAGGAGCGCCGGGATCCAGACGTCGCGGCAGGTACATAAAGGGGTCTGTAGTTCCTGGGAATAGGGGTTTCCGTATCCCTTCATGTTAGGAGGATATAGTGCCGAGTAGACAGCGGTGCTGCTGATCACCTACTGGGGGGAGGCGCTCGTCGCACTCGTGCTCAAACGGCTTTCCACTCCAGTTCGACGCCTTGAAAACTCTCAAAGGTACAAGGAACGGACTTGGCCAGGCGCAGGGCAATGTGGGTGCGAGGATCTTGTTCTCTGAAGGCTCCAGTCTAACTGCACGCGAATTCCTGAGTGTGTTGGGACCGGCAGGTCACCACATCGAGATTGTCGATCCCAACCCGTTCTGTATCGGTCGTTTCAGCCGCTGGACGAAACGCGTCCATCGGTGCCCGCCTGCGAGCCGTGATCCACTCGGCTATCTCAACACGATCAACGGACTGCTCGCCGGTGGCGGCTTCGATGTGCTTCTACCAACGCATGAGCAGGCGTGGTTACTGGCGGCAGGACGCGCTCGGCTTGACCCCAATGCTCCGATCGCACTCGCTTCCGCGGAAGCATTCTCGCGCGTCCAGAGCAAGATTGAATTCGCACGCCTGCTCGATGAAGTGGGCCTTCCCCAGCCGAAGTGGCGGGTGGCCGAGCGCCCCGAAGCGCTCGCCGACTGGCCCACACCCTTCTACCTCAAGGCCCCGTTCAGTACGGCGGGGAGAGGGGTCCGTCGAGTCACGAACCCGACCGACGCAAAGAAAGCGTTCGAGTCGCTTCTCGCTGTCGCGGACGGCGATCCTCTCATGGTTCAGTCCGCCGCTGACGGGGAATACGCGCAGGTCCAGGCGCTGTTCAACCGTGGGCGTCTTGTCGCGGCGCACACGAGCACTCAAACGGCTGTGGGCATCGGTCCGAGCGCCGCCGGGAGAGTGGGGGTTGATCATCCGTTCGCACGACACGATGTCGCCATCCTCGGCGAACGGCTAGGGTGGCACGCTGGCTTGACGCTCGACTACGTGTTTCGAGGGAGAGACCACGTCTACATCGAGTGCAATCCTCGTACGGTGGAGCCCGCCAACGCGGCGGCGAGTGGCGTAAATCTGCCGGAGCTTCAGCTCGCCCTCTCGCTCGGGGACAAGGTGGAAGGCCTGCGAGTGGGTCGGCCCGGCATTCGCACGCATAGCTCACTGGCGATCTTGCTCGGGATAGCGGCCTACGTTGGGACGCGGAAGGCCGTCCTCATTGAGGCGCTGCGGCTAATCGCGCACCGAGGCCCGTACGAAGGGAGTCGGGAATGTCTTACGCCTGTACTCCATGACCCTCTCAGCGCGATTCCCCTCGCGATGGTCGCGGGGCACGTCCTGCTCTTCCCACACTCTGCTGAACAACTCGCGGGCGGTGCCGTCAGAGCCTATTCGATCACGCCGGATGCAATCGAACACGTCGCGTCGGACCACCGCTCGACACCCTGGAGGTAGATCGTGAGCTCGCTAGCCGTCGCGTGCATCGTGTTCGGGTGCGTCTTCACCGGCGCGCTGCTCGGGATGTTCTTTCGCACGCTGGTGCCCGAGAAGCATCTCAGCTCGGACACGCAGGATATCGTGAAGCTTGGGATTGCGCTGATCGCCACCATGGCCGCGCTGGTGCTCGGCTTGCTGGTTGCATCGGCCAAGAGCACGTACGATACGCGGCGAACCCAGCTCTTGCAGGTCTCTGCCGATATCATTCTGCTCGACCGCGTGCTGGCGAACTACGGGCCGGAGACACAGGATGCGCGGGTCATGCTCCAACGGTCGGTGGCCGCCGTCCTCGAGCAATTCTGGCCGCCGAATCGGCGCCGACCAGTGGCCATCGACCGAAAAGCATCCTCGGTCGAATCCGTCTATGACAGCATCCAGCGACTGGTGCCGCACAGCGACGCCCAGCGCTCGCTGCAGGCCCAAGCATTGACCATCGCCTTCGACCTTGGGCGTACGCGCGTGCTCCTCTTCGAACAGTTGGACAGCTCGATCCCTCTTCCCTTCCTCGTGGTGCTGGTCTTCTGGCTGGCCGTCATATTCGTCAGCTTTGGGCTCTTTGCCCCTCGAAACGGGATCGTCACCGTCGCCTTCTTCGTCTGTGCACTGTCGGTTTCCGGTGCAATCTTTCTGATCCTGGAGCTCGACCGCTCGTTCGACGGGATGCTCCAGGTTTCCAGCGCTCCGCTGCGCTCAGCCCTTGCTCAGCTCGGGCAGTAGACGAACCGAAGATGAGTGACGAAAGCGAGCGCCGACCCCTTCATGCGCCGGCCCGCTCCCGCCGATGGTTGGGCGGCTTACAGCCAGCGGCGCACGGAGGCCTTGTAGTCCAAGTACTGGGCACCGAATCTTCGTTCCAGATACTGCTCTTCTCTCGGTATGACGACGTAATGGATGAGCGCCACCGCTGCAACGAGCGTGGCGAGCAGCCACAGGCTGTCGACCCAAATCGCGATCCCGAGCTGGAACACTGAGAACGCCAGATAGATCGGGTTCCGGCTGAAGCGATAGGGGCCCGTCCGGACGATCACGGTGGTTGGCTTTCTGGCGGGTACCGGCGTGGCGGCTGCCCGGAATTTCGCCACCGAGTAAGAGAACAGCGTTATTGCCACGGCGACGAGAGCCGCTCCGAGCGGCACCGCGAGCGTCCCAGGAAGGAATGGGAGTGGCGAGGCGAGCTGTCCCACCGCCCCTGTAACGAGTGAAATCAGATATACAAGCGGCGGGCGAACGAGACCGAGATTGGCAACGTCCTGCGCCGCTTTCTTTGGGCCGCTCTGAGGCCTGGTCGTCATTGTCCTCG
>Ga0209466_1000228_pt1 | contig 13125 bp, 8 predicted proteins | sample PanSoiPlo30MoBio_FD_188323 | JGI IMG/M metagenome (GOLD analysis project Ga0209466, IMG submission 188323) | Tropical forest soil microbial communities from Panama analyzed to predict greenhouse gas emissions - Panama Soil Plot 30 MoBio (SPAdes)... | ecosystem: Environmental > Terrestrial > Soil...
TATGTTCCGGCCCATGGCCGTGAAATGCGGCGCAAACGGGCGGCGACAACGACCTTACAGGAAGGACCAAGGATGACGGGCAACAGATGGTTTTTGGGCGCGATAGCGCTGACAGCAGCACTCGCGGCGGGCGGCGTGGCGGCGCAGCAGCGCTCGATCGCGATCGCCACCGGCGGCACCGGCGGCGTGTACTACCCGCTGGGCGGCGGGCTGGCGAACATTCTGTCCAAGGCGCTGCCGGGCATCCAGGCGACGGCGGAAGTCACCGGCGGCTCGGTGGACAATCTCAAACTCATCGGGTCGGGCCAGGCCGAGCTCGCCTTCACCATGGTGGACGCCACTCTCGACGCGTTCAAGGGCGAGGACAAGTTCAAGGGCCAGAAGGTCGACGTGCGGGCGCTGGCGGTGCTCTATCCCAACCGCATGCACGTGGTGACGATCGAGGGCCGCGGCATCGAGAAGATGGCCGACCTGAAGGGCAAGCGCGTGTCCACCGGCTCGCCGGGCAGCGCCACGGAAGTGATGGCGTTCCGCGTCATCGAGGCGGCCGGCCTCGACAAGGACAAGGACATGCGGCGCGAGCGGCTCGGCGTCGCCGAGTCGGTGAACGCCGTGAAGGACGGCAAGATCGACGCGTTCTTCTGGGTCGGCGGCCTGCCCACGGCGGCCGTCACGGATCTCGGCGCCACGCCGGGCGTGAAGATCAAGCTGATCGACCATTCCGAGCTGGTCGGCAAGATGAACGAGAAGTACGGCCAGCTCTACGCCGCCGACGTGATCAAGGCCGGCACCTATCCGGGCCAGGACAAGGACAACCACATGACCAGCGTGTGGAACATCATGGTGGCCAACGCCAAGATGCCGGACCAGCTCGCCTACGACATCGTGAAAACCACGTTCGACAAGAAGGCCGACTGGGTGGCGGTGCACCGCGAGGCGAGCGAGCTCAAGCTGGAGAACCAGAGCACTGCCAAGTCGGCCGTGCCGTTCCACCCCGGCGCGATAAAATATCTCGTCGAGCAGGGCGTGAAGATGAATTGACGTGGCGCTCGCTTGGACGCGCCGGACGCGCCGCTTGCTCCACCTCTCCCCGGCGGGGAGAGGTCGGATCGCGAAGCGATCCGGGTGAGGGGGCAAGGGCCATCGAGAGTCCCTCGCCCCCTCACCCCGACCCTCTCCCCGCCGGGGAGAGGGAGCGCGCCGAGTTCGCTGCAACATTTGTATTTTCACCGAGAGGCCGTTCCCGGATTGCGCTGCGCTCCATCCGGGCTACTGGCCAGAGCGTGTTGAGGGGAACGGGTGACCGACCAGACCAAGGCCGCCGATGACGCGGTCTCCTCGGAGGCGTTGCGCAAGGCCGAGGAGTTCATCGAGCAGGAGGAAGGCGCCGCCAACCGGCTTGCCGGCTGGGCCGGCACCATCGTCACTTCGATCGCCATCGCGTCGACGCTGTTCCATCTCTACGTCGCGGTGGCGGGGTCGTGGCCGTTCGGCTGGGCGCCGATCATCGACACCCAGGACCTGCGCTACACCCACGTGGCCTTCGTGCTGGTGCTGTCGTTCCTGCTGTTCCCGGTGGCGCAACGATTCCGCAACCGCATCCAGCCGTGGGACGTGATCGCGGCGATCGCCGCCGTGGTGATCATCGCCTATGCCATCTACGGCGGCGAGGATTTCACCGACCGCGCCACGCTCCCGCTCAAGCTCGATGTCGTGCTCGGCGTCATCTTCATCGTCATCCTGCTGGAGGCGACGCGGCGCGCCACCGGCTGGATCATGCCGGGCGTCGCCATCGCGTTCATCATCTACGCCATGGTCGGGCCCTACCTGCCGCCGCCATGGACGCACCGCGGCTACGACGTGTCGCGCCTGGTCGGCCACCTGTTCATCACGCTGGAAGGAATTTTTGGCGTCGCCGTCGACGTGTCGTCGACGCTGATCATCCTGTTCACCATCTACGGCGCCTTCCTCTACCAGTCGGGCGCCGGGAAATTTTTTATCGACTTCTCGCTCGCCGCCATGGGCGGCAAGACCAACAGCGCCGGCCGCGCCGTGGTGCTGTCGAGCTTCCTGCTCGGCGGCCCGTCGGGCTCGGGCGTCGCCACCACCGTGATGATCGGCACCGTGGCCTATCCGATGCTGGCCAAGGCCGGCTTCGGCAAGAACGCGGCGGGCGGCCTGCTCGCCGCCGGCGGGCTCGGCGCCATCCTGTCGCCGCCGGTGCTCGGCGCCGCCGCCTTCCTCATCGCCGAGTTTCTCAAGATCAGCTACCTCGACGTCATCTGGATGGCCACCATCCCGACCTGCCTCTACTACCTGGCGCTGCTCATCATGGTGGAGCTCGACGCGCGCATGGTGGGGGCGCGCGCCGTCGCGGTCGCGCCGGAGCTGACCCTGAAGCAGCTCACGCTGCGCTACGGCTTCCACTTCCTGTCGCTGATCGCCGTCGTGGTGTTCATGGTGATCGGCTTCTCGCCCATGCTGGCGGTGTTCTGGGCGACCATGGTGGCGTTCGCCTTGAGCTTCCTGCGCCGCGACACCGCGCTGGTCGGCAACAAGCTCAAGCGGGCGCTGGCGGACGGCTCGATCGGCGTGCTCACAGCGGCCACCACCTGCGCCACCGCCGGCATCATCGTCGGCGTGGTGACGCTGACCGGGCTGGGACTAAAATTCTCCTCGATCGTGATCGACTACGCGGGCGGCAGCCTGCTGCTCACCGCCATCTACACCTCGCTGGTGGTGTGGATCATCGGCCTGGCGGTGCCGGTGACCGCCTCGTACATCATCTGCGCCGTGATCACGGCCCCTGCCCTCACCAAGCTCGGCGTGCCCGACTTCGCCGCGCACATGTTCATCTTCTACTACGCGCTGCTGTCGGAAGTGTCGCCGCCGACCGCGCTGTCGCCGTTCGCGGCGGCCGCCATCACCGGCGGCGATCCCTATCGCACCACCATGCAGGCGTGGAAATACACCATGCCGGCGTTCCTGCTGCCGTTCGTGTTCGTGCTCGACCCGCAGGGCGTCGGCCTGCTCCTGAAGATCCCGAAGGACGGGTCCGTCATCGACATTTTCGAGATCACGGTGAAGACCGCGCTCGGCATCATCGCGCTGGCGTGCGGGACGCAGGGCTGGGCCTTGCGCAAGACCACAGTGGTGGAACGCGCGCTGCTGATCCTCGCCGGACTGCTGCTGGTGTTCCCCAGCCTGATCGAGGCGCTGGTGGAATCGATCACGCCGCTCGACGTGGACTATTCCGAGTACCTCGGCATCGCCATCGGGGCGGCGGTGGTCGCCAAGCAGTGGTGGGAGGGACGCGCGGTGGCCAAGCCGACGGGGTGATGAAAGGCGCAAGGCCGCGCCGCTTGCTCCACCTCTCCCCGGCGGGGAGAGGTCGGCACGCGAAGCGTGCCGGGTGAGGGGGCAAGGACCTATCGAGCGTCACTCGCCCCCTCACCCCGACCCTCTCCCCGCCGGGGAGAGGGAGCGCGCCGCGCTCGCGGCCACGTTCTTATTCACCCCGCTGCACCAACCCCGATCCGCTTGATCTCCCACTCGAGCTGCACGCCGGAGTTCTCCTTCACGCGCGCGCGCACGGTCTCGCCCAGCGTCTCGATGTCGGCGGCGCTGGCGCCGCCGCGATTGATCAAAAAATTGCAGTGCATCTCCGACACCTGGGCGTCGCCGACGGTGAGCCCGCGGCAGCCGGCGGCGTCGATGAGCTGCCACGCCTTGTGGCCGGGCGGATTCTTGAAGGTCGAGCCGCCGGTGCGGCTCTTCACCGGCTGCGTCGCCTCGCGCGACTCGGTGATCTTGTCCATCTCGGCGGCGATGGCGTCGCGGTCACCGCTCGTGCCCTGGAACAGCGCTTGCGTGAAAATCACGTCCTCGCCGACGCCGCAGTGGCGATACGAGTAGCCCATGTCGGCGTTCCGGTAGACGCGGATGTTTCCCGCACGGTCGACGCCGCGCGCCTCGACCAGAACGTCCTTGGTCTCGCCGCCATAGGCGCCGCCGTTCATGCGCAGCGCGCCGCCGATGGCGCCGGGAATGCCGCGCAGGAACGACAGGCCGGCAATGCCGGCCTCCTGGGCGGCGCGCGCCACCTTCACGTCGGGTACGGCGGCGCCGGCGCGCACGCGGTGGCCTTCCTCGATTGCGACGTCGTTGAAGCCGCGGCCGAGGCGGACCACGACGCCAGGCACGCCGCCGTCGCGCACGATGAGATTCGAACCGAGGCCAACCACGGTCACCGGCACGTCGCCGGGAAGATTTTTCAGGAAGTACGCGAGGTCCTCTTCGCTGTCGGGGATGAACAGCGCCTGCGCCGGCCCGCCGACCCGGAACCAGGTGAGATCCGCCAGCACCTGGTTGGGCATGAGCCGGCCGCGCAGCTTCGGCATGCGGGATTTGAGATCGGGGGTGATGTCGGAGAAGGTCATGCTCAGGTTCATGCGAGTGCAGCTGCGTGCAAGCCGCTTGCTCGACCTCTCCCCGCGTGCGGGGAGAGGTCGATTTGCGAGCGGAGCTCTTGCGGAGCGAAGCAAATCGGGTGAGGGGGCAATTCCGCAGGCTTAGATTTGCGGACAAGCCCCCTCACCCGGATTCCATCGCTCCGCTCCGTTTCGCTTGGAATCCGACCTCTCCCCGCACGCGGGGAGAGGTGGAGCAAGTGGCACGGGCGCAGCATCACGCCGCCTTGTCGAGGGCGGCGAGTTCGGCGGGCAGCGCGTAGGCCCATTGGGTGATGTTGCCGGCGCCGAGGCAGACCACGTAGTCGCCCCGGCGCACCAGGTCCTTGACGCGGCGCGCGAGCTCAAGCGGTCCGTCGAGCGAGATCACCTGGCGGTGGCCGCGCGCGCGGATCGCCGTCACCAGCGACTCGCGGTCGGCGCCGGGGATCGGCGCCTCGCCGGCCGGATAGACGTCGGCGATGATCACGACGTCGGCGTCGTTGAAGCAGGTCGAGAACTGCTCGAACAGGTGGTGCAGCCGCGTGTAGCGGTGCGGCTGCATCACGGCGATCACCTGGCCGTTCGTCGACTCGCGCGCGGCGCGCAGCACCGCCGCAATCTCGACCGGGTGATGGCCGTAGTCGTCGAACACCGTGACGCCATTCCACTCGCCGGTGCGGGTGAAGCGGCGCTTGACGCCGCCGAAGCCTTCCAGCGCCCTGACGATCTGCGCGTCGGCGATGCCGAGCTTATGCGCCACGGCGACGGCCGCGGTGGCATTGAGCGCGTTGTGGCGGCCGGGCATGGGCAAGGTGAGCGCGCGGATCTCGTGGACGGTGTCGCCCCAGCGATCGCGGAACACGACCGAGAAGCGTGACCTGCCGTCGACGTGGTCGAGCTCGACGAGGCGCACGTCGGCCTGCGGATTCTCGCCGTAGGTGATGATGCGGCGGTCCTCGATGCGGCCGACCAGGCTGTGCACCACCGGGTGATCCGTGCACATGACGGCGAAGCCGTAGAACGGCACGTTCTCGACAAAGGAGACGAAGGCCTCCTGCACCGCCTCGAAGGTCTGGAAGTGGTCGAGGTGCTCGGCGTCGACATTGGTGACAATGGCGACGTCGGCCGGCAGCTTGAGGAACGTGCCGTCGGACTCGTCGGCCTCGACCACCATCCAGTCGCCGGCGCCGAGCCGGGCGTTGGTGCCGTAGGCGTTGATGATGCCGCCGTTGATCACGGTGGGATCGAAATTGCCGGCGTCGAGCAGCGCCGCCACCATGGACGTGGTGGTGGTCTTGCCGTGGGTGCCGGCGACCGCCACGCACTGCTTGAGCCGCATCAGCTCGGCCAGCATCTCGGCGCGGCGCACCACCGGCAGGCGCGCGGCGCGCGCCGCCGCGAGCTCGGGATTGTCGCGCTTGATCGCCGAGGAGACGACGAGCACGTGAGCGCCCTCGACGTTCTTCGCCGCATGGCCCACCGTGACGGCGATACCCTTGTCGCGCAGGCGCTTGACGTTGGCGCTGTCGGCCACGTCGGAGCCGCGCACCGTGTATCCCAGATTCTTCAGCACCTCGGCGATCCCGCTCATGCCGATGCCGCCGATGCCGACGAAATGGATCGGACCGATGTCCTGCGGGAGCTTCATGCGCCTGGTCCCTCGGGGTTGCCACGCCGCCGGCCGGCGGGCCGACGGGCCGGCCGGACGCGGCGAATCGCAGCCCCTGGTCTAGACCATGTGCGGCCGGGTGGGAAACCGCACGGCGGGCGGCATGGTAAAGGCGACGGCCCGGCCGGGGGCATCCGGGCCGGGCCGCCGGGTCGGTCGCGCCGGGCGCAGCCGGCTCACTCGGTGGCGCGCTCGACCGTGACGCGGGCGTCGCCGTGGTTGTTGAGATAGAACAGGTGCGTCAGCCAGGGCAGACCGATCTCCACGTCGTTGACGAAGAGGAACAGCTCTCCCGCGTGGCGCGGCGTCACCGTCGCGGTGTAGCGCGCCCGCCTCACCTTATCCTGCACCATGGTCAGACGATGTTCATCGAGTCCATGGCCGCCGATGCGGGCGATCGGCTGGAACCAGTTGGCGTCGAAGTCACGCTTGAGCGCCTGCGCCGGATACATCGGCCAGGTCATTTCGGCGAGGCCGAAGCCGTGCGGCGTCGTCGCGATGCCGTCGTCGGACCATGGCGTGCCGGTCTCGATGGCGATCTGATAGGTGACGCCCTGCTCGAGGTGAATGCCGCTGGCCCAGCACGGCGACCTGGTGGCCAAGCTCGACTCGGCGGTGTGCGGCACCGGACGCAGCGCGGCGATGCTGGTGCTGTGGCACACCAGGCCGAGCGAATTGGCCACCGTGAAGGCGGCGCGGTTGAGCCCGACGAAGCCGCCATAGACGAGCGCGATCAGCAGCATGAAGGGAATGACGTGGCGCTTGGTGGCGCCGATCAGCTTGGGGTACCAGGGCTTCGTGCGCAGCCGGAACACCCGGCTGGTCGGCTTCGACCCGCGCAGCGGCTCCCACTGGCTGAGATTGAGCGTCCACAGCGTGCGCATGGCGTCGTTGATCTGGGTTCCCAGGTTCACGCCGCGCTGAACGAGCGCGGCGACAAGCACGCCCAGTCCGGCGAACCAGGCCGGATAGCCGGCATAGATGTCGACCCACGACTTGGCGAAGCCAGGCAGGAACGAGCCGGCGAGCTCGATGACCGGCGACAGAAACGCCGCCCAGCTCGCGGCGCCGGTGTCGGCGTTGATCGTCACATCAGGCTTTCGCACGATGAGCGGGAACAGAACGAAGCCCGCGGTGACGAAGAGCGTGAGGAAATAGTTGACACGGCGATGCCAGACGCGATCCCACACGTGCTCCTGCACCTCGGCGCGTTTCTTCGCCTGCTCGCACGACTCGTACGGATTGTCGGCCGGCTCGAGAATTCTTCCCTCGTCATTGACCACGGCATATTTTCCGGGAATGCAGGCCGGCGCGTATCCGTGCGCGCCGTTCTTGATGCGCTCGAACACGCTGCAGTGGATTTTCGGGATCGCCACCTCGACTTCGTACGGGCTGATCCATGAGCGGGCGACATTGCACAGATCGTGGATCTTGCGTGGCCCGTAGCGATAGTAGCCGCCGAACCCGCGGCGCGAGTCATAGAGGCGGCCGTCCTTGTCGCGGCCGGAGCGCGCCTGCCGCACCATGTCGGGATCATGCACGGGATCGAACGGCCCGGTCGCGGCCGGCCCCCACGGCGGGTTTTCCTTCAGCCGCAGGCCGCACTTCCTGGCCTCGGTGAGGATCCAGTAGAACGGGATGTAGGCCAGCGCGTCGTCCGGATAGCCGCCGCCCACGTTCGAGTGGACGCCGGAGAACCAGACCTGGCTGATCCGCTCGTCCTCGACCCAGTACTCGAACTTGCCCTTCGGGCCGCGCCGCGGCAGCGCCGGCACCACATGCTTCTCCGACCAGATGAGCGGGTGGAAGGTGGTGCGCTCGTCGTCGATCGCCAGCGCATGACAGGCGCGCCGGATGTGTTCCGAGGGCTCGCGGTTGGGCAATTCGAGCGGCCAGATCCACTGGCTGATGGTGGTGGTGAGCTCTTCGATCGGCGACCCGTAGGCGGCGACGGTGTCCCACAGGCCGAGAAAGCGGATCTGGACCGGATGGATGCGCCCGAGCTTGGCGTAGGGCTTCCAGTTCTTGCGCCGCTCGTCCCAGCGGTCGCGCAAGCGCAGGAAGGCGTCGCGCAGGCGCCGCAACGGATATTCGACGCGAAGCAGCGTGTGGAAGCGCTCGGCACGGTAGGCGCGGTAGGCCGACTTGACGTTGCGGCGCAGCTCCGCCTCGGATTCGTATTCCAGGAGCCCCTGGCTCTCGATGAGGCCGGTGACGACCCGGATCGTGTAGGCGCCGCGGCTGAATCCGAAGGCAAAGATGTCCACGCCCGGCTCGTAGTTGCGGCACAGGAAGGCGTAGAGGTCGAGGACGTTGCGCTTGAGTCCGTAACCGAACGCGCCGCCGATCAGGGCCAGCGGCTTGAACGACGACGTGCCGACGCCGTCGTCATAGATCGCGATCTGGTCGGAGCCGGTGAGATCGAGCGCCTGGAACGTGCGCCACACGTTGGTGCGCCACACGCTGGCGGCGCTGTTCCCCGTGCCGTCCGACAGCAGGATGATGTTCTTCTTCGCGGCGACAGGCTGCGTCTGCAACGCTTGTTCGACAGGACGCGTGATCTGGTCGAGCATGATGTTTCCCCAAGGCAGGCATTGCGCCGGCACAGGATGGGCGGGGAGCACAGCCAGAGGGTGTGAGCGGGTTCACAGCACGCGAGAGCAATTCGCAACCGCGCGGTGCGGCGCCTTGGCGCATGGCGCCGCCTATCGCGGCTCGAGCGAAATGACTTTTCTTCGAATCGTCATCTCGCTCTAACTACACTTGGAGCATGATCTTCTCCGAAAACCGGTATCCACTTTTCGGGATCATGCTCCGGCCGGCGGCCGGCGGCGGTCAGCCGAAACGGGCGACGCGCATCACCAGGTCGGCCAGGCGGTCGGCCGCGTCGGCGGCGCCCGCCGTCCTGGCAGCGGCAGCGAGCGCGGCCAGCTTTTCCGGCGCCTTCACGAGACGCGCGATCTCCGCGGCCAGCCGGTCGGGCGTGAACAGGTTTTGCGTCAGCAGCAGGGCGCCGCCGGCCTGTTCCAGCACCCGGGCATTGGCGAGCTGGTCCTGGTCGAGCGCGCCCGGCAGCGGCACCAGGATGGCGGGCCGCCCGACGGCGGCGAGCTCGGCGACCGTGGAGGCGCCGGAACGCGACACCACGAGCTGCGCCGCCGCCAGCCGCGCCGGCAGGTCGGAGAAGAATGTCTGGACCTCGGCGGGAACGCCGATTTTCTGGTAGGCGGCGGTGACGCGCGACAGATCTTCGTCGCGCGCCTGCTGCACGATGGCGAGCTTCTGCCGCAGGTCTTGGTCCAGACGCGCGATGGCCTCGGGCACCACGTCGGCGAGCACGCGCGCGCCCTGGCTGCCGCCGACCACGAGGAGACACAGGCGCCCGTCCGGCCGCGCGGCCGCATACGGCATGGCGGAAGCCGCGAGGACGGCCGGACGGATCGGGTTGCCGGTGTGGGTGGCTTTGGCGGCCAGCGCGGGGGTGCGGTCGAGCACGCCGGGAAAGCTGGTGGCGATGGCGGTGACGCGCGGGGCCAGGAAACGGTTGGCGCGGCCGATCACGGCGTTGGCGTCGTGGATGACGGTGGGGATGCGGCGCCAGGTGGCGGCGAGCACCGGCGGGATGGTGGGATAGCCGCCGAACCCCACCACGGCGGCGGGCTGTACCTGCCCGAGCAGACGCCAGGCGCGCAACGTGCCGAAGCCCAGGATGGCGGCCGTGCGGGCGAGCGCCACCGGATTCTTTGCGCGCACCGTCTCGCTCGGAATCACGTGGGTGGTTTCGGCCGGAAAGGCCTTGCCATAGCGGGTGGCGCGCTCGTCGGTGGCGAGGTGCACGCGCAGGCCGTGGCGCCCGAGCGCATCGCTCAGGGCCTCGGCCGGGAACAGATGGCCGCCGGTTCCGCCAGCCGCCAGCACCACCAGCGTATTGTCCATGGATCGCCCATCATGCGCGATGCGCGGGCTCGACCCGCGCATCCGGCAAAAGCATAGCTCAATCGAGGAGACGGATGGCCGCGTCAAGCTGCCCCGGACCCCATCCGGGGCCCGGCCACGCCGCACGGAGGCCGGCCGTCAGTCGGCTCTCCCGGCCTGGTTGCTGCCCAGCATTTCCGCACGCGGCCGGCCGCGCATGAGCGCCAGCATCATGCCCATGCTGTAGGCGAGCGAGATCAGCGACGAGCCGCCGTAGGAGATGAACGGCAGTGTCATGCCCTTGGCGGGGAGCAGGTGCAGGTTCACCGCCATGTTGATGGCCGACTGCAGGCCGAACAGCATGCCGAGGCCGGCGACGGCGAAGCGGGTGAACGGCTCTTCCGCTCGCAGCGCGTGCAGCAGCGCGCGCAGCACGATGACGGCGAACAGCGCGACCAGCACGAGGCAGAGGATGATGCCGAACTCCTCCGCCGCCACCGCAAACACGAAGTCGGTGTGGCTGTCGGGCAGGATGCGCTTCACGGTCCCCTCGCCGGGACCCCTCCCCAGCCACCCGCCGCGCGCAAAGGACTCGAGCGCGGTGTCGACCTGGAACGTGTCGCCCGATGACTTGTCGAGGAAGCGCTTGATGCGCAGCGCCACATGCGGGACCGTGAAATAGGCGCCGGCAAGCCCGGCGAACGCGGTGCCGGCGAGACCCGCCACCCACACCCAGCGCATGCCGGCCATGAAGAACAGCGCGCTCCACACCAGCACGATCAGCATGGTCTGGCCGAAATCGGGCTGCAGCACCAGCAGGCCGACGACCAGGAGCAGCAGGGCGAGCGCCACGCTGTTGGCGGGCATTTCCGGGCGGCGCGCCGATTCGCCGAACAGCCATGCGATGAGGATGACGAAGGCGGGTTTCAGGAACTCGGAAGGCTGGATGTTGATGCCGGCGAGCACGATCCAGCGCCGCGCGCCCTTGACCTCGGCGCCGAACACCAGCGTGGCGGCGGTGAGCACGACGCTCAAGGCGAACACGACCAGCGCGACGCGGCGGATCTGGCGCGGCTCGAGGAACGAGGTGGCAATCAGCACCACGACGGCGGGTGCCAGGTACATCACGTGGCGGTTGACGAAGTGGAACGGGTCGAGCCCGATGCGCGTCGCCACCGGCGGCGAGGCGGCGAGCGAGAGCAGGATGCCGCCCAGCATGAGGGCCCCGATCGCCGCCAGCATGAGGCGGTCGATGCGCCACCACCAGTCGGCGAACGGCGTGCGCTCGGTGCGCGAGGTCATGAGGACTCTCCTGTAGGGTGGGTTGAGGCGCATCGCACAGCATGGCCTTGCCGTCGCAGCGTCGCGCGCCGAAACCCACCGTTTCCAGAGCCGTCGCTGGTGTGTTTCGGCGCGCCATGCCGCGAACTTGGTCGCGAGCCGAGCGCAGCGCCTCAACCCACCCTACGGCGCGTATCAGTCCTGCGCGGATATGGTTGCCAAATCCTTAACGGCCGGTCCTGGCGAACCGGCTAAGCGGGTTTCACCCCGCTCAACGCCTGCACGAGGTCGCGGAAGGCGGCGCCGCGCACCTCGAAATTGGGATACTGGTCGAACGACGCGCAGGCGGGCGACAGCAGCACCACCGGCTCGGCCACCGCAGAGGCGCCGGCATCGCGGGCAGCCTGCTCGACCGCGCGGTCGAGCGTGCCCGCCACGGCGTGCGCCACCTTGCCGTCGAGCGTGCGGGAAAATTCTTCCGCCGCCTCGCCGATCAGGTAGGCCTTGTGGATGCGCGGGAAGAAGTTTTCGAGCGACGTGATGCCGCCGGTCTTGGCCTTGCCACCGGCGATCCAAAAAATGTCGGAGAAGCTGGCGAGCGCGCGCGCCGCCGCGTCGGCATTGGTGGCCTTCGAATCGTTGACGAACAGCACGCGGTCGCGGCGGCCGACCTGCTCCATGCGGTGCGCCAGACCCGGAAACGAGCGCAGTCCGCTCTGGATCTGCGCGGGTGTCAGGCCGAGCGCGAGCGCGGCGCCGGCGGCGCAGGCGGCGTTCTGGGCATTGTGCAGGCCGCGCAGCGAGCCGATGCCGCCGATATGGGCGACCGGACGCGCGGTGCCGCCGACGGCGTGCATGATCTGCTCGGCCTCGACATAGAGGCCGTGGGCGAGCGGCCGGCGCACCGACACGCGCACCACGTTGCGGCCCTGGCGCTCGAGGCGGTCGGCGGCAGCCTGGCAGAACTTGTCGTCGACGCCGACGATGGCCGTGCCGTTGTCCGGCACGCCGGCAACGAGACGCTCCTTGATGGCCGCGTAGTTTTCCAGCGTGCCGTGGCGGTCGAGGTGGTCCTCGCTGATGTTGAGCAGGATGCCGACGGTGGGATCGAGCGAGGGCGCGAGGTCGATCTGGTACGACGAGCACTCGATCACGTGCGCGCGGCCGGGCGCCGGCGGCGCCAGCGACAGGATCGCGGTGCCGATATTGCCACCGAGCTGCGCGTCGTAGCCGGCCGAGGCGAGCACGTGCGCGGTGAGCGCCGTGGTGGTGGATTTGCCGTTGGTGCCCGTGATGGCGACGAAAGCGGCATTGGGCGCGGTCCGCCGCCGCTCGCGGCAGAACAGCTCGATGTCGCCGATCACCTCGACGGCGGCGTTGCGCGCGAGCCCCACGGTCCAGTGCGGCGCCGGATGGGTGAGCGGCACGCCCGGGGCCAGCAGCAGCGCCGCGATGGTCGACCAGTCGATGCGCCGCAGATCTTCCGTGGCGATGCCTTCGCCATTGGCCTGCGCCAGCTTCTTCGGGTCGTCGTCGAACGCCACGACGTCGGCGCCGCCCGCCTGCAGCGCGCGCGCGCTGGCCAGGCCGGAGCCGCCCAGCCCGAACAGAGCGACCCGGCGCCGCGCGAAGGTCGTGACCGGGATCATGCCGGCGCTCGATTGAACGCACATGGGCAGCCACGGACTCCACCTCTCCCCGCGTGCGCCAGGGCTATCGCATATGAGTTGATATCTTGAGGTGCAAGGCAAAGCCACTTGCTCCACCTCGCCCCGCGTGCGGGGAGAGGTCGGATTCCGAGCGCAGCGA
>Ga0209466_1000230_pt1 | contig 13094 bp, 11 predicted proteins | sample PanSoiPlo30MoBio_FD_188323 | JGI IMG/M metagenome (GOLD analysis project Ga0209466, IMG submission 188323) | Tropical forest soil microbial communities from Panama analyzed to predict greenhouse gas emissions - Panama Soil Plot 30 MoBio (SPAdes)... | ecosystem: Environmental > Terrestrial > Soil...
CACGATCATCGGGGCGGCCAGCACCGTGCCGATGGCACTGGCGTCGAGCCCCTTGGCGGCCAGCCATACCGGCAGGAACGGCATCTGAATACCAAGGGCGATAAAAAGGCCGGCGAAGAACAGGCCCAGCCGGAGGGCAAATCGGTCAGCCATGATTGCTGGTTTATTCAGCCATGATTGCTGGTTTATGAGGTGTCGTTAAACTGCGGGCAGCAATTAAACTGATCGTGACGATTCGCGGCCATTGTGCCGCGAATCGACCGTTAGGACAGCGCAATGCCCGCGACTTCCGCCCCGCCCCCGCTCAGCGAGGCCGATTACGATGCCATCGAAGACGCCGTCATGGAGACCATGCGCGGGCGCTGGTTCCTGGCCGAATACGCGCGGCGCAACCGCCACGCCGATACGGTCATGCTGCTCACGGCGCTCGAGCGCATCGAGGCGGCAATGCGGGACGAGCGCAGCGTGCAATCGGTCGATCGCATCCGCTTCGATCTGGTGGACATGGCCAAGGCCATCGCCCGAACGAAATCGGAGATCGCCGCCATCAAGCCCGACGTCGAACACCACGGCAAGTTCGGCGAAGCGTCGGTGGAACTCGATTCGATCGTGCTGGCCACCGAGCTTGCAACCTCGGACATCCTGGCGGCCGCCGAGCAGATCCAGGAGATCGCCTGGACGTTGCGCGAGCAGGGATTCGAGACCGAGGTCTGCGACGTGCTCGATGCCAAGGCGACCGAGGTCTACACCACCTGCTCGTTCCAGGACCTGACCGGCCAGCGCACCCGTAAGGTGATCCAGGTGCTGCGCTACCTGGAAGCCCGCATCAACGCCATGATCGGCATCTGGGGCCTCGAGGGCTCCATGGCGACCGAGACCGCCGAGACCGAGCCTGCCGGCGCCGGCGAGGCGCTGCTGCATGGCCCGGCGCGACCCGGCTTCGGCCTCGATCAGGCCGACATCGACATGGTGATGGGCCCGGCCGAAGCCACCACAATGCCGCTGCCGCTAGTCGAGCGTCCGGCCGCACCCGCGCTGCCGGCGGTCGAGCGCCCGGTGACCCCCGCCAGACCGGTGGCCGACCAGCGCCCAGTCCCGGTAACGCCGCCTCCCGCCGCGCCGCCGCGGCGCGCCGAGCCCATCGCTCCGCCGCCCAGGCCTGAGCCGGAGGTGGAGCTGGAGCCGGAAGTGGAGCTGGCGCTGGGGGCGGCCGTCGAAACTGTGCCGGCCCCAGCGCCGCCGCTGCAGCCGGTCGCCGAGGCAGCCCCCGTGCCACCGCCGCGACCGGAGCCGCGGCCGGCAGCACCGCCGGTGGCGCCGCACAACGATCCGCTCGCCGCCCTGACAGCGCTTCCCTACGAAGAAAAGATCGCGCTGTTCACCTAGGCGAATAGCAGATGGGGCGAGCCGGGCGTAGTCCCTGCTCCCCATTCGCCACTCGCTATTCGCCAATTCCCCATCACTGCGGCACGATCCCGGCGCGCTGAAAAATCGGCGGCCAGCGCCGCATCTCGTCGCGGATGAAGGCAGCAAATTCCTCCGGCGTCGTGCCGCGCGGCTCGAGCCCCATGTTGGTGAGCGCCGTCCGCACGTCGGCATCCTGGAGCGCCGCGTTGAAGGCGTCGTTGAGCGTGGCGACGACGTCGGCCGGCACGCCGGCCGGTGCCAGCAGGCCGAACCAGGCGCCGGCATCCACTTCCGGCATCGGCAGGCCCAGTTCGGCAAAGGTCGGCACATTGGGCAACAGCGCGACCCGCTTGGGCCCGCTTACGGCCAGCGCGCGCACGTCGCCCTTGTCGATGTTCTGCTTGATCACCGGCGTGCCGAACATGGCGTCGACGTGCCCGGCGATCACGTCGGTGAGTGCCGGGCCGCCGCCGCGATAGACCGCGATCTTCACGTCGAGACCGCTCTTGATCTTGAATACCTCCGTCGCCAGGCCCAGCATCGTCCCGGGCCCGGGCGTGGCGAAGGTCACTCCTTGCGCTTTGGAGCTCGCCAGGAACTCGGCAAGCGTGGTGACGCCCAGCCGCGGCGTCACCACCAGCACCATGGGGGCGGTCACCAGCAGCGAGATCGGGGCGAAATCCTTTTCGGTGTCGAATGGCACGCTCTTGAACAGATTCTGGTTGACGGTGAGCGAGCTCGCCCCCATCAGCAGCGTGTGACCGTCGGGATCGGCCTTGGCGACCGCCGACGAGCCCACCATGGTGCTGGCGCCCGGCTTGTTCTCGATGATGATGTTGACGCCGAGCGACTGGCTCACGCGCTGTGCGATCAGTCGCGCCGCTACGTCGGTGGTCGAGCCTGCCGCCAGCGGCACCACATAGGTGATGGCACGGCTGGGAAATTTTTGTCCCGGCGCCTGGGGCTGGTGCTGGGCGCCGGCGCGACCCGCCCATGCCACGACGCCCAGGAGGACCAGGGTCGAAAGAATTCTTGCGCTCATGCGATCTCGATCGTTCGCCTTCAGGCCTGCAACGGGGATTGTATCCGACCGGACGGCGCGCCGCGACCAGCGAAGCAGGGAGAGCGCGCGACAGATCTTTGCCATTCATGGATCCAGGGTGTCAGCCGCTGCGGCGAAGAGGAGAGCCGCGACACGGACCGGACGGGCCGTGTCGCCCAAACCGCCGGACCAGGGCGGCAAGCAGAAACGGCATCACGAGCTCGCATGACGACCTTCTGCCGCATGGCGGCGGGTCGCGCGCGAGTTTTTGATCCAGATCATGTCCTCGCCGGAAAACACCCGTAGAAACTTGTTCAACGCAGCCGGCGAGCAGCGGCGCGGCCCCATGCGCCTGCGCCAGAAACGGGGGTATCACATGAATTCGGATTTCGTCGCGCGGGTGAAAGGCGATCCGCAGTTCCAGGAGCTCACCAGCAAGCGCTCGCGCTTTGCCTGGGTCCTGTCCGGAGCAATGCTTGCCATCTACTTCGGCTTCATCTTCGTCATCGCGTTCGCGCCAAAGGCCCTGGGCGTTCCGCTCGGAACCGGCGTCACCACGGTCGGTATTCCGGTGGGCCTGTTCATCATCGTATCCGCGTTCGTGCTTACGGGCATCTACGTGCGCCGCGCCAACACGGAGTTCGACGCGATCGCGCAGCAGATCATCGAGAGGGCAAAGTGATGTCCACCTTGCGCAACGCCCTCGCCGCCGCGGCGGGCTTGGCCATCGTTGCCGGCGCCACGGCGGCCGAAGCCGCCGGCGCCATCGAAGGCGGCGGGCGGCAGCCGCTCAACATTCCCGCCATCGTCATGTTCTTTATCTTCGTCGGCGCGACGCTCGGCATCACCTACTGGGCGGCGAAGCGCACGCGCTCCGCCGCCGATTTCTACGCCGCGGGCGGCGGGATCACCGGGTTCCAGAACGGGCTGGCGATCGCCGGCGACTACATGTCGGCGGCGTCCTTCCTCGGTATTTCCGGCCTCGTCTTCGCCAGCGGATTCGACGGCCTCATCTATTCGGTGGGCTGGCTGGTCGGCTGGCCGATCATCCTGTTCCTGATCGCCGAACGCCTGCGCAACCTCGGCAAGTACACCTTCGCCGACGTGGTGTCGTTCCGCCTCGAACAGACGCCGGTGCGCTCGCTCGCAGCGGTCGGGACGCTCAGCGTCGTTGCCTTCTACCTCATCGCGCAGATGGTGGGCGCAGGCAAGCTGATCGAGTTGCTGTTCGGCCTTCCCTATCTCTATGCAGTGGTGCTCGTCGGCGCGCTGATGATCATCTACGTCGCCTTCGGCGGCATGGTGGCAACCACGTGGGTGCAGATCATCAAGGCAGGCCTGCTGCTCGGCGGCGCCACCTTCATGGCGCTGATGGTGCTCGCGGCCTTCGGCTTCTCGCCGGAAAAAATGTTCGCCGCGGCGGTCGACATCCATCCCAAGAAGGACTCGATCATGGCGCCTGGCAACCTCGTCACCGACCCGATCTCGGCGGTGTCGCTCGGCCTGGCGCTGATGTTCGGCACCGCCGGCCTGCCGCATATCCTCATGCGTTTCTTCACCGTGGCCGACGCCAAGGCGGCGCGCAAGTCGGTGTTCTACGCCACCGGCTTCATCGGCTACTTCTACATCCTCACCTTCATCATCGGCTTCGGCGCCATCACGCTGCTGATGAACGATCCGAGCTACTTCAAGGCAGCGGCGGGCGGCGCCTACAACAAGATCAGCGACCTCCTGGGCGGCACCAACATGGCGGCCGTGCATCTCGCCAATGCAGTCGGGGGCTCGCTGTTCCTCGGCTTCATCTCGGCCGTCGCCTTCGCCACGATCCTGGCGGTGGTGGCCGGGCTCACGCTGGCCGGCGCGTCCGCCGTGAGCCACGACCTCTACGCTTCGGTGATCGCCAAGGGCAGAGTGTCGGAGGACCGGGAAGTGCGAATCTCAAAGATCTCCGCGCTGGCCATCGGCATCGTAGCGATCGTCCTGGGCTACATTTTCGAGAACCAGAACGTGGCGTTCATGGTCGGCCTCGCCTTCGCGGTGGCGGCGAGCTGCAACTTCCCTGTCCTGCTGATGTCGGTGTTCTGGAAAGGCACGACCACGCGCGGCGTCGTTGTGGGCGGCTTCCTCGGCCTCATCAGCGCCGTCACCATGGTGGTGTTGAGCCCGGCCGTGTGGGTGAAAACTTTCGGTTTCAAGGCCGCGCTCTTCCCCTACGACAACCCGGCACTGTTCTCCATGGCGATCGCCTTCGCCGGTATCTGGCTCGTCTCGCGGCTCGACGCCAGCGCCAAGGCGCACCAGGAACAGGCGGCGTTCGAGCCGCAGTTCATCCGCTCGGAAACCGGCATCGGCGCCGCCGGCGCGCTCGCGCATTGAACCCGGCGGGGCGCGGGTCGCCATGCCGGACGCTTTCGACCCGCGCAATCCGCCGTTCGACCGGCTCAGCCATCAGGAAATCGGCACCCTGACGGCGGCGCTCGACATCGGCTACTTCCGGCCGGGCGAGACGATCATCGCGCTCGGCCACGGCGCCGATCACCTTCACGTGGTGATCAAGGGTCAGGTCGAGGAGCGCGACGGCGACGAGATCGAGGCGGTGCTCGGCGTCAACGAGAGCTTCGACGCGCGCGCCCTGGTGCACGGATCCGCAGGCGCACGGTTCGTCGCGGCCGAGGAGACGCTGTGCTACCTCGCACCCAAGGCCGTGATCCTCGACCTCATCCGGCGCAATCCCGGGTTCGCCGCCTTCTTCTACTCCGAGATCTCGCACAAGCTCGCCTCGTTCGCCCGTCGCCAGGACAGCGAGGGCGTCGAATCGGTGTTGCACGCGCGCGTGCGAGACGCCCGCTACCACCCGGCCGTCTTCATCGACGGCTCCGCCACCATTGCCGAAGCCGGCCGCGTCATGCGCGACCGCGACAACAATGCGCTGTTCATCCGCGACGGCGACCGCATCGGCGTGGTCACCGGAATGAACCTGTCGAAAGCCGTGGTTCTCAACGGGCTCGGGCTCGACACTGCAGTGCGCGAGGTGGGACATTTCGACATCGTCGCGATCGACGATGACGACTTCGTGTTCGCAGCGCTGCTCCTGATGACGCGCCACAACAAGCGCCGCCTCGCCGTCAGGGCCGGTGGCGCCTATGTCGGCACGCTCGAGGACATCGACATTCTCGGCCTGGTGGCCGGCAACTCGCAGCTCATCCCTGGCCGCATCGACCGCGCTCCCAGCGTGGATGAGCTCGTCGTGCCCGCGACCGACATCCAGAACCAGGTCGAGCGGCTGGAGCGGCAGGGCGCGCGCGTCGAAGCCATTGCCGAGATCACGTCCGATCTCAACCGCCGCCTCTTTGCCCGGCTGTTCGACCTCACTGCGCCGCCGGCGGTGCGCGCGGCGGGATGCCTGATGGTCATGGGGTCGGAAGGGCGCGGCGAGCAGACGGTGCGCACCGACCAGGACAACGGCCTGCTACTGGCACACCCGATCAACGCGGCGGAGTTGCAGGCCTTTCGCCAAGCGTTTTCCGGTGCGCTCGCGCGCTTCGGCTTCCCGCCCTGCCCCGGCAACGTGATGGTGAGCAATCCGCAATGGTCGCAGCCGCTCGATGATTTCATCCATCAGATGAAAGGCTGGGTGATGACGCCGGACGAGGACAGCGCGATGAATCTCGGCATCTTCTTCGATGCGGTGGCGATCGCCGGCAGGGCCGAGCTGGTCGATCGCGCGCGCGCGGCGCTGATCGCCATGATGCGCGGCGAGAGCGCCTACCTGGCCCGCTTCGCCCGCGCCATCGATCAGTTCGCCGGCGCCAGCGCCGGCATGCTGACCTCGATCATGGCCTCGGTCGGCGTCGCCTCCGACGAGATCGACATCAAGAAATCCGGCACGTTTCCTATCGTGCACGGCATCCGCACGCTGGCCATGGAGCACGGAATCAACGACACCCCGACGGTGCGCAGGATCGAGGCGCTGGCCGAGCTCGGCGTGCTCGGTCGCGAAACCGCGCGGGACCTTGCAGGCGCCCTCTCCTATTTCATGGAGATCCGGCTGCGCTCACAGCTGCGCGCCGTCAAGACCGGGCAGCGGGAGCGCGAAGCCATCGTCAGGCTCGGCGAGCTGTCGACGCGCGACCGCGATCTCCTGCGTGACGCGCTGCGCGTGGTGAAGCGGTTCCGCGAACTCATCCGCAACCGCTATCATCTCGGCTTGTTCCCGTGAGCACGCACGTGTTCGGCTGGATGAGGCGCAAGATCGATCGGCTCCTGCTCGCCGATCAGCGCTATGCCTTCCTGTTCGAGCGGAACGAGACCGATGAAGTCGTATCTCTCGACTGCGAGACCAGCGGATTTGACATCCTGGCCGATGATGTCGTCAGCGTCGCCGCCATAAGGATTCGCGGCGCGCGGATCCTCACCAGCGAGGCATTCCAGGCCGTGGTCCGGCCGGGCGCCGCGATGGAGGCGAGCGCCATCAAAGTGCATCACCTGCGCGAGCAGGACGTGGCGCACGCCCGTCCGATGCGGCAGGTGCTGCCGGAGCTGCTGCAGTTCATCGGCAATCGGCCGCTCGTCGGCTACTGGATCGCCTTCGATGTCCGGATGCTCAACAAGTACTTGTTCAGCCTGCTCAATATCCATCTGCCGAACCGCCTGATCGACGTCTCCGAGCTCTACTATGAGCGCAAGTACGGCAAGGCGCCGCCCGGAACCGCGGTCGACCTGCGCTACGCATCGATCCTGGCCGACCTCTGCCTCCCGGCGTTGCCGCAGCACGACTGCATGAACGACGCGCTCGGCGCAGCCGAGATGTACCTCATCCTGGAGGACATGCGTGCGCGCGGCGTCCGCATTCCGCGCCGCCGGGATGTCGGGCCCGACAATTTTGCGGTGGCGTGAGGCGCGTCAGGAGCGTCAGGCAACGAGCCGGTGGAACAGCTCGGGATCGACATTGCCGCCCGACAGGACCGCGACCGCGACCTTGTCGCGCACGTCGATCTTGCCGGTGATGAGCGCCGCGAGGCCGACGGCGCCGCCCGGCTCCACCACCAGCTTGAGCTCGCGGAACGCGAAGGCGACCGCCTTGGCCACGTCCTCATCGCTGGCGACGAGTCCCTCGCCCACCAGGGCGCGGTTGATCTCGAACGTGATACGGCCCGGGGTCAGCGACATCAGGGCGTCACAGATCGACCCCGAGGCGGCGTTGTTGATTTCCCGATGGCCGCTGCGGAACGAGCGGGCATGGTCATCGAACCCCTGCGGCTCGGCGGTGTAGAGGCGCGCGTCGGGCGCCCGCGCCTTGACGGCAAGCGCGATGCCGGCCGTGAGCCCTCCGCCCGAGGCGTTGACGATCACCACGTCGGGAACGATTTCTTCCGCCGCCAGATCGTCGAGGATCTCGCGCCCCGTGGTGCCCTGGCCGGCAATGATGAGCGGATCGTCATAGGGCGGCACCAGCGTCGCCCCGCGCCGTTCGGCGATTTCGCGGGCGATCGCCTCGCGGTCCTCGCGCTCGCGATCATAGAGCACGACCTCGGCGCCGAGCGCCTCGGTGCGCTCGCGCTTCGGCCGCGGGGCATCGCGCGGCATCACGATCACGGCCGGCATCGACAGCAGTTTTGCGGCGGCGGCCACGCCCTGGGCATGATTGCCGGACGAGAACGCCACAACCCCGCCGGCCCGACGATCTGCCGGTATCGACGATACCTTGTTATAGGCGCCGCGGAACTTGAACGAGCCGGTGCGCTGCAGTGTCTCGCATTTGAGGAAGACGCGCCCGCCGGTCAGCGCATCGAGCACCGGCGAGCCGACGAGCGGCGTGTGCAACGCAACGCCCTTGAGCCGCTGCGCGGCGGCGTCGACGTCGGCGGCCGTGGGCAGCCGGACGATATCGGCCAAGTCCTGCATGCGCCGCGACGGTACGCCTCCGCCAACCGCCCGGCAAGCGGCGCACGGCAAGCATATTTCCCCGCGCGGGCCATGCCGATTATGCTGTCGCGCGTCGACTGTTTTCCCGGAAGGTGACCCATGGATCTCGGCATTGCCGGCCGCAAGGCCATCGTCTGCGCCTCCAGCCGCGGCCTTGGCCGCGCCTGCGCGTCCGCCCTGGCGGAAGCCGGTTGCGACGTCGTGGTCAATGGCCGCGACGCCGCGCGCGTGGAGACCACGGCTGCCGAGATCCGCGCCGCCACCGGCGCCAAGGTACGGGCGGTGACGGCCGACGTGGCGACGCCGGAGGGCCAGAAGGCCCTGTTCGCCGCCTGTCCCGAGCCCGACATCCTGGTCAACAACAATGCCGGCCCGCCCTTCCGCGATTTCCGCGAGCTCAGCCGGCAGCAGATGATCGACGGCGTGGTCGCCAACATGGTGGTGGCGATCGAGCTCATCCAGAAGGCGATCGATCCCATGGTGGCGCGCCGCTTCGGCCGCATCGTCAACATCACGTCAGGCTCCGTAAAAATGCCGCTGTTCGGCCTCGACCTGTCGTCGGGTGCGCGCGCCGGCCTGACGGCATTCCTCGCCGGCGTGGCGCGTTCGGTCGCGGCCTCGAACGTGACCATCAACTTCCTGCTGCCCGGCGTGTTCGAAACCGATCGCCTGCGGCAGAATTTCGAAGCCACGGCGAAGAAGAAGGGCATCAGCCTGGAGCAGGCCAAGAAGGAACGCGTGGAGATCGTGCCGGCCAAGCGCATCGGCGATCCCGCCGAGTTCGGCGCCGCCTGCGCCTTCCTGTGCTCGGCGCACGCCGGCTACATCACCGGCCAGAACCTCCTGATCGACGGGGGCGCCTATCCGGGGACGTTGTGACGGGGCTCCGTGACGCTCCGTAGCCCACATGGAGCGCAGCGGAATGCGGGAGCGGCGGTACAATAGGGCGAGGCCGCTCCTGGATTTCGCTTTCCGCTCCATCCAGGCTACAAGAAGCGCGATTCCCAAAAACCCGAAGGCCGGCGTTGCCGCCGGCCTTCCACGCCCCCACGTGTCGGTGAAACTTCAGCCTTTGGTGATCAGCGGCGGTGCCGGCGGCGGCAGCCAGCGATAGCGCAGCGCCACGCTGATGATGTCGACCTGCCCGTTGGCGGTACCAATGAAGGTTCCGAGTGCCGGATTGAAGCTCGGATTGCCGGGAACCAGATTGATCGGCGCATCGTCGACGAACAGGTGCGTGTAACCCAGGTCGAACGAGAGCCGTTCGTTCCAGTTGTAGGTGGCGCCGGCGCTGAGCCAGAAGCGGTCGTTGTCGGGGAGCCGCGTGGCGCGGGTGGCATCGGTTATTGGCGACTGCTCCCAGCCGATGCCGCCGCGCACGGCGAACGTCGGGGTCCACTGATATTCGAGGCCGCCGGAGACCAGCCAGCCGTCGCGCCAGCCGAACGCCAGGGCAGGCGGGATGCCGGGTGGGACGATGGGCGTCGACGTGACGGTGACTGGAACCGTGCCGAGGCGCGACCAGTTGGTCCACTCGACGGTTCCGAGCAGGGTGAACGACTCGGTGACCTTCTGGCGAATGCTGAGGGTGGCGATGTCGGGCAGCGGCACCGTCGCCTCGAAGTTCACGAAGGCGGCCGGAATGCCGACCAGGGCGGCCCCGACCGGCAGGACGAACGACGGGCGGAAAATGTCGCCCTCGATCTTCTGGTCGATGCGCGAGCGGTAGCCGAGACCGATGGTGGTCCACGCGGTCGGCGTAATGGTGACGCCCGCCGTGAAGCCGAAATCCCACGAATCGCCATCGATGCGCAGCTGGTTCGGCAGCAGCGGGCCGAACGGCGGGAAGCTGCCGCTGCCCGGGAACGCCGAATCGAGCTTGACCTTGAACCACTGGGCCTGCACGCCGACGCCGACGCTGAACCAGTCGGTCAGCTTGAACGCGATATTCGGATTGAAGTTGATGGTGACGACTTCCGATTCCTGCGAGTAGAACATGCCCGCCCAGAGCGGGTTTGGCTGCGTCCTCAGCCCGAACGGGACGTTCATGGCCAGGCCGACCGAAATCATGTTGTTGATGCCGTACACGTAGTACGACGATGGCACGAAGGCGTCCTTGCCGAGATCGCCGCTGGCGCCGAACGGGACGAGGTTGGCGCCGGTCGAACTGGTGGCGTTGATCGGGGTAATGTTGCTGTTGGTGAAGATCACGGCCGCGCTGGTTTCGTTGCTAAACCCCAGCCCCCACTGCGTCATCGTCGCCGGGTTCCAGAACATGGACGAAAGGCTCGGGCCGCCCGCCGCGGCGCCGGCCATCGAGGTGCCCTGGAAGTATGCGCTCTGCTCGTGGAGATAGAAGCCGCCGGCCTGTGCCGCGCTCGAGCCCAGCGCGATGGCGCCGAGCGCCGTGCCGGTGAGCATCGCGGCCTTCATGCGTCGCCGAACTGCCATTGCCCCCTCCTCCACGGCGCGACAGAGTCGCGTCCTTGCCCCGATATCCTGCCAACGGCCGGCCGATCGGCAAAGCCGAATAGGGGCCATGCGGCCGTCCCGTGTGCAGAATTCAGCCCGTCGTTGCATTGTGGCAACAGAGGTTTGCAGTGCAAAATGAAGCCATTGGGCGAATTGCGGCGCCAATCGCCGGAACCCTTGCGGACGCAGGCCGCGGCGACGCATGATCGCGGCCGCTCTTTTGCGGCGGGTGCTCTCCGCCGCTCATTCCGCTGCAATCTCAAGGGGGACCTAGATGAAGCTTGTCCGCTTCGGCCCGGCCGGCCGTGAAAAGCCCGGGATCGTCGATTCACAGGGCCAAATCCGCGACCTGTCGAAGGTGGTGCCCGACATTGCTGGCGCCGCCTTGAGCCCGGCCGGGCTGGCCAAGATCCGCAAGGCCAACATCGCCAGGCTTCCAGTGGTGCGGAAGGGCACGCGGCTCGGCCCCTGCGTCGGCCAGGTCAGCAATTTCATCGCCATCGGCCTCAACTATGCCGACCATGCCGCCGAGGCCGGCCTGCCCCTGCCCAAGGAGCCGGTCATCTTCAACAAGGTGAGCACCTGTATCTGCGGCCCCAACGACGACACCATGATCCCCAAGGAGTCGGGCAAGCTCGACTGGGAGGTCGAACTGGGCGTGATCATCGGCCAGCGGGCCCGCTATCTCGCCAAGAGCCGGGCCATGGACGTGGTCGCCGGCTATTGCGTCGCCAACGACGTGTCGGAGCGCGTGTTCCAGATCGAGCGCGCCGGCCAGTGGGTGAAAGGCAAGAGCTGCGAGACGTTCGGGCCGCTGGGCCCCTGGCTGGTGACCAAGGACGAGGTCAAGGACCCGCAGAAGCTCGACATGTGGCTGACGGTCAACGGCGAGACGCGCCAGAAGGGTTCGACCAAGACCATGGTGTTCGGCGTCGCCCACCTGGTCTGGTACTGCTCGCAGTTCTTCGCCCTCAACCCGGGCGACGTGATCATCACCGGCACGCCGCCCGGCGTCGGCCTGGGCATGAAGCCGCCGCAATTCCTCAAGGCCGGCGACGTGGTGCGGCTCGGCATCGACGGGCTCGGCGAGCAGCAGCAGAAGGTGGTGAAGTTCAAGGCGTAACCGCCGCCGGCGCGGCCGCCTACCACCAGGCGTGAAAGTGATGGGTGGGGCCGTGCCCCGACCCGACCTGCAGCCGGTCGGCGGCCGCGATCGACGCGGTGACGTAGGCCTTGGCCTCGCCCACCGCCGCCGCGAGATCGCGGCCCCTGGCCAGCCCCGCCGCGATGGCCGACGACAGCGTGCAACCGGTGCCGTGCGTGTTGCGCGTGGCGATGCGGTCGGCTGCGAACCGCGCCACCGAACCCGCCTCGACGAGAAGGTCGACGCTTTGCGGCCCCTCGCCGTGACCGCCCTTCATCAGCACGGCTCCGCAGCCGAGCGCCAGCAGCCGCTCGCCCTGCCGGCGCATCTCGGTTTCGTCGGCCGCAACCGGGTCACCCAGCAGGGCCGCGGCCTCAGGCAGATTGGGCGTGATGACGCGCGCCCGTGGGATCAGGACGCGGCGCAGCACGTCGATCGCGTCCGGCGCCAGCAGGCGATCGCCCGACGCCGCAACCATCACCGGGTCGAGCACGACCTCGCGCGCGCGATGGCGCTCGAGGCCCGCCGTCACCGCCTCGATCACGGCCGGCTGCGACAGCATGCCGATCTTCACCGCATCGACCTTCAGGTCGGAGAACACGGCGTCGATCTGGGCGGCAATGAAATCCGGGGGCACGTCGTGGATGGCGCTGACGCGGCGCGTGTTTTGCGCCGTCAGCGCCGTGATCACCGACGCGCCATAAACCCCCAGCGCCGAAAAGGTCTTGAGGTCGGCCTGGATGCCGGCGCCGCCGCTCGAATCCGATCCCGCAATGGTGACGGCGATGGGCGTGGTCATGAACCGGCCCGCGCAGTGAGGGCCCGATCGACGGCCGCGCGCAGCTCGCGCGCGGCCGCGGCAGGGTCGGCCGTCATGGACAGCGCCGAGATCACCGCCACGCCGTCGGCGCCCGCCGCGATGACGTCGCCGGCATTGCGTTGATCGATGCCGGCGATGGCGGCAATCGGCAATTTTTTTGCCGTCCGCGACCGCACGATGCCGGCGATGGCGCGCAAGCCCTCGGCGCCGACCGGCGGATCGGGATTGTCCTTGGACGTGGTGGCGAACACACCCCCGATCGCCACGTAGTCGAGCAGATCGAG
>Ga0209466_1000231_pt1 | contig 13013 bp, 11 predicted proteins | sample PanSoiPlo30MoBio_FD_188323 | JGI IMG/M metagenome (GOLD analysis project Ga0209466, IMG submission 188323) | Tropical forest soil microbial communities from Panama analyzed to predict greenhouse gas emissions - Panama Soil Plot 30 MoBio (SPAdes)... | ecosystem: Environmental > Terrestrial > Soil...
CCGCTGACCAGCATTGCGCTGCTGTTCGGTCCCGCCGAGTATTTCTCGCTCATGGCGCTCGGCCTGATCTTCGCCGTGGTGCTGGCGAAAGGCTCGCTCATCAAGGCGCTCGCCATGATCCTGGCCGGCCTGCTGATGTCGATGGTCGGTTCCGACCTCGAGACCGGCGTCGGCCGCATGACCTTCGACATCCCGGAACTGTCCGACGGTATCGGCTTCGTGACTGTCGCCATGGGCGTGTTCGGTTTCGCCGAGATCATCCGCAACCTGGAGGGCTCGGCGGAGGACCGCAGCATCGTCCAGGCCAAGGTGACCGGCCTGATGCCGACGCGCAAGGATCTCAAGGACTCGGCGGGCGCCATCGGTCGCGGCACCATCATCGGCTCGATCCTCGGCATTTTGCCGGGCGGCGGCGCGGTGATCGCTTCGTTTGCCGCCTATACGTTCGAGAAAAGATTTGCCAAGCACCCGGAGCGCTTCGGCAACGGCGCGATCGAAGGTGTTGCCGCTCCGGAGAGCGCCAACAATGCCGCGGCGCAGACGGCCTTCATTCCGCTGCTGACGCTCGGTATTCCGCCCAACGCCGTGATGGCCCTGATGGTCGGCGCCATGACGATTCACGGCATCGTGCCGGGCCCGCAGGTGATGACCAAGCAGCCCGAGCTGTTCTGGGGCATGATCGCGTCGATGTGGCTCGGCAACATGATGCTGGTCATCATCAACCTGCCGCTGGTGGGGTTGTGGGTCTCCCTGCTGCGCGTTCCCTATCGTCTGCTCTATCCGGCGATCCTGGTGTTCTGCTACATCGGCATCTACTCGATCAACAATGCGCCGGCCGACGTCATCATCGCCGCCGTGTTCGGCATCATCGGCTACTGGCTGGTCAAGCACGAATTCGAGCCGGCGCCGCTGATCCTGGGTTTCGTGCTCGGGCCGCTGATGGAGGAAAACCTGCGCCGCGCCATGCTGATCGCGCGTGGCGACGTGAGCGTCTTCATCACGCGTCCGATTTCGGGAACGCTGCTGGGGATTGCGGTTCTCCTGCTCGTGCTCGCGGCCCTGCCGATGCTGCGCAAGCGCCGCGAAGAGGTGTTCGTCGAGTAGGCGGCAAAGCCGCAGCCAATCGCCGGAGCGACGTCGCCTCGCTGAGCCGAGGCGGGCTTGCGCCGCTCCCTGCGCTGTCCACACGCGAATTGGTGCGCGCTTGCGACATCGCTTCGCTGCCGGCGAGGCACGCGCTAATGTGTGCGCCTGCGACTCGAAGCGCGGCAGGACCCCATGCGCCAGTACCTCGACCTGATGCAACGCATCCTGCGCCACGGCGCGGAGAAGCATGACCGCACCGGCACCGGCACGTTGTCGGTGTTCGGCCACCAGATGCGCTTCGATCTGGCGGCCGGCTTCCCGCTGCTGACGACCAAGAAGGTGCACCTGAAATCCATCGTTCACGAGCTGCTGTGGTTTCTCGCCGGCGACACCAATGTCGGCTACCTCAACCGGCACGGCGTCACCATCTGGGACGAATGGGCGGACGAGCGGGGCGACCTCGGCCCGGTGTACGGGCGCCAGTGGCGCTCGTGGCCCGCCGCCGACGGCGGCGCCATCGACCAGATGGCCAATGTCGTCGCCATGATCCGCCGCAATCCCGATTCGCGCCGCCTCATCGTCAGCGCCTGGAATCCCGCTGATATCGAGAAGATGGCGCTGCCGCCGTGCCATTGCCTGTTCCAGTTCTATGTCGCCGACGGCCGGCTGTCGTGCCAGCTCTACCAGCGTTCGGCCGACGTGTTCCTCGGCGTGCCGTTCAACATCGCCTCCTACGCGCTGCTGACCTTGATGGTGCCGCAGGTGACCGGGCTCGAGCCGGGCGAGTTCATCCACACCTTCGGCGATGCCCACCTCTACCTGAACCATCTCGAGCAGGCGCGGCTGCAGCTCGCGCGCACGCCCAGAGCCTTGCCGCGCATGCGCCTCAATCCGGCGGTCACCGACCTGTTCGCCTTCCGCTACGAGGATTTTGCGCTCGAGGGCTACGATCCGCACCCGCGCATCCAGGCCGAGATCGCGGTGTGACGCGCGCCGCCATGTGCGCCGCATGGCGCTGACCCGTGCAGCCGATCCCCCTCGTCCTCATCGTCGCGATGGCCGAGAACGGCGTGATCGGCCACGACAATCGGCTGCCGTGGCGGCTCAAATCCGACATGCAGCATTTCCGCCGCGTCACCATGGGCAAGCCGGTGATCATGGGACGCAAGACATTCCAGTCGCTGCTGCAGCCGCTGAAGGGGCGCACCACCATCGTGGTCAGTCGCGACCGCGGCTTCACGGCGCCGGGTGCGATCGTCGCCTGCGGGCTCGACGCCGCGCTTGCTGCCGCGCGCGGCGATGCGCTGCGCCGCGGCGCCGACGCCATCATGGTGGCCGGGGGCGGCGACATCTATACGCAGACGCTGCCGCTCGCCGACCGGCTGCTGGTCACGCTGGTGCACGGAAGCTACGACGGCGATGCGACGTTTCCCGCCATCGACCGCAGCCGCTGGCATGAAGTCGAGCGCGCCGAGCATGTGGCCGGACCCAACGACAGCGTCGATTTCGCTTTTGTTCGCTTCGAGCGCACGCCGTCCGCAACCGAAGTAAGGTAAACGGACGGTAGGTCGTCCATGGCGCGCCGACAAGAGCGCGCCGCCGCGGCATGAACCCGCGTTGTAAGGGGGGCTGGCGTCCCCTATAAGGCGCGCCAGAGAGAGAGTTTCGCGGGCGGGCCCGGCATGTCTTGGCCCGGTAGCGAGGAGACCATCCATGCCGTGGAGCAATCAAGGCGGCGGACCCTGGGGCTCCGGGTCCAAGGGGCCCTGGGGCTCGGGACCGCAATCGTCGGGCCCGACACCGCCCGACCTCGAGGAGCTGCTGCGCCGCAGCCAGGACAAGCTCAAGACCGTGCTGCCGGGCGGCAATCTGGGCACCAAGGGCTTCGTCCTGATCGCGCTCGCCGCCCTTGCCATCTGGGGCGTGTCGGGATTCTTCCGGGTCGAGCCCGACGAGCTCGGCGTGGTCCTGCGCTTCGGCAAGTACGTGCGCGACGCCCAGCCCGGCCTGAACTACCACCTGCCATATCCGATCGAAGCCGTGCTCACCCCCAAGGTCACGCAGCGCCGGCGCATCGACGTCGGCATGCGCCTGGTCGAGGACCTCCGTCGCGGCAACACCATGCGCAACGTGCCGGAAGAGAGCCTCATGCTGACTGGCGACGAGAACATCGTCGACGTCGACTTCACGGTGTTCTGGCTGGTCAAGCCGAATGGCGCCAGCGACTACCTGTTCAACATCCAGAATCCGGAAGGAACCGTAAAGGCGGTCGCCGAGAGCGCCATGCGCGAGGTCATCGGCCGCAACAATATTCAGCCGATCCTGACCGGCGCCCGGCAGAACATCGAGATCGCGGTGCAGGACCTGATGCAGAAGACGCTCGACGACTACGGCGCCGGCATCCAGATCGTGCAGGTGCAGCTGCAGAAGGTGGATCCGCCGCAGCAGGTGATCGACGCCTTCCGCGAGGTGCAGGCGGCGCGCATCAACGCCGAGCAGGCGCAGAACGAGGCGCAGACCTACGCCAATCGCGTCGTGCCCGAGGCACGTGGACGCGTGGCGCAGATCACGCAGGCCGCCGAGGCCTACCGCGAGCAGACGGTGGCGGAAGCGACCGGCCAGACCGTCCGTTTCGTCAAGGTCTATGACGAGTACAAGAAGGCGCCGGCGGTGACGCGTCAGCGCCTGTACCTCGAGACGATGGAGCGCGTGCTGGGCGGCACCGAAAAGATCATCCTCGATGCCAATCCGTCAGGAGCAGGCGTAGCAGCCGGGGCCGCAGCCGGGGTCGTCCCGGTTCTGCCGCTCGGCGAACTCAGCCGCCGCTCGCCGCCGCAGGCGCAGCCACAGACGGGAGGCGGCCGATGAAACTGGGCATCGCCGGCGGCGTCTTCGTCGTCCTCGCCATCGTGGCCGCGATCGTCGGCTATGGTTCGCTGTTCACCGTCTATCAGACCAAGCAGGCGATCGTGGTGCAGCTCGGCCGGCCGGTGCGCGTGGTGACGGAGCCCGGCCTGAACGTGAAATGGCCGCTGATCGAGAGCGTCATCTCGATCGACAAGCGCATCCTCGACCTCGAATCGCCGGCGCAGGAAGTGATCGCCTCGGACCAGAAGCGTCTCGTGGTCGACGCCTTCGCGCGCTACCGCATCCTCGACCCGCTGAGGTTCTACCAGACGGTCGGCTCGGTCAGCGGCGCCAACTCGCAGCTCGCCACGCTGCTCAATTCGGCGCTGCGCCGCGTGCTCGGCGAATCCACCTTCATCCAGGTGGTGCGCGACGAGCGCCCGCAGCTGACGCAGAGGATCCGCGAGCAGCTCGATCGCGAGTCCCAGGCGTTCGGCATCGAGGTGGTCGACGTGCGCATCCGCCGTGCCGACCTGCCGGAGCAGAACAGCCAGGCCGTGTATGGGCGGATGAAGACCGAACGCGAGCGGGAGGCGACCGAATTCCGCTCCCAGGGGCAGCAGCGCGCCCAGGAGATCAAGGCGCGGGCCGACCGCGACGTCACCGTGCTGATCGCCGAGGCCACCTCCAAGGGCGAGCAGATCCGCGGCGAGGGCGACGCCGAGCGCAACCGCATCTTCGCCGAGGCGTTCGGCCGCGACACGGATTTCTTCGCGTTCTACCGCTCGATGCAGGCGCTGGAGACGGGCTTGAAGCACAACGACACGCGCATGCTGCTGAAGCCCGACTCCGAGTTCTTCCGGTTCTTCGTCGATCCCTCGGGCAAGCCGCGGGAAGACACCAACACCAAAAAGTGATTCCGGGCCGCCACGGCAGGATGCAGGCTACGCGTAGATGTCCGACTTGCTGGTGGCGCTCGGTCTCGTGTTCGCGCTCGAAGGCCTGGTCCTGGCGGCGTTCCCGGTGAAGGCGAAGCAGGCCATGGCCAACGTTCTGGAGACGCCGGAAACGACTTTGCGTATCATCGGCGTGATTTCCGCGGCGTTCGGCCTCGTGGTGGTATGGTTGGTGCGCGGGTAGCCGGATGGGCGCACCGGACGTGACAAAGCCATGGTCCCGCCCTAGATCCGGTCACTGGCACGGTGCGCCGAACGAGTCGCGTGTCCGTGCGTTGAGCTTGGGCGCGAAATAGCGCCGGCGAAGTCCTGTCGAGGAGACGACATTCCATGGCCGCTCTTCCCAATTGTTCGATCCGCCAGGCCCGGCGCCCCGCCGTCGCCCTCGTTGCGGGAGCTCTCTTCGTCCTGCCGCTGCTGGCAATGCCGGCCGCAGCGCGCGGACCGGACGCGATTGCCGACGTCGCCGAACAGGTAATTGACGCGGTGGTCAACATCTCGACCTCCCAGAAGATCGAGCAGCGCGGCGGTGCGACGCCGCAGCTGCCGCCCGGGTCGCCGTTCGAGGAGTTTTTCGAGGAATTCTTCAAGAACCGGCGCGGGCCGGGCGGCGACACGCCCAATCGCGGGCCGCGCCGGGTCAACTCGCTCGGCTCCGGCTTCATCGTCGATCCGGAAGGCATCGTGATCACCAACAATCACGTGATCTCCGACGCCGACGAGGTCACGGTCATCCTGAACAACGGCGACCGGCTCAAGGCCGAGATCGTCGGGCGCGACCAGAAGACCGACTTGGCCGTGCTCAAGGTCAAGACGGAACGGCCGCTCAAGTCGGTGCGCTTCGGCGATTCCGAGGTCCTGCGCATCGGCGAATGGGTGATTGCGATCGGTAATCCGTTCGGGCTGGGCGGCTCGGTGACGGCCGGCATCGTCTCGGCGCGCAACCGCGACATCAATTCCGGGCCCTACGACAGCTACATCCAGACCGACGCCTCGATCAACCGCGGCAATTCCGGCGGCCCGCTGTTCAACATGAACGGCGAGGTCATCGGCATCAACACGGCGATCTACTCGCCGTCGGGCGGCTCGATCGGCATCGGCTTTGCGGTCCCGTCCAAGAACGCGGTCGCCGTCATCGATCAGCTGCGCCAGTTCGGCGAGATGCGCCGCGGCTGGCTCGGCGTGCGCATCCAGCAGGTCACCGACGACATCGCCGAAAGCCTCGGGCTCAAACCCGCGCGCGGCGCGCTGGTGGCGGGCGTCGATGACAAGGGGCCGGCCAAGCCGGCCGGCATCGAGCCCGGCGATGTCATCGTCAAGTTCGACGGCAAGGACATCAAGGAGATGAAGGACCTGCCGCGCATCGTCGCCGACACGCCGGTGGGCAAGGACGTGCCGGTGGTGGTCGTCCGCAAGGGCAAGGAAGAGAGCAAGACGGTCAAGCTCGGCCGCCTCGAGGACGCCGAGAAGGTGCAGGCTGCGGCCAAGACCGACAACAAGGACGAGGACAAATCCGTCGTCAAGAAGACGCTCGGTCTCGATCTGTCCAACCTGACCGAAGACCTGCGCAAGCGCTACAAGATCAAGGACAGCGTGAAGGGCGTGGTGATCACCGGCGTCGAAGGCGGCTCGGCCGCCGCCGAGAAGCGCCTGAGCCCGGGCGACGTCATCGTCGAGGTGGCGCAGGAGGCGGTGAGCAACGCCGACGCGGTGCAGAAGCGCATCGACGCGCTGAAGAAGGAGGGCCGCAAGTCGGCGCTCCTGCTCGTGGCCAACGCGGAAGGCGAACTGCGCTTCGTCGCGCTGTCGCTGCAATAGAGTGAAGTGCGGTTTCGGCTCCGCGTGGAGCAGCACCCTTCGAGAGGCCCGCCTTCGGCGGGCTCCTCAGGGTATGGACCGCCGAGATTGCGCAGCCCTCTCCTGAGGAGCGTGCGCAGCACGCGTCTCTAAGGATGGCAGCAGACTCACTGCTCGCGTGCCTTCAATCCAGCACGTGGTTCACCATGCCGTCGGCGAGCTTCGGCTCGAACCAGGTGGATTTCGGCGGCATGATCCCGTGCGCATCCGCGACCGCCATGAGATCGGTCATCTGCGTCGGGTAGAGCGCGAAGGCGACCGCCATGTCGCCCGACGCGACGCGCTGCGCGAGCCCCTCGAGCCCGCGCGCACCGCCGATGAAATCGATGCGCTTGTCGGTGCGCGGATCGGTGATGCCGAACAGAGGCTCGATCACGTTGCGGGTCAGCAGCGTGATCGGCAGCCGGCCGATCGGATCGTTGGCCGGCACCAGCTCGGGCTGCAGTTTTAGGCCGTACCAGCGGCGGACCAAAAACATGCCGAACTCGCCGGATGACGTCGGCCGCACCGGCCCATCGGACGCCGTCACGGCAAAGCGCTTCTCCAGCTCGTGGATCAGCTCCTCGGGACTCCGGTCATTGAGGTCGCGGATGACGCGGTTGTAGTCGAGGATCGTCATCTCGTGGTGCGGAAACAGCACGGCCAGGAAGTAGCGATGCGACTCGGCACCGTCGCTGCCGCCGTTGCGTGCCTTGGCCACGCGCGCGGCCGCGGCCGACCGGTGGTGCCCGTCCGCGATGTAGAGCGCCGGCAGGGCATCGAAGGCGCGCGTGAGCGCGTCGATGGTTGCGGCGTCGTCGATAACCCACATCTCATGGCGGACGCCGTCGTCGGCGGTGACGTCCACGTCGGGCGTCCGTGCGCTGGCGCGCCCCAGCATGGCGTCGATTTCCGGCGCGTCCGGATACGCGGTCATCACCGGGCCGGTCTGGGCGTTCACCGCCTCGATCTGGCGCACGCGATCGTCTTCCTTGACCGGCGTCGTCAGCTCGTGCTTGCGGATGCGGTTGGTCTCGTAGTCGGCAATCGAGGCGGCCACGGCCAGCCCGCTCTGCTGATGGCCGCGCCAGGTCAGGCGGTACACGTAGTAGCAGGGTCGCGCGTCGCGCATCAGCACGCCGGCCTTGACCATGCGCTCCATGTTCTCGTGCGCCTTGGCATAGACGGCGCGGTCATACGGATCGATGGCCTCGTCGAGATCGATCTCGGGCTTGGAAATGTGGAGGAAGCTCCACGGCTTGCCCCGGGCGCGCTGGCGCGCTTCGGCGCTCGACAGCACGTCATAGGGCGGCGCCAGGACCTCGGCGGCGCGGCCGGGGGCCGGACGCAGGGCGCGGAAGGGTTTTATGAGCGTCACCGGCCTCTCCAGGACTGGATGGGAGATCTCGTTTAGTCGCCGCCGCGCGCCGGTTCAACAACGCCCGGCGGCATCCCTCAACGCGGCTCAAGCCAAGCCAGGTTGATTTTCACGGCAACGCCGGCTCTAGCTCGCGCATGATCAGACCCGATGCCATCCTGATCGCCGGACCGACGGCGAGCGGAAAGTCCGTGCTGGCGCTCACGCTGGCCGAGAAGCTCGGCGGGGTGGTGATCAATGCCGATTCGATGCAGGTCTATCGCGACCTGCGCATCATCACGGCGCGGCCGTCGCCGCCGGAGGAGGCGCGAGTGCCGCATCGCCTCTATGGCCATGTGGACGCGGCGGACAATTATTCGGTCGGGCGCTGGCTCACCGATGCGCAGGCCGCGCTCGGCGAGGCCCGGCGAGCCGACCGCATCCCAGTCATCGCCGGCGGCACCGGACTCTACTTCAAGGCGCTGACGCACGGCCTGAGCGCGGTGCCGCCCATTCCGCAAGACATTCGCGCCGCCCTGCGGGCGCGGCTCGCGGCCGAGGGCGCCGCCGCGCTGCACGCCGCGCTGGCGCGGCGTGACGCGGCCTCGGCCGAGCGCATCCGGCCGGCCGACGGCGTACGCATCGTGCGGGCGCTCGAGGTGATCGAGGCGACCGGGCGCCCGCTGCCCGACTGGCACCGCGATGGCATGAAGGCGATGATCGCGCCGGAGCGCGCCACAAAAATCTTTCTCGACGTCGCCCGCGACGAACTCTACCGGCGGATCGACCGGCGCTTCGACACCATGATGCAGGCAGGCGCGCTGGAGGAGGTGAGGGTGCTCGCCGCGCGCCGCCTCGATCCGTTGCTCCCAGCCATGAAGGCGCATGGAGTGCCGTGGCTCAGGCGCTATCTCGCCGGCGAGATCGCGCTCACCGAGGCCGTGGCCCAGGGCAAGCGCGACACCCGGCACTATGCCAAGCGCCAGGCCACCTGGTTTCGCCACCAGCTGCCGGAATGGACTTGGCTGGCGCCGGAGCAGCTGGCGGATTTTACGTTTACGTCAACGTAAGTACGAGAAGTGCGTACGTTTCGCGTGCTTGACTTTTGCATTGCGGTGTCTATCTTCCGCCAGCAATGTTCGTGCGGGTAACGATCATGCAACGCAATTTTGTTATCGTAGCTGCCGCGCCGCCGGGCCGCCGGCCGTAGGGCCGGCCGAGGGTGGCGCGTTGCAACAGGCCCTTGCGGGCCTTTTTTGTTACCGGAACGACGAGCAAACGCGAACAGCAGGAGTTTTGACATGGCACGGGAGATGACTGGCGCCGCGATGGTGATCCAGGCCCTGGCCGACCAGGGTGTCCAGCACCTCTTCGGCTATCCCGGAGGCGCGGTGCTGCCGATCTACGACGAACTGTTCAAGCAGGAGAAGGTCCGCCACATCCTGGTCCGCCACGAGCAGGGCGCCGTGCACGCAGCCGAAGGCTATGCCCGCTCGACCGGCAAGGTCGGCTGCGTGCTGGTCACCTCCGGCCCCGGCGCGACCAACGCGGTCACCGGCCTGACCGACGCGCTGATGGATTCGATTCCGATCGTGTGCGTCACCGGCCAGGTGCCGACGCACCTCATCGGCAACGATGCCTTCCAGGAGTGCGACACCGTCGGCATCACCCGCCCGTGCACCAAGCACAACTACCTGGTCAAGAATGTCGACGACCTGCCGCGCGTGCTGCACGAGGCGTTCTACGTCGCGGCGAGTGGACGTCCCGGCCCCGTCGTCGTCGACATCCCCAAGGATATCCAGTTCGCCAAGGGGTCTTACTCCAAGCCAAACGAGTTTCAGCACAAGGGCTATCGGCCGAAGCTCAAGGGCGACCTCGACAAGGTCAGGACGGCGGTCGACGTGATAGCCGGCGCCAAGCGGCCGCTGTTCTATACCGGCGGCGGGGTGATCAATTCCGGCCGCGCCGCCAGCCAGCTCCTGCGCGAGCTGGTCAAGCTCACCGGCTTCCCCATCACGTCGACCCTGATGGGCCTCGGCGCCTTCCCGGCGTCGGATCCGCAATGGCTCGGCATGCTCGGCATGCACGGCACCGTGGAGGCGAACCTGTCGATGCACGACTGCGACGTGATGATCTGTGTCGGGGCGCGTTTCGACGACCGGATCACCGGGCGGCTCGACGCGTTCTCGCCCGGCTCGAAGAAGATCCACATCGACATCGACCCGTCGTCGATCAACAAGAACGTCAAGGTCGATCTTCCCATCATCGGCGATTGCGCCCACGTGCTCGAGGATCTGGTGCGGCTGTGGCGCGCCTCGTCCGCCCAGGTGGACAAGAAGGCGCTGGCCGAATGGTGGCGGCAGATCGACAAGTGGCGGGGCCAGAAGTGCCTCGCCTATCGCGGCTCAAACGACATCATCAAGCCGCAATACGCGATCCAGCGGCTGTACGAGCTCACCCGCGACCGCGACGTCTACATCACCACCGAGGTCGGCCAGCACCAGATGTGGGCCGCGCAGTTCTTCCGCTTCGAGGAGCCCAATCGCTGGATGACGTCGGGCGGGCTTGGCACCATGGGCTATGGGCTGCCGGCTTCGGTGGGCGTGCAGCTGGCGCATCCCGATTCATTGGTGATCGACATCGCCGGCGAATCCTCGGTGCTGATGACCATGCAGGAGATGTCGACCGCCGCGCAGTACCGGCTGCCGATCAAGATCTTCGTGGTCAACAACCAGTACATGGGCATGGTGCGGCAATGGCAGGAGCTGCTGCATGGCGGCCGCTACGCCGAGAGCTACATGCATTCGCTGCCCGATTTCGTGAAGCTCGCGGAGGCCTATCACGCCGTCGGCATTCGCTGCGACAAGCCGGCCGACGTCGATGACGCGATCCGCGAGATGATCGACACGCCCAAGGCCGTCATCCTCGATTGCATCGTCGATCCGGACGAGAACTGCTTCCCGATGATTCCGTCCGGCCGCGCCCACAACGAGATGCTGCTCGGCGATGCCGGCGTCAGCCCGGAGGATGCCATCACCGAGGAAGGCAAGGTCATGGTGTGATGTCTGCCGTCATGCGAGCCGTGCGCCGGCCGGCGCGCCAGCCCGCGCGCAAACGCCGCAACCGCGATAGCCGAATATGCTCATGAAGACCGAACCCAACGAACAGCACACGCTCTCGGTCCTGGTCGACAACGAGCCGGGCGTGCTCGCCCGCGTCATCGGCCTGTTCTCCGGCCGCGGCTACAACATCGAGTCGCTCACCGTGTCGGAGACCGAGCACGAGAAGCACCTGTCGCGCATCACCATCGTGACGCGCGGCACGCCCATGGTGATCGAGCAGATCAAGAACCAGCTCGACCGCCTGGTTCCGGTGCATCGCGTGGTCGACATGACGGTCGCCGGGCCGGCGATCGAGCGCGAACTCGCCATGGTCAAGGTGCGCGGCAAGGGCGAGCAGCGGGTGGAAGCGCTGCGGCTGGCCGACGCGTTTCGCGCCCGCGTCATCGACGCCAGCACCGAAAGCTTCGTGTTCGAGATCACCGGCGGCAGCGCGAAGATCGATCAGTTCGTGGTCCTCATGCTGCCGCTCGGCCTGGTCGAGGTGTCGCGCACCGGCATCGTGGCGATCGCGCGCGGGCCGGAGGGGATGTGATGCGTGTCAGGCGGTGCCGTGGCCAAGCTCGCCGAGCGCGGGGCTTGTCGGCATCGGTCGGGCCGCCTAGAAGCACGCTCGATGTCTCGGCCCGGAAGGGCCCTTCGATCTCCATCATGGCAATGAGGGCCGGCAGCGCTTGAGCCGCCACCCGGCCGGCCGAACGAGGGACGACACCATGCGCGTTTACTACGACCGCGATGCCGACCTGAACCTGATCAAGGGCAAGAAGGTCGCCATCATCGGCTATGGCAGCCAGGGCCACGCCCATGCGCTCAACCTGCGCGATTCCGGCGTGAAGGACGTTGCGGTGGCCTTGCGCAAGGGCTCGCAGGGCGTGAAGAAGGCGGAAGGCGAGAAGCTCAAGGTCATGGAAGTGGCGGAAGCCGCCAAGTGGGCGGACATCATGATGATGCTCACGCCCGACGAACTGCAGGCCGACATCTACCGCGACCACATCCACGGCAACATGAAGCAGGGCGGGGCGCTGATGTTCGCCCACGGGCTCAACATCCACTTCAACCTGATCGAGCCGCGCGCCGACCTCGACGTGATGATGATCGCCCCCAAGGGACCCGGCCACACGGTGCGGGCGGAGTATCAGCGCGGCGCCGGCGTGCCGGTGCTGATGGCGATCCATCGCGACGTGTCGGGCAACGCCCATGACCTCACGCTGTCCTACGGTGCCGCGATCGGCGGCGGCCGCGCCGGCATCATCGAGACCACGTTCCGCGAGGAGTGCGAGACCGACCTGTTCGGCGAGCAGTCGGTGCTGTGCGGCGGCCTGGTGGAGCTGATGAAGGCCGGCTACGAGACTCTGGTGGAGGCCGGCTATGCCCCCGAGATGGCGTATTTCGAATGCGTGCACGAGGTGAAGCTGATCGTCGACCTTATCTACGAGGGCGGCATCGCGACCATGAATTATTCCGTGTCCAACACGGCCGAATACGGCGAGTACGTGTCCGGCCCGCGCGTGGTGACCGACGAGACCCGCGCCGAGATGAAGCGCATCCTGACCGACATCCAGTCGGGAAAATTCGTCAAGGACTGGATGCTGGAGAACCGCGTGAATCAGACGTCGTTCAAGGCCATGCGCGCCAAGATGGCGGCGCACCCGATCGAGGAGATCGGCGAGAAGCTGCGCGCCATGATGCCGTGGATCAAACAACGCGCGCTGGTCGACAAGAGCCGGAACTGATCCACGGCGTCTGATACCGAGGAGTGGCACGGCGGCGCCACCCACTCGGCTGTCATCCCGGGCGAGCCGCGCAATCGGC
>Ga0209466_1000232_pt1 | contig 13012 bp, 9 predicted proteins | sample PanSoiPlo30MoBio_FD_188323 | JGI IMG/M metagenome (GOLD analysis project Ga0209466, IMG submission 188323) | Tropical forest soil microbial communities from Panama analyzed to predict greenhouse gas emissions - Panama Soil Plot 30 MoBio (SPAdes)... | ecosystem: Environmental > Terrestrial > Soil...
GACGAAGCAATCCAACGGTCGAAGGCACGCTCGGCCAAGTTCAAAGCAGCCGGGATACCGGAACAGTGGGGCAGCGAGGAACCGTTCACATTCGTTCCCGGCAACAAGTAGGGCCTTTTTGCCGATGAGGATGCGCCGAAAGGCGCATCCTGTTCGGTCCGACATCACCCTCATTGGCCGATCGGCGCGCGCCGGTCGTTCAATGCAAGTCCCCGAATCCCCTGCTGCTGCATCCGCTGGATCGCCCGGGCGCCGGCTCAGATCCAGACATCGCTTGCGGCCGTCCGCGTGCCGCCCGCATGACCGGTGTTCAGGATGCCGCGCGGCTCGATGAGCATGAGCTTCACTTCGCGCTCGGCGGAGGTCTTGTGCTCGACGCCTTTCGGGACGACGAACATTTCTCCCGCCGAGACGTCGACATGCCCGTCCCGGAAGTCGATACGCAGCGTCCCCTCGATAACCAGGAATGCTTCGTCCGTTTCCGGATGATCGTGCCAGATGAAGTCGCCCTGAAGCCGGACGAGCTTGAACTGGTAGTCGTTCATCTCGGCGATGACGCGCGGGCTCCATTGCTCGTGGAACTGGTCGAGCTTCTCGCCGATGTTGATGGCTGCGTATCTCATAGTGGAAGTCCATCGTAGGTCAAAACTTCACCCGGTCCGCGCCCTTGAGCGCCAGCATCTCGCGCGCCTCCTGCGGCGTGGCGGCCTCGAACCCGAGCTCGGTGACGATGCGGCGGATTTTCGCCACCTGCTCGGCATTGCTGGCCGCGAGTTTTCCCGGGCCGATATAGAGGCTGTCCTCCAGCCCGACGCGCACGTTGCCGCCGAGCATGCTCGCCACGGTGCAGAAATTCATCTGATGGCGGCCGCCGGCCAGCACCGACCACAGGTAATCGTCGCCGAACAGCCGGTCGGCGGTGCGCTTCATGAACAGCAGGTTGTCGAGGTCGGGGCCGATGCCGCCGAGAATGCCGAAAATGAGCTGCAGGAACACCGGCGGCTTGAACAGGCCGCGGTCGATGCAATGGGCGAGGTTGTAGAGGTGGCCGGTGTCGTAGCACTCGTGCTCGAACTTGACCCCGTGCCCTTCACCCAGCGTGCGATAGACCTTCTCGATGTCGCGGAACGTGTTGGGGAAGATGTAGGCGTCCGACTGCGTGAGATACGGCTCCTCCCAGTCGTATTTCCAGGTCTTGTAGCGCCGGGCCATGGGATAGAGCGCAAAATTCATCGAGCCCATGTTGAGCGAGCACATTTCCGGCGACAGCTGGTTGGCGGCCGAGATGCGCTGCTCCACCGTCATGGTCACGGCGCCGCCGGTCGTGATGTTCACGATGGCGTCACAGCTCTGCTTGATGCGCGGCAGGAACTGCATGAAGATTTTTGGATCGGGGCTCGGGCGCCCGTCCTTGGGGTCGCGCGCGTGCAGGTGCAGGATGGCGGCGCCGGCGTGGGCGGCGTCGATCGCCTGGGTTGCGATCTGGTCGGGCGTGATCGGCAGCGCATCCGACATGGTCGGCGTATGGATCGAGCCGGTGACGGCGCAGCTGATGATGATCTTGTTCGACTTCTGCGGCATGCTTCTTTCTCCAGGGGGCGCAACGCGATGGGACGGGATCCGAAGGCGAAAGCTATCTTATAGGCAGGAAGATCAACCGCTGCCTACCTCCCGGCTGCGTTTTTGGGCATTGCCGGCCGGCATCCACGTTGGCAAACGACCGGGCGGCGATATACTTGGGCCGCCTGTTATTGGGAGACGGGGAGATTCAACCGTGACGTCATCTCGTGATTTTGTCGCGTCGCTCGTGCTGCTGATCGCCGCCACCGCTTCGCTGGCGCTCGTGCCGGACCGCGCCGACGCCCAGGCCGTGGTCGTCGCCAGCGGCGCCAAGGGCAAGGTTCATCTGCTTCCGGCCACGCTGGAGACCACCCAGTGGGGCTGGTTCAACAATGCCCAGGCGCCGGTGCTGCGGATCGATTCCGGCGACATTGTCGTCATGGAAACCATGATGCATTCGCACAACCAGGTCATACCCGGGCGCACCATCGAGGAGATCAAGAAGCTGCGCACCGATTTCCCGGGGCGCGGCCCGCACACGCTGACCGGTCCGATCTATGTGAACGGTGCCGAGCCCGGAGACGTGCTGAAGGTGACGATCAACAAGATCGTGCCGCGCGCCTATGCCACCAACTTCAACGTGCCCGGCATGTTCGGCCAGTTTCCCAAGGAATTCCAGGACGGCCAGGTCAAATACATGTATCTCGACCTCGACCGCGGGGTCACCGAGTTCCTGCCAGGCGTGTACCTCCCGATCAGGCCGTTTCCCGGCGTGATGGGCGTGGCGCGCAAGGAGCCGGGACAGTACAGCAGCGTTCCGCCCGGCGAATATGCCGGCAACCTGGACATCCGCGACTTCGTGGCGGGCTCCTCGCTGTACGTGCCGGTGCACGTGCCGGGCGCGCTGCTGTGGTCGGGCGACTCGCATGCCGGGCAGGGCAACGGCGAGATCAACCTGACGGCGATCGAGACCGCCTACAAGGAGCTCAACATCACGGTCGAGGTGATCAAGGGTCGGCCGCTCGACTTCCCCCGTATCGAGACAGCGAAATCATGGATCACCATGGGCTTCGACCAGGATCTGAACAAGGCGTGGGACCAGGCCAAGGCGCAGACCGTCAAGTTCCTGGCGGAGCAGCGCGGCGTGTCGGCCGATCAGGCGGCCCAGCTCATGCCGACCGTGTCCGACTGCCGCGTGTCGCAGGTGGTCAACATCAAGAAGGGCATTCACTGCCTGAGCCCGAAGCAGACGAGCGACCGCGAAGACTTGGAGCGGCCGACGGCGGAGACGGCCCAGTACTACGTGGCGCATGTCAAGGACGCCGACCTGAACAAGGCCATGGACGGCGCCTCGATGGCAATGATCAAGCTCCTGGAAAGCGAGAAGAAGATCGCCCGGCTCGATGCCTATGGGCTGGCCAGCATGGCCATGGATTGCCGCGTCGGCGCGATCTCGGACACCGAGAAGAACGTCCACTGCGTGATGCCGAAAAGCATCTGGCAGGCGCCGAAGTGATTGCCGCAGAGGAGGGGCCGCCTTGAGCGGCCCCTCCGTTTTGCCGGCCAACGCGGCGCGGTCCCCGCGCGGTGCGGTTGCCCGCGCCGACTTATCGGGCAGCGTGTCTGCTCAGGGGAGGATATGGCCATGAAACACGCTCAAAAACTTCTTGTCGCGCTGGCCTCGTTGGTTGCCGGCGCCTGCGGCGCCACCTCCGTGGTGGCGCAGAACGCCGTGCCGGCGAGCAAGACGCCCGGCACCGTCCACATCCTTCCGGCCACCATGGAGACCACCCAGTGGGGCTGGTACGACAGCGCCCAGAAGCCGGTGCTGACCGTCAAGCCTGGCGACACGGTCATCATGGAAACCATGATGCACTTTCACGACCAGTTCATGCCCGGCAAGACGCTCGAGGATCTGGCCAAGATCCGCGCCGACAATCCCGGACGCGGCGCCCATACGCTGACCGGCCCCATCTACGTGGAAGGCGCCGAGCCGGGCGACGTGCTCAAGGTCAAGATCAACAAGATCGTGCCGCGCGCCTACGGCATGAACGTCAACTATCCGGGCCTCGCCGGTCTGTTCCCCAAGGAATTTCCCGACGGGCAGATCCGGCTGGTCTATCTCGACTGGGACAGGAAGGTCGCCGAGTTTCTGCCCGGCGTGGTCGTACCGCTGCGGCCGTTTCCCGGCATCGTCGGCGTAGCGCGCGCCGAGCCGGGCCGCCACAGCACCGTGCAGCCCGGACGCTATGCCGGCAATCTCGACATTCGCGAGCTCACCGCCGGCACCAGCCTGTACGTTCCCGTGTTCGTGCCCGGCGCGCTCCTGTGGGCGAGCGACGGCCATGCCGCCCAGGGCAACGGCGAGATCAATCTGACGGCGATCGAGACCGCATTCAAGGAACTGAACATCACCGTGGAGCTGATCAAGGCCCGTCCGCTGGAGTGGCCGCGCATCGAAACGCCGACCCATTGGCTCACCGTCGGCTATGACCAGGACCTCAACAAGGCGCTCGACATCCTCAAGGCCGAGACCGCCAAGTTCATCGCCGAGCAGCGCGGCGTTTCGGCCGCCGACGCCCAGCGCGTCATGCAGTTGCGCTGGGATTGCCGCATTTCCGAAGTCGTCAACATCGTGCGGGGCACCTATTGCTTCAACACCAAGGACACCAAGGCGGCAGCACCCGCTCCGCTGCCGGTGAAGGAGACGGCGTCGGACTATGTCAGCGTCGGCCGCAATGCCGATCTCAACAAGGCGATGGACGAAGCCGCCATGGGAATGATCAACCTGCTGGTCGAGAAGCGGAAGCTTACGCGTCTCGACGCGTACGGGCTTGCCAGTGTGGCGGCGGACTGCCGCATCGGCCCAGCCTCGGACGCCGACAAGAGCGTGCATTGCCTGCTGCCGAAAAGCCTGTGGCAGACCAAGTAAATGGCAAGCGGCGCCAGACGGCGCCGCGCGGGCTGTTTCGCGTGCGCCGCCAGGCCCGGCTCCGCTGCGCCGCCCTGGCGGCGGCGTGGCTTTTCGCCTGCGCCTGCCCGACCGCCGCCACGGAACGGCTGCGCGTCGTCACCACCACCACTGATCTCAAAAGCCTGACCGAGGCGGTCGGCGGCGACCGCGTCGAGGCGATCAATCTCGTGCCGCCGAACCTGGATGCCGAAGAATATCAGGCCAAGCCGCAGGACGCCGTGCGGCTGAAGGATGCCCGCATGGTGGTGCGGGTGGGGCTCGACTTCGATCTGTGGTTCGATCGCCTGCTGACGCAAACCGCCCTCATGCAGCCAAACCTGGGTACATTGCGGCGGGGCGGACCGGGCCATGTCGATGCGTCGCAGGCGATCGCGGTGCTCGACCAGCGCGGCATCGGCGTCGGCCCGTCCGATGGGCACGCGCATGGCAGCGGCAATCCGCACTACTGGCTCGATCCCAGGAACGCCGAGATCATCACCGGCAACATCCTCGACACGCTGGCGCGCATCGATCCGGCGAATGCGTCCTATTACGAAGCCAATCGCCTGGCGTTTCTCGCCCGGCTCGACACCAGGCTTAAGGAATGGGAAGGGCGGCTCGCCAGCCTGCAAGGCCGGCCCATGGTGGCGTATCATAATTCGTGGGCCTATCTGGCGCGGCGCTTCCGTCTCAACTTCATCGACCTGATCGAACCGAAGCCTGGCGTACCGCCGAGTCCGGCGCGTCTCGCCAGCCTGATCAGGACCATGCGCGAGCGCGACGTGCGCATCGTGGTGCGCCAGCCGCATGAGCCGGAGCGCGACGCGGCGTTCCTGGCGGAAAAAACCGGTGCCGCCGTCGTGCTGCTGGCCGGCTCGGTCGGTGCGCTGCCCGCCGCGACGGACTACCTTTCGCTGTTCGACGCCAATGTCGACGCGCTCCTGGCGGCGCCGAAGCGATGAGCGACGCCCTCACGCTGCTGTGGCCGCCGTTCCTGGTGGCCTTGTGCCTGGTCGGCATCCACACCTATTTCGGCATCCAGGTGCTGGCGCGGAAGGTGATTTTCGTCGATCTGGCGCTTGCCCAGATTGCCGCGCTGGGCGCGACCGCCGCCTTCATGCTCGGTCATCCGGTCCAGGGGCCGGCCGCCTATCTCTATTCGCTCGGCTTCACGCTGCTGGCCGCCTTCCTGCTCGCGTTCACGCGCAGCTGGTCCACGCGCATCCCGCAGGAAGCCCTCATCGGCGTTATTTATGTGGTCGCGGCCGCGGCCGCGATCCTGCTCATCGACCGGGCGCCGCAAGGCGCCGAGCATCTCAAGCAGATTCTCACCGGCAACATTCTGACCAGCGGCACCAGCGACCTCTCGGCGATCGTGCCGCTCTACGCCGCCATCGGCCTCGTGCATTGGCTGGCGTGGTCGCGACTTGCACCGGCGCCGGCCGGACATGCGTCATGGCTGTGGGAGTTCGTGTTCTACGCGACCTTCGGCGTGGTCGTGACCAGCTCGGTGGCGCTCGCCGGCGTGCTGCTGGTGTTTTCGTTCCTGATCATGCCGGCGGCGGTCGGCGTGCTCCTGGCCGACGGATTCGTGCGGCCGCTCGGCATCGGCTGGTTGGTGGGGACGCTGGCGAGCGCGGCCGGGCTGGCGGCATCCTATGCCTTCGACCTGCCGACCGGCGCCACCATGGTCTGCGGCTTCGGCGCGATGCTGGCGCTGGCAGGCGTGGCCCATCCGTTCCGGCACGGCGACGCGGGGTCCATGGCGCGGGGCGCCGTGCGCGCGGCGCGCTGGGCACTCGTGGCGGTCCTGGTCCTGTCGGCGGTGCTGCTCATGGTCGCCCCGCGCGCCGATCACCCCGTGCTCGATGCCGTCGAGCATGCGGTCCCATCCGTTCGCCAGCTCTATTTCACCGCCGGCGAGACGGAGACCTACGTTGAAGCCGACGCCTACGCCGAGCGTTACCGCCGCCAGGCCGACGAGCTCAACGAGCGGGAGACGCGCAGCCGCGCCGAGGGCCAGCCGCTCGACGACATGGTGGTGCGCCGCATCTCGTCCTTCATCAAATCCTACAGCGAAATGCGCCGCGGCGAGGAGTTCGTGAAGCGCGAGGTGCGCGGACGGGCGCGTGAGCGGATCCGCTGGGTCTTGGGTGGCATCATGCTGCTTGCGGCGCTGGCGGTCGCGCCCAGGGTGCTGGGCAAGCTCGTTCCTTTCCGTCGTTCCCGCGTAGGCGGGAACCCATGAACACCGAACTTGCGATATTTCGCGCGACTGTGGTCCCCGCCTCCGTGGGGACGAGCCGCGGTCAGGCCTTTGCCGCCTCCTGACAGGCGCGCCACACCTTTTCGGGCGTGGCCGGCATCTCGATGCGGGCGCCGGCGCCGCCCGGGATGGCGTCCGCGATCGCGTTCATGATCGCCGCCAGCGAACCGATGGTGCCGGCTTCGCCCACGCCCTTGACGCCGAGCGGGTTGGTGGTGGCCGGGACCGGGCGGTTGTCATCCCGGATCTGCGGCATGTCGTCGGCGCGCGGCATGGCATAGTCCATGAACGATCCCGTCATGAGCTGCCCGCCGGAATCGTAGACCGCCTGCTCGAACAGCGCCTGCCCGAGCCCCTGCGCCAGGCCGCCATGGATCTGGCCGTGCACGATCACCGGGTCGAGCACGGTGCCGCAATCGTCCACCGCCACATAGGAGACCAGCGCCACCTGCCCGGTCGCCGGATCGACCTCCACCTCGGCGATATGGCAGCCGTTGGGGAACGCCTGGGGCGTGTCGAGGCTGAGCTTGGTGTCGAGGCTCTCGCTGATCGGGCCGCGGGCGGCCATGTCGGCCGCCGTCTCGGCGACGTCGAACAGCGACATGCGGCGGTCGGTGCCGACCACCTCGAAGGCGCCGTCCCGATACGCGACGTCCGCTTCGGCGGCCTCCAACAGGGCGGCCGCCACCTTGCGCCCCTTCTCCAGCATCCGATCGATCGCGGCGACCATTGCGGCGCTCACCAGCATGGCCGAGCGCGACGCCACCGAGGCGCCGCCGACAATGTCCAGGTTGGTATCGCCGTGCTGGTGGCGCACGCGCTCGGGCGAAATGCCGAGGCGCTCGGCCGCCAGGCGGGGAAACACCGTCGCATGGCCTTGGCCGGTCGACTGCACACCCAGGCCGAGCACCAGGCCGCCGTCGGCGAAGCGGAGCGACGCGCCTTCGGTGGGCACGCCGCCGGAATGTTCGAGGAAGCAGGAGATGCCGTAGCCGCGATATTTTTTCCGCTTTGCCGCCTCGCGCCGCCGCGCCTTGAAGCCGGCGTGGTCGCTCAACTGGAGCGCCTGTTCGAGGATAGGCGGGAAGTCCCCGCTGTCGTAGACCGTGCCGACCGCCGTCTTGAACGGAATGGCCGAGCGCCGGATGAGATTGCGGCGGCGCAGCTTGGCCCGGTCAATGCCGCTGATCCGGGCGGCCTCGTCAACCACGCGCTCGAGCGCGTAGTTGGCCTCGGGCCGGCCGGCGCCGCGATAGGGTCCGAGCGGCACCGTGTTGGTAAACACGCAGCGCACCTCCACGGCCACCAGCGGAATGTCGTACATGCCTGGAAAGCAGCGGGAAAAATTGTTGGTCTGGATGTGGGCGCCGAGCGAGCCGAGGAAGCCGCCGACGCCGGCGAGATGGCGGATTCTCAGCGCCAGGAATTTTCCATTGGCGTCGAGCGCCAGCTCGGCCTCGGTGACGGTGTCGCGCGCCTGGTTGTCCGAGAGGAACGATTCCTGGCGCGCCGCCATCCAATGCACCGGCCGGCCGACGCGCTTGGCGGCGACCAGCAGCACCGGATATTCCGGATAGGTCGAGCTCTTCATACCGAAGGCGCCGCCGACGTCGTCGGTGATGACGCGGAGCTGCTCCCGCTTGAGCCCCATCACCGGGAGCAGGGCGTCGCGCAGCGGTCCGGCACCCTGCGAGCAGGCGCGCAGCACAAAACTGTCGGTCGCCGGTTCATAGCGGGCGCTGGCCCCGCGCGGCTCCATGCTGGCCACCATGATGCGCTGGTTGACGGCGGTCACGCGCGCCACGTGCGCCGCGCCAGCAATCGCTTGCTCGACCTGCCGCGCCATCGCGCCGTCGTCCGCCACCGGGCCCGGCCAGTCGAGCGCCACGTTGCCGGGGGCCTCCGGCCACAATTGCGGCGCGCCCGGACGCACGGCCTCGCGCACGTCGGTCACCGGGGTGAGCGCCTCGTAATCCACGGCCACCAGCTCGGCGGCATCCTGCGCCTGCGTGTGGCTCGCGGCGATGACGGCGGCCACCGCCTGGCCGACGTGGAGCACGCGCCCGTTCGCCAGCGCCGGCCGGTTGGTCTGCACCAGCTTGGCCCCGTTGCGGCCGGTCATCGGCGGGTGCCGCGAAATGTTGCCGACCCCCTCCATGTCGGCCGCGGTCAGGACTGCGAGCACGCCGGGTGCGGCACGGGCCGCCTCGGTACCGACCGAGACGATGCGCGCGAAGGCATGCGGGGAGCGGACGAAGACCGCATAGGCGGCATCGTGCGGCTCGGCGTCTTCCATGAACCGGCCGAGCCCGCGCACCAACCGTTCGTCTTCGACGCGCGGCCCGCGTGCCGCGCCTGGGTGGATGTCATTCATGTCGGTCTATCGGCGAAAATCTTGAGGGGCCAAGGCTGTGGGAGGCCGTGAGGATGCATGACGCGGCGCCGCGGTCAATCGGTCTGCAATCGCGCCGGGAGGGCAGGCGGTCCGCGGAACCATTTTGCCGCGGCCCGCGTTGGTCCGCGGGAGGGGTCGGGAGAATCTGCGCTGAGGACCTGCCATGAGTCACTCACTCATTGCCGCTGACCGGTCCACGCATATTCGCATTGTCGCCGTCGCCGTCATTGCGGTGCTGGTGTTGGTAAGCGCCCTGGTTGCGGCGCAATTCGGCGATCCCGGCAGCAACGTGGTCGCCGCCAATGCCCCCGCCGTGGTGAAGGCTGAGAAGGCGAGCAGCTGGACCAGCCGCCAGACCACTGGCGCCGTCCGCTAGATCTCGGCGCACTTTTCAGTTCCTCAAGTCCTTTTACGCTTGGTGGCGGCCCGGAGTTGTTCGAGCGTCTCCATGGTGGAGTCGGCCTTGCTGCAATATTCCTTGTGCAGCCGTTCCAACTCCTCCTCGGTGAGATCCTCGGCGGTGGCGAGGCGATTGTGCGCGCCACGCACCGCAATGATCAGCTCCGATAGCTTGACCTGCAGCGCCAGCGTGTCGCGGTTCTGCGTGTTCTGGATCAGGAAGACCATGAGGAACGTGACGATCGTGGTCGAGGTGTTGATCACGAGCTGCCACGTATCGCTGTAGTTGAACAGCGGGCCGGTCACGGCCCAGATCACGATGGAGGCCGCCGCCAGGATGAATGCCGCCGGTTTGCCGGTGAGCCTGGCGGTCTCATGCGCAAACCGGCTGAACCATTCGCCATGATGGTTGGTCTGATGGCCCGCCGGGCGGGCCGCGCTGCCGGACGCCCGTTGCGCCTCCGCCCCGCCAGGATGTTCTCTGTGGTTTTTGCCGCTGGGTCTTTCCGCCATGTCGCACCTCCGCGTGAGGGCCGCATCTCAGCCAGCACGGCTCGCACGTCAGATTGATTGGGAATTTAGTCTGCCGACGTCCGGACTCAACGCTTTCCCGGTTGGAGCGTTCCGCGCCGGGCGAGAAGCCTACATTTTCGGCAGCATCTGCTTGAGCTTGTCGATGCCGGTCCAGGGATCTTTGCGCAGACGCGCAAGGCGTTGCGGCAGGTTGTTCACGGTGTAGCGGCTGGCGCTCGTCAAGCTGCCCAGTTCCTCCCATGCAATCGGCGCGGAGACCGAGGCGCCGGCTCGCGCCCGGGTCGAATAGGGCGCAACGGCCGTGGCTTCGCGGCTGTTGCGCAGGTAGTCGACGAAGATCTTTCCCGGCCGTGCGCTCTTCTTGAGCGTCGCCGTGTAGCGTGATGGCTCGTCCCTGGCCATCGCCTCGGCAATGCTGCCGGCGAAGGCTTTGGCATCGTCCCACGGCGTCGGCTTGATCGGCAGCACGACGTGCAGCCCCTTGCCGCCCGAGGTTTTCACGAACGACCTGAGTTTCAAATCGGCAAGGCGTTGCCGCACCTCGCGCGCGGCGGCGACCACGTCGCTCCATCCGGTCCCCGGGCCGGGATCGAGATCGAACACGAGCCGGTCGGCGGTTTCCAGGGAATCCGCAGTGGTGCCGCGGGTGTGGATTTCCAGTACCCCCGCCTGCACCAGTGAGATCAGTCCGTCGAGGTCGTCGATGGTGATGACGTGGTCGCCATCTGGCTCGCGCACCAGATGCAGCCGCTTGGCGTCGATGCCGGCGCTTGCGTGTTTCTGGAAGAAGCAGTCGGCGGTCGCGCCTTCCGGGCAGCGCAGCAGGGCCAGAGGACGGCCGATCATGTGCGGCGCCACCCAGTCCCACACCTCGACGTAATAGTCCGCCAGGCCCTGCTTGGTGATGCCGGCATCTTCCCAATAGACGCGGTCCGGATGCGTGAGCCGAACGCTGTAAGGCACGCCGGCCGAGCGTTTTTTCGCGACCTGCGGCTTCGCGGCCTGCGGCTTCGCGGCCCGGGGCGCCCGCACAACGCTGGCGCGTGCCGCGGCTGCGGCCGATGTCCTCCTCGCAGGGGTCATGGCTTTTTTCTCCCGTACGATTTCCGTCGGCGACTTGTCCTCGCGCAGCCCCTGGAACGAGGCCTGCCGGACGCGGTCGCCATGCGTCCATCCGTGGAAACTGACCTCGGCGACCAGTTGCGGCCGCACCCACGTGGCGTTGCGCGAGCGCGTCTCTTCCGGCGGCACCGCGCCGAACGCCGGCTTGTCGGTCCGCAGCGCCTGCAGCCGCTGCCACAGGTCACGCGCGACCTTGTGGGTATAGCCGGTGCCGGAGCGGCCGGCATAGCGCAGTTGCCCGCCGTCGTAGTAGCCGAGAATGAGCGCCCCGATGGCCTTGGGATCGACGGTGGAAGGCGCATAGCCGGCGACCACGAATTCCTGCCGGTCGGAGCACTTGGTCTTGATCCAGTCGCCGCCGCGCCCGGAACGGTACGGCGCATTGCGGCGCTTGGAGATGATTCCTTCAAGCGCCAGCCGGCAGGCATGCGACAAGAGCTCGGAGCCCGGTTCCTCGAAATGCTCGCTGTAGCGGATCGGGGCGTCGCCCGGCAGGTCGGCCAGCAGCTCCTGCAGCGCCTGCTTGCGCTCGATGAGCGGCGCCCCCGTCAAGTCGCGGCCGTCGAGATGCAGAAGGTCGAAAGCCATATAGACCACGCGCTCGCTGCGTCCCTCCGACAGGTCCTGCTGGAGCTGGGAGAAGCTCGACACGCCGCGCTCGGTCTCGGAAATGACCTCGCCGTCGAGCAGGGCCTGGCGGGCCGGCAGCGCCTTCACGGCAGCGGCCACGCGCGGGAATCTTCCGGCCCAGTCGAGCGCCTTGCGCGTCAGCAGCCGGACCTCGCCATGATCCAGCCGGGCCTCGATGCGATACCCGTCGAACTTGATCTCGTGCACCCAGCCGGGATCGTCCGGCGCGATCTCGCTCAGCGTGGCCAGGCACAGCGGCACGAAATCCGGCAGGGGCGCGCCCCTGGCCACAGGCCGCTTGCTCTTGGCCTTGGTTTTCTTCGCTGTGCCAGCGCGGCGCGAGGTGCGGGGGCTCTTCGCCCGCTTGGTGCTCACCCGCTTGGCCCGTGCCCGCTGGGCGGCGCTTCGCTTCACGGCGGTCTGTTTCACTGCGCTCCGCTTCATGGCCGCATCGTTCCCTGCCGTCGCGCCCGCCTTGACGTTCTCTTTCACGCCCCGGTTCGAATGCCACACGCGTTTGCGCCCTTTGCCCTCGGCAATCTCCGGGATCGAGCGGCCGGTCGCCACCGAAAGCGGCTTCTCCTCGAGGATATCGGGATCCTTGTCGGTGCGTGCAGTCGCGTCCCTGGATTTGATGAGCAGCCAGTTGGCCCGCCGTTCGCCCGGGCGACCGCGCAGGCGGACGAGATGCCACGTGCCCTTAAGCTTCTCGCCGTCGAGCGTGAAGGTGAGCTGGCCTTTTTTTAGCCCCTTGTGCGGATCGCCTTCGGGCTGCCACTCCATGTTCGTCACCTCTTCGACCGGGCGCAGGTTGGCCTCGGGCCGGCGGTGGCACTCCAGGCACCAGCTCATGGTCAGCGGCGTCGCCTTCTCCACGGCGGCCATCTGATCGACGCGGCCGTGGCAGCTGACGCAGCCGACGCCCTTGTTCACGTGGATCGAGTGATTGAAGTAGACGAATTCGGGTACTTTGTAGACCCGCGCCCACTCGATCGGCTTGTTGTTGAAGAAGCTCTCGCGAACAGGCTCCAGCAGCGGGCTCTTGTTCCAAACCTGCGAATGGCAGTTCAGACAGAGCTGAGTTGCAGGAATCCCGGCGGACGGCGAGCGGTCGACCGTGTTGTGGCAGTAGCGACAGTCGATCCCCTCATCA
>Ga0209466_1000233_pt1 | contig 12950 bp, 13 predicted proteins | sample PanSoiPlo30MoBio_FD_188323 | JGI IMG/M metagenome (GOLD analysis project Ga0209466, IMG submission 188323) | Tropical forest soil microbial communities from Panama analyzed to predict greenhouse gas emissions - Panama Soil Plot 30 MoBio (SPAdes)... | ecosystem: Environmental > Terrestrial > Soil...
CGGCGTAGTGCCGATGGAACGGCTTCCGCCTCAGGTGTCGCGCAGCTGCGGCACCAATTGGGTCGGTGCCGGCGGACACGTGGTGCATTACCCGCTGCGGCGCGGCGAGCTGATGAATTTCGTCGGCATCCTCGAGCGCACCGACTGGCAGGTGGAATCGTGGACGGTGCGCGGCACGACCACCGAACTGGCCAACGATTTCGGCGGCTGGCATGCCGACGTCCACGCGATCATTCGCAACGTCGAGGAGCCCTACAAATGGGCCCTGATGGTGCGTCCGCCGATGCCGCGCTGGTCGCAAGGACGGATCACGCTGCTCGGCGACGCGTGCCATCCGATGCTGCCGCTGCTGGCGCAAGGCGCCGTGATGGCGCTGGAGGACGGTCTCGTTCTGGCCCGTTGCCTCAAGGCCTATGCGGGCGACCACGTCACGGCGTTCGCCCACTACGAGGCGGCCCGCATTGCGCGAACCGCCCGATGCGTCAACGGATCGGCCGATAACGCGCAGCGATTCCATAATCCCAACTTGGCCAATGCGGCGGGCGCGGAAGCCTACGTGACGCGGGAGTGGCAGCCGGAACGGGTCAAGGAACGCTACGACTGGCTGTTCACCTACGACGCCACCGCGATTCCCGTCTAAAGCGAGATGACTTTTCTTCGAATCGTCGTCTCGCTTTAGCCTATTGTTGGAGCATGATCTTCACCGAAAACCGGTGCCCACTTTTCGGGATCATGCTCCAGGCGCCAGACCCGAGCGGCTCCGATTTATGGTGCGACCCGCAGCACCAGATCCTCGACGCTGATGCGTGACAGCGCGCCGGCAAAAACCCTTTCCGCCTGCCCGACCGCCGGCAACACGACCTGGCTCAGCAGCGCAGATTCGACAGGATGGCCGTCGACGTCATCGAGGATCTGGGTGGCGCGCAAAATGTCCTCGGCGCTGATGCGCCGCCGCTCGCGCCCGAGCTCGTAGCCACCGCGCGGACCGCGAATGCCTTTGAGGATGCCGGCGCGCACCAGCGCCTGCAGGATTGGCTCGAGATGGCGCGGCGGAAGCGTATTGCGCGCCGCCAGGGCCTTGGCCGATACCGGCCGCCCCTTCGCGTGAACGGCGACGTCGACGACAGCCGTGATGGCCAGGAGGCCTTTGCGCGACAACAGCGACATGCGGACGACCCCAGCCCGGTACGGATTAAGGTAATATATTACAGAGGCGATCTGGTCCACAGCGCAGCGTTGAATCTCGTCTCGGCCCCCTACCGCCGGTTAAGAACGCCGACGTTGACGCCGGCGAATTTGTTGTTCTTCCAAGATAAAAAGTTCATAGAAAATTATTGGCCCATTAAAGGCAGCAAATTAACAAGTCTTTTCAAGGCGATCGGCCCAAATCGTGGCGCTTTTTGGGAGATCGTACCGGGTCTGAAACATTGTCTGCGACGTCACGCTCGGCCATCCCGGTAGAACCAAATCCTCCGGCGCCGCGGGCGGTCGTCGCGAGCTCCGTCGTCTCGACGAGATTCACGCGCACAGTGGTTGCAATCACCAGCTGGGCGATGCGCATCGCGCGCGTGACGGTGAATGGCTCGGTCCCGTGATTGACGAGGATCACCTGCACTTCACCGCGATAATCAGCATCTATCGTGCCGGGTGCATTGAGCACGGTCACGCCGTGGCGCGCCGCCAACCCTGAGCGCGGCCGCACCTGGCCTTCGTGGCTTTCGGGCAGCGCCAGCGCAAGGCCGGTGGGAACCGCGGCCCAGCGGCCGGGCGCGATCACGACCGGAGCATCGACGGGAACCGCAGCCAGCAGATCGAGACCGGCCGCGTGCTCGCTCTGGTAGGCCGGCAGCGGCAAGTCCGCCCCGTGCGGCAGCCGGGTCACAAGGACGTCGACCATGCTCATCGGTCGCGCTCGGCGAGCGCCGCCGCGATGCGGGCCACCAGCGCCCGCGCCACCTCGTCCTTCGACTGGCTGGGCCAGGATTCGACATGGTCGGCCGTGACGAGATGCGCCGAATTGCGGTCGCCGCCCATGATGCCTGTCTCCTGCGACACGTCGTTGGCGACGATCCAGTCGCAGCCTTTCTTGGCCAGCTTGGCCTTGGCATTGGCGATGATGTCGTCGGTTTCGGCGGCGAAGCCCACGACCAGCTTCGGCCGCTTGGCATTGCGGCGCGCCACGCTCGCCAGGATGTCGGGATTTTCCACCAGCGCCAGCACCGGCGCCTGGCCGCTATTCTTCTTGAGCTTGCGGCGGCCCGGCTGCGCGACGCGCCAATCCGCGACCGCAGCAGCGAACACGGCCGCATCGGCAGGCAGCGCCGCTTCGACCGCCGCCAGCATGTCCTGGGCAGTTTCGGTCTTGACGATCGCGACGCCGGGCGGATCCGGCAGCGCGACCGGACCCGACACCAGGATCACCTCGGCGCCGGCAGCCGCGGCGGCCCGCGCGATGGCATGGCCCTGCTTGCCGGACGAGCGGTTGGCGATGTAGCGCACCGGATCGATCGGCTCGTGCGTCGGTCCCGACGTGATGACGAGGCGCTTGCCGGCCAGCGGCCGCGCGCCGCCCGCGAGCAGGTCTTCGATCGCAGCCACGATCTCGAGCGGCTCGGCCATTCGGCCGACGCCGGCCTCGCCGGCTTCCGCCATCTCGCCTTCGTTTGGCCCGACCAGGGTCACGCCATCGGCCGCCAGCACCGCAATATTGCGTTGCGTCGCCGGATGCGCCCACATCTGCGGGTTCATGGCCGGTGCGATCAGTACGGGCCGCGATGTGGCGAGCAGCACGGTCGCGGCCAGATCGTCGGCCAGGCCGTGCGCCATCTTGGCAACGAGATCGGCGGTCGCCGGCGCGACCACGACCAGGTCGCAGTCGCGCGCCAAGCGGATGTGGCCGATATCGAACTCGCCGGCGAGATCGAACAGCTCGGTGAAGGCGCGCTCGCCCGCGATGGCGCCCACCGACAGCGGCGTCACGAATTCCTGCGCGGCCTTGGTCATGACCACACGCACGCCGGCACCGCGCTCCTTGAGTCGGCGGATCAGGTCAAGGCATTTGTAGGCCGCGATGCCGCCGCCGATGATCAAGACGATGCGCTTGCCGGAAACGCCCATTGGGTCCTGCCTTGGCCCCTGTGTAGCATATTGCGGCGCGATGAGGGTCCCGGACGGGGGCGCAACCGGCGCCGCGCCCATCAGCGTTAACGGGCGCCGTCACATGGCGCGGTAGATCAACCAGACGAACCAGGCCACGCCGGCCGCGATGATCCACAGGGCGGCCGTCATCCAGCGGCTGCGCCGGGCCTCGGCGGCGCCGATGGCGGCGACCGTCTGCGGCGCCAGCACCAGGCCGTTGCGCGTGATGGCGTCGAGCTGGTCGGCCAGATGCGCCGCCCGCGCCAGCAGGGCGGGCACGCCGCCCAGGACTTTTCCGAGTTCGATCGCGCCCTCGGCCGCATCCTCGAGGCGGCCGGCGGGCCCGAGGTTGCGCTCGATCCACTCGCGCACCACCGGCGCGGCCACCGCCCACATGTCGAGCCGGGGATCGAGCGACCGCGCCACGCCTTCGACCACCACCATGGTCTTCTGCAGCAGCAGCAGCTCGGGCCGCGTGCGCATGTCGAACAGGCCGGTCACCTCGAACAGGAGCGTGAGCAGCTTGGCCATGGAAATTTCTTCAGCCGGGCGGTTGTGGATCGGCTCGCCGATGGCGCGGATCGCCTGGGCAAAGCTCTCGACCGAATGATGGCGCGGCACATAGCCGGCCTCGAAATGCACTTCCGCCGTGCGGCGATAGTCGCGGGTAATGAAGCCGTAGAGGATCTCGGCCAGGAAGCGCCGCTCCTTGGGGCCGAGCCGGCCCATGATGCCGAAATCCACGGCAATAATCCGGCCATCCTGGTCGATGAAGAAATTGCCCGGATGCATGTCGGCGTGAAAGAAGCCGTCGCGCATGGCGTGGCGCAGGAACGACTGCATCAGGGCGCGCGCCAGCCCCGCCAGGTCGAATCCCTTGGCGGCGAGCGCGGCCCGGTCTGACAGCGGCGTTCCCTCCACCCATTCGAGCGTGAGCACGTCCTTGGCGGTCAGATCCCAGTCGACCGCCGGAACGCGAAACTCGGAATCCTGGCGCGTATTCTCGGCCATCTCGGAGATCGCCGCGGCCTCCAGGCGAAAATCCATCTCGATGGCCACGCTGCGCCGGAGCGTATCGACCGCCTCGATCATCCGCAGGCGCCGTGCCTCGGCGGAATAGCGCTCGGCGTTGCGGGCCGCGAAGTCGAGGGTGGCGAGGTCGTGGCGGAAGCGCCGCTCGATGCCCGGCCGCAGCAGTTTTACCGCCACCGGCCGCACCCCGTCGGCCGTCGCGATCTCGGCTCGATGCACCTGGGCGATCGACGCGGCGGCGACCGCCGGCCCGAACGAGGCAAACACCTCGCGCACCGGCCGCCCGAGCGCCACCGCGACCGCCGCCTCGGCCTCGGCTTGCGGAAACGGGGCCATCTTGTCCTGCAGGCTTTCGAGGTCGCGCGCGAGGGCCATGCCGACCACGTCGGGCCGCGTCGCCAAAAACTGCCCAAGCTTCACGTGGGTCGGGCCGAGCTTGGTGAGCGCCGCCGACAGGCGCACTGCCGCGCCGTCACCGTTCGGGCGCTCGATCAGCCGCGCCATGCGCAGCGCGACGCGCAGCGGCGGCGGCAGCGGCAGCGGATCGACGAGCGCCAGCACGCCCTCGCGGGCGAACACGTAGCCGACGCGGGCAAGCCGGATGAGATGGCCGACAGCCGAGATCACAATCGCCAGCCGGAATGCAGCGCAACGATGCCGCCGCTCATCGCTCGGAACGAGACGCGACGAAAGCCGGCAGCCGACAACATGTCGGCGAAGCGACCCGGTCGCGGGAAGCGGCGGATCGATTCGACCAGATAGCGGTAGGAGTCGGCGTCGCCGGCGACCGCGCGTCCCAGGGCCGGAATGACGTTGAACGAGTAGAAGTCGTACAGCGCCTCGAATCCGGGCACGTCGACGGTGGAGAATTCCAGGCAGACGAAACGGCCGCCGATCTTCAGCACGCGATAGGCTTCGGCCAGCGCCTCGTCGATGCGCGGCACGTTGCGGATGCCGAACGCGATCGAATAGGCATCGTGGCTGCGATCGGGAAACGGCAGCGCCTCGGCGTTCGCCTCCACGAACGTGACGACGTCGTCATAGCCCCGCTCGGCCGCGCGCTCGCGCCCCACCGCCAGCATGTCGGCATTGATGTCGGCAACCGTCACCCGGGTGGCCGACCCGCCGGCATCGATCACACGGAACGCGACGTCGCCAGTGCCGCCGGCCACGTCAAGGAGACTGAACGGCGTCGCGCCCTTCGGCGGGTCGATGGCGGTGACCAGATCGTCCTTCCAGGCGCGGTGCAGCCCGGCCGTCATCAGGTCGTTCATCAGGTCGTAACGCCGCGCCACGCGATGGAACACGTCATCGACCAGCGCCTGTTTCTCGGCCAACGGCACCTGGCGAAAGCCGAAATGGGTGTCGGACATCTGGCAACTCCCGCCGCGACCATAGCGCGCCGCATAGCGGGGCGCTATCTAGTCGCGCCGCATCTGCCGGATGGGTTAACGCGGCATCGGTGTGTTGCGCCAGGGGGACGAATGCCCGAATTGCCCGAAGTCGAAACGGTGCGACGCGGCTTGGCGCCGGTCATGGAAGGCGCCCGCTTCACGCGGGTCGAGCTCAATCGCCCGGATTTGCGCCTGCCTCTGCCCAAGGACTTCGTGCAGCGCCTCGAAGGCGAGACCGTCACCGGGCTCGGCCGGCGGGCAAAATATCTGCTCGCCGATCTCTCGTCGGGCGACGTGCTGATGATGCATCTCGGCATGTCGGGCTCGTTCCGCGTCGCCCAGGAGGCGTACGAACAGGTGCGCGAGGAGACGCCGGGCGCCTATTATCACGAGCGCTCGACGGCACGCGCCCATGACCACGTGGTGTTCCACATGTCGTCGGGCGCGCGCATCACCTTCAACGACCCGCGCCGCTTCGGCCTGATGCTGCTGGTGCCGCGCGCCGAACTCAACGAGCATCGGCTGATGAAAGAGGTCGGGCCCGAGCCGCTCGGCAATGCGTTCGCCGCCGACATGCTGGCGCGCGCCTGCGCCCACAAGAAGACCAGCCTCAAGGCGGCCCTGTCCGACCAGAAGGTCGTGGCGGGCCTGGGCAACATCTACGTGTGCGAGGCGCTCCACCGCGCCCTGCTCTCGCCCAAACGCTCGGCCGCAACGCTCGCCACAAGATCGGGCCAACCGACGCCGCGCGCCGAAAAGCTGGTGACGGCGATCAAGGACGTGCTGCACGACGCCATCAGGGCGGGCGGCTCGTCCTTGCGCGATCACCGCCGCACCGACGGCGAGCTTGGCGATTTCCAGCACAATTTTCGGGTCTACGACCGCGAGGGCAAGCCGTGCCCGACGCGCGGCTGCCGCGGCAAGATCAAGCGCATCGTGCAGGGCGGGCGCTCGACCTTCTTCTGCCCGGTGTGCCAGCGCTGAGTCAGGGCCGCATTGCTTCGGGTCCGCGCCTCCGCTACCTCATCGGCAAGCCAAGGCCGTGGAGAAATCATGACCTACCAGAACCTCATCGTCGAAACGCGCGGCAAGGTCGGCATCATCCGCCTCAACCGGCCGGAGGCGCTCAACGCGCTCAACGCCGCGCTGGTCGCGGAACTGTCCGGTGCCATCGACGGGTTCGAGTCCGACCCACTGGTCGCCTGCATGATCATCACCGGCTCAGACAAGGCGTTCGCGGCCGGCGCCGATATCAAGGAGATGGCGCACAAATCCTACATGGACGCCTTCTTCGGCGATTTCGCCGCCGACTGGGACCACGCAGCGCGGGCGCGCAAGCCGGTGATCGCCGCGGTCGCCGGCTATGCGCTGGGCGGCGGCTGCGAGCTCGCCATGCAGTGCGATCTCATCATCGCGGCCGACAATGCGAAGTTCGGCCAGCCGGAGATCAAGCTCGGAGTCATTCCCGGCATCGGCGGCACCCAGCGCCTCACCCGCGCCATCGGCAAGGCCAAGGCCATGGACCTGATCCTCACCGGCCGCATGATGGATGCGGCGGAAGCCGAACGCGCCGGCCTGGTGGCGCGCGTCGTGCCGCTGGCCAACCTGATGGAGGAAGCGTTCAAGGCGGCGGACGCCATCGCCGGCATGTCGCTTCCGGTCGCGATGATCGCCAAGGAATGCGTCAATCGCGCCTTCGAGACGAGCCTGGCGGAAGGCGTGCGCTTCGAGCGCCGCGTCTTTCACTCGCTGTTCTCCACCGAGGATCAGAAGGAAGGCATGGCGGCGTTCGCCGAAAAGCGCAAGCCGGACTTCAAGAACCGGTGACGACGACCGTCGTCACTTGCGTACGCAGATCACCCGCACCACCGACGCCTTGGCGGCGTCGATGCTCGCCGCAGGCGACGCCGCCGGCGCGATGTTGCGGCCGTTGAGGAACGCCTTGATGTCATCGATCGGCACCAGCCTGGCCTGCGCCGGCGCGGTGGTCGGACCGGCGACCACGGCGCTCCTGAACTGCGCCAGCCCGACCAGCCGGCCCTGGGCATCGAGGGCGGCGGCACCGGCAAAGCCAGGCGCGAGCGCCGGCTCGAGCGCGCGTTTGGTGCTCTCCGGCGGGCCGAGACGCGCCGCCACCGCCGAGGCCGTGCTGTTGCCGGCCTGAGTCTGTGGATCCGCAATGCCCACCAGCGTCACGTCGGCGGCGCTCGGAGCGCTCCCCATGGCGAGGCCCTTGAGATTGCGCGCGCCATAGAGGCGCAGCAGCGCCACGTCCGCCGTCTCGCCGACGAGTTCGGCATTGCCGAACCCGGGCAGCGTGATCACCAGGCAGCTGTCGACGGCCTGACGATCCGTGACGATATGACCGGCATCATCGAGCACGACGCCGGTGGCATATTCCACCTTGCGTCGCGCCGTCGGGGTCGGCACGCCCGGGAACGGCTCGAAGCCGCCCGACATGGCGAGCGCCACCCGGTCCATGATGCCCTGCATGGCCTGGTCATACATGACGGTGACGCCGCGCACGTCGTTCTGCCGCGCGTGCACCCGCACATAGAAGCGCTTCAATCCCTGCAGCCCCGACAGCACGAAGGAGCTGTCGCGCAGCACGCTGTATTCGACCTCGCGGTTGGCCGGCTCCTTCTTCTGCTGCTCGAACACGGCGGCGAGCGTGGTGCCGGGCTCGGCGATGCGGAAGGTCTCGATCTGAACCTCGCCGCGCCCCGAGCTCCAGCGCGTGCCGGTCTTGGTCGCGCTCGCCTGGGGCGCATGCTTGAGCGGGATGGCGAGGCGCGCGCCGGTGGCGTCGTCGTCGACCACGCGCCAACCGGTCGCCTCCTGCCGGGCCTTGGCGGCGGCCGCCAGGGCGGCGCGCTGCTCCGGCGTCAGGATGCCGGTCTCGGCGGCGCCGCTGCGTGCCTGGTAGGATTTCACCGCGGCGATGGAGCGTTCGCCGAATTCGTCGCCGATGAGACCATTGTAATCGCCGGTCCAGATGAGATCGCTCTGGATGGCACGGCGATCGGCGACCGGCATCGCAGCGTAGGCGGAGATCGATGTCGCGTCGGGCTTCGGCACGCTGGCGGCTTTCGCGGCCTTGGCCTTGGCGCCGCGGACAAGCTTCTCCCGGCGACCCGAGGCGACCTTTTTGGCGGCAGCGGCGGCGGGGCGAGCGTGCGGAACGGCAGCCTGCTTGGCTGCGGCGGTGGGCGCCGGCTTGGTCTTGGCCTGCTTGGCTGCGGCGGCGGGTGCCGGCTTGGCTTGGTTGGCTTGCTTGGTTTGTTTGGTTTGCTTGGCCTGCTTGGCTGGGGCGGCCGCGGCTGCCCGTGCGGCCGGCTTTGTGGCCTTCCTGGCCCCCGTCTCGGCCACGGCCGGAACCGCCAGAAGCAATGACAGCAGGACCGCAGCCGCGCGCCTCATTCCGGCCTCCGGAACGCTTTGCGCCAGCCTAGCTCATCGCTCCGGCGGGACAAGAACCTTGCGCCGGCGGCCGCAAATCATCCCCCGCGGACGCAAAAGACTATTTGTCCTTGCTCCACGTGGCGACCGTGGTGGCGCCGCGCACCACCGACCACTTGTTCTCGTCCACGTTCACTAGCGTGAAGCAGGTCGATCCACTGCCCTTCCAGCTGGTGCAGAACCCGTCCTTGCTCAGCTTCCACGTCCCTTCGCCCTTGACGCCGGCGGCGCGGCTGACCGGCTCGCGCGTCATCTTGCCGTCGGGCGTGAATACCATCCTGAACTTGATGTTGGACGGCGTCGACGAGGTGAACGCCTGGCCGGTGAAGAACGTGTCCTGGATTTCCTTCGGTGCGAGCTTGGTGGCGGCGAGCGCAGCCGCGCTCGAGAGCAGAAGGGCGCCGGCAGCGACGCCCACGATCCGTGCATGCATCATTCTTCCTCCCGGGAACGATTGCAGACGATGGACGACGGAAGACAAATCCAAAAGCGTGACGCCTCTCCGCGTTGGCCGGTCATGGGCAGGGGCCGATGCACAGGTCGACGCCGTCGCTGTTGCGATAGCGGTCCTGGCCGGTCCGCTCATATTCGATGCAGCGCCGCCGCTCGAGCGGATCGTCGGCGTTACGGCGGCAGATGCGTCCGCCCTCAGCCTCCCATGTCCCGCGCACCAGCATGCCCTGGCCGGCCACGATCGCAGTGCCGTCCGGCAAATGCACCGTGCACAGCATTTTTCCTGCGAGCGGGCCGGACTCAAGCGTGCCGCACAGTGGAACGCCGACCAGCTCGCGGCGGAACTGGTCGGCCGTGATGGGTTCGGCCGCGGCATGGCTCGCGGCCCCCAGCAGGAGTGCGGCCAGCACCGCGATCGAGAAGCGGATGGTCATTCTGGATCCAGGCGCGGAAAGTTACAGCATCGACGGCAATACACGGTCGGGTGGCTTGTGGCCATCCATGAACGTCTTGATGTTGATGATAACCTTCTCGCCCATGTCGATGCGCCCCTCGATGGTGGCCGAGCCCATGTGCGGCAGCAGCACCACCTTGCCGGCGCGGGCGAGCCGCACGAGCTTGGGATTGACGGCGGGCTCGTGCTCGAACACGTCGAGGCCGGCGCCGGCGAGCTCGCCCGCCTCGATCATGCGGGTGAGCGCATTCTCGTCGATGACTTCGCCGCGCGCCGTGTTGACCACAAAAGCCTCGGGCCGCAGCAGCTTGAGCCGGCGCGCCGACAGCAGATGGTATGTGGCGGGCGTGTGCGGGCAGTTGACCGAGATGATGTCCATGCGGGCGAGCATCTGGTCGAGGCTCTCCCAGTAGGTCGCCTCGAGCTCCTCCTCGGTCTGCTGCGGCACGCGGCGGCGATTGTGGTAGTGGATCTGCAGGCCGAAGGCGCGGGCGCGGCGGGCAACCGCCTGCCCGATGCGTCCCATGCCGATGATGCCCAGCCGCTTGCCCCAGATGCGATGGCCGAGCATCCAGGTCGGCGTCCAGCCCGACCAATCCTTGTCGCCGGTGATGACGGTGGCGCCTTCGGCGAGCCGCCGCGGCACCGCCAGGATCAGCGCCATGGTCATGTCGGCGGTGTCCTCGGTGAGCACGCGCGGCGTATTGGTGACCGTGATGCCGCGCTGGACCGCCGTGGCCACGTCGATGTTGTCGACGCCATTGCCGAAATTGGCGATCAGCCGCAGCTTCTCGCCGGACTGGCTGAGGACCGAGGCATCGATGCGGTCGGTGACGGTCGGCACCAGGACGTCGGCAACCCGGACGGCGTCGGCCAGCGCGGCCTGGCTCAGTGGCTTGTCGTCGAGGTTGAGCCGCGTATCAAACAGTTCGCACATGCGCGTTTCGACGCTGTCGGGCAGCTTGCGCGTGACGACCACCAGCGGCTTCTTGCCTTTTGCCATCCGACCACTCGGCTTCCCCGAATTCCGGGCGTTCAGGCCTCTTTAACCCGGCCGACCGAAACTGCCCGCGTCGGGTCTGGACAGGGCGGGGCCGACCAAAGCCTCTGTCTAACAGAAGGACCGGGGAACCGGAAGCGGCGCAACCCTCTCGGCGCCGCCAGACATGAATAGAGAAGGCGTTGAGATCATGAAGCCAGGCTGGTTCCGGTCCGTCCTTGTCGCCGCCTTCATGGCGAACGCAGGCGCGCCGGCCTATGCCCAGCCGGCTGCGCCCAAGACGGTCAGCGGCCTGCCCATTCCGCGGTTCGTCAGCCTGAAGGCCGACCGCGTCAACGTGCGCGGCGGGCCAACCAAGGACCACGACGTCACCTGGGTCTACAATCGCACCGGCCTGCCGGTGGAAATCACCGCCGAATTTGAAAATTGGCGCCGGATCCGCGACTGGGAGGGAGCCGAAGGCTGGGTCTACCACTCGCTCCTGTCCGGCCGCCGCACCGCCACCGTCGCGTCGAAGGGCAAGAACAAGGACGGATTGTTCCTGCTCTACGACCGGCCGGACACCGCCGGCACGGTCGTCGCCAAGCTGCAGGTGGGCGTGCTCGGCGCCGTGAAGCGCTGCGACGGCAACTGGTGCCGCATCGCCGGCGAGGGCTTTGACGGCTGGATGCAGCAGGAACGCCTGTGGGGCGTCTACCCCAACGAGAAGCTGGAATAGGGAAATGCCGTAGCCCGGATGAGCGTAGCGACATCCGGGAAATTGTTTCCCCGCATATCGCTGTGCTCATGCGGGCTACGATGCGTCAGCCCGCCTCCCCTACAGTGAAGCTCAGGCGCTCGAAGCTGCGGTCCTGCAGATATTGATCGAGCCCCCAGCGCTTCACCTGCGCCAAGGTCGCGTCGAACTCTTCGCGCGGGATGGCCTGATAGACGAAGCGCTCGCCGCGCCCGAAACGGGTGAAATCCCACGCATCGTAGGTCTCGAATTCCGCCGGCACCGCGAGCCGCCACAGCGGGAGGTATTTTGCCAGATCGGCGTCCATGGCCTGCTCGGCGCGGTCGAGCGCGCGCAGATAGCCACGCACCACCTCCGCTTCCGAGTTCTCCGGCACCCACCATAATGTATGGAACGTGTCGGCGATGATCTTGCGCAGTCCCAATTGCTCCGCCATGGCGATCTGCGGCGGCAGCAGGCTCGCGGCCTCCACCTCGCCGTCGAGCAGCGCCTTGAGGCGGGCGCCGAAGCCGCCGGTGTTGACGGTCTTGATGCGCTCGAGCGGCAGATACTTTTCCAGCCGATACGGCACATTGAAATGGCTGCCGGCGCGCATGCCGACCGAGATCGGCACGTCCTTGAGATCTTCCGGCCGGCGAATGGACGAGTCCGGCCGCACGAAGATCGCCCACGGCGACAGGCCATAGGCGTCGGGAACGAAGCGGCCCATGCCGGCGCTGGCGTTGCAGATCGAACCCCACACGCAGGCGCCCTGGATCACGTCCTGCTTGTCGTCGGTGTAGGGCCGGTCCTGCGGCCGGTGGAAGTAGTCGAGGTCCTTCCAGCTCGACTGGGTCCCGCGAAAAGTCTTCCAGTCGAATTCGACGTCGAGACCCTCGGCGGCAAAAAAACCTTCCTGGTGCGCAACGAAGTCGTTGAGACCCATGCCCTTGGGGGCAATCTTTACCCGCTTGAGCGCCGTCGCCATGAGGCGTCCTCCCGATTGATTTTTTCGCCGCTATCGTAATGCGGAGCGATTGAGCGTCAACAAATGCGCGGCCGATGCTGGTGGGACGTTGCCCACGAAGGGCAACGATCGCCGGTACCGACGCGTTCCGCACCATGACCGCGAACGAAGCGGCCTCATCGTCGCACATCGACGAACGAAGCCGCCTCACCGTGGCACTCGTCACGATAGGCACAGCCTACGGATCGCATCAGGCAATTGACGTTCCGCTAGCCTGGCAAAAAAGCCCGCCGTGACGGCGGGCCGACGAGAGATCCTTTAGCCGCGCGCTCAGCGTT